>Ga0073934_10007058_pt1 | contig 15895 bp, 16 predicted proteins | sample LarsenN4metaG_FD_76834 | JGI IMG/M metagenome (GOLD analysis project Ga0073934, IMG submission 76834) | Hot spring sediment bacterial and archeal communities from British Columbia, Canada, to study Microbial Dark Matter (Phase II) - Larsen... ...
AACACGATGATGCAAAGCAGGATGATAAACGCGATCAGCGTGATCGGCAGGGTCACCAGCGCGTCGAGTGAAAGTCCGGCGATCGTCATTTCGATTGCAACACCTTCATTGGCCCATCAGGCCGCCGCGCGAGCGGCGATCGCACGGTTTGCAAGTCTTCGCGCTTCCTCATCGGCCGTGATCGCCTCATCAAGACTCGTCAGCGTCGAGGGTCCGTTCCGCCGCCCGATTTCATTCAGCACGGTTTCGGTAACCGCGGCGATTTCAAGGAATTTAAGGCCGCCGGCAAGGAACGAAGCGACCGCTACTTCATTTGCCGCATTAAGAGTCGCGGGATAAACGCCGCCGCGTTCAGCCGCCTCCCTGGCGAGACGAAGCGAAGGAAAGCGCGAAAGATCCGGCGCCTCAAACGTCAACTGCTTCACAGCCGCGAAATCGAGGCGCGTCGAGGGGGTCGGCGTCCTGTCGGGCCAGGCGAGCGCCGAGGCGATCGGAATCCGCATGTCGGGCGTCCCGAGCTGCGCCAGCACCGATCCGTCGACATATTCGACCATCGAATGGATCACGGACTGCGGATGAACGAGGATTTCGATCCGTTCGTGCGGCACCGGGAAAATGTGCGACGCCTCTATGAGCTCAAGGCCCTTGTTCATCATCGTCGCGGAATCAACGGAGATCTTGGCGCCCATCGACCAGTTCGGATGCGCGACCGCCTGAGCCGGCGCCGCATTCGACATGTCCGCTTTTGTCCAAGTGCGAAACGGGCCCCCTGACGCCGTCAGGATGAGGCGCGACACGCGATGCGGCCGGTCGAAATCGAACACCTGAAAGATCGCATTGTGCTCTGAATCGACTGGCAGAAGCTTTCCGCCCGAACGCCGGACGGCCTCGGTGACAACATCGCCGGCGCAAACAAGGCACTCCTTGTTCGCGAGCGCGACCGCTGCACCTCGATTCGCCGCGTTGAGAGTCGGCTTAAGCCCCGCCGCGCCGACAATTGCGGCCATCACCCAGTCCGCGTCTCGCGCAGCGGCCTCTTCGACAGCGCCGGGGCCGGCGCCGATCTCAATGCCTGTGCCCCGCAACGCGGCCGCGAGATCGCCCTTTTTCCTTTCGTCGCCGATGGCGACGAATCGCGGACGATGCCGGCGCGCCTGCTCGGCGAGCCGCGCGACGTTGGAATTCGCCGTGAGCGCTTCGATTTCGATGGCCGCTTCGGCATTGGCGCGCGCGAAGTCGATGAGGTCGAGCGTATTGACGCCGACCGATCCGGTGGAACCCAATACCGTTACGCGTCGGCTGATGCCGCCCATCCTCGTCGCCCCTAGCCCCTCATCCCCGCGGCCAGAATATGGCCATAGAGGACCGCCGTCACCGCAATTGTTGCGAAGATCATCCCGTCAAGCCTGTCGAGAACGCCGCCATGGCCTGGAATGAACCCGCTCATGTCCTTGATTCCAAAGGTCCTCTTGAAGGCGGACTCGGTCATATCGCCAAGGATTGAGGCAATCCCAAGGCTCGCGCCCATAGCGACGTAGGAGGGGTTGAGCGGCTCCGCATATATCAGCGGCGCGCCGATCGCCGCCGCCACTGCGCCGAAAATCATGCCCCCGGCGGCGCCCGCCCAGGTCTTCGCCGGCGAGACTGTCGGCGAGAGCTTGGGCCCGCCGACAAGACGTCCGGCGACATATCCGCCAGTGTCGGCGCCCCACACGATCGCGAAAATAAGCAGGAGTAAGCCGCGACCGTCCTCGACGCCTTGCCGCAGCCAGATCAGAGCGACGCAAGGCGCGAGAACATAAGCGGCCCCGAACGCCGCCCATCGCCATTTGCGCGATCCCTTAAGCGATACGAGGCCGGCAACGGCGCCGCCAATCGCACAGACGCCATAAGCGGCCTCATAGCGGCCCGACGCAGCGAGAAAGAGAGCGCCCGCTGCGGACAGGGCGAGCGCGTAGAAAACGGGCGACGTCTCGGAACGCTCGATCATCCGCGCCCATTCAAACGCCATCAACACGCACAAGAACGCAACCAGCGCCGCAAAGGCCGGCCCGCCGATCCATGACAGCGCGAGCGCCGACGGGGCGAGGATCGCGGCGGAAAGGATGCGCAGGACAAGCGTGTCTTTGCCGCGCGGCGCAGCCGCCGATGGGAACTGATCGCTCATGCTACCCGGGCGCTATGGCGCAGCGGCGACGCCGCCATAGCGGCGCTCGCGCGATCTGAATTCTTCAATCGCCGCGGCAAAGCAGCCGGCGTTGAAGTCGGGCCAAAGCACATCGAGGAACACATACTCCGCGTAAGCCGCCTGCCAGAGGAGGAAATTGCTGATCCGCTTCTCGCCGCTCGTGCGGATGACAAGGTCCGGGTCGGGGACGTCCCTTGTGTCGAGCGCCGCGGAAAACAGCGCCTCGTCGATGGCGGCGGGCGTAATTCTTCCAGCAGCGACGCTTTCCGCGAGCGTTCGCGCCGCACGCACGATTTCGTCGCGACCGCCGTAGTTGAAGGCGATCTGGAGATGAAAGGCCGAATTCGCCGCAGTCTCTTTCTCGGCTCGACTGACAAGCAGCTTGATCTCGGGATCAAGACCGCGTTTGTCGCCGATAACCGCGACCTTGACGCCCTCTTTCTTGAGCGTCGGCAGTTCGTCGCCGATAAAGCGCCTCAAGAGCGTCATTAGGTCGCGAACCTCGCTCGCCGGACGCCGCCAATTCTCCGTCGAGAAGCTGTAAAGCGTCAGATATTTGAGGCCGAGGTCGCGCGCCGCTTCAACGGCGCGCCGCGCCGCCGCCGTTCCTTCCTTGTGGCCGGCGCCGCGCGGAAGGCCTCGGGCCGCCGCCCAGCGCCCGTTCCCGTCCATGATGATCGCGACATGTGACGGCGCAGACAGCGGCGATGCGGACACGCCTCGATCGCTTTCCGCCGGATTGGTCGCCACGTCGATCACCCTTACCAAGTCGCGCAGGGTCAAACCTGCATGATTTCGGCCTCTTTGGCGTGCAGCGCCTCGTCGACCTTTTTAATCATCGCGTCCGTCAGCTTTTGAACCTGCTCGGACTGACGCTTCTGCTCGTCTTCGCCGACGTGTTCGGTCTTCTTGATTTGATCCATGCCTTCGCGACGGACGTTTCTGATCGCGACGCGCGCATGCTCGGCGTATTTGTGCGCGACTTTCGTCAATTCCTTGCGCCGCTCTTCCGTCAGCGTCGGAATAGGCACGCGCACGTTTGTCCCGTCGACGACAGGATTGACGCCGATGCCGGCGTCCCGGATCGCGCGGTCGACAGCGCTCACAAGCGCCTTGTCCCAGACCTGGATCGAGATCATCCGCGGCTCGGGCACGTTGACGGTTCCGACCTGATTGACCGGCATGTGCGAACCATAAGCGTCGACCATAATGTGTTCGACAAGGCTCGCCGACGCGCGGCCGGAGCGCAGGCCGGAAAACTCCGATTTCAGCGCCGCGAGGGCGCCATCCATGCGCTTTTCGAGTTCCTTAATGTTCACGCCGGGACCAGCCATCGTTCTTCTCCCTTTCAGCAAAAAGCGCGCGATTTTCTGGCGAGATCGCGGCGCTCCGTCGTCATTCGTCGATAATCGTCGTCGACTTTCCAGAGCCGGTAAGCGCGCCGACGACGCCGCCGCGCTCGGCGATCGAAAACACGACGATCGGAATCTTGTTCTCCCGCGTCAGCGCGATCGCGGTCTGATCCATCACCTTGAGATCGCGAACCATCACCTCGTGATAGGACAATCGTTCGAACCGCGTTGCGGATTTGTCCTTCTTGGGATCGGCCGTGTAGACGCCGTCGACGTTCGTGCCTTTGAAAAGCGCGTCGCATCCCATCTCCGCGGCCCGCAGCGCCGCCGCCGTATCTGTCGTGAAGAACGGGTTGCCTGTTCCCGCCGCGAAGATCACGACGCGGCCCTTCTCCATATGCCTGACGGCGCGGCGACGAATATAGGGCTCGCAGATCGCCGTCATCTCGATCGCCGAAAGAACGCGCGTGTAAAGGCCTATCCGCTCGAGCGCGTTCTGGAGCGCAATCGCGTTCATGACCGTGGCGAGCATGCCCATGTAATCGGCGCTCGCCCGTTCCATGCCGCGCGCCGCCTGTTGCATGCCGCGAAATATGTTGCCGCCGCCGACGACAAGACTGATTTCAACGCCGAGCTCTTTGGCGTCCTTGATTTCGCCGGCGATCCGCTCGACCGTCTCGTTATCGATCCCGTACTGGCCGGCGCCCATCAGCGCTTCGCCTGAGACTTTAAGGAGCACTCGTTTGAAGCGCGGCGCGGCTGGGGGCGATGAGGGCATCAGGGATCTCCGTCCGCCGCCGGATACGACGGCCGCCGGCGTTCGGCAATGGGCGGCGGGCGCCGTCTGCGCTGCGCCGAAGCCGCCCGCCCGCAATGGACCTATTCGTCGCCCGAATTGCGTTCGACGCCTTCGCCGAGTTCGAGGCGGGCGAAGCCGCCGAATTCCACGGCGGCGCCGATTTCCTTGGCCGCTTTCTCGATCACCTTCGCGACCTTCGTTTCGTTGTCGACCACGAAAATCTGCTCAAGAAGCACCGACTCCTCGTAGAATTTGCGTAGCCGTCCCTCGACCATCTTTCCGATGATGTCCTCGGGCTTGCCGGAAGCGCGCGCCTGATCGGCGAGGATCGCCTTTTCGCGTTCAACGACGGCGGGATCGAGGTCCGCAATCCTACCGGCGAGCGGACGCGCAGCGGCGACGTGCATCGCAATCAGCTTGGCGGTCGCCGCGAGTTTTGCTTTGTCGCCTGATGATTTCAGACCGACGAGAACGCCGATTTTGCCGGCGCCGTCGACGGTTTGGTTGTGGATATAGGCCGCGACGACGCCTTCGGGCACCTTCACCATCGCCGACCGGCGAACGTTCATGTTCTCGCCGATCTGGCCCACCATTTCCGCGACCTTTTCCGCAACCGAAAGGCTCCCGCCCGGATAGGCGGCTGATCTGATCGCTTCGATATCGCCGTTTGTCGCCAGTGCGACTTCGGCGACGTCGCGAGCCATCTTCTGAAAGGTTTCATTGCGCGCCACGAAATCCGTTTCGGAGTTCACTTCGACGAGAACGCCGACGGCGCCCTTTGTTGCGGCGACGACGAGGCCTTCCGCCGCCGCACGGCCGGATTTCTTCGCCGCCTTCGCAAGCCCCTTCTTACGCAGCCAGTCGACGGCCGCTTCGACGTCGCCGCCGGTTTCAGTTAGGGCAGCCTTGCAATCCATCATCCCCGCGCCGGTCGATTCGCGCAGGTCCTTCACCATTGATGCGCTGATGGCGCTCATTTCAAATTCTCCTTTCTTATATGCGCCGTTCGAGGGCCCTCGGGGCCTCCCGGTCCCCCTCGGACGCAGCTCAGGCGGCCGAGGGACAGCGCGATTGTTGTTGGCTTTTCCGACTAGACCGGCGCGGCTTCCGCGCCGGCGTCGGCGGGCAGGATATTGGCTTCAACCGGCGCATTTGCAAGCGCGCCGATATCGACGCCGAGCGCGGCTTGGCTCGCCGAAATCCCGTCGATCACCGCATCGGCGACAAGCGCGCAATAAAGCGCGATTGCGCGGCTTGCGTCGTCGTTGCCCGGGATCACGAAATCGATATCGTCCGGAGAGCAGTTGGTGTCGACGACCGCGACGACCGGAATGCCGAGCTTTTTGGCTTCCTTGACGGCGATCGCCTCCTTCTTGACGTCGATGACAAAGAGAAGGTCCGGCAGACCGCCGAGATCGCGAATGCCGCCGAGGGACGAATCAAGCTTCTCCTTCTCGCGCGTTAGCTGCATCTGCTCTTTTTTGGTGAGGCCCTTGCCGCCGCCCGCGAGCGTCTCTTCCATTTCCTTCAGCTTACGGATCGAATTCGAGATCGTCTCCCAGTTCGTCAGCGTCCCGCCGAGCCAGCGCACGTTCATGTAGTATTGAGCGCAGCGCTTGGCCGCCTCGGCGATCGGCCCTTGCGCCTGACGCTTCGTGCCGACCATCAAGATGCGTCCGCCGCCGGCCACTGTCTCGCGGATCTTGACGAGCGCTTGATGCAGCAGCGGCACCGTCTGCGACAGGTCGATAATGTGAATGCCGTTACGTTCGCCGAAAATGAACGGCTTCATTTTCGGGTCCCAGCGATGGGTCTGGTGGCCAAAGTGAACGCCAGCTTCCAATAGCTGACGCATGCTGAAATCGGGCAGCGCCATAAGGTCTCCTTCGGTTTTTCCTCCGCGGAGCTTCAGCGACCGGTTATCCGGCCGACCGAGGATGACCCCGCGTGTGTGATGGAGGCGGCGTATAGGGGGGAAATTCCGCTTTTTCAACCGGCCTCCGAGCATTGAGGGCCGCAGCGGCTGCTAGACGAGTTCTACGTCCAAAACCCCCTCGACCGCCTTCAAGGCGCCGCGCATCGCCGGCGTGCAGGCCGCCCGGCCCTTGAGAACGAGTTCGACCTCCCGCCCGCCGGCGTCGGGCAGAGCGAGGGCGAGAACCACGTCGCCGGCCTCGCCCGGCGCGGCGGGCTTTGCCGCGGCGAGCCGGCGGTGGACGGACTGAAGGCCCGCCTCGGTCCCGATTGCGATCCTGAGCTGCGACGTTGTTTGGGCGGCGGCGGCGTCAAGCCGGCGGACCATATCGCAGGCAAACCGCACCTCGCCCTCGCGCTCCTCCGCGTTCGCGGTCAGCAGGACGAGCGCGCCAGGTTCAAGGAGATCGCGCGCGACCGCGAGGACATCCGAGAAGACAGCGATCTCGAACTCGCCGACGGTGTCCGAGCACTCGACAAACGCGAATTGCCGACCGCTTTTTGACCGGCGCATGCGAACCGCGCGAATGACGGCAGGGATCTGACCCGAAAACCGGCTGCCCGACTTCGCGATTTCAAACGCCTCGGCCGATGTCGCCGCCTTGAGGCGCCGGAGTTCGACCGCGTAATCGTCAAGCGGATGGCCGCTGAAGTAGAAACCGAGCGCGACGCGCTCTTCGTTCAGCCTGTCCATTGGCGTCCAGTCGTCGGCGGAGGGCAATTTCGGCCGGTCAAGCGCCGGTGAGGACGCAAGATCGAAAAGGCCGCCCTGCGCGCTCCGCCTTTCGTCGAAGCTTTGCGCGGAATAGCGAAGCAGGAGATCGGCCCCGGCGACAAGCGCCGCGCGCGTCGCGCGGAGCCCGTCAAGCGCGCCCGCCCTTGCGAGACTTTCGATCGCCCTCTTGCCGATCTGTCGAAGATCGACGCGTTCGGCGAAATCGTGGATGTCGAGGAACGGTCCCCCGCGGCGGCGTTCGTCGGCGATGAGGCGCATCGCCGCTTCGCTGACGTTCTTGACGGCCCCGAGCGCATAAAGAATGGCGCCGTCCCTGACGGTGAAATTCGCTTCCGACGCATTGACATGCGGGGCCTTGACGTCGACGCCGCTTCGGCGCGCCTCCTTCAAGAAGACCGCGAGCTTGTCGGTGTTCGCCATGTCGTAGGTCATCGAGGCGGCGAGAAACTCCGCCGGAAAATTCGCTTTCAGATAGGCTGTCTGATAGGCGATGTAGGCGTAACAGGCCGCGTGCGACTTGTTGAAGCCGTAGCCTGCAAATTTCTCGACGAGATCGAAGATTGAAGCCGCTTTCAGCGGATCGACACCCTTCGCCCTCGCGCCGTCGACGAAGCGCGCTCGTTGGCGATCCATTTCCTCCTTCTGCTTCTTTCCCATCGCGCGCCGAAGAAGGTCGGCCTCGCCGAGCGTGTAGCCGGAGAGGATCTGCGCGATCTGCATCACCTGTTCTTGATAGATGATGACGCCGTAAGTCTCCTTGAGCGCGCTCTCGAGCGAGGGATGGAGATAATCGGGTTTTTGCAGCCCCTGTTTCCTTTCGACATAAGTCGGAATGTTCTCCATCGGGCCCGGCCGGTAGAGCGAGACGAGCGCGATGATGTCTTCAAGGCAGTCCGGGCGCATTGAGCGCAGCGTCTGACGCATGCCGGAGCTTTCAAGCTGGAAGACGCCGACGGTCGCGCCCTCGCCCAGCATGTCGAACGTCTTTTTGTCCTTGAGTGGCAATCGATCCGGATCGACGTCGCGTCCGGACGCAGCGACGAGCGCCGCCGCGCCCTTGATCACGGTCAGCGTCTTGAGGCCGAGAAAGTCGAACTTCACGAGGCCGGCCGGCTCCACCCATTTCATGTTGTACTGGGTCGCCGGCATGTCCGACCGCGGGTCGCGATAAAGAGGCGTCAATTCATCGAGCGGGCGATCGCCGATGACGACGCCGGCGGCGTGCGTCGATGCGTGGCGGTAAAGGCCTTCAAGTTTCAGCGCCTTTTCGAGCAGCGCTGCGACGCTTTCGTCTCTCGCCCGCTCCTCATTGAGGCGCGGCTCCATTTCGATCGCTTCGGCGAGCGTCACCGGATTGGCGGGATTCATCGGCACAAGCTTGCAAAGGCGATCGACCTGGCCAAAAGGCATGCCGATGACTCGACCGACATCGCGCAGCACCGCGCGCGCCTGAAGCTTGCCGAAGGTTATGATCTGCGCGACGCGGTCCGCCCCGTATTTCCGCTGCACGTAGCGGATGACTTCGTCGCGTCGGTCCTGGCAAAAATCGATGTCGAAGTCCGGCATCGACACGCGTTCGGGATTGAGAAAGCGTTCGAAAAGGAGCCCGAAGCGCAAGGGATCAAGATCGGTGATCGTCAGCGACCACGCGACGAGCGAGCCGGCGCCCGAGCCGCGCCCCGGTCCGACGGGGATGCCTTCCTTTTTCGCCCACTTGATGAAGTCGGCGACGATGAGGAAATAGCCTGGAAAGCCCATTTTGTTGATGACGTCGAGTTCGAATTTGAGCCGGTCCCAGTAGATGGCGGCGTCAGCGGCGGGCTCGATCGACGCAAGGCGCTCCTTGAGCCCCTCGCGCGCCTGGCTTTCAAGCTCCAGCGCTTCGGCGTCCTTGCCCGTGCCGCTGGTGAACCGCGGCAGGATCGGGGCGCGCGTCTTCGGCCGGAACGCGCAGCGCCGCGCGACTTCAAGCGTCGCGTCGACGGCCTCAGGGAGATCGCGGAACAACAGCCGCATCTCGGCCGCCGTTTTGAAATAATGATCGGGCGTGACGGTGCGGCGGTCCTCCTGGTGGACGTAGGCGCCTTCCGCAATGCATAGCAGCGCGTCATGCGCCTCGAAGTCATCCGCCTTTGGAAAATAAGGCTCGTTCGTCGCGACGATCGGCAGGCCGAGGCCGTAAGCGATATCAAGGAGCCGCGATTCCTGCGACAGCGGCCGGCGCGCCTCGTGTCGCTGCAATTCGACGTAGAACCGACCTGGAAACAGCGCTGCAAGCTTCTCCGCCAGCGCTCGCGCTTCCTCTTCCCGGCCGGCGCGAAGAAGGCGGTCGAGAGGACCGTCAAAGCCCCCCGAAAGGCAGATGACGCCGTCATTTTGGTCATGGAGCCAGTCGAAGGCGGCGCAGGGCCCTTCTTCCGACGCAGAGCGCAGAAATGCCCGGCTCGACAGCTTCGTGAGGTTTCGAAACCCCGCCTCATTCTGGGCGAGGAGGACCAGCGAGGGCGGGCGGGCGCCGCGCGCTTCAAGGCTTTGCAGCTCGGCGACCGCGACGGAAAGCTGAAGACCGGGAATCGGCTGGATTCCCGCCGCGCTCAAGACTTCGGACGCCTCAAGAGCGCCGAACAGGTTGTTCGTATCCGTCAGCGCCACCGCCGGCATGCGGTCGGCGAGGCAAAGCTCCTTCAGCTTGCCGATCTTGATCGCGCCTTCCGAAAGCGAATAGGCGCTGTGAAGATGGAGGTGGGCGAAATCACCCTGCCCCCCCGGCGCAGCCCCGCCGTCGAGGGCCGAACGCAGAAATTCCGCCTTGATCGGGTCCGCCATGGCCGCCCCTCCGGATTAACGAATTTTCTGCGGTCAAGCGCCGAGAACGAAGCTCGCCAGCTGGCTTGACGCGATGATCAGGAGCAGTAGGCCGAGTCCCATTGCGTCCTTCAACACGCCGGTTTCCACAACAACCCTGGCAGTTTTGGCCAATTGACGCCTCCATCCAGCTAGGCGGCCAGCAGAACCGCTCGCAGCGCCGATTCGAAAACGGATTTCGTTCGTCTTTTGTTCTATATTCCCTTTTTGTTCCGATGTCCAGCAGCTTTTTTTGCCCGCGCGACATGGACAAAGCCCTTGGCTAACGCATGAATTCCCGCACGACGCTCATGAACGCCTCAAACTGGTCGTGATGGACCCAGTGGCCGGCTTTCGCGATCGAGACGACGCGCGCGTTTCTGAAATGCTTTGCGCGACCGTCTATCTCGGGATTAGAGGCCCAGCTGTCGGCCCCGTAAACGAGCAGCGTCGGGCATGCGATCGCTGACCACAGCGCCTCTTTCTCCGCCTGCGGAATGTCAAGCCACGGCCAAATGTTGACATATGGGTCGAATTTCCAGCTCCAGGTTCCGTCCTCATTAGAGGTCGCGCCGTGCTCGGTAAGATGGCGCGCCTGTTCGTCCGAGAGGAACTTGTTTTCGTCCTTCATGCGAGAGAGCGCGTCATCGAGCGTCGCGTAGCGCCGCGGGGTGCGTCCGCTCGCGGCGCGCTTGTTGTCGATCCAGGCGCGGATGCGGTCGGCGAGCGGCGTCTTCTCCCATTCCGCGATCATCTTCGGCGACGGTCCGAGGCCCTCGATCGCGACGAGCTTTCTGACATTATCCGGATAAAGGCCCGCATAGCGGATCGCGATATTGCCGCCAAGCGAATGCGCGACGATCGTCACGGGCGCGAGCTTCAGCTGGTGAATGAGCTGCGCGAGGTCGTAGACGAAGCCGTGCATCGGGTATTCGCCGTCGGGCGACCAGTCGCTGTCGCCGTGGCCGCGAAGGTCCGGGGCGATGACGTGATAATCGCGGGCGAAATCGCGGGCGATCCAGTCGAGGCTGCGGCAATGATCGCGCCCGCCATGCATGAGGACGAGCGGCGGCGCGCTCGCATTGCCCCAATCGGCGTAATGAAGCTTCAGGCGCTGCGAGATGTATCGTCGGGATGTCGGTTCGGCGTGCATGAAGTCCCGCAAGAATTGCGCCGCCGATGATGGAGCCGACTTGCGGGCGATGGTCAATCGGGCTTTGCAGCAGCGGCCGCAGCGCGAAGCCGGAGCAGGCGCTCGTGCCAGCTTTCGGCGAGCCGCTGCTGGAAGACGCCAAGCGGGAAGCCGTGGCGCGCAGCGTGCTCCTTCGGGATGACGTCCCAGCCGCGATGCGTGACGGTGACGCGCGTCTCGTCGCCGACAGGCTCAAAGCGGACATCGACCGTCGTCGACTGTTCCGGCGAAAACGTCGCCGTTCGCCATGTGAAAGCGAGCCGCTCGCCCGGCTTCCATTCGGTGACGGCGCCGATTTCAAAGTTCTCGCCATTCGGCAGCCGCGTCATCAGCCGCCCGCCCTCGCCCGGTTCAAAGCGCAGCGATCCGTCGCCGCGCGCGGTGAGTTGGAAGAGCGGATTTTCCCGCCACCAAACGCCGATCTCGTCGACGAAGACGCGAAACGCCGCGTCGGCCGGCGCCGCGACGCGGATCGATACGATGACCGACGCCGCCATCAGCGCTTCGTCTCGACGCGCTTCTTGAAGGCGCGAAGCTGATCGGACCACAGCGCCTCGGTCGCCGCGAGCCACGCCTTCACCTCGTCGACGGCCCCGTCCTTAAGCGCATAAATACGCACGCGCGAATCGATCTCGTCGATTCGCTCGGCGACCAGTCCGCCTTCTTTCAGCGCGCGCAGGTGCCGGCTCATCGACGGCGGCGGAAGGCCGAGCGCCTCGGCAAGCTCGCCGGCGCGGCGCGGACGCGCGCTTAAAAGCTCGATGACGCGCCGGCGCGAGGGGTCCGCAAGCGCCGCAAGCTTCCGATCGACGATTGACGGCTTCACACGCGCTTCCGGGTTTTAAGCCCGCTCGCCTTGTCCCATTCGGAGGGCGTCATCTCGTTCACCGTCACGCCGAATGTCCAGACATGGCCTTCCGGATCCTTCGCGCGGTAGGTGCGGTCGCCGTAGAATTGCGTCGCCGGCGCCTGGATGATTTCAGCGCCCGCCTTCCTCGCGCGCGCGCAATGCGCGTCGATGTCCTCGCCCCGCGCGAGCTGCACATGCACGGACTGCGTGTTCTTGCCGCCGGCCGATTTCGGGCTGCGGTGATCCTCGCTCCATTCGCTTCCAACCATGACGACCGAGTCGCCATAGCTCATTTCGGAATGGGCGACCTTGTCGTTCTCGTCGACGATGACCATCAAGGGCTCGAAACCGAACGCTTCCTCCAAAAACAGGAGCGCCCGCTTCGGATCAAGGTAGCTCAAGGCGCTGGAGAGCCCCTTCGGGCGGTAATAGCTCGTCATCGCGGTATTCCTTCTGAAATCCAGCAATATTTCTACGATTTGTTAATTATAAAGTCAATCGTCGCAAAGCCCCGCGCCGCTCACGGCTTCGGCGAACCGTCCTTTTTCGCTTCATCAAGACCTTCAAGCGCGCCGAGGATGAGACCTGCAAGCGCGGCAAGCGCGGCGGCGCGCGCCGGCCTTTGGCGGGCTTCCTCGACCAGTGCGACGTTCAAGGCGCCGCGCCAATCGCCGGTCGCGGCGAAAGTGGTTTGCCGCGGCGGCGCCGGCTCCTTCCGGCTCGCCTGAGACACGCAGACGGCGCCGACGACGAGCAGGAAGACGGTTGCAGCGCCGAGAGCCGCGGATCGCGGCAGTATGCCGACCAATATCTCGACCAGCGCGGCGCCGGCAAATCCAAGGCCGATGACGATGAGCCCCGCGCCCGCGAACAGCCACACGGAGCGCCGGAGCGCGCGCTCGCCGCGATCGCCAAGAGCGCGCAGAATGTCGTTCACTTTCGCGTCCTTTCCGCGATCGCTTTGCCGATTGCGTATCCTGCCGCGAACGCCGCGCTGACCGTCATCATCGGGTGCGTTTTCATGTGCTCACGGACTTTGCCGGCTCCGGCCTGGAGATTGCCCGACGCCGATTCCACCGCGTTCTCCGCCTCGTGGAGCGCGGCGACCAGGATCGCCCTCAATCGATCAACATGGCCATGCGCATCCGCGCCGTCCGCCTTTGCGTCCGCGACGTCGCGCTTCAGCTTTTCGACGAGCGCGTCGAATGTCGTCGCGTCGTCCATTTCACTGTCGCCGGGGCTTGGGTCCATCGGGGGCATTCTCGCAGAGCGGTCTGACGCGTGGCAAGCGCACTTCCGCGAAGGCCGGGCTCAGGCCTGGGAAAGGCCGGCAAGCACGTTCACGGCGAGCGCGACGACGAAAACATTGAAAACGAATGCGAGAAGGGAATGAGCGAGCACGAGGCGGCGCAGTCCGGCGTCGATGACGGCGGCGTCTGAAACCTGGCTCGTCATGCCGATGACGAAGGAGAAGTAGAGGAAATCCGAAAACGTGCGGCGACCCGCGCCCGGGAAACTGATCGGCGGCGACAAGGCCGTGAAATACATATGCGCATAATGGACCGCGAAAAGAAGATTCAAGAGGGTCCAGGCGCCGAGGATCGAAACGCCGGCGAGCGCCGTCGCAAACGCATCCATCGCGCGCGTCGCGATGAGCGTGACAACAAGCGCGAGCGAGGCGAAGTCAAGAAGGAGGCCCGCCACGAGGATGTGCGGGGCGCGCCGGTCGTGCCGGGCGGCGAGCACCGGCAACTCTTCCGCATCGCAGTCTTCAAGCAGAGCGACAATCGCGCCCGAATAAAGAAACGCAGCCGCCGCAAAGGCGAAAAGTGCGGCCTTGAGCGAACCGCCCGAAGGGAGGCCTGCGGCCGCGACCGCCGCGAAAATCGTGAGCGCCGCAAACTCGATTCGGTGGCCCTTTCGAAAGAAACGCCGCATGTCGCCGCCTTCCGCTCGCCTTTCGCCAAAAGCGCGAGTTCATGACCGGAAATACCATCATTTTTCTTCGGTATCGACCGACGGAAATTTCCGGCTGGTGCGTTTACATGGTGACGACGGAGCAATCCGGCGTCGCGGCTTTTGACATCGTAAATATGGTCATGCGGCGCGGCGGCTTGCTGCCCGGATGAAGACTCGCCAAGGGACCGACGCATCTCGGATGCGGACGGCTCGTCCGGCCTGCGCCGAAGGGCGCCCGACAAGAGGCGCAAAGGGCGCCGAAACGCGCAACGATTCGCGAAAATGCCGAGTTCGCGCTTGATCGCCGGACGCCCAACGGGCGCCCCTTGCGGCAGGCGGCGGCCTGACAGCGCGCCGCTCGTCCGTACACATAGGAGTAGCGGCGCGCGGCGGGGCGATCAACCGGACATTGCGCGAAAAGGCGCCCTTCGGGAAGAGGCATTTGGCGCCGTTCGGCCCTCGACACCGCGAGAAACGCCGAAGATCCGCAGCGCGACGGCGCGGAAAGGGCGCCCGATGGCGGCGACGGCGAATTCGCAGTAAGAGGCGCGTTTCACGTGAAACTTCCGAAGGCCCGATGCTCGACCGTCTCTTTATCGACGCAAACATCGCCACGATGGACCCCGCGAGGGACGGGCCCTATGGCGCAATCGCGAACGGCGCAATCGGCGTCAAGAGCGGCAGGATCGCTTATATCGGACCCGCCGCGAAAGCGCCGGCGGCCGCCAGGCGCGAAACTCTCGGGGGGCGGTGGCTGACGCCGGCGCTCATCGATTGCCACACGCATCTCATTTTCGGCGGCGACCGCGCGGCGGAGTTCGAGATGCGGCAGAAGGGCGCGACCTACGAGGCGATCGCCAAGGCGGGCGGCGGAATCTTGTCGACTGTCGCAGCGACGCGCGCCGCGAGCCTTGAGGACCTCGTCGAGAGCGGAATAGCCCGCCTTGAAGCGCTCAAGGAGGGCGGCGTCGCAACGGTCGAGATTAAGTCCGGTTACGGACTATCCGTTGGCGATGAAATGAAGATGCTGATCGCGGCGGGCGAAGCCGCGCGCGCGACGCGAATGCGCGTCAAGCGCACGCTGCTCGGCCTTCATGCGCTTCCGCCTGAATATCGCGACAATCGCGAAGGCTATGTTCGCATGGTGTGCGAAGAGATGATCCCGCAGGTCGCCGCGCGCGGGCTCGCCGACGCGGTCGACGTCTTCTGTGAAAATATCGGCTTTTCCGCCGCCGAAACGCGGCGCGTATTCGAAGCCGCGAAGGCTTCAGGGCTTGGCGTCAAGCTTCACGCCGAGCAATTGTCGAACATGAACGGCGCGGCGCTCGCGGCGGAATACGGCGCCCTTTCCGCCGACCATCTCGAATATGTCGATGAGGCCAGCGTCCTCGCCATGGTGAAGGCTGGAACAGTCGCGGTCCTCCTCCCTGGCGCCTATTATGCGCTGAAGGAGACGAAGAGGCCGCCGGTCGACCTCTTCCGCAAGCACGGCGTTCCGATGGCGGTCGCGACGGATTTGAACCCTGGCACGTCGCCGACACTGTCGCCGACCCTGATGATGAACATGGCCGCGACCTTCTTCGGCCTCAACCCGGAAGAAGCGCTCGCCGGCATGACGCGGAACGCGGCCAAGGCGCTCGGCCTTGACGCTGAGTGCGGTATGATCAAGGAGGGTCTCGCCGCGGATTTCGCAATCTGGAACTTCGAGCATCCGGCGGAACTCGCCTACTGGATCGCCCACCCCGGGCCGGAACAACTCGTAATCGGCGGCAAGACGGCGTAGCCGCCCGGACCAGTTGCTTTCAGCTCTTCCAAGGCCGTGATAATTGCGAGATCGGCGCATGTCGCGCCGACCATGGCTCGCCGATCGCGTGCGCCGCGCTGCGTCGCCGACCTTCTGCTCGTTCCCGGTCATCTGTCGCCGGCGAAATTCGATCGGTCGCAAAGAGGGAGAAAGAAATGAAGTCCAGTCGAGTTTTGGCATTGATCGCGGCGGCGTTC
>Ga0073934_10007059_pt1 | contig 15893 bp, 17 predicted proteins | sample LarsenN4metaG_FD_76834 | JGI IMG/M metagenome (GOLD analysis project Ga0073934, IMG submission 76834) | Hot spring sediment bacterial and archeal communities from British Columbia, Canada, to study Microbial Dark Matter (Phase II) - Larsen... ...
GAACGCTGCCGGGTCGTCGAAGTCGCCGAGCGCGAGAAGCGCGGCCCGGCGGACGTCGGCATCGTCGGCACGCGACAGCTCCAGCACCAGCGGCAGATCATCCGGCGCCAATCGCGGCGTGCCGTGAACGAGCGCCGCCGCACTCGACAACCGGTGTCCGTGGCGGATCTCTTTGAGCAGGTCGTCGCGCGGCAAGGTGACGTACAACGTGCGGAGCGCCGCGGCGACGGCATCCGCGGCCGTCCCGTGCACCTTCAATGGGGCGTGCGGCCGCGCGGTGTATTCCGGGGCGAGAAACGTGCCCGGCGACGGTTCCACCAGGTGCATTTCGCGCAGCCCCGCGGGAAACGCCGGCAAATGCTCGCTGACGGACCGGCTCGTGCCGGCGCCCAGCGCGGAGTTCTGCAGCCAGGTGAGCAACTGGCTTTCGGGCTGCGGCGTTTTGGGCTTCCATTGCAGGACCAGGCGGTTGACCTTCTGCGTCGTGAGCGACTCCACGTCGTCGACCAGGCCGTACATGTTGAACGTGTTCAACATGCCGCCGAGCGTCAACAGCGCCAGCGACTGCTGCGGTCCCATCCGCTCGATAGACACGTCGAGCAAGGCATGCTGCACGGTGTTCGCGGGAACCTCGAGGGCACGATCGGCGACCTGCACGGTGATCTGGCACGGCGGCAGCGTCTGTCCTGCGGGCAAGTCGCCGTAGATCAGCCATGTGGCCGCGACGCCGCGCGCAGGAACGGTCAATTCCTTCGCCGGCTGGCACGCTTCGAGGGCGAAGTACTCGGTACCGTAGGGGAAGCCATGATGCACCAGCGGCGGAGTGACTTCGCGGGTGGCGAACGTGTCGCCGTGGATGACCGCATGGATTTTGTCGCGCGGAATTGAGAGCGCTTGCCCGGTTTCGTTTCCGACCTGCAGATGCAGCGCGAAGTAGCGCGTTGGTCCGTCTTCGGTGAAGAACAGGCCGACGTGGGCCTTGTCGATCAGGGCCGCAATGCGCCCGCCGGGGGCGTGCCACATCGGGGGCCGGAGTTGTCGCTCGGTGAACTCTGCTTGCACGCGGTCGAAGCGTTGCCAGAATTCGCGGGCCGCCGCCGCGTCGGTGGTCCCTCGGGCCTCCGCGGCGACTTTCTCGGCATCGGTGACGCGCGGCCGACCGCGCCCCACCCGCTTCGGCTGGGCCAGGCTCGCACGCAGGCAGCATTCCATCGTTGCGGGCGTCACGCCGGCATCGGCGACGGTCGCGGCACCTGCGATCCACACCGCCAGCACAAACGCAACGAGCCGTATTCGCAACACCACGTTCGGTCCTTCGAGATTGGTCGGTGGTCGCCGGATCCTCACTGGCATAATACTGTACCGGAAACAGGCGGAGCGAGGGATTGCCGTGCGTCGTTCCTCAGCCGGAAGGTGGTGGAGCGACGCATCGACTGCAAGGATTGAGAGCGGATTCTGCACAATCCTCTCATCCCGGACCTTTCCCCTGCGGACGCGAGAGAGAGCCGGAGGAACGGCCGCACTCGCCAGCACGTCGGGCTGACGCTTCGACGCTGGTCTCAAGCTCACACCAGCGGCAGCGATTCGCCGTCGCAGATTGGGAATGGGCGGTTGAGGTGGTCGCGGAGTTCGGTCTTGGGGTCGATGCCCAGCAGTTGGTAGATGGTGGCGTGGATATCGGGGGGGGTGCAGGGTTGCGATTTGGGGAACGCGCCTTTGTCGTCGGTGCTGCCGTAAACCTGGCCGCCGCGAATGCCACCGCCGGCGAGGGCGACTGAGTACGCGTCGGGGTAATGGTCGCGGCCGGCGCCCCCGTTGATGCGCGGCGTGCGGCCGAAATCGGTGAGGACCACCACCAGCGTTTCGCCCAACGTGCCGCGATCGGTCAGGTCCTGCAGCAACGCCGACAGGCCGCGGTCGAACACCGGCAGCAGGCGGTTCTTCAGGCGGTTGAAGTTGTCGCCGTGGGTGTCCCACATGTCACCCTGGCCGCCGTTCAAGTCGCCCGCGGCACAGCACACCTGCACCACCGGCACGCCGGCCTCCGTCAATCGACGGGCGAGAAGCAGGCTCTGGCCGCCGAGGTGGTTGCCGTAAGACTCGCGCACCTTCGGCGATTCCTGATTGAGATCGTACGCCCGCTTCACGGCCGCGCCGGACAGGATCTCCTCGGCGAGTGCATGGAAATGCTCGAAGCCGTCGAACACGGTTTCGTCGCGATCGAACGGCTGCAGCGCCGTGCGCAGCTCGCGGCGTTCGCGGAGGCGGTTTGCGTCCACGTCATCGAGGTTCAGCACTTCGGAACCAAGATTGCGCGAGACCCCACCGAACGGCTCGCCTCCGGGCGTGCGGATGAGAATGGGATCGTACTTCACGCCGAGCCAGCCGCCGTATTCGCCGGCCTGGAGCGTGTTGTTGTCGACAAACGGATACGGCATGCGCACCGCCGAAGGCACACCACGCGGTGCCGATCGCAGCTTGGAAATCACCGCGGCGATCGACGGCCAGTCCTCGCGCGTGGGCGGGATGTTTCCGGCCCGCGGCGGCCGATGGCCCGTCAGATTCCAGTACATCCCGCGGCCGTGGGCCGAGTCGTCGTGATGGATCGACCGCACGATCGCGAGCTGGTCGGTGTGCCCGGCCAAAAGGGGCAAGTGCTCGCCAATGTCGATGCCCGGCACAACGGTGGCAATCGGCGAGAACTCGCCGCGGAATTCACGCGGCGCATCGGGCTTGAGGTCGAACGATTCGAGGTGGCTCATCCCACCCCACAGATAAATGATGATACACGACTTTGCCTTGCCAGCCGACGACGGGCCGGCCTGGTGTGCCGCGACGCTTCGCAACCGCAGAAACGCCGGTAGCGACAACGCACCCAGCCCGGCGCTCGCCCGAAGCAGACGTCGGCGGGTGAACCGCGTGGGCAATGGCAAAGAGGTGGGCATGGTGGTTCGACGCTCGTCGCGCTGCGTTTGCCAGTCAACGAAGGTACTTCGAAGGTCCTTTCAAATAATACATCAAGAACCGCTGTTGCGTCCATGCCCGCCTGAATCGCGGTGGCATCGCGGTTAAAACAACCGTCGTTGGCCGTGCACTGGCTGCGGGCGGACGAACAAATCGGTCCGCAGCGGCGGCCAGGGACTCGTCAGGCCGAGCTTCTTCGCAAACACCTGGAACGTCTGTTGGATCTGCTCGGCCCGCGGACCTTCACCGCGCATCCGCTTCCCAAACCGTGACGACGTCAGTTCGCCATCGCGCACGGAGCGCAGGGCCGCCACGATCCGCTCGCGATGGCTCGGCTGCGCGCGCTCCAGCCAATCGAGAAAAATCGGCTTGACTGCGTAAGGCAGCCGCAGCATCACGTAGCCGGCGCGCTGGACGCCGGCATTGCGGGCGGCTTCGAGAATTGCCGGAATCTCGCTGTCGTTCAGGCCCGGAATGATCGGAGCCGCCATCACCGCCGTAGGCACGCCCGCCGCGGAGAGTTCGCGAATCGCCCGCAGCCGCGCTTCGGACCGACTGGTGCGCGGCTCCAACGAGCGCGCCAAGGGCTCATCCAGCGTGGTGATGCTGAGCGCCACGTGGACCAGGTCCATCGCCGCCATTTCCGACAGCAAATCGAGGTCGCGGACGACGAGCGCGTTCTTCGTGATGATTGAAATCGGCTGCCGGCAGAGCAGCGCGACCTCGACGCATCGCCGCGTCAACTCGAATCGCCGCTCGGCAGGCTGATAGCAATCGGTGACGCCGGAGAACGTGATCGATTCCGGCTGCCATTCGTCTCGCGACAGCCAGTCCTGCAGCAGCGCCGGCGCGTGCTCCTTGACGATAATCTTCGTCTCAAAGTCCAGTCCCGCGTTGAGCCCGAGGTACTCGTGCGTCGGCCGGGCGTAACAGTACGCACAGCCGTGCTCGCAGCCGCGGTACGGGTTCACGCTGTAGCGGAACGGAACATCCGGACTGTGGTTTTCGGTGACGATGGAATGCGACCGGTCCGGCAGGAACTCGGTTCCGGCGCGCTGCAGGTCGGCGAGAAACTCCCCATCACCATCGAAGTCGGCCCAGTCGGGGACGGACCGCACACGCTCGAACCGGTTGGGCGGCTCGATCTGTGCCCCGCGGCCCTTGGCGTGATGTTGGCCTTCGACGAGCATTCTGGCACGTTCCCCACTCAGATAGTATACAAATGAACCCATCCAGGCAAGTTTGCCTGCCGCTGCAGACCCACACTGAGAAAATCCCTGCGGAGAGGCTTGCTCGCTGGCTGGTGTTCTCACATGGTTCAGCTCTTCGCGGCGTGTAACGACGAAGGACAAAGAGCACCGCGTTGCATTGCTGATCCTTTCCCTTCACACTGGGACAACAAGCGCCGGGATCGGGAACAATGCCCCGGCGGAATTCCCACCCGAACAAGGATTGCAGGCGCATGTCACGGACACATCTGACTTTTGTTGGCTTCGCCCTCGGCTGGGCAGTGGTTGCGGCAGGCTGCGGACCGTCGTCTGACTATCAGCCGGCGAAGAGCCTCCCCTCTGCGCCGCCGGCCGATCATCACGAGCACGAACACGGCGAGGGACCGCATCACGGCCAACTGGTGGAGCTGGGCGAAGACGAGTTTCACGCCGAACTGGTCCTGGACGACAAGGCCCACACGCTGCGGATGTATCTTCTCGGCTCGGACGCCAAGTCCGAGGCGACCACCGCCGCCACCGAGATCCTCATCACCAAGGAGGACACGACCACTGTGACGCTGAAGCCCGCAGCCGGCTCGGAAGCCGGGAAGCACACCGTCTTCGAACTGGTGGATGAAAAGGTCGTTCACGAGCTGGCCGAGGCCGGGTTCCTGCACGGCACGCTCGTGTTGACCATCGGCGAGAAACCATACTCCGCCGAACTGGACGTTCACTTCGATGGCTCAGAGCATATGCATGCCGACGAGGTCAAACCGGCGGAACCTGCCGCCGTCGAGAAGTCCGAGACGCCTCAATAGCGGATTGTCTCGGCCACCCGCCTCGAAGTGACGCAAACTTTGTGGCCGCGGTGATGGACGGAACGGCCCGCAAGGTTCGCCGCAAGCTGCCAGACCGCGCCTTTTGCCCGGCAAGAACGTGAAATGGCCGGCGCGCGGCCATGCCGCGCACCGGGTCATTCCGTCGTGAAGTCCATTTTGCGCGCGATCCGATACCGGAAGCGTCAATCGTAGCAGGCACGCTCCGGGTGTCGTTCTTCCGATGACAGCACGCGGACTGTGCTTACTACCGATTGCGGGACCGCGGCATGAATGGACTCGACGTCGGCGTCTTGGAGCAGCGGGTGCGCGAGCTGGAGCAGCAGGTCCGCGCGCTCCAGCAACAGCTCATCCAGGCCCAGAAGCTGAGCACGGTCGGAGAACTCGCGGCATCCATCACGCACGAGTTCAACAACATCCTCACCACGGTGATCAACTACGCCAAGATGGGGGTGCGTCATAAGGACGCCGCCACCCGCGATAAGGCGTTCGACAAGATCCTTGCCGCGTCGCAGCGGGCGTCGAAGATCACCACCGGCATGCTGTCGTACGCGCGGAAGCAGTCGGATCGCCGCGAGCCAATGGACCTGGTAACCCTCGTGGAAGATGTGTTGGTGCTCGTCGAGAAGGACCTGCAGCGCTACCGCGTGCGGCTGGAAACGCGGTTCGACGGCCGGCCGTGTGCCGCCGTGCACTCCGGACAGGTCCAGCAGGTGCTGTTGAATCTGATTGTGAACGCGCGGCAGGCGATGCCGAACGGAGGCACTCTGGTCATCTCCGTCCGCAGCGATTCCGCGGCGGGGGTGGCGGAGATTTCCGTCAAAGACACGGGCAGCGGGATACCCGCAGACAAGCTGAGACAGATCTTTGAGCCGTTCTTCACCACGAAGGCCGCTGACGCACAGGGCCAGGGGGGGACGGGGCTGGGGTTGTCGCTGGCGAAGGACGTCATGGAAAGCCACGGCGGCCGCCTGCGCGTCGAAAGTCAACCCGGCGTGGGAACGACGTTCACGCTGAAATTCCCCCTCGCCTCCGCACCGATTGCGCTGCAGAAGGTGGGATAGTCGGCACCTCGAAGCCCACGGGTTGCAACCCGTGGGCTTCACAGGCAGTCACCCGCCGAACGTTTTCTTCAACCGGTCGCGGTGATACGCCAATCGCTCCTGTGGCGACATCTGCGCGAAGTTCGGCGCTCGGCGTTCGGACTGGCTCTCCGCTTTCCGCTTTCCAAGCTGGGCTTCGATTTCCACCGGCACGCTCACCGTCGCGCTGCCGCCGTAGCTCATCACGGCCGTTCGCAGTTGCAGATCGTCCTCCAGCGACCGATGCGGCTTGATGCCCAGCTTTTCCAGCACGCCGTGATAAGCCCGCACGGCTTCTTCAGGCGTGACGACGTCGTCGGCAATCAGCCGCAGGAACTCGATGAACGCAAGCTGGTTCTCCGCCTGGTTGATCTTGCGGCCAAACAGCGCCGCCCGCGCGCCGTACTTCTTCGCCTCGCCGAGCAACTGGAAAGCATCGTAGGTCGTGCCGGCCGCCCCGCCGAGCACGCCCACAATCAGATGCGGATCGTAGCGGACCAGCTCTTCCATCGCCTTCGGGCCGTGGTACACGATTTTGAGAAAGATGGGGCGACCGGCTTGCGGCACGCCGGCCAGCGTGCGAGCAATCAGATCGTTGATGAACCCGCCCAGCAACTCTGGCGGCACAACGCCCGGCAAGTTCGGATCGAACACTTCCAGAAAGTGCCGGAACCCTTTGCGCTCGGCTTCCTCGCGGAACTCCTTGTAGCGCTGCAGTGTTTCGAGATCGCGCTCCAGATCGTTGTTGAACGTGACCGAGTACAGCCCCAGATTGGCGCCGCGCGGCCGCTCATCCGGTTGGCAATCGAGATGCCCGCATTGCATGTGGTCGATGGCCGCCGTGCGAAACGGCCGCGCCGCGACGGTGTGCGTCTTTCCGCCGCGCGGCAGATGGACGTCGCTGGCGTCGTTGGCCCGTGCCGCCGGCGTGACGGGGGAATCGTCAAACAGCCCTTCCTGCAGTGTGAGCAGATCGCTGGTGCTCGCGGACATCAACACGATATCCACGATACCCTGCCGAATCACCTGCCGGATTTGCTCGCGATACTCGGCAAGCGTCTTGAACCGCAGTTCGCCGTCGTGCCGCTCCGGCGAGAGGCCCGGCGCCCCGATGCCGAACGCCATATCCGCATCCTTAGCGTCGGCAAGGATGAACTCCTTTGCGCCAGCCGGGTCGGCATGTATGGCGGCGAGCTTCTGATCGAGGGATTTGGGCATGGCCATTATGTTTGCGGCGTTCTCAGCAGCTTGGACCAGTTTCGAGCTCCATGCAGAATGCGGAGCACGCAAACGCCGCTGTCATCTTCGCGATAGAAGATGATGTAGCTTCCCAACCGCCATAATCTTTACGTCAGGTGGAGCATCGTCATGAAGAATGCCTAGGTCGGGAGTCGATGCCGACAAACGACCGGCTTCATCGACGTGTTCGCCGAAATGTTCAGCTGCAGCAGGGTTGTCGTGTGCGATGTACTCCATGATCTCAACCAGATCCTGGAGCGCCGGTGTCGTGAGGCGGGCGGGCTTCATGCCGATTTCACTGTTTGATGCGCTGCGATTTCAGCAATCCTGGCGCGTGCAACGTGCAGCACTTCGTCCATCTCGACCAGCTCTCCCCGATCGGCGGTGTCAATTCCCTCTTGAAGCAGCGCCCGAAGTTGTTGGCGGCGCTCCAGCAGGTCCAATGCGGCATCGACGACGGCGTTTTCATCGGTATATCCCTCGGACTGCATCAGCGATCGCACTCGAGCGAGTTGCTGGTCTGGTAGCGTGGCTGACATAGCGATCTCCTCCGGCAGTTCATTGTCTGCATTCCGGGCAGACGCCTCAAGCCGAGTTGTTTTGAGACAACAACAAATCGCAGGGCTATTCCGCGAGGCGCTGCAAGGCTGGGCCTAACTGTTGCATAGTCTGTGCGAGTGCGTCTTCGAATCGCTTCTGACGCGCGGGATCACTAACTGACAACACCAGCGAACTTCCGATTGCTGACACTTCGAGAACTGTGTCTTCGTCGATGCCAAGACGTTCAACGTTCAAGTACGGCAGAATCCACGGGAATGACCCAACCAGCTCCCTCGTGTTTCAACTTGGTGACCTCCTTTCGACATCTTAACTTGCGACAGACGACAGCAATATCTCGAAGGTTCGCTACAGCACCTTCTCAATCGTCTCCCTGAGCACCTGGCCCGATTTCTGCAGCGCGAGTTTTTCCTTCGGCCACAGGTCGATCTCGATGAGGTCCAGCACCCCTTTGCGGCCGACGACCGTCGGGACTGAAATCGCCACGTCGCGCAGGCCGTAGGCGCCCGTCTGCAGCGACGACACCGGCAGAATGCGTCGCTGGTCCAGCGCGATGCTGTGCACCACATCGGCAATCGAGACGCCGACGGCGAACCCGGCGCCCCCTTTCTTCTTGATCACCTCCGCGCCGCTGCCGCGCGTCTTCTTCTCGATCTCCGCGATGACCGAGGTCGTCACGTGCGGGTACTTGTCGAGCGGCAAGCCGGCGATCTGTGCGTTCGACCAGATGGGCACCATGCTGTCGCCGTGCTCGCCGAGAATGGTCACCTGCACCTGCGTCGGCGGAACGTTGAGCTGCTGGGCGAGCAGGCTTCGCAGCCGTGTGGTGTCCAGCACGGTCCCGAGACCGATCACCTGACTGGCCGGCACGCCGAGCTCCTTGATGGCGAGGTACGTCAACACGTCCACGGGATTGGAGACGACGAACACGATCGCCTCCTTTTTGAAGCCTTCCTTCTTCATGTCGGTAAGGATGCCGCGGAACAGCGTCACGTTGCGATTGATGAGATCCAGCCGGCTTTCGTCTGGCTTGCGGCGCAGCCCAGCAGTGATGACGACCACGTCGGCATCCTTCACGCCGGACGTGCCTGTGGCGGTGATCTTCTGATCCGCCAGCAGGCTCGCGCCGTGCAAGAGGTCCAGCGCCTGCCCTTCACACAGTTCCTGGTTGACGTCGACCAGGTTGATCTCGCGGACAATCTTGCCCGCCTGCAGCGCGAACCCGGCGCACGAGCCAACCAGCCCGCCGCCGCCGATGATGCTGACTTTCATGGAGAGTCCAGAGTCTAGAGTCGAGAGTCGAGAGTCGAGAGCCAGAGAAGACAAGATCACTTTGCGAGGGCTGCGAGCACCTGGTCGGTGATCGCCTTCACCAGCGATTCGGTGTCGGCGGCGCCGTTGGACGAGTGGCTGCCGTCCTTCTGCCGGGCCAGGTAACCGGTATAGCTCGGAGGCGGCTCGAACGCTTTCGGCTGCGGCGGGCCTTCCTTGTAGCCGTCGCGAAATGCGCTGTTGCCGCACAGGTCGCAGTTCTCGACGTGGAACCGCGGGTCGTCGAAGCCGAGTCGCTTCTTCAGGTCGAGCAGCTCGACCGAACCGCGCTCGTCGAGATAGTTGATGCGACCGAGCTGCTTCGACAGCAGCAGAATCCGGCAGTATGCGTCGAGGATCTCCGTTTTCCAGTAGGCCTCTTCCAGGTGTGCCCCAAAACTTACGGTGCCGTGGTTCGTCAGGATGATCGTGTTGGTCCCGTTCTTGACGAACGGGACGACGGTCTCGGCGAAGGCTTGTCCACCGGGCGTCTCGTAAGGTGCGATGGGCACTTCGCCCATAAAGACTTCGATCTCCGGCAGGATGCACTGCGGAATGGGCTCGCGCGCGACGGCGAACGCCGTGGCATGGGGCGGATGGCAGTGCACCACGGCCTTCACATCGGGCCGGTGCTTCATGATCGCCAGGTGCAGCAGGATCTCGCTGGTTCGCTTGCGCTTGCCGGCGATCTGTTTGCCATCCAGGTCGACGGCGCACAGGTCGTCCGGAGTCATGAAGCCCTTGCAGATCATCGTGGGCGTGCACAGCACCTCGTTCTCGCCGACGCGGATCGAGATGTTGCCATCGTTTGCAGCAGCGAAGCCGCGGTTGTACACGCGCCGGCCGATCTCGCAGATCTGCTCCTTAAGCTTCCGATCGTGAATGCCGGAGGTCCATTTCATGGCGTCGTTCATGTGTCTCTCCGAAAGGAAGCCCAGGAATGGCCATCCCTGGGTCACTTGTTGGTCAATCAACTTCCAATGAATCCAGAATGCACGCGTTGTAAGCGTCGAGCGGCTTCGGGTCGGGATGAAACGGCGCGCCGGCTTCCGCCCCTTCGCTCATGCCGATGAGCGCGCCCGGCGATGCGCCCAACTCGTCATACGCGACGATCGGCTCCTCGCGGCCGACCGGATCGCCTTTCAATCCGGCATACGTGAGCGGCACGACGACCAGCCACGTGCCCCCGACCACCATCGGATGGCACTTGCTGAGCGTCACTTTGCCGATCACTTCGCCGATACGCATGACAAACTTCCCGGAGACCCAGGGATGCTAGCCCTGGGCTTCCTGATGCCGATTCTTCGGCGCCGGCAGTGCCGCAAGCGCCCGCAATAGATTCCTTAACTCGACAAACGACCGGCCGCGCGGATTGATCACCAGCACGTTCGGCCCCAGGTGTTCCGCCAGCAAATGCAAATGCTCGACCGACGTCACCACCGCGGCGCGCACGCGATCGTTGCGGTTGGCGCGGCAGGCCACGACGTCCGCCGCCTCGCTCACGGCCACGACAAGCTCCGCGTCGCCGGACGCGATGGCGCGCACCGCGGCTTCCGCCAGTTCCGCCGGGCGGCCCAACAATTCCTGTTTCCAACCCGTCAGCGCCTCACGCAGGTTGCGGACTGCCGGCGTCACCGTGCCGATGAGCAGGATCCGCCGCGATGCAGCAACGGCATTCGCCGACGTTCTCCCGGCGCGCTGCCAGCGGATGTTGTTCTCGCGCAGCCAGTCGCGGGCGGAGGGAGTGAGAATCGACTTGGCGCCGATCTGCACAAGTTGTCCGTTACGAACGCGGTCTTCCAGCACATCCGCGGTGATGATCGGATGATCGAGTTGGACTTCGGTTGCGAGAGAGGCCATCCCTTCAGCGCGCGAGGCGGCCGCCGGCTGGAGCTGCGCCAGCACGTTGGCCACGATCTGCTCGATGAGGGTTTGGTCCATGTTCGGTCGTCAGTTTCGTCGACGGCCCCCGGCGACTCGCCGGGGGCTAAGACGCGGAGGTCAATCCACGATGCCCATGATCGTCCAACGCACACAGGTCTTTTCGGTGCCGACGAGTTCGCGGGCCGATTTGCCGTCGCTCGAGATAATCACCGTGTCCCCCTTTCGCGCGCCGAGATGATCGAGCAACAGTTGCGGCGCGCCGTCCGATTGCCCCGTTGACGTGAGCGGCTGCGTTAATAACAACCGCCAACCGTGCATTGTGGGATGTTTGACGGTCGAAGTAGCGCGACCGATCACTTTCGCGAGTTGCATCATCGCACCTCAGATCACCCGCAAATTATCGACCATCACGCACCGGCGCTGCCGCGTGAACGTGAGTGGGCTCGTCACGCCTTCGCCCGTCGGCGTGGCCACGCTGAAACTCAAGAAGCCTTCGCCGCCGAGACCCAGCCCCGCCATGCAGGGGCCGTTCTTGATGAACAGCGTGGTGTCCATCGCCTTGCCCATCTTGGTCATCGCGTTGACATCGCGGCTATGAATCAGGCTCGTGTGGCGGAAGCCATGCTCGTATTCCAGCGCCAGCTCAATGGCGTGGTTCACGTTCTTCGCGCGGACGAAGGGTACGAACGGCATCATCTGTTCTTCGGGCACGAACGGGTTCGATTCGTCCGTTTCGCCGAACAGCAGTTGCGTTCCCGCCGGCACGCGGACGCCGATCGCTTCCGCCAGCACTTTCGCGTCTTTGCCGATGAAGTCTTTGTTGACGTGGTAATGGTCGCCCGGCTTCTCCGGCGGTGTGAATGCGAGCCTGGTCAGCGCCTCGATCTGCGACGCATTCAGCCGGTAGCCGCCGTGGCGGTCCATTTGCTCCAGCAGCTTGTCGAAGATCTTCTCGACAGCGAACACCTCCTTTTCGCCGATGCAGAGCAGATTGTTATCGTAAGCCCCGCCCTGAACGATCGACTTAGCCGCGTTTTCCAGGCACGCGGTGTCATCGACCACCACCGGCGGGTTGCCCGGTCCGGCGACGACCGCCTTCTTGCGGCTTTCCATCGCCGCCCGCGCCACCGCCGGGCCGCCGGTCACACACAGCATGTTCACCCGGCGATGGCCGAAGATCGCCGCGGCCGATTCGAGCGTGGGCTTTTCAATGATCGTGATGAGGTTCTGCAGCCCGATCGCTTTGTAGATCGCCTGATTGAAGCGCCGCACCCCTTCACACGCGATGCGCGCCCCGCTCGGATGCGGGTTCACCACCATTGTGTTGCCGCCGGCAATCATGTTGACCACGTTGCCGGCCAGGGTCGGCAGCGAATGCGTGACCGGCGTGATGGTGCCGATGACGCCGAACGGCGCGTACTCGGTGAGCGTGATGCCGTGGTCGCCGCTGAACGCGTCGGTCCGCAGGAACTCGACGCCGGGGACCAGCTTGATGATCTTCAGTTTCTCGATCTTGTGGTCGAGCCGGCCGATCTTCGTTTCTTCCAGCTCCAGCCGGCCGAGTTCCTCGGCATCGCGCTCGCAGATCTCCTTCACGAGCTGCACGGCGGTGGCCCGGTACGCCATCGGCGCTTCGCTGAGCGCGTCGAACGCCTCGTTCGCGGCGGCAACGGCCTGGTCCACGCTTTGGAAGACCCCCCAGTCGCCGTCGCGATGCCGGCCGTTCGACTGCGGCTTCACATTTTTTCCCAGGGCGGCGAGGACTTCTTCCACAACCTGGCGGATGGTATCTGCGGTAGCGGTGGTCATGGTGTGTGCTCTTGGAAAGTAGCGGAATTCGTTCCATCGAAGCCCACGGGTTGCAACCCGTGGGCTTCACGAGGAAACATCGCGCCGAACCTGCTCGGCCCAGTTCTCAAAATCAGTCTGCGACGGAAAGGGCACCGCCATCATCGCCACGAGCACGGCGACGATGCCGAGCGTCCACATCTGTCCCTCAACGATGTACGCAATCAGATTGAAGAACGCCGCCCCTTCCAGCAGCGCCCGCGAAACCACGTTGCGCAGGGAATAAATCGGCGCCAGGGCGCGGCGGTAATCTTCGCGAATGGCCGCCGCATTCTGCAGCACCTGGCTGGAAGTCAGCCGCCGCCGCGTAACGACTGAGCCCATGGCGGCAGTGACGGCAAACAGCACAGCGACTGACGACACGACGATCGAGCCGGGCTGTTCGTCGGGTTTTTTCCCCATCGCGATCGTGATGGCGACGCCGGCGAACACGCAGACACCGAGGATCAGCGCAATCGCAATGATCTGCGATGTGCGCCCGACCTGATCGGGGCTGATCTGCGGCGGGGAGGCGGGCGCGGTCATCCGCCACCTCCCTTCGCGTCGAAGACCTTCACCGCCCCCAGATGCACCGTGTCCACAATCCCGATGATTGCGCAGTCGACCGGCAGCGGCTTCGTCTGCGGCGTGAAGCGGGCGCTGGAACCCTGCACGATCAGCACGACTTCGCCTTCGCCGCAGCCCACGGTGTCCACCGCAATGAACGTGCGGCCGGTGCCCACGAGCCCTGTCTGATCCTTCTCATTGACACGCAGTGGCTCGACGACGAGCAGCTTTTGGCCGACCATTGTGTCGACTTTTTGAGTCGCAACGACGCTGCCTGTGACGCGGGCGAGAAACATGGGATGAATTCCGTGGGGCGAGAGGGGAAGAGACCCGAGGCAAGAGGAAATGCCTCTGCGCCGCTCAACCTCTTATCTCTTGCCTCTCAACCTCTTGCCTAATCGCTGCCGCCGTTTGCCGGGCGACGATGATTTCTTCGTTGGTGGGCACGACCCAGATCTGAGTTCGACTCGATGCGGAATGAACAGCCGTTTCGCTGCCGCGCGGAACGCCATCGTTCCTTGCCGCGTCCAATGCGATGCCCGCCCATTCGAGGTTCGCGCACACATCGCGACGGACGCGGACGCTGTTTTCGCCGATGCCTCCGGTGAACACGATGGCGTCCGCGCCCCCGAGCACCGTCAAATAGGCGCCGAGGTATTGCCGGATCGATTGCGTGAAGACCTTCAGCGCGTGGTCGGCCCGGGCGTTGCCGCTCGCCGCAGCTTGCTCCAGGTCGCGCACGTCGCCGCTGAGACCGCTCATGCCAAGCAAACCGCTCTGATTCGCGAGGTCTTCCAGCACCTGTGCGAACGTCTTCCCCGTCGCCCGCACGATCACCGGAATCGCAAACGGGTCGAAGTCCCCCACGCGGTTGTTGTGGCAAAGACCAGTCTGCGGACTCATCCCCAAACTGTTCGCCTGGGACACGCCGCCGCGCATCGCACACAGCGAGTTGCTGCCGCCGAGGTGGCACGAAATCACTCGCAAATCGTCGCGACCAATGAGTTGCCCGATCCGCTGGCCAATGTACCGATGGCTCGCCCCGTGAAACCCCCACCGCCTGATACCGTGCCGCTCTTCCCATTCATGCGGAATCGCGTAGGACCGGTTTTCCGGCGGAATCGTTTCGTGGAACGCCGTTTCCAACGCGGCGACAAGCGGAATCTGCGGAAACGCCTGCCGGAGCTGACGCATCGCCTTCGCATACGGCGGATTGTGTGCCGGGGCGATGTCGGCAAGAGCCTCCATCGCATCCAGCAGTTCATCATCCACAACGCGGATGCCGCTCAGCTTCCCCGCAAATACCGCCTTGAAACCGATGCCCTGCACCTCGTCCGCCGACTTGAGGCATCCGAACTGCGGATGCGTGAGCTGCTCCAGGCACAACCGCACGGCCTCCGCATGATCGGCGACGCGCCGCGTGTCTTCGGCACGGTGATTGTCAATCTCGACGAAGCACGCGCTCTGCGGCTGCCCGATGCGGTCGATCCCCCCGCGCGCCAGTTGCCGCTCGTCCGACATGTCGAACAAACGGTACTTGAAGCTGGTGGAACCGAGGTTGGCAACGAGGACGTGCATGGAGGGGATCCAGAGGTGACAGGCGTCAAGCTTCAGGTGTCAGGCAAGAGGGAACCGCGAAACCGCAAGCGACCGTCAACGCTTGCGGTTTCGCGATCCTTCTTCCCTGACCACTGATACCTGATACCTGACGCCCTACACGAATTGCTCCAAAAGGCTCTTCTCCGGCCGCGGAATGATGTGCGCGGAAACGAGTTCGCCGATTTGCGAGGCGGCGGACGAACCGGCATCGACGGCGGCGCGGACGGAGCCCACGTCGCCTTTGATAACGGTTGTGACGAACGCCCCGCCGATCTGGATCTGTTTCACCAGCGTCACGTTGGCGGCCTTCAGCATGGCGTCGGCCGCTTCAATCTGGGCCACAAGGCCCTTCGTTTCGAGAAGTCCAATGGCGTCATTCATGGTTGGTTGAGAGTCTAATGTTGAGAGTTGAGAGTAAGACAACAGACAAGGTCGAGGGCGGGAGCATCGGCTGAGAGACCCTTCTGACTCTCAACACTCAACTCTCAACCCTCAACTCCCTCAGCCGGCCTTCTTCGGCTTGGGCAGAATCCCCGCGAGATCCTCGTGCGGGCGCGGAATGACCTGCACGCTGACGACCTCGCCGATCTTGCTGGCGGCAGACGCCCCGGCGTCGACGGCGGCCTTCACCGCGGCAACGTCCCCCACCACAAACGTGGTCACGAGGCCGCTGCCCACCTTCTCCCAGCCCACCATCTGCACGTTGGCGGCTTTCAGCATCGCGTCCGTGCCTTCAATCAGGGAAACCAGGCCTTTGGTCTCCAACATGCCCAGCGCTTTCATCGGTTCGGCCATTTGCAAGTTGCTCCACAAGAGAA
>Ga0073934_10007061_pt1 | contig 15892 bp, 12 predicted proteins | sample LarsenN4metaG_FD_76834 | JGI IMG/M metagenome (GOLD analysis project Ga0073934, IMG submission 76834) | Hot spring sediment bacterial and archeal communities from British Columbia, Canada, to study Microbial Dark Matter (Phase II) - Larsen... ...
AACATCGACATCGACCGCAAGGTCCTTGCCGACATGGCCGTGAACGATCCTGCCGGCTTCGGCAGCATCGTCGAGAAGGTGAAGGCCCAGCTCGCTTGATCCACCGCGCCGCCGGCGCCCGCGAGGGTGCCGGCGGCCGGCTCAGCTTTCGAAGGCCGACCTCGTGTGCGGCCTTTTTTGTTTCCGGAAACGATGAACGATCTCGCTCCCCTCGTCGACGACGCGAAGGCCGACTTCGCGGCCGCGACGACGCCCGCCGAACTCGAGAACGCCAAGGCACGCTACCTCGGCAAGACCGGCCGCATCACCGAGCAGCTCAAGGCGCTCGGTGCCCTGTCGGTCGAGGAGAAGAAGGCCCGCGGCGCGCTGATCAACGCGGCCAAGCAGCAGGTCGAGGCGCTGCTGCAGGCGCGCCGCGACGCGCTCGGCCAGGCCGAGCTCGAGGCGCAGCTCAAGGCCGAGGCGCTCGACGTCACGCTGCCCGGCCGCCAGCGCGGCGTGGGCGGCCTGCACCCGGTCACGCGCACCATCGAGCGCATCGAGGCGATCTTCGGCTCGATGGGGTTCGACGTCGCCGATGGGCCCGAGATCGAGACCGACTGGTACAACTTCACCGCGCTGAACAGCCCGGAGAACCACCCGGCGCGCTCGATGCAGGACACCTTCTACGTCGACATAAAGGACGCCGAAGGCCGCTGGCTCAACCTGCGCACCCACACCTCGCCGATGCAGGTGCGTTATGCGCGGCGTCACGCGAAGCTTCACGCCGGCAAGGAACACATGCCCGAGATCCGCGTCATCGCGCCGGGCCGCACCTACCGCGTCGACAGCGACGCCACGCACGCGCCGATGTTCCACCAGTGCGAAGGCCTGTGGATCGGCGAGAACGTCAGCTTCAAGGACCTCAAGGTCGTCTTCACCGACTTCTGCCGCCGCTTCTTCGAGACCGATGATCTGGCGCTGCGTTTCCGCCCGTCGTTCTTCCCCTTCACCGAGCCGAGCGCCGAGATCGACATCGCCTTCGCCAGTGGGCCGCTGAAGGGCCAGTGGCTGGAGGTGGCGGGTTCGGGCCAGGTGCATCCGAACGTGGTGCGAAACTTCGGCCTCGACCCCGAGCGCCACATCGGCTTCGCCTTCGGCATGGGCCCGGACCGTCTGACGATGCTGCGCTACGGCGTGAACGACCTGCGCCTGTTCTTCGAAAACGACCTGCGCTTCCTGGCGCAGTTCAACTGAGCATCAGATCCATGCAGTTCCCCGAATCCTGGTTGCGCGAGTTCTGCAATCCGCCGATCACCACCGCCGAGCTGGCCGAGCTGCTGACTATGTCCGGCATGGAGGTGGAACAGACGCGCCCGGCCGCACCGGCTTTCAGCGGCATCGTGGTGGCGCAGGTGCTGTCGGTCGCGCAGCACGCCAATGCCGACAAGCTCAAGGTCTGTGAGGTCGATGCCGGCACCGGCACGACGCTGCAGATCGTCTGCGGCGCACCCAACGTGCGCGCCGGCATCCGCGTGCCCTGCGCGCTGGTGGGCGCGCAGCTGCCGCCGGCGGAGGACGACGGCAAGCCCTTCGTCATCAAGCTGGGCAAGCTGCGCGGCGTGGAGAGCCAGGGCATGCTGTGCTCGGCGCGCGAGCTCAAGCTCTCCGACGACCACGGTGGCCTGCTGATCCTGGCCGACGATGCGCCGGTGGGCGCCGATATCCGATCCCACCTGCAACTCGACGACACCCTCTTCACGCTCAAGCTCACGCCGAACCTGGCGCACTGCCTGAGCGTCTACGGCATCGCCCGCGAGGTGTCGGCGCTGACCGGCGCGCCGCTGAAGACGCCGGCGATCGCGCCAGTGAAGCCGGTGCACGACGCGAAGCTGAAGGTGAAAGTCGAAGCCAGCGACCTGTGCGGCCGCTTCTCCGGACGCATCGTGCGCGGCGTGAATACCACCGCGAAGACGCCGGCCTGGATGGTCGACCGCCTGGCGCGCTGTGGGCAGCGCTCGGTGACGGCGCTGGTCGACATCTCGAACTACGTGATGTTCGAATACGGCCGACCCTCGCACATCTTCGACCTCGACAAGATCCACGGCGGGCTGACGGTGCGCTGGGGCCGTGCCGGCGAGACGCTGGAACTGCTCAATGGCAACACCATCGAGGTCGACGAGCAGGTCGGTGTGATCGCCGACGACAAGGCGGTCGAGTCGCTCGCCGGCATCATGGGCGGCGAGTCGACGGCAGTGTCCGACGCCACGCGCAACGTCTACGTCGAGGCCGCCTTCTGGTGGCCGGAAGCGGTGGCCGGGCGTTCGCGCCGCTACAACTTCGCCACCGACGCCGGCCACCGCTTCGAGCGCGGCGTCGACCCGGCGCTGACGGTCGAGCACATCGAGCGCATCACGCAACTGATCATCGACATCTGCGGCGGCGAGGCCGGGCCGATGGACGACCAGGTGCTCGCGCTGCCGAACGCCGAGCCGGTGACGCTGCGCGTGGCGCGCGCCGCGAAGGTGATCGGCATGCCGGTCACGCAGGCGCAGTGCGAGGGCGTGATGCAGCGCCTGGGCCTGCAGTTCACGAGTGCGCCGGGCACCATCACCGTGGCGCCACCGTCGTGGCGCTTCGACCTGAAGATCGAGGAAGACCTGATCGAGGAAGTCGCCCGCGTCGTCGGCTACAGGCTGCTGCCCGACACGCCGCCGGTGGCGCCAGTCACCGCGCACATCCGCCCTGAAGCGCAGCGCGGCCTCAGTGCCGTGCGCCATGCGCTGGCGCAGCTGGGCTACCAGGAGACCATCGGCTTCAGTTTCGTCGAGGAGCGCTGGGAGCGCGAACTGGCCGGCAACCCCGACCCGATCCGCGTGCTCAACCCGATCGCCAGCCCGCTGGCGGTGATGCGCTCGTCGCTGCTCGGCAGCCTGGTCTCGGTGCTGCAGACCAACCTCGCGCGCAAGGCCAGCCGCGTGCGCGTGTTCGAGAGCGGCCGCGTGTTCCGCCGCGATGCGTCGGTGGCCGATGGCGACCACAGCGTGGCCGGCGTCGACCAGCCGCGCCGCATCGCCGGCCTGGCCTGGGGACGCGTCGACATGCTGCAGTGGGGGAGCAAGGAGCGCGCTGTCGACTTCTTCGACGTGAAGGGCGACATCGAGGCTCTGCTGGCACCGCGGCTGGCGCGCTTCGTGCCCGCCGAACATCCGGCGATGCACCCCGGCCGCTGCGCGCGCGTGGAACTCGGCGGCCGCTCCATCGGGCATGTCGGCGAGTTGCACCCGCGCTGGCGGCAGGGCTACGACCTGCCTTCGGCGCCGATCCTGTTCGAGCTGGACCTGGAAGCCGTGATCGAGCGCGACGTCCCCACGTTCGTGCCGCTGCCGAGGCAGCAGTCGGTTTACCGTGACCTTGCCGTGGTCGCGGGTGATCAGGTGAGCCATGCCGCGCTGATGGAGGCCATCGGTGCGGGGCAGGGCGGGCTGGTGCGCTCGGCCCGGCTGTTCGACATCTACAAGCCCGCCGCGCCGGCCGCAGACCTGAAGGCCGGTGAACGCAGCCTCGCCGTGCGGCTGGAACTGCTGGACAACGACAACACCCTCACCGACGAGCGCATCGAGGCCACCGTGGCCGAGGTGATCGAGCGGCTGGGCGCGCGCCTGGGCGTGCGCCTGCGGGGCTAGGGGCGACACGCAACATGGACGACAACGACAAGCCGCGCGATCGGGTGATCCTGCCGTCGATCGAGACGCCGACGCTGACCAAGGCGGAACTGGCCGACCTGCTGTTCGAGCGGCTCGGCCTGAACAAGCGCGAGTCCAAGGACATGGTCGAAGGCTTCTTCGACATCATCCATGCCACGCTGGTCAAGGGCGAGGACGTCAAGCTCTCCGGCTTCGGCAATTTCAACATCCGCCGCAAGGCTCCCCGCCCGGGGCGCAACCCGCGCACCGGCGAAGCCATTCCGATCAAGGCGCGCAACGTCGTGACCTTCCACGCCAGTCACAAACTCAAGGGAGTCGTGCAAGGCGACATACCTGCCGGGGAGGAGTTCGAGTAAGGTCTTAGCTTTCCCACGGGATCTTGTTGATTTTCATGGAGAAAGCGCTCCCAGCCATCCCGGCGAAGCGTTACTTCACCATCGGTGAGGTGAGCGAGCTTTGCGGGGTGAAGCCGTACGTGCTGCGCTACTGGGAGCAGGAGTTCACCCAACTCAAGCCGATGAAGCGCCGCGGCAACCGGCGCTACTACCAGCACCACGAGGTGCTGCTGATCCGGCGCATCCGCGAACTGCTGTACGAGCAGGGCTTCACCATCAGTGGCGCGCGCAACCGGCTCGCCGATGCGGCATCGAGTGCGCGTGAGCCTGCGTCGGCCGCGCTGCCTGGCGAGCCCGACGAAGTCATCGACATGAGCGATGCGCTCCCGGAAGAGGATGCGGGTGCGTCGACGGTCGATGCCACGCTCGCCCCCCCTTCAGCGCTGGCTGCAGCCGACGTACGAAGCGAATTGCTGGCCATCCGCGCGCTGCTCGTCCTCTGAATCGAAAGCGGCTGCGGCCTTCGCGCTATACTCGCAGCTTCGTCGGGGTGTAGCGCAGCCTGGTAGCGCACTTGCATGGGGTGCAAGGGGTCGCGAGTTCGAATCCCGCCACCCCGACCATAGATCGTGCAGGAAAGTCAACGGGTTAGGTCTCGCAAGGACCTAACCCGTTTTCTCTTCGGAGCCGGGCGCCTGGGCATGCCACGCGCCCTGCCCATAGCGCTGCAGGTCGGACTCGCCGAATCGCCACAGATGCAGCCAGCCGTTGTCGACGAGCTGGCGCACCACGGCATGACGCCGGATCACGCCTTCGATGCGCGCGGCCGGCGCGTCGATGACCACGGTCAGCCGCAAGGGCTCGTGGATCCAGCGCTCGCCGTCGTGCAGCGACTGGCGCGCCAGGCCGATGCGCAGGTCGCCCCCGTTGCCTTCGAACACGCCGATGCGCCCGCCGACGACGTTGTGCAGCAGCTTGTTGCCGCTGCCCAGCCGCCCGGGCTCGCAGGTCGAGGCGTGGTACTGCCAGTTGATCCAGTGCGTGACCAGCATCGGCGCGGTCATCAGCAGCTCCAGCACGCTGCCGTCCGTATCGTGTGCGGCGTCGTAGTCGTGCAGGAAGGCGCGGCCGTCGAGCACCAGCCCGCGGCTGCGATGCCGCGGCGCGATGAGGAAGCAGGCATTGCCGGCCAGGCCCCACTCGGGCCGCGTCTGCGCACCGTCGTTGGCGCGCCGGCGCAGTTGCCCGAGCAGCGGCTGATGGCCGGCGCGCGGATCCAGGCCGAGGCGGGCGGCGCGCTCGCGGCGCACCTGGTCACCGGCCTGTGCGAAGACGCTCTGCAACTGCTCCCAGCGGGCGCGCACGCGCGCCGGCAGCAGGTCGAGGTCGAAGCCCTCGATCTCGTCGGTGGTGGTGTTGTGCAGCGCCGCCACGAAGACCGTCCCGGCCGGCACGCCGATGCCCTGGGCCTGCAGCCCGGCGCGCACCGCGGGCTCGTTGAGCAGCCGCGCCAGCGCGCGTGCGTTCACCTCGCCGGTCTGCCCGCAGCAGGCGCCGCAGTCCAGCGCCGCGGCCTGCGCATTGTTCGCGCTCTGGCTGCCGTGGCCCACCAGCAGCACCAGCGGCGCAAGGCCACGGTCCAGCCCCATCGCGTGCAGTACGCGCGCGGCCAGTGCCACCTGGGCCGCCGTGTCGAGGCCGTGCAGGGCGGGGCGGCACAGCGGCCGGTAGCGCGCGGGCAGGCCGGCGTGGTCGTCACTGTCCCGTGCCCGTGCGGCCGGCCGCAGCCATTGCGACAGCTGGCCGAGGTAGCCCACGCCCGCCGCCTCGACGAAGGAGAACGCGGCATTCGGCCAGCGGCTGCCGGCCCGCCAGGGCGCCGATGCGGCGAAGCGCTGCTGCCGTGCCCGGCGTGCCGACGCCTGCAGTTCGGGGGCGGGCGTGTCGACCTGTCCGCTGGCCGGGACCACCAGGTCCGTGGCTTCCACCGCCGGCGGCAGCAACCCCGGCAGCTGCGGCCGGCGTGCGGCCGTCCCCAGCGGCGTGTAGGCCACGGGCAGGCCGAAGAAGCCCGCGAATCCGATCGTCTGCATCGCGGGCCACGCCGCCTCGAGCGCGCGGCGCAGCGGTTCGCTGCGCACGTCGATGCAGAACGCGGCCTGCACCTCGGGCTGCGCTGGCGCCTGCGGCACAGCCAGCCGCAGCCGCTGCGCCAGGCCGCGCTGGTAGCCGGCCTCCAGCGCGAGCTGCCAGGCTTCGTCGATGCGCAACGCCTCTTCCGCCTGCCTCATCAGCGCCGGCGCGCGGCTCCACTCCGCACGCAGCGCCGCGAAGGCGCGGCGCGAGGCGTCGTCGTCCTTGCACTCCAGCAGGATGGCACCCCAGGCAAGTCGGATGGCCAGCAGCTCGCGCAGATGGGTGTCGGCTCGGCCTTCGAGCCCGGCCTGCCAGCCCAGGTAGGCGCTCCACGACGCCCAGCCCTGCACCGTCAGCAGCACGGCTTCGAGGTAATCGGCCCACACCGGCTCGGGCAGTCCGAGGCGCGTCAGCACCCAGCGCTCGGCATCGCGCCGCGTGGCCGGCAGCGTGCCGAGGCGGCGCTCCAGGTCGGGAAGGCCCATCAGCACGCCGATGCCATGCTCGTGCGTCAGCGTGTCGCGCCAGAAGGCGTAGAGCCCCTGGCCGCGCTCGGGCTGCCAGTCGGCCTGCTGTTCGTCGAAATGGGCGGCGCAGGTCTGGCTGACCTGGTGGGTGATGGCCTGCCGCCAGGACAGCCGGGTGTGGCGTGCCGGGTCGTCGTCGAGCACGTCGATCAGCAGCGGCAGCTGCGGCAGCCGCGCTGGCGTGTGCAGCGCCGCGATGCACTCGGCCGGCGTCGGCGCCGGTTCGTCGCTCGCGGGCAGCCGGCCCAGTGCGTCGTCGAGGTCGCGTGGCGTGATGCGGCCCGTCTCCCAGGCCTGCCGGATCTCGCGGCGCGGCGGAAGCACCTGCATGCCGGCCAGCACCGCCATGCGCGCGGCGACCTCGCGCACCGGCAGCCCGATGCGTGCCCAGTGCGGATTGACGGCGATCGCGCGATCCAGCGGCCACGCCGGGGCGATGGACCGGCAGGCCTGCTCGCAGGCGGCATCGATGCGAGCGTCGAGTCCGGGGTCGGAGAGGGCGTCGGCGGGCGAACCGATGGGCCGGTCGAGGGTGGTCTGCATGGGGACTCCGGTGCAAGTCTCAGTGGCTGGCGTGGGCCGGCGTCGCCAAGGCGGGGCCGACCGCGGGGTCGCGCGGGGCCGGCGTCCAGCGCGTGGGCCACAGCCGAAGGGCCAGGCGGGTGTAGAACTCGTCGACGTAGAAGCCCGCGTAGCTCCAGCGGCGCCACGCGGTCAGCCGCGCCGGGCAGACCTGCAGCGCCACCAGGCCCAGGTACATCGCGGCCATGCCGAGCAGGGCGACGACACCGGCAGCGGCAAGGGGCGCGTCGACCACGCCGAGCGGCAGCGCGTGGCCGAGCGCCATCGCGGCGGTCAGCGCGGCCACGACCAGGGCGCTGGCGAACAGGCGGGTGATGGTGAAGGAGGCTTCGCCGGCGCGCACGACGGGCCGCCAGAACAGCGGCGCCCAGGCCAGCGCCAGCACGCCGCTCCACCACCATGGCCAGGCGGCGCTGCCGGCCATCGTGGCCTGCACCACCGCGACGATCGCCACCGCCAGCAGCGGCGCGGTGGCCAGGCTCGCCGACGACGGCGCAGCGCCGCCGCGCATCGCCTGCAGCCGGGTCTGCTGCACCACCGACGAAGCGGCCAGGAAGGCATGCGCCTTGTACAGCGAATGACCGATCAGATGCAGCGCCGCCAGCGTGTACAGGCCCAGGCCGCACTCCAGCACCATGAAGCCCATCTGCGCCACCGTCGACCAGGCCAGCCGCACCTTGATCGTCACGCGCGTGAGCATCACCAGACCGGCCAGCAGCGCGGTGGCCAGGCCGAAGACGATCAGCAGCCAGCGCGCCGCCGGGGCCGTCTCGAGCAGCGGCGCGAAGCGGATGAGCAGGAAGCCGCCGAGGTTGACCACGCCGGCGTGCAGGAGGGCCGACACCGGCGTCGGCGCCTCCATGACCTGGATCAGCCAGCCGTGCACCGGCAGCAGCGCGGTGCGCAGGATCACTGCCAGCACCAGGAACACCGCGCTGGCGTCGAGCAGCAGCGAGGCTTCGCCCTGCGCCGCGTGGCGCCACAGTTCGGACAGCGAGCCGCTGCCCACCTCGGCCCAGGCGAAGCCGGCGGCGGCCAGCAGCAGCACGTCGGCCAGCCGATCGGCGAGGCGCTTCTTGTGGGCGGCGAGGAGGGCGAAGGCGCGCTCCGGGTAGAAGCACAGCAGCCGCTGCAGCGCAGCGCCCACCGCAGCCCAGGCGGCGATGAGCACGAACCAGTGGTCGGCCAGCAGCAGCACCTGCACGGCGGCCAGCACGGCGGCGAATGCGGCCAGGTAGCGCGGCTGGTTCGGCTCGCCCTGCAGGTAGCGCGCCGAGAACACGCCGATCACCGTGCCCAGCAACTGCACCAGCACCGCCATCCAGGCACCCGGGGTGCTGATGGCCAGGCCCGGAACGGGCAGCTGCGCGCCGGCGGGGCGCCCGGACCACGCCATGGCCAGGGTTGCCAGCGCGGCCATCAGCGCCAGCGTGGACAGCACGCCGAACGCGCGCCAGCGCGGCAGGGCGATCGCCACGGCCATCGACGCGGCAGGCGAAAGGGCGCAGGCGATCAGCAGGGAAGGCATCCAGTCCATCTCGGGCACTCCGGAATCACGGAGCGAGATGCTGCTTGCCGGCAGGCGTTCTGTAAATTACATTGATAGGAACGTTTAGTTCTATAAGAAAGAACGATGCGGCTCGACCAGCTCAACTTCCACCATCTCTTCTATTTCTGGCGGGTGGCCAGCATCGGGCACCTCACGCGGGCGGCGCAGGAACTGCACCTGTCGCAATCGGCGCTGTCGTCGCAGATCCGCCAGCTCGAGGACCGGCTGCGCGAGCCGCTGTTCGAGCGCGAAGGGCGCCGCCTGAAGCTGACCGACACCGGCCAGCTCGTGCTGGCCTATGCCGAGAACATCTTCGGGCTCGGCCAGGAGATGCTCGGGCGCCTGCAGGGCCGCAGCCAGGGAATGACACGCCTGCGCGTGGGCAGCGTCGCCACGCTGTCGCGCAACTACCAGGAGAACTGGATCCGCCCGCTGATGGCCGACCCGACCGTGCTGCTGACGCTGGAATCCGGACTGCTCGAGGGCCTGCTGCAGCGCCTGCTGCAGCACCAGCTCGACGTGGTGCTGGCCAACGAGACGGTGCCCGCCGATGCCGACCGGCCGCTGCACTGCCGATTCCTCGGCAGCCAGGCGATCTCCCTGGTCGGGCCGGCGACGTCGTGGAAGGGCCGTCGCCTTCGCATCCCCGACGACCTCGACGGCGTGGAACTCGCCCTGCCCGGGCCGCGCAGCGCGCTGCGCGGCCAGTTTGATGCGCTGTGCCTCACGGCCGGCGTCACGCCGCGCTGGCGCGCCGAGGTGGACGACATGGCCATGCTGCGCCTGATCGCACGCGACAGCGGCTGGCTCACGGTGCTGCCCGAAGTGGTGGTGCAGGATGAGCTGCGCGCCGGCGTGCTCGTCGTCGTCGGCCGATCGACGCAGTTGCAGGAGAACTTCTACGCCATCACCACCCCGCACCGCCACCGCATCGAGCGGCTGGAGGCCCTGCTGTCCGGCTCGGCGGGTCGCGCCTGACACGCCTCTGCGCGTGGCGAGATTGCCCACCCCGCGCCGTGCCGCTCAGGCCGACGGTGCGCCGAGCGGACCCTCGGGCAGCCCGAACAACTGGCCGTAGCGGAAGCCCACCCAGGCGTGCTCTCGCATCAGCATCTCGGCGCGTGCCGATTCGCGGCGATCCAGGGCATCGAGCACCAGTTGGTGCTGCAGTTGGGCGATGCGCAGCTTCTCGTACTCCGCGCGCAAGTCGCTGCGGTCCAGCGCGATCGAGTCGGCGGAGGCGAAGGGCAGGTGGTCGTTGCGCGCGATCGCATCGGCGATGACGCGGCTCTCGTGCGACTGGACCAGCGTGTCGTGGAAGCGCTTGTTGAGCCGGCTCCATCGCCCGACGTCTTCCTCGACGAGATGGCCCTTGGCCAGGATCTGCGAACCCTCGGCGATGCACTGCACCAGCACCGACCGCGCGACCGCCGGCAGGCCGCGCTCGGCGAGGTGGCGGACGGCCAATCCTTCGAGCGTGCCCCGCACCTCGATGGCCGAGCGCACGTCGGCCTCGGAGAAGCTGCGTACTTCGTAGCCGCGCTTGCCGGCCTTGGCCAGCAGGCCCTCCTGCTCGAGCGCGCGGAAAGCCAGCCTCACCGGCGTGCGCGACACCCCCAGTGATGCGGCCACCGGGATCTCGGCCAGGCGTTCGCCGGCCGGCAGCCGACCGCTCACGATGCGCTGGCGGAGCGTGGCGATCACGCTGCCGGAGTCTGGCTTGGAGTCCTCGATTGGATCCATAAGTGCATTGTTCTTGCAGAAAATACGTCAGATGAGGCAAAATTGGATCCAATCCTAGCGGCGGATTGGATCCAGGAGCACGAATGTTTCCGAAGAACGCATGGTACGTGGCCTGCACGCCGGCCGAGATCGACGAGAAGCCGCTGGGTCGCACGGTGTGCGGCGAGCGCATCGTCTTCTTCCGCGGCCCCGAGGGCCAGGCGGTGGGGCTGGAAGACTGGTGCCCGCACCGCGGCGCCCCGCTGTCGCTCGGGCGCGTGGTCGAGGGCAAGCTGGTGTGCGGCTACCACGGCCTGGAGATGGGCTGCGAAGGCAAGGCCATCGCCATGCCCGGCCAGCGCGTGCGCGGCTTCCCGCCGGTTGCCACCTACCCGGTGGTCGAGCGCTTCGGCTTCGTCTGGGTGTGGCCCGGCGATGCGGCGAAGGCCGATCCGGCGCTGCTGCCCGACCTCGCCTGGGCCGAGGATCCGGCCTGGGCCTTCGGCGGCGGCATGTTCCATGTCAAGTGCGATTACCGTCTGATGATCGACAACCTGATGGACCTGACGCACGAGAAGTACGTCCATGCCACCAGCATCGGTCAGCAGGAACTCGACGAGGTGCCGGCACACACCACCGCCGAGGGCGACAGCGTCGTCACCCGCCGCGAGATGAACGGCGTGAAGGCGCCGCCGTTCTGGCAGGCGGCGATGCGCGGCAACGGCCTCGACGCCGAAGCCACCGTCGATCGCTGGCAACGCTGCCGCTTCGTGCCGCCGTCCAGCGTATTCATCGACGTCGGCGTGGCGCTGGCCGGGCAGGGCGGCTTCGACGCGCCCGCCGCCGTGAAGACCTCCGGCATCGTGATCGACCTGATCACACCGGAGACCGAACACTCGATCTGGTACTTCTGGGGCCTGGCGCGCAACTTCCGGCCGGAGGACAAGGCGCTGACCGCCTCGATCCGCGAGGCGCAGGGCAAGGTGTTCATGGAAGACCTGGAAATGCTCGAATCCCAGCAGCGCAACCTGCTGGCCCGTCCCGAGCGCAAGCTGCTGTCGCTGAACACCGACCTGGGCGGCGTGCAGGCACGGCGCATCGTCGACCGCCTCGTCGAACAGGAGCGCGCCGCCGCGGCGCCGGCCGCATGAGCGCCGCCGGCTTCAGCGTGCGCGTGGCGCGCAAGACGGTCGAGGCCGAGGGCATCTGCAGCTTCGAACTGGTGCGCGCCGACGGGCAGCCGCTGCCCGCCTTCGCGGCCGGCTCGCACGTGGACGTCGAGGTTCCCGGCGGCTTCACGCGCCAGTACTCGCTGTGCAACGACCCGGCGGAGACGCACCGCTACCTCATCGCGGTGCTGCGCGACGCCGGCTCCCGCGGCGGCTCGCAGGCGATGCACGATCACGTGAACGAGGGCGACACGCTGACCATCAGCGCGCCGAAGAACCACTTCGCGCTGGCCCACGACGCCCGCGGTCACCTGCTGCTGGCCGGCGGCATCGGCGTGACGCCGCTGCTGTGCATGGCCGAGCGATTGGCCCATGTCGATGCCGAGTTCGAGATGCACTACTGCACGCGAACCCCGGCGCGCACGGCCTTCATGCGGCGCATCGAATCCTCGGGCTTTGCTGCGCGCGTGGCCTTCCACTTCGACGATGGTCCGGCCACCCAGCGGCTGGACCTGCCCGCGGTGCTCTCGGGCCCGGCGCCGGGGCGCCATCTCTACGTGTGCGGGCCGAAGGGCTTCATGGACGCGGTGCTGGGCACGGCCCGGGCGATCGGATGGCCCGAGGCGCAGATCCACCACGAGTTCTTCGGCGCCGAGGTGGCGGCCCGCGCCGACGACGGCCGCTTCGAGGTCAAGCTCGCCAGTTCGGGGCGCGTGGTGTCCGTCGCCGCAGACCGCACCGTGGTGCAGGCGCTGGCGGAGGCCGGCGTCAGCGTGGCCACCTCGTGCGAGCAGGGCGTGTGCGGCACCTGTCTCACGCGCGTGATCGATGGCGTGCCCGACCACCGCGACATGTACCTCACGCCGGAAGAGCAGGCAGCGGGAGACCAGTTCCTGCCCTGCTGCTCGAGGTCGAAGACGCCCGTGCTGGTGCTCGACCTCTAGGATTCGGCTTTCAGGCCGCGGTCGGTGCCGCGGCCGCGAGGCAGGCGTTGCACTTGCCCAGCCCGGGCAGGCGCGGATCGGGCTTGCCGTCGCCGGTCTTGAAATTGGCCTGACAGCGGCGGCAGACGTACATCTTCGAGCTCGACATCAGCGGACGGATGCCCGGTTCGGCGCTCGGCCGTGCCGCGGTGTACTCCGCCTGGGTCTGGCGAAGCTTCATGGCGGGCGTCTCGGGCGGCGTGGAGGGCGAGGAGCGGCGAGTGGTCATGGCGCAGTCAGTCCGAGGAACGAAAGGCTGAGAGGAGAGGGCTCTGACGGCCCGATCAATCCGCTATTGTCCCAGCTTTCCACAACACCCTCGTAAACGGTTGCACAAGCCGGTGGCCGTGCTCAACGAAGGGCGGTCTGGCACCGCTAGAGTCGGACCATGCCCCGCCCCGTGATCGCCCTGGATGCCGATGGCGTCCTGCTCGACTACCACCTCGCCTACGCTGCGGCATGGCAGCGGGCGTTCGGTGTTCATCCGGAGGAGCGCGACCCGCAAGCCTATTGGCCCATGGACCGATGGAAGGTGCCGCGGCTGAGGTTGTGGCGCCGGGCGCGCTTTCGCAAGGAGTTCGGCGAGCACTTCTGGTCCACGGTGCCGCCGCTGCCTGGCGCGCTCCAGGCCTGCCACCGCTTGCGCGATGCCGGTTTCGAGCTGGTGTGCGTGTCGGCGCTGGAGCAGCGCTTCGAGGCTGCGCGTCTGCACAACTTGCGTGCGCTCGAGTTTCCGATCGAGCGCGTGATCGCCACCGGGCACCACGAGGCCGCCCGCAGCCCGAAGGCCGATGCGGTGGAATCGCTCGGTGCCGAGGTCTTCGTCGACGACTACCTGCCGTACTTCCGCGGCGTGGCGTCGCACATCCACACCGCGCTGATCCTGCGTGCGCCCAACGGGAGTCCGAACACCGGGCCCGAGATGGAACTGGCCAGCAGCACGCATCAGGATCTCCCGGCCTTCACCGAGCACTGGCTGTCGCGCTGAGCGCGCCGCAATGAAAACGGGCCGGCAAGTGCCGGCCCGCGAGTGCGTCGAGTGGACGGGGCTACTTGCTTGCCGCCGGTGCCGCCGGCGCCGACACCGCGGCAGGCGCCGCGGCATGGCTGGCCGACTTGCTGACAGCCCCGCTCATCGGCAGCAGCGGCACGATCAGCAGCGCCACGATGTTGATGATCTTGATCAGCGGGTTGACGGCCGGGCCGGCGGTGTCCTTGTAGGGATCGCCGACCGTGTCGCCGGTCACCGCGGCCTTGTGCGCCTCGCCGCCCTTCTTGTGGGTGACGCCGGCGTCGTCCTTGAAGCCTTCCTCGATCAGCTTCTTGGCGTTGTCCCAGGCGCCGCCACCGGTGCACATGGAGATGGCGACGAACAGGCCGGTGACGATCGTGCCCATCAGCAGGCCGCCGAGCGCGGCCGGGCCGAGGAACATGCCCACCAGCACCGGCACCACCACCGGCAGCAGCGACGGAACGATCATCTCTTTGATCGCCGCGGTGGTCAGCATGTCGACCGCCTTGCCGTACTCGGGCTTGGCCGTGCCTTCCATGATGCCCTTGATGTCGCGGAACTGGCGGCGCACCTCCACCACCACCGAGCCGGCGGCGCGGCCGACCGCCTCCATCGCCATCGCGCCGAACAGGTAGGGGATCAGGCCGCCGATGAACAGGCCGACGATCACCATGTGGTCCGACAGGTCGAAGCTGATGTGCATGCCGCGCGCTTCCAGCGCGTGGGTGTAGTCGGCGAACAGCACCAGCGCGGCGAGGCCGGCCGAGCCGATCGCGTAGCCCTTGGTCACCGCCTTGGTGGTGTTGCCCACGGCGTCCAGCGGGTCGGTGATGTCGCGCACCGACGGCGGCAGCTCCGCCATCTCGGCGATGCCGCCGGCGTTGTCGGTGATCGGGCCGTAGGCGTCGAGCGCGACGACGATGCCGGCCATGCTCAGCATCGAGGTGGCGGCGATGGCGATGCCGTACAGGCCGCCGAGCCAGTAGGCGGCGACGATGGCGATGCACACCATGATCACCGGCCACGCGGTGGACTTCATGCTCACGCCCAGGCCGGCGATGATGTTGGTGCCGTGGCCGGTGGTGGAGGCCTGCGCCACGTGCTGCACCGGCTTGAACTGGGTGCCGGTGTAGTACTCGGTGATCCACACCAGGCCGGCGGTCAGCAGCAGGCCGACGGCGCAGGCGCCGATCATGCGCATCTGGGTGCCGGCGCCGAGGGCGGTGTCGGGCATCACCAGCATCGTCACCCCGGCGAAGGCGACGAACGACAGCACGCCGGCGACGATCAGGCCCTTGTACAGCGCGGGCATCACGTTCTTCATGCCCGGCGAGGCCTTGACGAAGCTGCAGCCGATGATCGAGGCGATGATCGACACGCCGCCGAGCAGCAGCGGATAGACCACCGCGGCCATCGGCGCGGCGGTGACCATCAGCGCGCCCAGCGCCATCGTGGCGATCAGCGTCACCGCGTAGGTCTCGAACAGGTCGGCCGCCATGCCGGCGCAATCGCCCACGTTGTCGCCCACGTTGTCGGCGATCACCGCCGGGTTGCGCGGGTCGTCTTCCGGGATGCCGGCTTCCACCTTGCCCACCAGGTCGGCGCCGACGTCGGCGCCCTTGGTGAAGATGCCGCCGCCCAGCCGCGCGAAGATCGAGATCAGCGACGAGCCGAAGGCCAGGCCCAGCAGCGGCTTGAGCACCGACGACAGGCTCTTGTCGGGCGTGAGGTTGCCGTTTCCGGTGAGGAACAGGAAGAAGATGCCCACGCCCAGCAGGCCCAGGCCGACCACCAGCATGCCGGTGATCGCGCCGCCCTTGAAGGCGACGTCGAGCGCGGGGCCGATGCCTTGCGTCGCGGCCTGCGCGGTGCGCACGTTGGCGCGCACCGACACGTTCATGCCGATGAAGCCGCAGGCGCCCGAGAGCACCGCGCCGATGACGAAGCCCACGGCGGTGGTGCCGTCGAGGAAGACGCCGATCAGGATGGCCAGCACCACGCCGACGATCGCGATGGTCTTGTACTGCCGCGCCAGGTAGGCCGCCGCTCCTTGCTGGATCGCCGCGGCGATCTCCTGCATTCGGGCGTTGCCGGCGCTCTGGCCGAGGATCCAGCTTCGTTGCACGAAGCCGTAGACGACGGCGGCCAGACCACAGGCCAGCGCGACGTAGATCGCCACGGTGGTGGACAT
>Ga0073934_10007062_pt1 | contig 15890 bp, 14 predicted proteins | sample LarsenN4metaG_FD_76834 | JGI IMG/M metagenome (GOLD analysis project Ga0073934, IMG submission 76834) | Hot spring sediment bacterial and archeal communities from British Columbia, Canada, to study Microbial Dark Matter (Phase II) - Larsen... ...
CGTCTCCGGCCACGCCAGCGAGCCGGAGCTCGCACAGATGATGAAGCTGTTGCGGCCGAAGTACTTCGTTCCCGTGCACGGCGAGTACCGCCACCTGATGCAGCACGTGCGGCTGGCGCACCGGGTAGGCCTCGCCGAGGAGGCGGTGTTCCTGCTCGAGAACGGCGACGTGCTCGAGGTCGACGCCGCGGGCGCGCGCCGCTCCGACCCGGTGCCGGCCGGCCGCGTCTTCGTCGACGGCAAGGGCATCGGCGACATCGACGACATCGTGCTGCGCGACCGCCGCCACCTCTCGCGCGACGGCTTCCTGCTGGTCGTGCTCGCGCTCGACCAGCACTCGGGCGAGCTCATCGCCGGGCCCGACTTCAGCTCGCGCGGCCTGTTCGAAGAGTCCGAGGCGGCACGCTGGTACGAGAGCGCGCGCGAGGTGGTCGTGTCGACGCTCGAGGAGCTCGCCGCCGAGTCGCGCACCGACTCGCTCGAGGTGAAGGAAGAAGTGCGCAAGTCGCTGCGCCGCTACTTGCGCAACGCGGTCGGGCGCAGCCCGGTGGTGTTGCCGTTCGTGATGGAGATGTAGCGTGGCGCGCAACAAGGACGCGATCCTCGACGACGTGCTGCCGGTGGGCGAGCCCCTGCCGCAACGCGACCGCCTGCTCGACGAGGTCTGCGCGATCGCCTCGCTGACGGCCGCGGTGTTCTCGCTGCTGAGCCTGGTCTCGTACCGGCACGGCGTTCCCGCCGCCAACTTCGGCGGGCGGGTCGGCTACGAGCTGGCCCACTTGAACCTGCAGACCGTCGGCCTGGCGGGTTACGGCCTGCCGGCCGCGTTCACGCTGCTCGCCGTGCTGGTGTGGCGGCGCGACCTGGCGGCGGTGACGCCGCTGCGCGGCATCTTCTCCGGCGTGTTGCTGCTCGACTCCGCGGTGCTGCTCGCGCTGCTGTTGCCGCTGCCGCCGGAGCGCCCGGTCGACGCCAGCGGCGGTTGGCTTGGCGGCTTCCTCGCCCACCAATTGCGGCACGCTTTCGGTCCGCAGGGCTCCTACCTGCTGACCGGCAGCGTCTTGCTGCTGGCGCTGATGTTCGTCACCCGCGTCTCGCTCGAGAGCGTCGCCGCCCTCGCCCGCACCAACATCTCCGAGTTGGCGCGGCGCGGCCGGAGCTATTTCGGCGGGCTGGGGTCCGGCTTTCTCGCGCGCTGCCGCGGCGCCGCGGCGTGGCTGCGCGGCGGCCTGGCGCGCACGCACCTGCCCGAGATGCCGTCACTCGACATGCTGATCGGGCGCAACCCGCCCAACGTGAAGAAGGAAGAGAGCGCGGCCGACGCCGACGAGGGCCCTCTCATCGTGCTCTCCGAAGAGTACGTCGACGAGGAGCAAGCCGTTGCGCCGGCGGCGGTGGACTTCGACGAGGAGCCGCCCGACATCGTCGTCGTCCCGCCGCCGCAGCCGGCCTCCGCCCCGCGCGCCAGGAAGCGCAAGGTCGAGCCGCGCCAGGGCGAGCTGCGTTTCGGCGGCGACACGCGCTACGACGTGCCGTCGCTCACCTTCCTCGATCAGTCGGTGCGCGTCGGCACTCGGGTCGACGAGGAGCTGCTGCGCAAGAGCTCGCAGATCCTCGAGGCCAAGCTCGCCGACTTCGGCATCGAGGCGCGCGTGGTCGAGGTGCGGCCCGGACCGGTGATCACCACCTACGACATCGAGCCCGCCCCGGGCGTGAAGGTGAACCGCATCGTCAGCCTCGGCGACGACCTGTCGATGGCGCTGCGCGTGCCCGGCGTGCGCATCCTGGCGCCGGTGCCCGGCAAGCCGGTGGTCGGCATCGAGGTCGCCAACCCGCGCCGCGAGGAAGTGCGCCTGCGCGAGATGCTGGAGAGCGATGCCTTTCGCGACTCGCCTTCGCTGCTGACCATGGCGCTCGGCAAAGACACCGGCGGCCACCCGGTGGTCGGCGACCTCGCCCGCATGCCGCACCTGCTGGTGGCGGGCGCCACCGGAAGCGGCAAGTCGGTCGGGCTGAACTCGATGATCGTCAGCATCCTCTACAAGGCGCCGCCGACCGAGGTGCGCTTCGTCATGATCGACATGAAGATGCTGGAGCTGTCGGTCTACGAGGACATCCCGCACCTGCTGGTGCCGGTGGTCACCGACCCGAAAAAGGCGGTGGTGGTGCTGAAGAACCTGGTCGAGCAGATGGACGAGCGCTACCGGCTGATGAAGGGGCTCGGCGTGCGCAACATCGAGGGCTACAACCGCGTCATCGCGCACGAGCGCAGCCTCGGCACGGCCGGTACGATCGAGCTCAACGAGGTCGTCGACGACGAGAGCAGCGAGGTGGTGGCCCCGGCCCCGCCCGAGCCGCTGCCGAAGGTGGTGGTGATCATCGACGAGCTGGCCGACCTCATGATGACCATGGGCCGGCAGGTGGAGGAGCCGATCACGCGCCTGGCGCAGAAGGCGCGGGCGGCGGGCATCCACCTCATCGTGGCCACGCAGCGTCCCTCGGTCGACGTCATCACCGGACTCATCAAGGCCAACTTCCCGTCGCGCATCTCCTTCCAGACCACCACCCGGGTCGACTCGCGCACCATCCTCGACCACATCGGCGCCGAGCGGCTGCTCGGCGGCGGCGACATGCTCTACATGCCGCCGGGCAGCGGACGGCTGCAGCGCCTGCACGGACCGCTGGTCACCGAGCAGGAGATCCACAAGATCGTCGACTACATCCGCAAGCAGGGCCGCCCCGAGTACGTGCTCGGCCTGCTCGAGAATCCGGACGGCGACGAGGACGGCGGGGCGGGCGACGAGGACCTGAGCGACGAGCTGTACGATCAGGCCGTCGAGCTGGTGACCGAGAGCCGCCAGGCGTCGATCTCCTGGCTGCAGCGGCGTCTGCGCGTCGGCTACAACCGTGCCGCGCGCATGATCGAACGCATGGAGCGCGAGGGCGTGATCGCGCCCGGCGACGGCACCAGCCGCCCGCGCGAAGTGCTGGCACAGAAGATCCCGCGCGACTAAGCTGCCGCCATGTCGAGCACCGCAGCGGTTCGCGCCGCTTCGCCCCTCGTCGGGCTCATCGCCGCCGTTCTCTTCCCATCGGCCGCAGCCGCCGGCGACCCCGCCGCAGCGGACGTGGCCGCCGTGGTCGCCCAGGTGCAGGCCCGCTACGACGCCACCACCGACTTCACCGCGCGCGTGCGCCAGGAACACACCCTGTCGAGCGCCGGCAAGACCATCACGTACGTCGGCTCGGTGGCGTTCAAGAAGCCCGGCCGCATGCGCTGGGAGCTGCGCAACGACGACGAGCAGATCATCGTCGCCGACGGCCAGACGCTCTGGTTCTACCAGCCCGCCGAGAAGCAGGTCCTGCGCGCGCCGTTCCGCGCCGCATTCCGCTCCACCACCCCGGTGTCGTTCCTCACCGGCGTCGGGCGCCTCGCCGACGACTTCGAGGTCAAGCTCGAGCGTAGAGACGGCGAGCGCCTGCGGCTCGAGCTGCGGCCGCGGCAAGGCGAGGAGGAGATCGGCCGCATGTGGCTGGTGGTCGCCGCCGGCACGCACGACATCGTCGGCGCCGAAGTGCGCGACGAGCTCGGCAACGTCACCCGCATCTCGTTCGAGGAAATGCAGCGGAACGTCGGCATCGACGACGGGCGCTTCGCCTTCGCCGTACCGAGCGGCGTCGACGTCGTCGATGCGCCCATCGGCTACTAGTTCGACGCGCCGCGCAGGGAGGAAGCCCATGCCTACGTTCGACGTGGTCTCGCAGGTCGATCTCCAGGAGGTCGACAACGCCGTCAACCAGGCGATGAAGGAGATCGTTCAGCGCTTCGACTTCAAAGGCACGGACACCTCGATCAAGCTCGAAAAGCTCGAGCTGCGCATCGAGTCGAGCGACGACTTCAAGGTCAAAGCCGCCGTCGACGTCCTCGAATCGAAGCTCGCCAAGCGCAACGTGCCCCTCAAGGCGCTCGTCTTCGGAAAGATCGAGCCCGCCGCCTCCGGCCGCGCCAAACAGGCGATCACCATCCAGCAGGGCGTGGCCTCGGAGAAGGCCAAGGAGATCGTCAAGCGAATCAAGGATTCCAAGCTCAAGGTGCAGGCTCAGATCCAGGGCGACCAGGTGCGCGTCACGGGGAAAAAGCGCGACGACCTGCAGCAGGTGATCCAGCTGTTGAAGGCGCAGGATTTCGGCCTGCCGCTGCAGTACGTGAACTTCCGCGACTGAAGCCGAATCCGGAATCGCGGAGGACTGCGGGACGGCAACGACTCCGGAGACCGGCGATCGGGTCGCCGGAACGACCGGTGCGGTCCTGCAATCGTCCTTTGCCGTTCGCGGCGGGCCGCTTCAGGCCACCTTGGGCTGGTCGGAGGTCGTGCCGTGGTCCTGCGGCGTGAAGATTTCCCACCGGTCGCGGAACTGCGCGTAGCGCCCGCGGTACGGCTTGGTACCCGCGCCGTGCAGGCTGAACGTCGGTCCCGAAACCGCGCTGGCGGGGATCACGAAGGTCTCGTCCACTCCGCCGCGGCGCTTTGCGATGCAGATGAACACGTCGCAGTAGCTGCGGTCCCAGTGCCCGTGACGGTGGAAGTTGAAGCTCCAACTCCGGTAGTCGTAGGCGTACCGGCGGCCTGCGACAATCACGGTGTGAGCGTAACGGCCCGGGAACGCGACCCGCAGGGCTACTCGCATTTCCCCATTCACCAGGAAGTCATAACCGAGGGAGCGGGGAACCTCCTCCACCTGCGCACCCATGCTCTTCAGACGGGCGGCCACGGCGACACGCGCGCTTTGATGTTTCGTTTGTCGGTTCATGCGGTTTCTGCTCTCAGCCCCGCCTTGCAGTCCGCGTCCGCCGCACCACCTCTTCCTCTCAAAGGCAGTAAGCTCGATCATTTTTATAGCACGGCGCTCCGAAGCGGCAATCCCTTTTCTGGCCGTTTTCCCCGAAAACTTGCACGCTCCGTGCAAACTGATTGCGTCGAAAGGGCCGTAAGCAAAAAACTGTGTTGACAGTTGGGTGATCCACGTTTATTGTTCGCCGCCTTTTCAGGGGAGCCGATGCGGAAAAACGTACTGAAGAATGCTCGTGAGCGCCTGCTTGGAATGAAGAAGCAGGCCATGCAGGAAATCCGGGACGACCTGAAGCAGGGCCGCGAAGGTGCCAAGGACGATGGCATGGATACTTACGACCTTGCCAGCGAGGAACGCGACCGGGAGATCAGCTTCATTCTGAGCGATCGCGAGCGCGACAAGCTCAAAGCCATCGAGGACGCGCTGGAGCGCATCGAAGACGGCACCTACGGAATTTGTGAGAGTTGCGATTCCGAGATCGCGCCGGCCCGACTGGAGGCCCTGCCGTTCACCCGGCTCTGCGTGAGCTGCCAGGCGGACCGTGAGAAGGAAGCGAAGATGTCGCGCCGCTTCGACGACGACCGCCAGTATCGGCGTCTCGGCTCGACCGACGTCGACGACGAAAACAGCTGACCGGCGTTCGATGTGACCGCGTCGCGGGACGATCTGGTCGCGATCTTCCGGGCCGCGGTCGAAGCGACCGACCCGCAGCGCCTGCTTGGCGAGCACCTCCGGCACGACGAACACGAAACCGTGGTGACGGACGCGGCCGGAGTAGCAGCCGCACGGTTTTGTGGGTTGCCGTTCGTTGCCGCGGTCGGAAAGGCTGCCGCCGGCATGGCGGAGGCGGTTTGCCGCTTCTATGCGAACGCCGGGGCGGGAACGCCAAACGGGCTGGTGATCGTTCCCAAGGGGAACGGGCAGACCTGCCCGTTGCCGGTGCGGCAGGCCGGGCACCCGCTGCCGGATTCCGACGGCGAGGCCGCCGCGGCGGAGATGGCACGGCGGATCGCCACCGCCGATGAGCCGACCGTCCTTTTCCTCCTCAGCGGCGGTGCCTCGAGCCTGCTGGTCCGGCCGCGCCCGCCGGTATCGCTCGCCGACAAGATCGAGGTGACACGGCTGCTGCTGGGGGCGGGAGCGGGAATCGAGGAGTTCAACGCCGTGCGCAAGCACCTCTCGCTGGTGAAGGGCGGCGGCCTGCTGCGCGCTGCGGCGCCCCGCCAGGTGGTGACGTTGATTTTGTCGGACGTGGTAGGCGATGACCCCGCCGTGATCGGATCGGGGCCGACCGCGGCCGATCCCACCACCTACGCCGATTCGCTCGAGATCCTGCGCCGGTATGCAATCGCGGAGCGTGTTCCGGACTCGGTGAGGCGGCTGCTGGCGGCCGGCGCCGCGGGCGAGGTGCCGGAAACGCTCAAGCCGGACGAGCTGGGCCGTTACGATACGACCCACCTCGTCATCGGCTCCAACCGCCTCGCGCTGGAGGGTGCCGCTCGCTGCGCGCGGCGGCTGGGTTACGAGGTCCGGATTGCCCCGCAGCCGCTGACGGGCGACACCACGACCGCAGCGCGCCTGTGGGCAGCCCGTCTGGTCGAGCCGAGCGGCAACGTGGCCACCTGCGAGTTGGCCGGCGGGGAGACCACGGTCGAGGTGCGGGGCGGCGGGCGGGGTGGCCGCAACCAGGAGTTCGCGCTGGCAATGGCAGGGCTCCTCGAGGGCAAGGACATCGCCGTCCTCAGTGCCGGGACGGACGGCATCGACGGCCCGACCGACGCCGCCGGAGCTTTCGTCGACGGAACGACGCTCGAGCGAGCGCGTACCGCCGGACTCGATCCCGAGGCGGCGCTGGGCGCCAATGATTCCTACGGCTTCTTCGAGCCGCTGGGCGACCTGTTCCGCTGCGGACCGACCGGCACCAACGTCATGGACATCAAGATCGCCCTGCGGGCCGGGAGGGCCGTTGCTCGCCCGGGTGCTTCCGGCTAGCAGTCGCGCGTGCAGCGCGGCTTCCTCTCCGAGATATTCGTTTCCTTCCAGGGCGAGGGCCTGCACGTCGGACGCCGCCAGCTCTTCGTGCGCATGGGCGGCTGCAACATCCGCTGCCGCTACTGCGACACTCCCGACAGTCTCGAGCGCGGCAAGACTTTTCGGGTACACGGCGGCGGCAGCAGCGAGGAGATTGCGAATCCGGTCACCAGCGCCCAGCTGGCCGAGTTGGTCGCGCCGTTCATCGACGCGGAGCCGCTCGACGGAGTGGCGTTCACCGGCGGTGAACCGCTCCTGCAGGCCGACTTCCTGGTCGGCTTTCTCGAGCAGACCAACCTGCCGCACCCGCGCCTGCTGGAGACCAACGGCATGCTGCCGCAGCGGCTCGAAAAGCTGCTGCCGCTGGTCGACGTGGTGAGCATGGATATCAAGCTGCCGTCGAACACCGGCGAGCCGCCTTTCTGGGAAGAGCACGAGCGCTTCCTCTCGCTCGCGCGCGGGAAGGTCTATGTGAAGGTTCTCGTCGACGCCGGCACGGCCACCGAGGAGGTGCAGCGCGCCGTGGAGCTGGTCGCCGCCACCGCCCCCGAGGCGCCCGTGTACCTGCAGCCGATCCAGCAGCCCGACGGCCGCTTCGACCTCCGCGGCGAGCGGCTCGACGAGCTCTTCCGCCGTGCGCGCGCCACCCTGGCCGACGTGCGGGTCGTCCCCCAGATGCACAAGGTACTGGCCGTCCCATGAAAAAGGCCGGCGGCTACCGCATCACCCTCATCGAGGGAGACGGCGTCGGGCCCGAGGTCACGGCCGCCGCCCGGCGCATCATCGAGGCGGCGGGCGTGTCGGTGACGTGGGACCCGCAGCTGGCGGGAACCAAGGCCGTGGAGAAGTACGGCACCCCCATTCCGGATCAGCTCATCCGCTCGATCAAGAAGAACCGGATAGCCCTCAAAGGGCCGCTCGAAACGAGGGTCGGGGAGGGGTTTCGCAGCGTCAACGTTGCCCTGCGCAAGAACTTCGACCTGTACGCCAACCTGCGGCCGGTGCGGAACCTGCCCGGCATCAAGACGGTATTCTCCGGTGTGAACCTGATCGTCGTCCGCGAAAATACGGAGGACGTTTATTCCGGCATCGAGCACCAGGTTGCGCCCGGGGTGGTCGAGGCGGTCAAGGTGATCACGGCACGTGCCTCGAAGCGCATTGCCCGTTTCGCCTTCGAGCACGCGCGGGCGCACGGCCGCAAGCGGGTCACGGCGATCCACAAGGCCAACATCATGAAGCTTTCCGACGGCCTGTTCCTGGCTTCGGCGCGCAAGGTGGCGCGCCTCTATCCCGACGTAAAATATGACGAAATGATCGTCGACAACGCCTGCATGCAGCTCGTGCTGCGGCCGGGTTCGTTCGACATCCTCCTGCTCGAAAATCTCTACGGCGACATCGTGTCCGACCTTTGCGCCGGTCTGGTCGGCGGGCTCGGGGTTGTGCCCGGAGCCAACCTCGGCACCCGGGCGGCGATCTTCGAAGCGGTTCACGGCACGGCCCCCGACATCGCCGGCAAAAACCTCGCCAACCCGCTCGCCACCACACTTTCGGCCGTCATGATGCTCGAGCACATCGGCGAACAGGCTGCCGCGCGGCGTCTTCGCCAGGCTATCGACCGGGTGCTGAAGGCGGGAAAGACGCTCACCCGCGACCTCGGCGGGCGAGCCACGACCGACCAGATGTGCGAAGCGGTCTGCGCTTCTATCAGGAGCTGAAAACTTCGTATTTTCAGTGGCTTGATCCAACTTTACATTGACACGTGCCAGTTAGCGTTCACTTCATCCTGTCGAGGAGATTTTCCTTGACACCCTTGGGAAGCATGATGTAGGAAGCCGGCTTGTCAGTCGTCCTGCAAAGCCGACTGAAATTTTTGCTCCTCGCGGAGCAATGCAGGGGGCAGCGACCGCGGAAATGGCGGTTTACACGCAGCTATCGAAAAGGGAAGCTTCGGAGATTGCGGCCGACTACGGCTTGCCGAAGTTGCTCTCCGTGAAACCGGTCCCGGAGGGTTCGGTCAACACGCACTACCTCCTCGAGACTGCGAAAGGGAAGTTCGTCGTCAAGATCGACGAAGTGAAGAGCGAGCTGGAGGTCAAGCGCGAGCTCGATCTGCTGCTTTTCCTGCGCAAGCACGGCCTGCCCTGCCCGGTGCCCCTGGCCGACAGCCGCGGTCGCCACTACCGCGATTGGGGCGGCAAGCACCTGTCGGTCTACAAGTACATCGACGGCCACACCGTGGCACCGGAAAAGCTCACTCCCGGCCAGCTCGAAAACATCGGGCGCGTGCTCGCCGATCTGCACCTGATCGGCAAGGCGTACAAGAAGGGCGTCGAGAACCGGTTCGGCTTCGAACGGGTTTCGGAGATCTACAACGGCGTGCGCGGGCGGCTGCCACCGTACCTGCGCAAGATCGTTCGTACCCTCGACGAAGAGGTCGAGTACCTGCGCAATTACCTCGAGAACAAGTTGCCGAAGGGGATCATCCACGGCGACCTTTTTTCGGACAACATCATGTTCAAGGGCGAGAAGGTCGTCGCGGTGCTCGACTTCGAGGCGGCGGGACGTGGAAAGTTCATCTTCGACCTCGCCACGGCGATCAACGCCCTCTGCTTCGAGGAGGGCCGCTACTCGATCAAGAAGTTCGAGTCGCTGATCGGCGGCTACGAGGCGTTGCGTACGCTGTCGCTGGCCGAATGGGACGCCTTCCCGAACGAGTTGCGGTTCTCGGCCCTGCGCTTCACCGTCACCCGGCTGCGCGACTTCTTCCTCAATCCGGTCGACGAGCGGCAGCGCATCAACAAGGATTTCCAGGATTTCTTCGAGCGCCTGCTCATCCTGCGCCGCGAGAAGGAAGGCGGCATGGAGCAGATGCTGATGGCGATGGCGACCGGCTACGACTACCGGAAGTACCAGAAGGTGAAGGCGGTCGAGCGGCGCAGCCGTTAGTGCAGGCTGGAAGCCTGCACCACAATTCAGGCAGCTTGGAAGCCTCCACAGTGCTGCAGGCTTCCAGCCTGCAAGCTGGTCTTGCAAAGATCACCACAACCCCGCACTTTTGCCGCATGGCGAAAGATCCCATCCAGGCGCACATCAAGCAGATCCTCGGCGACCTGAAGGAAGACCCCGAGCGCGAGGGATTGGCCAAAACCCCCGAGCGCGTCGCACGCGCCCTGCGCTTCCTCACCAAGGGCTACGCCGAGGACCCGAAAGCCGTCATCAACGGCGCCCTCTTCGTCGAGGACTACCAGGAGATGATCCTGATCAAGGACATCGACTTCTTCTCGATGTGCGAGCACCACATTCTGCCGTTCTACGGGAAGGCCCACATCGCTTACATTCCCAAGCACCGCATCGTCGGCATCAGCAAGATGGCGCGCCTGGTCGAAGTCTACGCCCGCCGTCTGCAAGTGCAGGAGCGCATGACCAAGCAGATCGCGCACACGCTGATGGACGCCCTCGAGCCGCTCGGCGTCGGCGTGGTGCTGCAGGCCGAGCACCTGTGCATGCGCATGCGCGGCGTCGAGAAGCAGAACTCGGCGGTGGTCACCAGCGCCATGCTCGGCGTCTTCCGTTCGCACCAGGAGACCCGCAGCGAGTTCATGACGCTGGTGCACAAGGGGAGCTGAGAACGCCCGCTTCTCTCCGGTCGTGGGAAGCCTGCGAGCCCCAACTGCGTTGACTCGTTCCGGTCAATTCGGTACTTCCACACGCGCAAGTCTTTTCGAGAATAATCCCTGCACGACTGGCGCGGCGTGGAATTGACCACGGGGGAGTGCTGTTCAGCAGTGGCCGACCGCCTGGGCCTCTGAAGTGTAGAGGCTCACTCAACCGACATCGTGACGAGGATTCCGTGATCAAAGACTACTTGCTGGCGCCCGGTCCGACCCCCGTTCCCGCGCGAGTGCTGCTCGCGATGGCGAACCCGCTCATCCACCACCGCACGCCGCAGTTCAGCGCCATCTTCGCCGATGCGCGCGCCGGGCTGAAGAAGCTCTACCAGACCGAGCAGGACGTGCTGATGCTCGCCGCTTCGGGCACCGGCGCGATGGAGTCGGCGGTGACCAACTGCTTCTCGGCCGGCGACGAGGTGATCGTGGTGAACGCCGGCAAGTTCGGCGAGCGCTGGCTCAAGCTCTGCAAGGCGTTCGAGCTGGAGCCGATCGAGATCCGTTGCGAGTGGGGCGAGGCCGTGGCGGTCGAGCAGGTCGAGCGGGCGTTGCGCGAGCACCCGAAGGCAAGGGGCGTCTTCCTGCAGGCCAGCGAAACCTCCACCACCGCCGTGCACCCGGTCGAACAGATCGCGGCGCTCACCCGCCGCAGCGAGGCGCTGCTGGTGGTGGACGGCATCACGGCCGTGGGCGTGTACGATCTGCCGATGGACCGCTGGGGCGTCGACGTCCTCGTCACCGGTTCGCAGAAGGCGCTCATGCTGCCGCCCGGGCTGGCGTTCATCGCCCTCGGCGAACGCGCCTGGGCGCGCCAGAAGGAATCGCGCCAGCGCCGCTTCTACTTCGACCTGGCGCGCGAGCGCGACAACCAGGCCAAGAACACCACGGCGTGGACGCCGGCGATCTCGCTGGTGATCGGACTGCGCGAGGCGCTGGCGATGCTCGAGGAGGAGGGCTTGCAGAACGCCTTCGCCCGCCAGGCGCGGCAGGCCGAGGCCACGCGCGCCGCGGCAGCGGCGCTCGGCCTGAAGCTGGTCGCGCCGAAGAATCCGAGCCCCGCCTCCACCGGCATCTACACGCCGGAGAAGGTCGAGGGCGGCAAGATGGTCGCCTATTTGCGCGACAAGATGCGCGTCACCTTTGCCGGCGGGCAGGACCACCTCAAGGGCAAGATCGTGCGCATCGCGCACCTCGGCTACGTCGGCACCTTCGACACCATCGTGGCGATCGCGGCGCTGGAGATGGCGCTGCAGCGTTTCGGCCACGAGCTCGAGCTGGGGCGCGGCGTCGGCGCCGCGCAGCGCGTGCTGAGCGCGGCGTTGCCGAAGTGAGAGGTGCGGCGATGCAGCGCATTCTGGTTGCGGACAAGCTCGCCCCACAGGGGCTGGAGATCCTCGAGCAGGCCGCCGCGCAGGGCGACGTCGGCTTCGACGTGAAGACCGGGCTCAAGACCGAGGAGCTGCGCGGCGTCATCGGCGAATACGACGCCCTGATCGTGCGCAGCGCCACTACCGTCACCGCCGACATCCTGCAGGCGGCGGCGAAGCTGCGCGTCATCGGCCGCGCCGGCATCGGCGTCGACAACATCGACGTGCCGGCCGCCACCCGCAAGGGCGTGGTGGTGATGAACACCCCCGGCGGCAACAACGTCACCACCGCCGAGCACGCCATCAGCATGATGCTGTCGGTGGCGCGCTCGATCCCGCAGGCCACCGCCTCCATGAAGGCGGGCAAGTGGGAGAAGAACAGGTTCACCGGCTCGGAGGTGTGCGGCAAGACGCTCGGCATCGTCGGCATCGGCAACATCGGCGCCCTGGTCGCCGACCGCGCCCAGGGCCTGCACATGAAGGTGCTGGCGTACGACCCGTTCATCGGCCAGGAGCGCGCCCAGCAGCTCGGCGTCGAGCTGGCCGACCTCGACACGCTGTGCGCGCGGGCGGACTTCGTGTCCATTCACGTCCCGCTCACCCCCGAGACGCGCAACCTGATCGACGCCGACAAGATCGCGAAGATGAAGCGCAGCGCCCGTCTGATCAACTGCGCGCGCGGCGGCATCGTCGACGAGCTGGCACTCGCCCGTGCTCTCGACGAAGGGCGCCTGGCCGGGGCCGCCTTCGACGTGTTCGAGCAGGAGCCGCCGCCGCCCGACCACCCGCTGATCAAGCACGAGAAGGTCATCTGCACGCCGCACCTCGGCGCCGCCACCGACGAGGCCCAGGTCAACGTCTCGGTCGGCATCGCCGAGCAGATCGTGCACTTCCTGCGCACGAGCGAGGCGCAGAACGCCGTGAACTACCCGCGCATCAGCGAGGAGCTCGGCAAGATCCTGCGCCCCTATCTGATCCTCGGCGAGAAGCTCGGCGCACTGCAGGCACAGATGCTCGACGGCGCCCCGGTCGAGCTGTCGGTCGAGTACGCCGGCGAGATCGCCGTCGTCGACACGCAGCCGGTCACGGTCGCCATCCTGTGCGGGCTGCTGAACCGCCTCATGGAGGCCGGCTCGGTGAACTACGTGAACGCCCGCCCGATCGCGCGCGAGCGCGGCATCAAGGTGCTCGAGTCGCGCACCACGCAGCCGCGCGGCTACCAGAACCTGGTCACGGTGAACGTGCGCACGAACAAGGGCGAGACCGAGGTGGCCGGTGCGGTGTTCGGACGCGACGTGATCCGCCTGGTCAAGATCAACAACTTCTACCTCGAGGCCGTGCCCGAGGGCGTCATCCTCATGCTGCACAACCGCGACGTGCCCGGCGTGGTCGGGCTGGTCGGCACCCTGCTCGGCAAACACAACATCAACATTGCCGGACTGCAGCTCGGCCGCGAGGCGGTCGGCGGCATGGCGATCTCGCTGATTCACGTCGACGAGCGCATCCCGGAGAACGTCTTGCAGGAGCTGCGCGCCGGCAAGAACATCGTCTCCGCGGATCTGCTGGAGCTTTGAGAAGAAGGAATCCCGCGCAATATCCAGGTTGCAGTATGTCCGCACTCGTAGTCGTAGGCGTCCAGTGGGGCGATGAAGGCAAGGGCAAGATCGTCGACATCCTGTCCGAGCATGCCGACGTCGTCGTGCGTTTTCAGGGCGGCAACAACGCCGGCCACACGCTGGTCGTAGACGGCCAGAAGACCGTCCTGCACCTGGTTCCCTCGGGGGTGCTGCACCCCGACACCGTGTGCGTGATCGGCAACGGCGTGGTGGTCGACCCGGCGATGCTGCTGGCCGAGATCGACGACCTGCAGAAGCGCGGTTACCTGCAGGACCTCAACCTCCTGAAGATCAGCGACCGCGCCCACCTGATCATGCCTTACCACCGCGCCATCGACCTGGCGCGCGAGCGGCTGCGCGGCGAGGGCCGCATCGGCACCACCGGACGCGGCATCGGCCCCACCTACGAAGACAAGATGGCGCGCATCGGCATCCGCTTCGCCGACCTGCTCGACGAGCAAATGTTCTCCGCACAGCTGCGCCACACGATCGAGGAGAAGAACCTGTACCTGCGCACCAGCCTGCAGGAGTCCGAGGCGCTCGACTACGACGCGATCTTCGACGACTACCGGCGCATGCGCGATCGCCTCGCGCCGCTGGTGATCGACGCCGGCGCCTACCTCGACCACGCCCTCGGTCACGGCCGCCGCGTCCTGTTCGAAGGCGGCCAGGGCACCATGCTCGACGTCGACCACGGCACCTACCCGTACGTGACCTCGTCGAACACCGTGGCCAGCGGCGCCTGTTCGGGCGGCGGCATCGCCCCGCAGCGCATCACCGGCGTGATCGGGATCACCAAGGCCTACACCACCCGCGTCGGCAGCGGTCCCTTCCCCACCGAGTTGAACGACGCCACCGGCAAGAAACTGCAACAGGACGGCGAGGAGTTCGGCGCCACCACCGGCCGCCCGCGTCGCTGCGGGTGGTTCGACGCCGTGGTCGCTCGCTACGCCGCCCGCATCAACGGCCTCACCGGCCTGGCGATCACCAAGCTCGACGTGCTGACCGGCTTCAAGACGATCCCGGTCTGTGTCGCCTACCAACTCGGCGGCAAGCGCATCGACAGCTTCCCCGCCAGCCTGTGGGCCGCACAGAATGCCCAGCCCGTCTACGAGGAGCTTCCCGGCTGGGACGAGCCGCTGGTCCAGGCCCGCACTCTCGACGACCTGCCCCCCAATGCCCGCCGCTACGTAAAGTGCCTCGAAGACCTCACCGGCACCCCGGTGGTGATGGTCTCGGTCGGCGCCCGCCGCGAATCGACGATCACGCTGCGAAACCCCTTTAACGGGTAGCGGCCTCCGGCAGGCAACGACGACCAGGACTGCAAGGACTGCAAGGACTGCAACGACGACAACGACGGATTCCATCGTTGCAGTCCTTGTTGTCGTTGCAGTCGTTGCAGTCGTTGTCGTCGTTGCAGTCCTTGCAGTCGTTGCAGTCGTTGTCGTCGTTGCAGTCCTTGCAGTCGTTGCAGTCGTTGTCGTCGTTGCCACCATCGCCTGCATCAGCCCGTTGGCATCTTCCCCCGGCGCCCGTTTGCACCTGAGCGCCCGGGCCTGCGCCTTGCCCCGGCGCGCGCTCTGGCACGCCGGTTGCCTTGCACTGAGGCCGAGGTGGCAACGTCATGATGCAAGCAACCGAAAACGGATGGAATATGGCCGAAACCGACCTTGCCGGGGTGATCGGGTTCGTGCGGCCGCGCGCGGCCGAACGCCGGTGCAAGAATCGGTCCGACACTCCCCAGCAGGACGTCCAGGTCTGGATGGAACTTTACGCCCGCTCCGAAGACGAAGCTGCCGCCCTGGGGGCCCGCGTGCGCGAGCTGGAGGAGCGGCTCGCCCGCCAGGAAGAGGAACACAGCTGCGACCCCGACCTCGAGGCGAAGATCCGCGCCGAGGCCACCCGCAAGGCCGAGGTCTGGATCGAACTGCTGGCCCAGGCGGAAGTGGAAAAAGAGGCGGCCATCGAGCGGCAGCGCGCGCTGGAGGTGGAGGTGGCGCAACTTCGGCAGCTGCTGGTCAGCCGCGAAGCGACCCTGACGGCGCTCGAGAGCGAGCTGGGCGCGCAGGACGGCGGAGAGGTACTGCAGATCGAACGCTGGACGGCGCCGGTCAGCATGGCGTTCTGAGACCCGCCCGCGACTCGGGGGAAACCGGAACGGGATCTCAGGCTTTGCGCTCGGCCGGTTCTTCGCCGGTCGGCACCGCTTCCTCGGCGATTTCGTCGAGCGCCTGCGGATCGGCGACCTCCGAACCGGCCAGCACCTCCGGCGGCAGGGGACCAACCCGGTCGTGGAACCAGAGGAACACCGGTGCTCCGGTCAGGCCGGTGATCAGCACGATCGCGCTGGACAACAG
>Ga0073934_10007064_pt1 | contig 15886 bp, 19 predicted proteins | sample LarsenN4metaG_FD_76834 | JGI IMG/M metagenome (GOLD analysis project Ga0073934, IMG submission 76834) | Hot spring sediment bacterial and archeal communities from British Columbia, Canada, to study Microbial Dark Matter (Phase II) - Larsen... ...
CTCTGTTCGGCCGCCGGCGTTACTTTCCCGGCATTAAGGATCGAAACTTTGCCGTCCGCTCCCGTGCAGAAAGAGAGGCAATAAATATGCCTATTCAGGGCACAGCAAGCGATATAGTAAAAATCGCTATGATCAATGTGTTCAAGGCGTTAAAAAATACCGGCCTGCAAACCAAAATGATAATGCAGGTACATGACGAACTTCTCTTTGAAGCTCCTGAGAATGAAATAGATAAAGCTTCTCAGATAATCAGACGGGAAATGGAATCTGCCGCAACTCTGGATGTTCCCCTTGTTGTGGAAATTGGCGTCGGCGATGATTGGACAAGCACGAAATAGCAAAGCAATATCTGAAAGGCTGTAGATACTCATTTATTCCTTCGTGGCTGTTTTAATAAGTAATGACAAAGCATTCATCCGAAAACCAATTGAAGACCCCAAGAACGAAGTTGAAACGTCTGTCCGCGCGCGGGTCTTATGACCGTGAGACAATCTATGACATTCTCGATTCGGGATTTATCTGTCATATAGGCTTTGTAGCAGATGGACAACCGTATGTAATCCCGACTTCTTATGCCCGCATCGGGGATCATTTGTACATACACGGCTCATCCGCCGGCCGGATGCTCGGAAATTTGTCACGTGGCATCGACATTTGTCTCACGGTTACCCACATCGATGCGCTCGTGCTCGCACGTTCAGCATTTCATCATTCAATCAACTATCGCTCAGTGGTCGTGCTGGGCAAAGCCGAACCTGTAACGGACGAAAATGACAAAAATACAGCACTTAAAGCCTTTACGGAACATATTATTCCGGGTCGCTGGGCTGAAACCCGATGGCCAAGCAAACTTGAACTGAAAGCTACATCCGTGCTGCGGTTGCCGATTGAGGAAGCGAGCGCAAAGATACGAACCGGTGATCCTAAAGATGACGAAGAAGATTATGAGATGGACGTCTGGGCCGGCGTGCTGCCGCTGCGGCTGATACCGGGTGAACCATTTCCGGATTCCCGATTGAAAGAAGACATTGCGATACCGCAATATCTTTTGGAATATAAAAAGCGCGGCCCGAAATGAACCGCGCTGTTAAAAACTGGTGGAGATGAGGGGGATCGAACCCCTGGCCTCGGCATTGCGAACGCCGCGCTCTCCCAGCTGAGCTACATCCCCGAAGCGAAATTCGATATTAAAAACAGCGGTTGCAGAAGTCAAGCCAACCGCAACTTACGCATCAAGGCTATTGAACACCGGCAGGCAGCAAGGAACCGCGTGGATCAGCCGCATAGGCATATCCGTCTTCGATCTTGCCGATTAACCCGTGAAAAAACACTTCCGGGCCCGATACTACAACGACCGAATCGCCCGGACTGACGCGCTTTTCATCGACACGAAAGCGTATGATTGTGGCATTTCCGTTTTCGTGTGCCACGGCCTCGAATTCAAACGTGTCAGCGTCAAAACTTAATGTTTGTGAAAATGATACTTCCATTTTGTCTCCCGATTTGCAAACTACTTGATAGTTTATCGCTGAGTCAGCACAAAGTCCAAAGTTATGGGGTCGTGATCTGAAAGCGGAGCTCCTTCCGCATCTGTTAAATTGCTGATTGTAGAGGGCTTTCTGCCTGCAGGGGAAATATCACGGCCTGCAAACCAGTCCAGACGTCCCGAAACACTGCCGCCGACACGATTTGCCGCCCAGAAAATGAAAGGAAAACACCATTCGGGCACCCAGTCGCGCAGATTTGTATTTTTCTCAATGCTGGCAACATGGTAATGAAGCGTACCTGCGCCTATTTCGTTAAACTGCCGGAAAGCGTAGCCGCGCCGTTCCAGCATCGAGAACAGCGGTCGCTCGAAATAACGTTCAGGATGCGGGAGATGATTCCGCGCAACATTTTTCGGCCCCATAAAAACACGCCGCCAGTAACCGAGAATTGCGCGTGTTGAACTCTGTGAATTAAAGGTGGTCGTGTTCCAGTCTCCCCCAATTAAAGTCGGCATTTGCGGAAGTGTATCAAGATAATCAAGGATAATCTGCATCTGCCTTTGACGGTGTCGCCGCGAACAATGTGCATCGAGATGAACCGTTACGGCGCGGAATCTACCCGCAGGATGCTCTACCTCTGCTACAAGGGCTCGCAAATATCCAAGCCGTTTTTCCTTTCCGCTCATCTTGTCTTTTCCGTTTGGCAGCGGCACGGCTGTAATATTTTTCAGTGGCCATTGTGAGAAAAAAGCAAGTCCGTGTATCGATTGTGTATTATCGCCGGGCACTTCGGCTTCAACGCCGCTTCCTTTCTGCAAGGCAATGTAAACCGGGGCAAACGCGTAGTTTAAACGAAAACGGCGTGCCAGCTCGCCCGCGACAAAAAGGTTGCCGCTTCTTGCCATTCCATAGTCCAGCTCGGTTAGCAAAAGTGCGTCGCGTCCCTGCAATTCAGGGATAGATTCAAAGGCTTCGATGATTCCCTCAAGCATTGTGCCGCGTTCGAGATTCCATGCAACCGCACGTATCACATCACCGAACGTTTCGTTAGCCGGCTCAGCGAAATTTTCCGTAACAATCGAATTGAGAATCCTTTCTGCTTCGGGACGTATCTTTTCGGCTAAAGATGAAGCGGCCAATTCAGTTGTAGATTCAAGATTTAGTAATTCGGGAAAGTATTGATTTAAACTATGGGAAAGTATCTCAGGCGGCCCGCATTTATCGGTAACGCCGAGCGAGTAAAACATATCGAGCACCATATTCAGACGATCGGGCAAAATAGAAGAATATACGGCAAATTATACAAACGTCCAGTCATGGAAGTGTGTTAATCGTCATAGCGCTCTTTGACGGGAGCCGTCGCAAGAAAATCTGCCGTAATCCGCAGAGTGTAGCGATCCAGCAATTCCGCTATGCGGCGATGATCGTCGGAATGAAATATCAGCCCGACGTGTTTTGGCTTTTTGATGCGGTAAACAATTTCGGGATCATTATAATGGGATGTATCCGGCTCGTCTGTTTTTGATAAAGCAAGTGCTATACCGGCATATTCACGTCTTTGCTTTGGCGGCTTGTATTTTGTTCCCGGCAAGGCGGTTTCAATTCGTGCCCATTCACGCCAAAGATTGAAGTTGCATCCATATTCCAGCATATTGGCGATGTAAGCGCCGCCGACACGGCATGCAATCTCAAGCAAATAAAACCGCCCGTCATTATTTCCAAGCAAAAACTCTGTGTGTGTAACACCGCTTGAGAGTCCGAAAACTGAAATCAGTTTTTTGTTCAGCGATTCCAGCCGTCTGCGGCTTGCCGAGCCGTACTGCACTATCGAGGAAGTAAAAACGCCTCCGTAATGTGAGATGCTGAAAGGTGGTGTCCCGTATTGAGAGACGCCGCATGCAACCACGCGACCATCAAAAACTATTGAATCCACGTGAAAGACCCGACCTTCGATAAACTGTTCGATTATGAATTGTGAAGGATGGTCACGCCAATTGTTACGCCTGTCCAGATCATTCAACACGTCCCATACTTGTCCGGGCGAATCGCATTTTCGAATCCCGAAGGCTGAGACTTCGAAGCGTGGTTTTACAATTACCGGAGCCGGAGTCGCGGCAAGGAAATCATTTATTTCATCAGGATTGAATACACCGGTAAAATTCGGACAGGTGATTCCGGCACGGGATGCAATATAACGCATTGCAAGCTTGTCACGGAAACGCAGGGCATGCGAGGAGCTCATGCCGGCAATTTGAAGATGTTCGCGCGCACGCGCTGCGGTAACTATATCGAATTCATCGAGGCCAACGACCCGATCAATCCGACGCGTGCCGGCAACATTTGTAACCGTGCGAATATAATCATCCTGCGTTGCGGGATCTTCGACACATCGGACGTCATTTATTGCGGCCCATGACCAAGGCTCATCAAGAAGTTTACGGCGGGTAACTAGCGTAACGTACCAGCCATTTTCACTGGCCGCTTCCAGAAACTCATTGCCCTTGTGTTCGCTGGCAATACAAACGATATGGCCGTTCATTTCAGATAAGTGTGCTAAATTGCCACACAACAGGGTTTATCCTTTTCTAAGTAAAGCATCGATGCTCCAGTCACCGGAACCTTTCAGTAGAAATGCAACCGAAATAAAGAAATAAAGAAATGCCATTTCCTGCTTTTGAAATGGATCGGCACGATGAACGCCGAGAAGTGCGACAAGCATTGTAAATGCAATAAAAAACGCTGCGGGACGTGTCAAAAGACCGAGAGCAAGCAAAATTCCGCCTAAAAATTCCGAAAGAGCGGCCGCCCAGGAGAAAATTACAGGAGCCGGAAAGCCGATTCTTGCCGTTGTCTCGATCAATCCTTCGCCGGGCGGTATTTTTCCGATCCCGTGTCCGAAAGCCAGGGCAATACCTGCAAATACCCGTAGAAGTGTCAAACCTGCATTGGCAGATAGGGATAAATTACTTTCCCCTCCGACGAGAAGTCTTCGCATTTTGCTCTATTTCTCCTTTCATTGTTTTATTTTGTGAAAAAAGAATGGCACAATTTGATCATAAAGACAATTTCGAAACCGGTCAGCCAACTTCACCGGCCGGTTGTTCGGACCACGGACTTTTATGGGCGATTTTGATTTTGCGGTATTTATAACGAACCTTCTGGTATATTTAGTTGTCCTGTTACTGGCAATTTCTGCCCACGAGGCCGGGCACGCCTGGGTATCATATAAATTCGGCGACGATACCGCTTATCTGTTGGGGCGCGTTACGCTTAATCCCGTAAAACATACCGACCCGATCGGCACATTGCTGATTCCGATCGCAGGTTTCATTCTCGGCTCAATGGGTGGCAATCTGGCAAGAATCCCGCTGATCGGATGGGGAAAGCCAACGCCTGTAAACCCCCGAAAATGGTCTAATTACAAGCTCGCAAATGTATTGGTCTCGATCGCCGGAATCGGTGCAAATATTATTTTAGCCGTTATCGCATTTTCGATTTTGAAGGCGATGATCGAATCAGGCATGCTCGGCCGTCCGGACTCAACCGGCGGGTTGATTGATGCGATCGTGTTGTTTTTGCAGTATATGCTTACTCTCAACGTTTCGCTTGCAATTTTCAATCTTTTGCCGTTTCCGCCGCTTGATGGCAGCAAGGTGTTATCGACGTTTCTGCCTGCCAGTTTTGAACCTGTTTTGCAGATTCTGGAACAATACGGTTTTTTAATATTGCTGCTTCTGATTTACTGGGGACTTATAGGCATTATCATCCGGCCTGTTTTCAATTTAATCGAATTTTTACTTTTAACACCTTGGTTTTAATTGTCCTATTCTATGAAAAAACGTATTTTCAGCGGTGCACAACCGACGGGTGAATTGCACATCGGTAATTATCTGGGTGCCTTGAAAAACTGGGCCAAGTTGCAGGACGAATACGAATCGTTTTTCTGCATTGTCAATCTTCATGCGATAACTTTGCCCCAGGATCCGGCTCAACTTCGGAAAAAAACACTTGACCTTGCAAGAATCTATTTGGCCGCCGGTATCGATCCGGTACGTTCAACTGTTTTTGTTCAAGCCGATGTATCCGAGCATGCAGAACTTGCATGGGTTCTCTCTTGCGTGGCGCGTATGGGCGAACTGGAGAGAATGACGCAATTCAAAGACAAAAGTAAAGGCAACAGGGAGCGTGCCGGTGTCGGGCTTTTTACCTATCCTATCCTGATGGCTTCGGATATACTGCTTTATCAAACCGATCTCGTACCGGTCGGTGATGACCAGAAACAACATCTTGAATTGACACGCGACCTTGCGGAAAGGTTTAACCGTGACTTTGGCGAAACCTTTAAATTGCCCGAACCCTACATACCAAAAGCCGGAGCCCGGATCAAATCGCTGCAAGATCCCGCCCGGAAAATGTCAAAGTCTGACGATAACCGATTAGGTGCGATTTTTTTACTTGATGATGCTGATACAATCCGTAAAAAAATACGAAGGGCGGTAACAGATTCCGGAAACGACATTGTATTTGATGAAGAAAGACCGGCTATCACCAATCTTCTTACGATTTATCATTTGTTAAGCGGAAAAACACGGGAAGAATGCGTTGATTACTTCGCAGGTAAAGGTTATGGAGATTTCAAAAATGAACTGGCGGAGGTAATAATAAATTTCCTTGAACCTTTTCAGAAACGGGCCGGAAATTATTCTGATGCGGAACTTGAGGAGATATTGCAGCAAGGTGCGGAAAAAGCCCGCAGCATCGCAAGTGAAACACTGCATTCGGTTTACAAAAAAATTGGAGTCCGTTAGTCATTGTTCTTTTCCGGACTCTATTGAAGTTGCTTTTATGCTGACAAAATCGTAAAAATCCTGCTGCCGTGACGAACAGGGAAAATAAAAAAATGGCTGAAAAAATCACTGTTTACGAAAAACCGACTTGCACTACATGCAAAAAGCTTAATAAGTTGTTTGAAGAACACGGTATCAACTGGAAAAAAGTCAATTATTTTGTTGAACCGTTTACTGAAAAATCGCTAGCCGCCTTGATTGCCAAAACCGGACTTCGTCCTTTTGAAGTACTGCGGAAAAATGAGCCGGAGGCAAAATCGCTCGGGCTCAACCCCGAAACGCCCGATAAGAAAGTAATCGAGGCTATGATTCGCCATCCGAATCTGATCCAAAGACCTATCGTAGAAGTTGGCAACCGGGCCGTTCTTGCGCGTCCTGTCGAAAAGGCGCTTGAAATCATAGACCGGCAATAAAAAATAATGGAAACGATCGGGCAATTAAGAGAAATGTTTGCCTACAATGATTGGGCAAACCGCAGGATCGCCGTTGCACTCAAATCAATTCCCTACGGCCGCGAACACAGGATATTTGCACACCTGCTGACTGCCGAAAAGGAATGGTACGAACGGCTGTATGGAAAGGATTCCACAGGTGCTGATTTCTGGCCCGAACTTTCTATTGAAGATTGCGGCTCATTGGCGCGCTCGGCTGCGGAAAATTATGAGAAAATGCTCCGTCGCTTTGAAGAAGAAGGTCTGGACTTAATAATCAAATATCGAACAAGCAGCGGAGAACTTAAGAAAAATACTGTCCGTGAAATACTCTTTCATGTCCTGACGCATTCGGCTACGCACAGGGGAAATATTATGCTGAAAATAAGGGAAAACGGATTCGAACCGCCAAAAATCGACTATATAGTTTATCTCCGCGAAACAAAGTATATTTAATTCTGATGGACTCACCAATAGAACAATTCGTCTTTGATTTCAATAAGGAAACTGCCGAAATAATCGCAGACGACCGCGACGAACTGAAATTGCGCCTCGGCCAATTCGCAGGACCGCTCGATTTGCTGCTTTATCTTATCAGGCAGGAACAAGCTAATATCTTCGATATCCCTATTGCAAAAATTACAGACGAGTATTTGAAGTATATCAGATTGATGAAACGTCTAGATATTGCTGTCGCGGCTGATTTTCTCGTTATGGCGGCAACCCTGATAGAAATCAAATCCAAAATGCTTTTGCCGCGTGAACCTTCGGAGGAAACTGACGAGACAATCGAGGATCCACGCAAGGAACTGGTCGATCAGCTGCTTGAATATGAAAAATTCAAATCCGCAGCTCAGATGCTATACGAAAAATCAACCATTGAACAAGCCGTTTTCCGGCGTGGCCGTATCGAGACTGATGATTCAAATGCGGAAATAAACGCTACGGTTTTCGATCTTCTGACGGTATTTCAGAAAATACTGCTCCGCCACAAAGAGCAGGTAAAAATGGAAATCGAACGGGAGGAAGTCTCCCTTGCTGAAATGATTGACCGCCTCAGGCAGCGCTTATCCTCCGAATCCGAATTGAATCTGTTTACCTTTTTTGGTGAAATGCGTTCCCGGCGTGAATTGGTAACGGCGTTTATTGCAGTTCTGGAAGTCGTGCGTACGCAAGATCTGCGGCTGATTCAGAAACAAACATTCGCTGAGATTTACCTTCGCCGGATTTGATCTGTTTCAAATGTTTAGGGGTAACAGGCACCCTTGTCCGCTTTCGATTTTTATGTCTTTTTTGTTAATTTTTTTGTTGGATAAAAATGAGCGAATCAATTACAGCCGAAACCAACGATGTGACGGAAACTGAAACTACCGTGCGACAAGTCAGAAGTGCAGCCGACATAATGGCCGCTGCGGAGGCTCTGGTATTCGTTTCCGATGAACCGATATCGGCAAAAACAATTGCCGAAATCATCGGCGAGGACAAAGATACGGTATTAGCCGCGCTCGAAGAGCTGAAAAAAGAATACGAGGAACGCCAGGGCGGCTTGCAATTGCGTGAAATTGCCGGAGGATGGCAAATCGCAACGCGAACCGAACTTCATGAAGATGTCCGGAAATATCTTAAAACACGGCCATCTGCAAAACTCTCGCTCGCTGCTCTGGAAACACTTGCCGTCATTGCGTATAAACAGCCTGTTACAGTCCCTGAAATCCTCGAAATCCGCGGCGTCCAATCTGCTTCAGCCATCCGGACACTTCTTGAAAAACGACTCATAGTTACAAAGGGCCACAAGGAAACCGTCGGGCGCCCGATGCAGTACGGCACTTCAAAGGAATTTCTTATCCAGTTCGGATTGAAAGACCTTTCCGATCTGCCTTCGATTGAAGATTTCGAAGACCTTATAAACCAATGAAAGAACGGCTACAAAAACTGATTTCACAGGCAGGCATTGCCTCACGCCGTGCTGCAGAGGAACTTATCAGACAAGGGCAGGTTACCATCAATGGCGAAATCGTACGCGAGCTCGGGACTAAGGCCGACCCGCAAAGTGACCACATAAAAGTCCGCGGTAAATTAATCAATCCGAAACTTGCCGCACGAGAAAAAATCTATATTTTGCTCAATAAACCAAAAGGTGTAATCTCGAGCGTTTCCGACCCCGAGGGAAGGAAAAAGGTTACGGATCTGGTGCAGGGTTTCGGAAAACTCTATCCCGTGGGCCGCCTGGACTTCAATTCTGAGGGCTTGATTATCCTGACCAATGACGGTGACTTGACGAATCGTCTGACTGCCGCAAAAGCAGTTCCAAAAACCTATTACGTAAAAGTGAAAGGAGTTCCTTCTGATGTCGCGATTCGAAAAATTGCACGCGGCATTCGGCTCCGGGATGGTTTTAAGACGGCGCCTGCCGAAATCCGCCAACTGAAACTAACCGATAAAAATGCCTGGTTCGAGGTTGTTCTCTATGAGGGCCACAATCAGCAAATACGAAAAATGTTTGATTCAATCGGCCACTCGGTAGTCAAACTCAAGCGTGTCTCCATTGGCGGATTAACCGATTCAGGACTGCCACCCGGCAAGTTTCGGGTGCTTTCGGATAAGGATTTACGTCAGATTTTCTCATCGCCGCCTCGTCCTTCCAATTAGCTTACAAGTGCCCTGTGCTCCACCATCAGACATAAATTCCTGACAACTTTAATTCCCTTGCGGGCAAACGCTTCTTCAGCTTTTTCGTTATGAATGCCAAGCTGTAACCAGACGGACTTTGGCTGTTTACTGATTATTTCATCAATATGTGTTTCGATGTCCTGCGGACGACGAAAAACATTAACCATATCGATCTCATCAGGAATGTCTGAAACTTTGCGATAAACGGGTTCGCCAAGAATGTGCGTTACCTCAGGATAGTAAACCGGCACGGGAATAATCCTATAACCCGCCGACTGCATATATTTAGGCACGTAAAAAGCCGGCTGGGCCGGCTGCGTCTCAGGTTTTATCCCAAGAACAGCGATAGTTTTTGTTGTCCTGAGCAGACCCGCAATCTCAGTATCGGTGATAAGTATATTGTTTTTCCAATCTTCTCTAAGCATCATTGTTATCTTAATTTGCGTCTATCGGAAGCAGCAAATCCGCTCGACTGATTATAGGTTTTATGTTATGATTGCATAAAGTTACGTTATACTATGAATTTTGAACTCACCGAGGAACAGAAGCAAATCAAATACAGTGTCCGTGAATTTGCGGAAAGTGAAATTAAGCCCTTTGTAAGCGAATGGGATGAAAAACAGCATTTCCCCGCCGAATTGCTTCCAAAACTGGCGGATCTAGGCCTTACAGGAATTATTTTTCCGGAAAAATACGGCGGAGCCGGTCTCGGTTATATCGAATATGCAACGATTATAGAAGAACTGGGTCGTGTCTGCGGTTCTGTAGGATTGTCCGTAGCTGCACATAATTCGCTTTGTTCAAACCATATCTACACTTTCGGAACCGAAAACCAGAAAAATAAATACCTGATACCTCTTGCTTCGGGGCAATCTTTCGGCGCATGGGGCCTGACAGAATCACAGGCCGGCTCCGATGCTTCGGGCACTCGTACGACAGCAATAAAAACCGATGGAGGCTGGATCGTAAATGGCTCGAAAAATTTCATCACCCATGCCATTGCCTGCAAAACTCTTGTCGCCGTCGCAGTAACCGACAAAGACAAAGGCAGTCATGGCATTTCGGCCTTTATTTTCGATAAAAACATGCCGGGCTTTCGTTCGGATAAAAAGGAAAATAAACTGGGTATGCGCGCATCTGAGACAGCTTCTGTCGTATTTGAAGATTGTTTCGTGCCGGACGAAAATCTGCTCGGGAATGAAGGCGAGGGCTTCCGGCAAGCGATGCAAATCCTTGACGGCGGAAGAATCTCCATAGCCGCGCTTAGCGTAGGCATCGCACAAGGTGCGTACGAGGCAGCCCTGAAATACGCCAAAGAGAGGCAGCAATTTGGCCGGCCCATCGCAGAATTTCAAGCTATCCAATTTAAACTTTCCGATATGGCTACTTCAATAGAAGCCGCCCGTCTGCTGACATTTAAGGCCGCTGCCGCAAAAGATGCAGGCCAAAAAGTTACAAAATTGTCGGCAATGGCAAAACTTTACGCATCTGAAACTGCAGTCCGAACCTCCGAGGAGGCTATACAAATTCACGGCGGTTACGGCTATACAAAAGATTATCCGGTAGAAAAATACTGGCGTGATTCCAAGCTCTGCACAATAGGCGAGGGCACCTCCGAAATTCAACGCCTCGTAATTGCAAAGCAAATTCTCAAGGAATTTTGAAATACTCCAAGCTATTAGTCTTCTTTGAAAAATAGAAATAATTGGGCTTGAAAATTCTTGTTGCATTTCTGCAACGATGTGTTATATTTAACACCCTGATTATTTTTATTTAAGGGAGAGATAAAATAATGAGCACAAGTACAGCGTCATCTTTGGGAAGAATTGCGACAGCATTCCTGAATGAATTGGAAAATGAGGCAAAAATTACACGGACATGTCTTGAGAGGGTTCCGGCAGAAAAATTTGACTGGAAACCTCACGAAAAGTCTATGACAATGGGGCGGCTTGCCACTCACGTCGCAGAAATGTTCGGCTGGGCCAAGTCTGTGGCAGAACTTGCCGAACTTGATTTCTCCACAATGGATTACAAGCCATTCGAGCCAAAATCTACAGATGAATTGCTTGGCTTCTTAAATCAGCTTCTGATAGAGGCTAAAGATGCTATCGGACGCATGACAGATGAACAATTCCGTCAGGACTGGACACTTAGAAACGGTGAAACCATTTATTTCACCATGCCTCGCGTTGCCGTAATGCGGACGATGGTTTTCAATCATATAATTCACCACCGCGGACAGCTTTCGGTTTACCTGAGGCTTAATGATATCCCCGTACCATCAATTTACGGGCCTTCGGCTGACGAAGGAAATATGTAAGGTTGTTAAATTTCTTTTCACGGCCTGAATTAATAGGGGCGAATGCACACTCATTCGCCTTTTTCATTTTCTTCGGAAAATGCGAAAATTTTCTGACAGTACAATTTCACCGCCTGAAGTTCTTTCTGTAGCATTGAAATTAACTGTAGGATTTTATGGGAAACGATCAATTGATCGAAGGCGTCTTTTCCGGCAATCCGCGAAGCATAGCGAGGGCGATAAGTCTGGTTGAAAGCAATGCTCCGGGCTCCGCCGAGATGATGAAAGCTATCTATGCGCGGACGGGAAAGGCATTCGTGATAGGTATTACAGGCTCGCCGGGAGCCGGCAAGTCTTCACTGGTAGATAAACTTGCGATTTTTTATCGCGATCAGGGAGAAAAAGTAGGTATTTTGTGCGTTGATCCTTCCAGCCCTTTTTCGGGTGGAGCAATACTCGGTGACCGCATCAGAATGTCCGCGCTTGGTGTCGATAAAAATGTATTTATCCGCTCTATGGCAACGCGCGGCAATCTCGGCGGCCTCGCTCGTGCTACGGTTGATGCCGTCGCGATCCTGGATGCGGCGGGTTATGAAAAGATCATTGTCGAGACCGTTGGCGTAGGCCAGGATGAGGTAGAAATTGTAAAAACCGCTGATGCTTCTGTCGTTGTATTGGTACCGGGCATGGGTGATGATATCCAGGCGATCAAAGCCGGCATAATGGAAATCGGCGATATATTTGTCATCAATAAGGCTGATCGTGATGGCGTTTTAAGGACACAAAAGGAGCTTGAAGCACTTCTTTCCCTGGCACACCGCCCCGATTTATGGAATCCGCCAATCGTTAAAACCGTTGCAACAGAAAACAAAGGCATTGAAGAACTGGCGGCAGCGATCGCCCAATATGCTGCTTTTATCTCAGACAGGCCGGAATCTTCACAAGACCGCCGTATTTCGATTGCCCGTTGGCGTATAACTGAACTTTTCAGAGAAAGACTCCTGCGGGAAGCCCTTGCCGAAGACAGCACAGGTGAAAAACTCGAAAATCTTGCCCGTGAAGTTGCCGAGAAAAGGCGTGACCCGTATTCAGCCGTAGATGAATTAGTGAAAAATACAGAGAAATGAAAATAGATCATTTAGGAATTGCAACAAGCGAGATTGCTCAGGCTCTAAAGTTTTGGGAGGATGCCATCGGCCTGCAAAATGTTCATACAGAAGAAGTTAGCGACCAAAAGGTAAAGGTTGCAATGCTTCCTCTCGGCGAGACTCGGATTGAATTGCTCGAGCCAACCTCGGAGGATTCTCCGATATCTAAATTCCTGCAAAAGCGCGGCGGCGGGCTGCATCATATTGCGATTGAAGTTGAGGATATAAAAGATGCTCTGGACAGACTAAAGAGGCAGGGCTTTCGCCTGATTGATGAAAATCCGCGAATAGGCGCCGGCGGCTGTCTGATTGCGTTTGTTCATCCCTCATCAACGGGAGGTGTCCTCCTCGAATTAGTGCAGCATCCGGATAATAATGGGCAGTTTACCTGTTAAGTCCGGATAGTTTCTGTTATTATTGAAGTTTAATGTATTTTTGATTGGATAGATTCATTGAGAGGAAAAAGAATTGAGTAGCTTAACGAAAGGATTGATTTTATTAGCCGTCATCGTCGCAATCGGTGCAGGGCTTGTTTTTTGGAAGAGCAAGGTAGGTCATGCGGCACCGCAATATAATGTCTTGACAAAGGATGAGATTTCTATTTTGCTGTCCGACATAGCAAAGCAAAACCCTTTGGCCATCAAGCGCTTGAAAGACGACCCGGAACTTCGAAAACAGCAGCTTCAAAACATCAAGGAATTGCTGGCCTTTGCCAGCGAGGCACAGCGTGAAGGGCTTGCCAACGAATCACCGAATCGCGAAGAGCTCGGCTACATACGTGCTCAGGTAATTGCGCTTTCCTATGATCGCGAGATCAATAAAGACAAAGGTCCGATGCCTCCATTTGGTTTTATTGATGAAAACCGGATCAAGGCATTTTGGGGAGAAGGAGCGTCTGAGCCAAAAGGTTTTTTTGATAATTTAAAGGCAAAACTCGGTATCGGATACCGCGACCGCGAACTGGAATTTGAAAAATTTCTCAATACCAAAGTCGCACTCCTGAAAGCACAAAACCCTCAATTGAAAGACCGGCAGGTTTCCGACGAAGAACGCAATCAAGCACGCGATTTCTTTGCAAAGATTCAGATATACCTCGAAGAATACGAAGATAAGGTACGGGCAGGTCAAATCCCAAAAGAAGTACAGGACAAAATAAACCTTCAGGTAAAACTTCAACAGGCGGAGTTTCTGGCCGGGCTTTACGCAGCAAAACTTGCAGATAAATTAAAAGTTTCCGATGAGGAAATTGCAAAATACATAGCCGAACATCCTGAACTCGATCCTGCGGCAAAACGGGCTAAGGCACAAGAGATTCTCGAGCGTGCCAAAAAAGGCGAAGATTTTGCAGAACTTGCCAATGAATTTACGGATGATCCGGGTAATGATCCGGCTCCGGGCGGTAAGAAACGTGGCGGCCTTTATGAAAACGTCAGAACCGGGCAAATGATCAAATCTTTTGAAGATGCCGCTCTGGCCCTCGAACCCGGACAGATAGCCCCCAATCTTGTGGAAACAGATTACGGTTTTCATATTATCAAGCTGGAAAACAAAAAAGACGAGCCGGCGGGCAAAGACGGGCAGCCATCCACAACCTATTCCGTACGGCATATCCTTATATCTACCGGTGTAAAGGATCCTGAAAATCCGGTTGGCGGTTCAATGCCGCTCAAACAATACGTCGAGGACAAACTCGAAAAGGAAAAGCGCGAGGCTCTGATAGAAAAACTCGTCGAAGAAAACCATGTCGAGGTACCGGATGATTTCGACGTCCCGGACGTTAGTGAAGAGCAAATTCAGGAATCGCTCAAACAGCGTATGGGCGTACCTGACGACGAAATTCATTCGCCGGATGAAGATCAGAAAGACAATAAGACAAAAAAGGAGCCTAATACTAACTCTCAGCCAAATTCAGCTAAAAAACCAAAGCCAAAGGGTTAGTTTTCACCGATAATGATTTATGGCGATTACCGAATCGAGATAATTCCGGATACGGAATTCAGATTGGATGGAGGGGCGATGTTTGGGGTCGTCCCTCGTGTTTTATGGGAACGTGTTTCCCCACCGGACGAATCAAATCGCATTCGGCTCAATATGAATTGTGTTTTTATCGAAAAGGGAAAACATCGCATAATTATCGAAACCGGAATCGGCGAAAAATGGAACGAAAAGGAAATTGCAATGTACGGAATTTCCCGCCAAAAGAGTTTTTCGCAGAGCCTTCGTGAAATAACGGGTTATAACCCGGCGGATATCACCATAGTCGTCAATACTCACCTGCATTTTGACCATAGCGGAGGCAATACCGTCCGGATTGACAACGAAGTTCGGCCGCAATTTCCAAATGCCACATACTTCATTTCAAAAACAGAGCTTGAACACGCTGAAAATCCAAGCGAACGTGACCGGGCAAGTTATTTAGCTGAAAACTGGCGTCCGATGCTTCAGAGCGGGCAAATCCGCCTGATGGAGGACACATACCAACCGATCCCCGGCCTCTTTATTCAAAAGGTCCGCGGCCATTCGGAGACTATGCAAACCTGGCGGCTGGAGACAAAAGAAAAGACTTTTTACGGCTTTGCGGATCTAATACCGACACGTCATCATCTGCGGCCGGCCTGGATCGCGGGTTATGATCTTTTCCCAATGGAAACGCTTGAATTCAAGAAAACGATTCTGCCGCGGGCTGTCAGTGAAAAATGGCTCTGCCTTCTGTATCATGATCCGGATCTCCCACTTGCGGAAATAAGGCATGACGGCAAAACTTTCCATGCCGTACCGCCGGATTATACGAATTAGCATCGGCGTTTATTCTTTGAGCCGAATTTCAATGCTCCTATTACACTCTGATTACAACAGTTGCGGCCAAATAACATACGTGGCAAAATCTCTAGGATAAGTTAATAACTAAACCCTGCTATTTGGGAGAAACCGTCATGCTTAGTTTCAGGTCATTACCGCTCACTCTATTGCTGGTATTAGCGATTTTCGGAGTTTTTTCCGAATC
>Ga0073934_10007065_pt1 | contig 15884 bp, 15 predicted proteins | sample LarsenN4metaG_FD_76834 | JGI IMG/M metagenome (GOLD analysis project Ga0073934, IMG submission 76834) | Hot spring sediment bacterial and archeal communities from British Columbia, Canada, to study Microbial Dark Matter (Phase II) - Larsen... ...
GCGCCGGCCGGGCGAGGCCAGCGCCGGTCTGCAGCAGCGTCCCTTCGTCCCGCACCGCCGTGAGGAAATCCGCCCTGCGGGCATCGGCAAGGCCGGCGGCCCAGGCGCCGGTGACATTGGCCAGTCGCCGCATGTCGGCAGCGCTGGCGATTCCCATCCAGGCCTCGGCCTTGCTTGGAGCCTCGACGCTCACCATTGGCCGCGGCCGGTCGCCTCGCGGCTCCGTCTCGCAGCCGGCGAGCAGGGTGAGGGCCGAAACGGCGACAAGGAAACGGGCCAATGCCAGGGCTTCAATACCTCCAATGCACGGATTCGGACGCGGAACAAACATGAACGCGACCGCCAACGCTTTCAACCTGCAACCGGTTCAGCATGTTCGTTGACTTGGGGGCGAGGCCGGTTAACGCCGCTGCCGATGAACCGCGCTCGGGCCCTGTCGCAGGCGGCCGACGACCATGCCCGGGCCGGGCTGGTCTTCGGGCTGTTCGCCTACGGCCTGTGGGGCGTGCTGCCGATCTATTTCAAGCAGCTGTCGGCCATCTCGGCGGTGGATATTGTCGCCCATCGAGTCCTTTGGTCGCTGCTGTTCCTTGGCCTCTTGCTGGCGATAACGCGCGGCTGGCGGCAGGTCCTGGATGGCGTTCGGAGCCGGCGCACCCTTGGCCTGCTCCTGGCGACATCGATCCTCATCGCCATCAACTGGCTGCTCTATGTCTACGCGGTCAACAGCGGCCACATCCTCGCCGGCAGCCTCGGCTATTATCTCAACCCGCTGATGAACATCGTGCTTGGCCGCTTCGTCCTCAAGGAGCGGCTGACCGGCCTGCAATGGGCGGCGGTGGCAATCGCCGCGGCCGGAGTGTCGGTCCTCGCCGCCGGCGCCGGCACCACCTTGTGGATCAGCCTGACCTTGTGCGTCAGCTTCGCCACCTATGGTCTCTTGCGGAAAGTGGCTGCGGTCGACGCCATCGCCGGCCTGTCGATCGAAACCGCAATCCTCGTGCCCGCCGCGCTCGGCTGGCTGCTCCTCGGGGTCAGCGACGGACGAGCGGTCTTCGGTTCGACGAGCGAGGAGATGTGGCTGCTGGCCGGCGCCGGAATCGTTTCGACGACCCCGCTGCTGCTGTTCACCGCCGCTGCACGCCGCCTGCGCTACTCGACGCTCGGAATGCTGCAATATCTCGCCCCGACCCTGCAGTTCCTGCTCGCCGTCGCCTTGTACGACGAGGAGTTCACCACCGCCCATGCCATCGCCTTCGGCGCCATCTGGACGGCGCTGCTCCTCTACAGCCTGTCGCTGATCCGCGACTTGCGCGCCCGCCGCCGCGCCGCCGCCGCGCCCGATCTGTGCGAACCCTGAGCGAGATGCTAAGGACCGACCGATGCTGAACCTCGTCTCGCTTCTCATCGGCCTGGTCGCGCTGGTCTGCGCCGCGGTCGCCTTCCTGCCATTGCTCGGCTGGGCCAATTGGCTGATCATCCCGCTGGCGGTGATCGGCGCCGGGATCGGCGCGATGAGCCAGGGCACGGCTGGCCGCAACCTCAACCTGTTCGTCATCCTGCTCGGCATCGTCCGCCTGTCGATCGGCGGCGGCATCCTGTGAGCGGCGACCCTCGGGTCGACTCCTATATCGCCCGGGCGGCTCCCTTCGCCCGGCCCATCCTCGAACATGTGCGCAGGCGCGTCCATGCCGCCGCGCCCCACGCCCAGGAAACCCTCAAATGGGGCGCGCCGGCCTTCACCATCGAGGGCAAGATCCTGCTGATGATGGCCGCCTTCAAGGCGCACGCCGCGCTCAATTTCTGGCGCGGGCAGGAAATCGGCGACGGCAATCCCAAGGCCGGGGCCATGGGCGAATTCGGCCGGCTGACTTGCGTTGGCGACCTTCCAAGCGATGGGCAGCTCGACTCGCTTATCCGCGAGGCAGCGGCGCTAGCGCGAACCGCTCCCGCACCGCGCAAGCCCAAGCATGCGCCAAAGCCGCCGCCGCCATTGCATCCGCAATTCGCCAAGGCGCTTGCCGCCAGTCCGAAGGCCAAGGCCGCCCTTGATTCCTTCCCGCCCTCGGCACAGCGCGATTATCTCGAATGGATCGCCGAGGCGAAGCAGGACGCCACCCGGGAAAAGCGCATCGCCACCGCGATCGACTGGCTCAGCGAGGGCAAGCGGCGCAACTGGAAATATGAGAAGTGCTAGCGCTCAGCGCATCTTCACATAGCGCCCCGGCGCATCCTCGATCGCCTTGAGCTTGCCCTTGCCCGGCTGCCGCGCGCCGGTGGCCGGCACTTCCTTCGCATCCTGGCTACGGATCCACTCCAGCCAGTCGGGCCACCAGCTGCCCTTGTGCTCGCTGGCGCCGGCAACGAACTCGTCGAGGCTCGCGGCGTCCCCGTCATTGGTCCAATATTGGTACTTGCCGGCCGCCGGCGGGTTGACGACTCCAGCGATGTGGCCGGAACCGGCGAGCACGAAGCGCTTGTCGCCGGTGAAATGCCGCATGATCTTCCAGACGCTCTGCGGTGGGGCGATATGGTCCTCGCGCCCGGCCTGGATGTAGCTGGGCACTGCCACCTGCGTAAGGTCGATCGGCACGCCGGCGACCTCAATCCCGCCTTTCTCCACCAGCTTGTTCCCCCGGTAGAGCGTTTCCAGGTAATCCCGGTGCCAGCCGGCGGGTAAATTGGTGACGTCGCTGTTCCAGTGCAGCAAGTCGAACGGCGCCGGTTCCTGTCCCAGGAGGTAATTGTTGACCACATAGGACCAGATGAGGTCGCGCCCGCGCAGCAGGTTGAAGGTCGCCGCCATGTAGCGGCCGTCGAGATAGCCCTTCTCCTTCGTCACCTGGTCGAGCAGCGCCATGGTCTCGTCGCCGAGGAACAACTTGAGGTCCCCGGCCTCGGAGAAATCCACCTGGGCGGTCAGGAACGTGGCGCTCCTGACCTTGGAAGCCTCGCCCTTGGCCGCCAGATAAGCGAGCGTCGCCGCCAGCGTCGTGCCGGCGACGCAATAGCCAATGGCGTGGACGGCCTCGACGCCGAGCAGGCCGCGCACCCGGTCGATGGCGTCGATTTGACCTTTCAGCACATAATCGTCGAGCGTCACCCCCGCGAGCGTTTCGTCCGCCGACTTCCAGCTGACCATGAACAGCGAGATGCCGTTCTCGACGCACCAGCGGACGAAGCTTTTCTCCGGCGTCAAATCGAGGATGTAGAAGCGGTTGATCCACGGCGGGAAGATGACGACCGGCGTCGCCAGCACGGCGTCGGTGACGGGCGCGTAGTGGATCAGCTGGTAGAGCTCGTTCTCGAAGATCACCTTGCCCGGCGTCGTCGCCAGATTGCGTCCCACCTCGAACGCGCCGACCTTGGTTTGCGACAGCTGCCCGCGGCGGATGTCGTCGAGCATGTTCCTGAGGCCGGACAGCAGATTTTCGCCCTTGGTCTCGATCGTCCGCTTCATCACCTCGGGGTTGGTCAGCGCGAAATTGCTCGGGCTCATGGCGTCGACGAAGCTTTTCGTCGCGAACCGCAATTTCTGCCGCGTGTCGGCGTCGATCCCCTCCATTTCCTCGACCGAGCCAAGCAGCCGGTCGGAGATCGCCAAGTAGCTGTCGCGGATGGTCTGAAAGACCGGGTTCTCGCTCCATTCCGGCGAAGCGAAGCGGCGGTCCTTCTTCTGGCCGGCCTCGGCGGTCGCGCCGAGCATCTTCCCCCAGGCCTCAAGCCCCTTGCTCCATGCCTCGGCGCCGGCGGTCATCCACGCCATCGGGTCGGCGGTCTTGGCCGGCGCGATCCCGGGGAAAGGCTCGTCCGTCTTCAAGCTGTCGGCCCAGGCCTCCATCAGCATTTGCTGGGCCCGGCCCATCACCCAGGTCCAGTGCTGCCAGTCCTCGAGGCTCGGGAAGGGCGGGCTCGTCGTTTCGGTGGTGTTCATGGCGTCCCCATACTCGTCATTGCGAGCGTAGCGAAGCAGTCCGGCGAGAGAATGGATTGCTTCGTCACTTCGTTCCTCGCAATGACGGGCGCGAAATGACGCCGCCCGCCATCCTCCCCGACGCCCTCGTCGTCCTCGACTATGTCGGCATCGCCGTCTTCGCTGTCTCGGGCGCCCTGCTGGCGGCCGAAAAGAAGCAGACCCTGGTCACCTTCATCTTCTTCGCCGTCGTCACCGGCGTCGGCGGCGGCACCATCCGCGACCTGCTGATCGGCGCGCCGGTGTTCTGGATGCACACCAACGCCACCTTGCTCATCTGCATCGCAGCCGCATTGGGCGTCTGGTTCCTGTCGCGCCAGACAATCGCCGAGCGGGCTTTGCTGTGGTTCGACGCCGTCGGGCTTGCCGCCTATGCCACCTATGGCGCCGCCAAGGCGCTCAATTACGGCGTCGCACCGGTCCCCGCCTTCGCCATGGGCGTCATCACCGCCTGCGTCGGCGGCATCATCCGCGACGTGCTGGCCAGCGAGCCCTCGATCCTGATGCGGCCGGAGCTCTACGTCACCGCCGCCGCCTTGGCGTCGGGCCTGTTCGTCGTCGTCAGCATGTTCGGCGTGCCGCCGGCCTTGGCCGCCGCCGTCGCCGGCCTCGCGGGATTTTCCTTGCGCGGTGCGGCGATTGCACGCGGGCTGAGCCTGCCTGCTTACGACCGGTAAGGCTTAGCCGCCGGATTGATTCGCCAAGAAAAAGGCGGCCGCCGAAGCGACCGCCCTCGCAGTAGTTGACGCCGGCTAGCGGCGGATGTTGCGCGGGCCTTCGCCCAACGCCCAGAAGACATGGGTGATCTTCTTCTGGCCCTGGCCCAGCTCCTGGACGAACGTGTCTGGCCGGCCCTGGCGATCGAAGTGCACCGGACGGCCCCAGTCGGCAGGCGTGTCGCCCGGTTCAGGGGCTGCCGAAGAGGCATTGCCGTTGATGCTCATGCCCGACTCTGTGTGATTGTAGATGGCCAGCAGCTGGTCGTAATCGTGCGCGTCGGGGCTCTCATTGCCCTGCGGCGCGCTCGTATAGTCCATGCAGCTGCGGGTATCGTCCGTGTTGAAATCCTCGTCCTGGTGGCCAAGGCCCCAGTCGTGGCCGATCTCCTGGCACATCACCAGCTGCCGCCAGCTGGGCGTATTATAAGTCGCCGTGTTGAAATAGCTGTCGTTGACCTTGGTCGTGCCTTGGCTGATGTGCCCGCCGGACAGCCATATGCTGGCAATGCCAAGCCAGCCGTTGAATCCGTACTTGCCGTTGCACACCTGGATGGTGCCCGCCACGGCGCGGCAATTTTTCGGATTGGTGCTGCCGGCAACCTCGGGCGAATTGATCACCGTCGACCGGTTCCAGTCGGTGATTGCCTGGTCCAGATGCGCATCCCAAATGCCGCTGACGTTGTCGCCCGTCGGCACCGTCAGCTCGGCAGTCGTCCGCTTCCAGTGGTAGTTGCCCCAGCTATGGCTGGCGAGGACCGGCGCGGTCATGCCCGCGAGCACGACGCCAATCGCCAGCTTTTGCCTGAACGAAAGTTTCCTCATCCGCTCCACTCCCCTCGAATGCCGGAGTAGTACCGGCAGTTCACGCGCCAAGTGGCGGGAGCACCAATGCAATCGAAAGCAGCCTGTGCTTGTGAGTTACCCCACCCCAGCGCGAAAGCCGGATGATGAGCTTCGCGCGGGCGCTCGTCAATGCGCCACGGGTGGCGAAAGGAGGTACTAAAAGATGGGGCCCGGACGACGCCGGGCCCCAAATGAAGTTCGCCTTAGTGGCGGACGTTGCGCGGGCCTTCGCCGATCGCCCAGAACACGTGGGTGATCCGCTTGATGCCGTTGCCTTCGTCCGCGACGAAGTAATCGGGACGTCCCTGGCGGTCGAAGTGCACCGGCCGGCCCCATTCGGCGGGGGTGTTGCCCGGCTCGCTGGCGCTCGACGCGGCATTGCCGTTGATGCTCATCCCCGATTCCATGTGGTTGTAGATCGACAGGAGCTGCTCATAGTCGTGGGCGTCGGGATGTTCATTGCCACCCGGGGCGCTGGTATAATCCATGCAGCTGTTGGTGTTATCGGTCGAGAAATCTTCGTCCTGGTGGCCGAGGCCGTAATCATGGCCGATTTCCTGGCACGTGACCAACGCCCGCCAGCTCGGCGTGTTGTATTGCGCGGTGTTGAAATAGGTGTCGTTGAGCTTGGTGGTGCCCTGGGTGATGTGGCCTCCAGAAATCGAAATGCTGGCGATGCCCAGCCAGCCGGTCTGGCCATAATTGCTGTTACAGACTTGGATGGTGCCGACGACGCCGCGGCAGTTTTTCGGGTTGGTGCTGCCCGCGACCTTCGGCGAATTGATGACCGTCGACTTGTTCCAGTCGACGACCGCCTGGGTAAGATAGCTGTCCCAGCGGCTGTCGACATTGTCACCCACGGGCACCGTCAGTTCGGCAGTGGTGCGCTTCCAGTGATAGGTGCCCCAGCTGTGACTCGCCAGCAGCGGCGTGGCGGCGACGCCCGCCAGTACAACGCCAAGCGCGATCTTCTTCGTTGAAATCTTCCTCATCCTAAACTCCCTGAACCAAGATTTTCGGCACAATTCGCGCCAGGTGACGGGAGCGTCCCTGTTGTTAAAAGAAACTTATTTTTTAGAGATTTAACCCCCAAAAACAGACGCGGTCGGACAGGCATAAGAACGATTCGCCGCGCGTCAATCCGCGCCGGCGAACAATTGTCGTTTTTTATCTTAAAGCGTCCTGATTGGGGATTCCTGGCCGCAGTTACTGGGCAGGGATCGGCGCGCCGCCGGGCTGCGCCGGCTGGACGCTGTCCAAATCCTGGAATCGCCGGTGCCGGACGATATGCGGCGTGATGACGATGTAGAGCTCGGTGTTGGAACGGGTCGACTTTTCAAGCTTGAACGCCTCCCCGATCAGCGGAATGTCACCGAGCAACGGGATTTTCGACCGCGTACGGATATTGTTCTCCATCGTCAGGCCGCCGATGACAAAGGTCTCGCCATCGCGCACCGAAGCCGAGGTTTCCGCTTCGCGCTGGCTGATCGTCGGATATCCCTGGCTGTATCCGGTAACCGATGACACCACGCCATAAATGTGGCTGGTGACATAGCCATCGGTGCTGACGCGCGGCGCGATCTGCAGCGTGACGCCGACATTCACATATTGCACCTGCTGGCTGACGCCGTTGACGCCGGACAGGGTGATCGATGTCAGGATCGGCAAGGCGTCGCCGGTAATGATCTTGGCGGTCGACCCGCTCTGCGCGGCGATCCTGGGCTTGGACAGGATGCGCCCCTCGCCCTTGGCAATCTGCGCGTAAATGGCGGCCTGGACCTGGGCGCTGGGCAAAACGTCCCGCGGGTTGACGTCGAATGGGTTGAACGAGCCCGTGGTAATGGTGCCGACGCCGATCTGGCCATTGGGATTGGCAAAATCGATGCCGATGTTGCGGGCTCCGGTCTCGGTTAGCTCGACGAACTGGGTTTCCAAGATGACGCTGTCGACCGGAATGTCGATCTTGGCGATCTGCGCCTTGATCCAGTCGATATAACCGGGCGATCCCTTGATCCAGATGGCGTTGAGGCGGCGGTCGATGGCGAGGCCGCTGCCGACCGACTGGCCGAGCGGCTTTTCTTCCTGCGCGGCCTGGCCCTGAGAGGAACTGTAGGTTGTCGTCTGGCTGTTGCTCAGCGATCCGAAACCCGGTTCGCGGCGGATGAAGACGTTGTTCGGCGCCACCGTGACGCCTTCGGTGAGCAGTCCGACGATTTCCGACACGTCGGCATATTTGAGCATCACCAGCTCGTATCCGTCTTCGCCCGGCGGCGGCATCTGCGCGGGCGGCAGGCCCGTTGCCGGGACGACGATGTCGTCGGCAGAATCGATCGGCCGGCTGCCGATGGCTTCGGCGCCGCTCAACCGGGTGACCGTCACAAGCAAACGGTCCCGCGCGCTTTGACTGACCTCAACCTTGGCCGGCGAGGCCGAAGTGAAGCGCACGATCAGGCCGGTGTCCGTCGCCTCGTAGCGGATCGAGCGGACCAGGCCGCGAAATGTCGGCTCTGACGCGAGGCTGGGCGAGCGCGCCGTGCCTTTCAGGATCAGGGCCGGCTTGGCCGGGTCGCTATTATCTGCGGCAAAGCTTCCGGCCGTAGGGCCAACGGTGAGCGCGAAAATGCTTTGGTCGGGCGCCTCGGCGATTAGGGTGACCGCGGCAAGGGTGGCGCCGCCGCGCATCGGCTGGGCCAGGACCGGCTGGGCCACCGGCAGCGACGCGACCGGCAGCAACAGCAGCGACGCGGCGATCAGCCGTGCACTAGGAAATATTGCCAAACCCGCCCCGACTTTCCTGGAATGAGAAAAACGCTCGCGTTTGCCGAGTCTTAGCCACGCGTCCCCAATCGTTCAAGTCGCTGGCGACGGCGCCGGTTGCCGTCTCCGGCGCGGCTCACCGGACGGTGAATGCGAATGTCCCGCGTTCCTCGCGCGTGCCGGCGGCCGCTCGCCAGTCCACTGTGTAGTTTCCCGGTCCAAGCCCGGACAGCGGCAGTGAATAGCGCGCATTTTCGCCCGCCGCGGTAACCATTATCGGCATCAGGCCGCCAGGACCGGCGATGGTTACTTCGCGCAGCTGGGCCGGCGGAGCGAATTGCAGCTCGACGGTGTTGAGCGGCGCTGTGACGACCGAGCCGTTGGCGGGCGTCGAATCAGTAAGCAGCGGCGTGCTGGTTGCCGCGGGAGATGGCGCCCGGGCGGCCGCCGATGACCAGTGAATGTGCGTGATCTTCCAGGTCCTGCCGGTACGGCGCAGAATCATGGTCTCCGTCGTCACGCGGTCAATGGACTTGCCATGAAAGCTCCCTTTGACGCGACCTTCGCTGGCAATCCAGGCGAGGGGTCCGTTCGACCCACCGGTCCGGCGGATCCGGGTCGAGGGTACAGCCTGCGAAAACTCGGCGTCCGCACCGAGATGCTCCCGCGCATATTCGGCCTTGCTGCGTTCAACGCCGCCCGCCTCGTAGATCAGGACGTCATCGGACAGAAGCGCCAGCGCCGCTGCCCGGTCGCCCCGGCGCAGCGCCGCGTGAAACGCGTCCACGCTCGCTTCGGCGCCTTTTGCGGCGACCGGCACCTGGTCGACGGCTGGTACGGACGGAGGGGGCGTATGCGCCGATGCTGGAACCGTGAGGCTCAAAATCGCCGTGAACGCCACAAGACGGGTCAGCATGCTTGATCTCCGCAACTCAACGACTGCGGTAATGATTGCGGCTTTCCTGAACCTTCGTCCAGAGCAGATGCTCTGAATTTCTCGCCTGGCGCAACTTGCCACTTTTGCAGCGCAGCATCATCCGCCATGCTGGTGCGATGACCGACGACTTCTACCGCATCCAGCGCCTGCCGCCCTACGTCTTCGCCGAGGTCAATGCGATGAAGGCGGCGGCGCGTGCGCGGGGCGAAGACGTGGTCGACCTGGGCATGGGCAATCCCGACGGCGCGCCGCCCAAGCACGTCATCGACAAGCTTTGCGAAGTCGCCGCCAAGCCCAATGCCCATCGCTATTCGGCGTCCAAGGGCATCCCCGGCCTAAGGAAGGCGCAAGCCGCCTATTACCAGCGGCGCTTTGGCGTCGAGCTGGATCCGGACCGCGAGGTCATTGTCACTCTCGGCAGCAAGGAAGGCCTCGCCAATCTCGCCCAGGCGATCACCGCGCCCGGCGATACGGTCCTGGCCCCCAACCCGTCCTACCCAATCCACAGCTTCGGCTTCATCATCGCCGGCGCCACCGTGCGGTCGATCCCGGCGGCGCCCGGCCCCGATTTCTTCGACCGCCTCGACAAGGCCATGGCGTACACCGTGCCTAGGCCCAAGGTGCTGGTCATCGGTTATCCGTCGAACCCGACCGCTTATGTCGCCGACCTCCCCTTCTACGAGAAGCTGGTGGCCTTCGCCCGCGAGCATCGCCTGATCGTCATTTCCGACCTCGCTTATGCGGAAATCTATTTCGGCGACACGCCGACCCCTTCCATCCTCCAGGTCGAGGGCGCGCGCGAGGTCGCGGTCGAGTTCACCTCGATGAGCAAGACCTATTCCATGGCTGGCTGGCGGATCGGTTTTGCAGTCGGCAACGAGCGGCTGATCGCGGCGCTGACGCGGGTCAAGTCCTACCTCGATTATGGCGCCTTCACGCCGGTTCAGGCCGCCGCCGTCGCCGCCTTGAACGGCCCGCAGGACATCGTCGAATATAACCGCGCCCTCTACAGGAAGCGCCGCGACGTGCTGGTCGAATGCTTCGGCCGCGCCGGCTGGGAAATTCCGGTGCCGCAGGCGAGCATGTTCGCCTGGGCGCCGATCCCCGAGCAGTTCGCCAGGCTCGGCAGCATGGAATTCGCCAAGCGGCTGCTGACCGAAGCCCATGTCGCCGTCGCCCCCGGGGTCGGCTTCGGCGAGGAAGGCGAAGGCTATGTCCGAATCGCTCTCGTCGAGAACGAGCAGCGGTTGCGGCAGGCAGCGCGCGGCATCAAAAAGATGCTCGGAAAAGGATAGCGGCGCCATGCTCTCCTCGATCAGCACGGTCGGCCATGTCGGCTCGATCATCCAGACCGCGGTGGCGCCGGTGTTCCTGCTGGCCGGGGCCGGGGCATTCCTCAACGTCTGCGCCCTGCGGCTGGCCCGTATCGTCGATCGCGCCAGGGGGCTGGAGCCGCGGATCCTCGCCAGTCAAGGCGCAGACCATGACCGGCTTGTCGCCGAGCTTCGGGTGCTCGACCGCCGCATCGGCATCGTCAACTGGGCGATTTTCTTCACCGTCCTGTCAGCGCTGCTGATCTGCACGGTCGTCGTGCTGCTATTCGCCGACCCGTTCACCGAAGCGCCGCTGGGCGCCGCCATCGCCCTGTTGTTCATGGCTTCGATCATCGCCATCGGCGCCGGCTTTTTCATCTTCCTGATTGAAACCCGAATTGCATCGCGCTCGGTGCGCATCCGCGCCGAGCTGCTGGAACATAGCGCCGCGGAAGACTGACCCTCGACAGAGCGATTGCCCCTGCCTATCGCGGCGGCACAGCCAAGCAGGGAGCCCCGCATGATTTCCGCCAGCCATGTCCTCGATCGAGTCCTGGTCCTGGAGATGGTGCGCGTGACCGAGGCCGCCGCCATCGCCGCCTCGCAGTGGATCGGGCGCGGCAACAACGACGCTGCCGATGCCGCCGCGGTCGAGGCGATGCGCAGCGCTTTCAACGATTTGCCGTTCGACGGTACGGTCGTCATCGGCGAGGGCGAGCGCGACGAGGCGCCGATGCTGTTCATCGGCGAGAAGGTCGGCTGCTGCGCGCCTGGCGCCCCGAAGATCGACATCGCCCTCGATCCTCTCGAAGGCACGACCATCACCGCCAAGGCCGGCCCCAACGCGCTCGCCGTGCTGGCGATCGCCGAGGAAGGGTGCCTCTTGAATGCGCCCGACGTCTACATGGACAAGTTGGCGATCGGCCCGGGCTACCCGCAAGGCACGATCGACCTCAACAGCTCGCCCGCCGATAACATCCGCGCCATCGCCAAGGCCAAGGGCTGCGACCCGACCGACATCCGCGCCTGCGTCCTCGATCGGCCGCGGCACGAGGGCCTGATCGCCGAATTGCGCGCCTTGGGCTGCGGCATCCAGCTGATCCCCGACGGCGACGTCGCCGGGGTCATCGCGGTCACCGACCCGGCCACCGGCATCGACGTCTACATGGGCACCGGCGGCGCCCCCGAAGGGGTGCTGGCGGCCGCGGCGCTGCGCTGCGTCGGCGGCCAGATCCAGGGCCGCCTCCTGTTCCGCAACGATGCCGAAAAGGCCCGCGCCGCCAAGTGGGGCGTCAGCGACCTCGACCGCGTCTACGCGATCGAGGACATGGCCAAGGGTGACTGCATCTTCGCCGCTACCGGGGTCACCGACGGGTCGCTGCTCGAAGGCGTTCACCGCCACAAGAGCGACTGCTTGACCACGGAAAGCATCGTCATGCGTGCCAGTTCCGGCACGGTCCGGCGGGTGCGGACCGAGCATCGCAAGGGCACCGTCGCCTGAGACCGGTTGCGGCCCGCGCCCGCTGCTGTATCATCCCCCTATGACAGTCGAAGCCGCGCCGCTCCACCGGGTCGAGCCCGGCTACCGCCATGTCGTGCGGATCCACACGGCCCTGTTCTGGCTGCCAGTCGCCATCGCCGCGGTGGTCGCCGACCAGCTCCTGCTGTGGGCGACACCCTTTTACGGGCTGGCGAGCATCCTCGTGCCCCTGCTTGCCTTGGCGGTCATCATCCTGGCGCCCAACCGCAAATATGGCCGGCTCGGCTATGCCCTGCAGCCGACCTTGCTCCGCGTCGTGCGCGGCTGGCTGTTCCACACCGACACGATTGTGCCTTTGGTCCGCGTCCAGCACATCGACGTCACCCGCAGTCCGCTCGACAAGGCCTTCGGCACCGCCACTTTGGTCGTCCACACCGCCGGCACCCACAACAGCATCGTCACCTTGCCCGGCCTGTCGCCGGACAATGCTGCGGCCATTCGCGACGAGATCCGGCAGCAGATCCGCACGGATTTCGAATGAACGACGAAGCGGTCGCGCTGGGGCCGCCCGAACGGCTCCACCCGCTCAGCCTGCTGTCGAGCCTTGGCGCCAGCCTGCGCGGCATGTGGGGCCTGTTCGCCGCCGGCGGCTATTTCGCCGTCCAGGGCAATTGGCTGCTGCTGACGGTGACGGCCGCCCTGTTCGCCATCTTCTCGGTCGGTGCCGCGGTGCTGCGCTGGCGACGCTTCGCCTTCCGGGTCGGCGCCCGCGAAATCCGCGTCGATTCCGGGCTGCTGAGCCAGACCCACCGCTCCATCCCCTTCGACCGCATCCAGGACGTCACCGTCGAGCAGGGACCGCTGGCCCGCGCCCTCGGCCTCGCCCGGGTCCGCTTCGAAACCGGCGGCTCGGCGGGCACCAAGGAAGACGGCTCGCTCGCCGCCATCCCGCTGCAGCGCGCCGAGGAGATCCGCGACCTCGTCCGCGCCAGCCGCGGGCTCGCCGCCGCGCCGGCGGTCGGTCAGATCACGGAAGAAGAGCAGCCGGTCTTTGCCATGGACCTGAGGCGGGTGCTGCTGGCCGGGGTCTTCAACTTCTCGCTGGCGGTGCTCGGCGGCCTCGTCGGCCTGACCCAGACCTTCGGCGATGCATTGAACTTCGACCCTTTCCGGCGCCGCTTCTGGGAAGGCCTGTTCGCCCCCGGAACGCCGCTCGGCGATTTCTTCCTCGCCCATCAGGTCGCGGCGATTACCGCTGGCGCGCTGACCCTGATCCTCATCGGCCTCGGCACCGGCCTGCTGCGCACCGTCCTGCGCGAGCATGGCTTCAGGCTCGACCGCACCGCCGTTGGCCTGCGCCGCCGCCGCGGCCTCCTGACCCTGACCGATGTCGTCCTGCCGGCAAGGCGGACGCAGGCGGCGATCATCGCCACCGGCCCGGTCCGCGAGCGTTTCGGCTGGAGCACCCTCAAGCTGCAGAGCCTCGCCAAAGAAGAAGCCGGCAAGGGCGACCATGTCGTCGCCCCGCTTGCCCAGGAAGCCGAGATCGCCGCCGTGCTCGGCGCGATCGGTTGGCCGGCGCCCCGCGGGCCGCAATGGCGCCGCGTGTCGAGCGCCTATGTCGCCGCCTTCGCCGCCGCGCTGGCGCCGTTTGCCCTCATCGCCGCGGCCAACCTCGCCTTCCAGCCCGCGGTGGGCACTGCCGGCCTGGCGATCCTGGCCATCCTGCTGGCGGTGCGCGTCCTTGCCTGGCGGCGCTACGCTTTTGCGCTTGACGGCGACCGGCTGCTGGTCCGTTCGGGCTGGTGGCGGCGGCGCCTGAAGATTCTGCCGCTGCGGAACATCCAGAGCGTCGATTACCAGCAGATGTTTCTCGACCGCTGGTTCGGGGCGGCCAACATCCTCATCGGCGTCGCCGGCGGCGGGATGAGCGGCCATGGAATCAAGGCGTTGCCAGCCGGAACGGCGCGCGACATCCGCGATCATCTGCTATCACGCTTCACATGAGTTTTGCCTGCAGCGTCGAACAATCGGTGACGGGCCAACCCTGGCGCTGGCGGCGCCAGGGCGGCGACGATCTCGGCATTCCCCTCATTGACCAGCTGCTGCTCGCGCGCGGCGTCCAACCGGACGATCTCGCCCGCCATCGTTCCCCGACCATCCGCGACTTCCTGCCCGATCCGTCCGTCTTCAAGGACATGGACAAGGCCGCCGCGCGCCTCGCCGACGCCGTCGAGAAGCAGGAAGCCGTCACCATCTTCGGCGACTATGACGTCGACGGCGCGACCAGCGCGGCGCTGCTGGTGCTGCTGCTGCGGCGCCTCGGCCTCGACGCAGGCACGTACATCCCCGACCGGCTGATGGAGGGCTATGGCCCGTCCGGCGACGCCCTGGTGGCGCTGAAGCAATCGGGCGCCGATCTGGTCGTCACCGTCGATTGCGGCGCCCAGGCCTTCACCGCCCTCGAGGCCGCGAGCGAGGCCGGCCTCGATGTCATCATCTGCGACCATCATCAATGCGCCACCGAGCTCCCCAAGGCCTTTGCCAACATCAACCCCAACCGTCTCGACGAAAGCGCGGATGGCGCTGCCCACGGCCATCTTGCCGCGGTCGGCATGGCCTTCCTGCTTGGCGTTGCCCTGCTCCGTGAGCTGCGCCGCCGAGGACGATTCGCCAACGGCACCAAGGAACCGCCCGTCATCGACCTGCTCGACCTCGTCGCGCTCGGCACGGTCGCCGATGTCGCCCGGCTGAAGACGCTCAACCGCGCCTTCGTTACCCAAGGCCTGAAGGTAATGGCGAGCGGCCAGAACCTCGGCCTGACCGCCCTTGCCGAGGCGGCGCGGCTGGTGAAGGCGCCCTCGTGCCGTGACCTCGGCTTCGCTTTGGGCCCAAGGATCAATGCCGGCGGCCGGGTCGGCAAGTCCGACCTCGGCGTCCGCCTGCTCACCGCCACCGACCCGGAGGAAGCGCGGACCATCGCCGCCGAGCTCGACCGGTTGAACGAGGAGCGGCGGGCGATCGAGATGCTGGTGCAGGAAGCGGCCGAACAGCAAGCCGTGATGCGAGCCGGCGAGCCCGTGCTGATCGTCTCCGGCCGTGGCTGGCACCCCGGGGTCATCGGCATCGTCGCCGGCCGGCTGAAGGAAAAATTCCACCGCCCGGCGATCGTCATCGCCGAGGACGAAGACGGCACGGGCAAGGGCTCAGGCCGCTCGATCAGCGGCGTCGACCTTGGCGCCGCCGTGCTCGCCGCCAAGGACGAAGGGCTGCTGATCGCCGGTGGCGGCCATGCCATGGCGGCGGGCCTCACGATCGCGCCCGGCGGCATCGAGCCGCTTCGCGCCTTCCTTTGCGATCGGCTGGCAGGCGATATCGAACAGGCGATCGGCGCGCGCGCCCTGCTGCTCGACGCGGCGTTGGCGCCGGGCGGCGTGGCCGGCCATTTGTGCGACGAGCTCGACGGCGCCGGGCCCTACGGCGCCGGCTGGCCGAGCCCCAGGCTCGCCGCCGGCCCGGCGCGGCTGCTGCGGGTCGGCATCGTCGGCAACGGCCACGTCCGCGGGCTGGCCTGCGGCGAGGACGGCAAGAGCTTCAAGTGGATCGCCTTTCGCTCGGCGGAGACGGCGCTCGGGCAGGCAATGCTCGCTTCGCCCGCCGACCGGCGCTGGTGGCTGGCCGGATCGATCAAGCGCGACGAATGGAATGGCGGCAATGCCGCGGAAATGCACCTTGAGGACGCCGCTCCGGCTTGACCGGGCACGGAGCCTCCCCTAATCGCCCGCCTGCCTTTTCGGCATGGCCCCTTCGTCTAGCGGTTAGGACGCGGCCCTTTCACGGCTGAAACACGGGTTCGATTCCC
>Ga0073934_10007066_pt1 | contig 15880 bp, 12 predicted proteins | sample LarsenN4metaG_FD_76834 | JGI IMG/M metagenome (GOLD analysis project Ga0073934, IMG submission 76834) | Hot spring sediment bacterial and archeal communities from British Columbia, Canada, to study Microbial Dark Matter (Phase II) - Larsen... ...
CTACGCTCTCGGCGCGATCCTTTACGAGATGCTGACGGGCCGTCCGCCGTTCAAGGGCGCCACCGCTGCGGACACTGTCCTTCAAGTACTCAACCAGGAACCGGTGCCCGTCAAGCACCTGCAACCTTCCACGCCGCAGGACTTGCAGACCATCTGTGCCAAGTGCCTGCAAAAGGACCCCGCCAGGCGATACGCCTCGGCGGAGGACCTTGCCGACGACCTTGCCCGCTGGCTGCGCGGGGAGCCGATCCTGGCTCGGCCGGTCGGTCTCGTCGAGCGGCTTGCTCGCTGGTGCCGACGCAACCCCGCCATCGCTGGGCTGGCCGCCGCGGTCGTGGCCACGCTCCTTCTCGGCATCCTCGCCGCCGGCACGCTGGCCACGATTGCCCTCGCCGCCTTTGCCAGGGAACGCGGGGCCCGCATCGAGGCCGACACCAATTCCCGCATCGCCTGGGACACGAACCAACGGCTCGAAGAGCAGCTCTACGCCAATCGGATCGCCATTGCGGAAAGGGAACTCTCGCTCAATCATGACGTCGGCCTCGCAGGCCATTTGCTTGGACTCTGCCCCGCACACCTCCGCGGCTGGGAGTGGGATTACCTGATGCGCCAGCGCGACGGCTCGCGCCCGCCCCTCAAGGGACACACCGGCGGCCTCTGGATGGCCGCCTTCAGTCCGGACGGGAAGCGCGTCGCCACGTGCAGCATCGACGGTACTGCCAGGGTCTGGGACGCGGCCACGGGAGAGGGGCTGCTCACGTTCCGCGGCCACGAGCTCAACCTGCCCTTCTTTTCCAATGACCAGCGCCTGCCCATCATGTGCCTCGCCTGGAGCCCCGACGGCAAGACCATCGCCACGGGCAGCCTCTGGCCCAACCTCGCCGATCCCAAGAACATCCGCAAAGCCTTCAGCCTGGTCAAAATCTGGGAGTCCGACACGGGCAAGGAGGTGCTCAGCGTCAAGCCGCAGCTCGGCCTGGTGCAGAGCGTGGACTTCACGCCCGATGGCCAGCATCTCGCTCTTTCCAGCCTGAACGAGGACTTCAAGTGCATCATCCTCGACGTGGCCACGGGCAAGGACATCCGCGTCATCGAAGGGCACAAGAGCCACGTCCACTGCGTGCGGTACAGCCCCGACGGCGCTCTCCTGGCAACCGCCAGCACGGATGGCATCATCAAGTTGTGGGACGCCGCCAGTCTCAAGGAGGTCCGGACCATCCAGGCCCATCGCGCTCCCGTCTTCGCTGTGGCCTTCTCCCCCAACAGCGGACGACTGGCATCGGCCAGCTTCGACGGCACGGTCAAGCTCTGGGACGTCGCCACCGGCGAACCAGGCATGACCCTCCGCGGACACACGGGCATGACGTCGGGCATCGCCTTCAGCCCCGATGGGAAACGCATCGCCACCTCCGGGTTTGACAAGACCGTCCGCCTGTGGGACGCCGAGTCGGGCAGCGAGCGCCTGACGCTTCGCGGGCATCGCGACTCCGTCATGTGCGTCAATTTCAGTCCCGACGGCCGGCGACTCGTGTCCGCTAGCTTCGACTTCGAGGCCCGCCTCTGGGACGCCACCCCCCTTTCCGTCACGAATCCCGAAGGCATCTTTGCCCTTGGCGGACACTCCGAACGGGTCAATTGCGTGGCCTTCAGTCCGGACGGCCAACTCCTGGCCACGAGCAGCTGGGACGGCACGATCCGCCTCTGGAACGCTCGGGACGGAGCCGAAGTCCGCACGCTGGCAGGCCATGCCGCCTCGGTCTGGGGCGTCGCCTTCAGTCCCGATGGCAAGCGGCTGGCGAGTGCCGGCTGGGACCGCACGGCCAAGGTCTGGGACGTCGCCACCGGCCAACCGCTGCTCACCTTCAAGAAGCACGTCGCTCCCGTGCATGATGTCGCGTTCACCCCGGACGGCCAGAACGTCTTGTCGTGCGGCTGGGACGGTCTGGTCTGGGCCTGGGACGCCGCCACAGGGCGCGAGCTGAACAGTTTTGCCGGGCACCTCTTCCCCGTCCTCAGCATCGCGGTCAGTCCGGATGGCCGGCGGGTCGCCTCGGGCAGCGGCGACCGGACCGTGAAGGTCTGGGAACTGGCGACAGGCCGCGAGGTCTTCACCTGCAAGGGGCACGAGGGCCTGGTCCATCGGGTTGCCTTTAGTCCGGACGGGCAACGCCTCGCTTCCGCCTCCTGGGACCACACTGCCAGGCTGTGGAACGCCAGCACCGGCAAGGCGGAACTGGTCCTCACAGGCCACGACGACCGCGTGCAGTCCATCACCTTCTCCTCGGATGGTCGGCACCTCGTCACGGCCAGCGAGGACAAGAGCGCAAGATTCTGGGATGCCGCCACCGGCAAGACTCTCGGCCCCCCGCTGGTCCACCGCGGGGTGCTCTGGTCAGCCGCCTTCAGCCCCGACAACCGGCGCGTCGCCACGGGGGGCTGGTCCAGCAGCGAGTACGCCCGGACCTGGCCGACGCCGCTCCCTGGGCGGTAGGGAAGCGCAACATCTGCAAAGCCCGTTTCCCCCCACTTTCCACGCTTGAAACCGGCCCTTTTGGTGGTGGCGCAAGAAGAGTCGCGCAAGATTCTGTCGCTCGTCCATGGCTCCGCCTCGCCAGGATTTCGCGCCGGAGCGTAGGAGCTCCATTGACTTGGCGGTTGCGCAATATCAGCGAAGCTCGCCATAGTCTTGGTTTCACACGCCCATGCGGGGGCCTGGCGAAGGAGCGAGTGGCCGCTGCGCAACATCTGAAAATCAGCTTCTCGACGGATTTCCTCAGGGATTCCAGGGGCAGGACGAGGGCGAATCCACTGGCAGCGCAACATTTGGAAAACGACCCGTCGACCCATTCCGCTGGAAGGGCCTGGCCGTCCGCCTGGGCCGACTTTTTGAGTGATGATGATCATGATGATCACCCTAGTAGTATATTTGTGTCCATGTACTGCTGCGCAACGTCGTCCGCCTGGCCCCAGCGACCAGCGGCTTGCGAACCGCTGGGGGAGGCGAGTTGGGAGGGGTCGAGCCCAGGCATCTGCCTGGCGTTCCCACGGGCGTCAGCCCCTTCGAACCCCCGCAACTTGTACTGTACAAACGATGCCTACGATTTAACAAGGTCAGTAGTCGCCCGCAGCTGCGCAACTCCTCACGCGGCTTGAAAGTGGGGCGGCTTGAACGCCCTCCCTGTCCGTTCCTCGCTCTGCTTGACAGCCTACCCCCTGTAGTTAGAATGACGATGAAGGATCGAAGAGCTTGCTCATGACAGCGGCGGCCGACGCCGATGTCTCTCTCGCCGAGACGTAGCGCCATGAAGTGCCAGCGTTGTTCCAAGGCAGCCACACTGCACATCACCGAAGTCACCGGCGACGCTCAGTTCGACGAGCTGCACCTGTGCGAGGAGTGCGCGCAGAAGTATCTCCAGCCGCAAGCCAACGGGCCCAAGAGCGGCGAGAGCGTGGTGGAGCCGGATGAACTGGCGGCGTTGAATCAACGCGAGTGCCCGCAGTGCGGCATCAAGTTTGTGGAATTTCGCAATACGGGCCGGCTAGGCTGCTCGCACGACTACGAGGCGTTTCGCGAGGAGTTGTTGCCTTTGCTCGAGAACATTCATGGCGAGACGCGGCACGTCGGCAAGACGCCGCGACGTCAGCCCCGCGCCAGCCAGGTGAGGAACGAGCTGGCCCAGCTTCGCAAGCAGCTCCAAAGCGCGGTAACGCGGGAGAATTACGAGGAAGCGGCACGTATCCGGGACCAGATCAAGCAACTGGAAGAGAGCTAGAGAATCGGCTAGCCGCGCGAAGTCCGCGGCCTCCAAGGACGTCCACGCCTTTCAGGATGAGAGAACGAACCTTGAAGAAGCTCATCAAGTGCGAGTCCTGCGGCCAGCCGGCCACGGTACACCTCACGCGAGTGGAACAGGGCGGACGCCGCAAGGAACTCCACCTCTGCGAGGCGTGTGCGGAACAGAAGAGCGTTATACAAAAGCAGGAGTTGAACTTATCTTCGATTCTTCAGGCGCTGATCGGGCAGCATGTCGGTACCATGACCGATGAGCTGGCTCGGCTTGCCTGTCCGGTCTGCGGCATCAAGTTCATGGAGTTCCGTGCGGAGGGCCGACTGGGCTGTCCGCATGATTACGAGGTCTTTCGAGCGGGACTGAAGCCCTTGCTCGAGCGTATCCATCGGGCCGATCGGCACCAGGGCAAGCGGCCGGCACGGCAACAGGTCAACGCGCAGCGTCAGCGCGAGCTTCTTGATTTGCGCCAGCAGCTCCGCGAGGCTGTCGAGCGTGAGGCCTACGAAACGGCCGCCAAGCTTCGGGATCTGATCCGGCAAAAGGAAACCGCCGAATGAAACTCGACGACCTGATCAAGAACACTGGGGAATGGCTTCGCGGCGCGGGCCCCGAGGCTGATGTCGTCGTGTCCACGCGCGTCCGACTAGCCCGCAACCTGGCCGACTTCCCCTTCAGCAACCGCGCCAGCCCGCTCCAGAAGGGCGAGATCGAGAGCATCCTCCGCGACCGCCTGCTCCGCCTCAACAGCGGCTCGGAGTTCTCCTACATGCAGGTCCATTCGCTTAGCTCGGTGGACCGCCAGTTCCTGGTCGAGCGCCAGCTCATCAGCCGCGAGCACGCCGCCACCGAAGGCCAGCGGGGCGTCGCCATCGAGCCGCGTGAGACCCGCAGCGTCATGATCAACGAGGAAGACCACCTCCGCCTGCAGGTCCTCCGCAGCGGGTTTGTTCTCGAAGAAGCCTGGGAAGACATCGATCGCCTCGACGACCTCATCGAGCAGCGGGTCACTTACGCCTTCAGCGAGGAGTTTGGCTACCTGACCGCCTGCCCGACCAACGTCGGCACGGGCATGCGGGCCAGCGTCATGCTCCATCTGCCCGCCTTGCAGTTGACCAAGCAGCTCGAGAAGGTGTTCCGCGCCTTGCAGAAGATCAACCTGGCGGTGCGCGGGCTGTACGGCGAAGGGACGCGGGCCTCCGGAGACTTCTACCAGATTTCCAATCAGGTGACGCTGGGCAAGAGCGAGGCCGACATTCTTCGCGAAATTCGCGAGGTCATTCCCCAGATCATCGACTACGAACGCAAGGCCCGCAGCTCCCTCTTGCGAGAGAGCAAGTCGATCATTCAAGACAAGATCTCGCGGGCCTACGGCACCCTCCGCTCGGCGACCATGATGACCAGCGAGGAGACCATGGACCTGCTGTCGAGCGTTCGCCTCGGCATCAACCTCCACCTGATTGAGGACCTGACGATCCCGGCCATCAACGAGCTTTTCCTGCAGACCCAGCCGGCCCATTTGCAGAAGCTCCAGGGCTCGGCTCTCGACGGCGAGGAACGCAACGTCGCGCGGGCGAACTACCTTCGCCTCAAGCTGAAGCAAGGACACCGCGATTAGCAGCATGCTCTGGAGCCGACCTTCGGGCAGTTCAGGTCACCCTTTGCCGAAGGGGGCGTAGCGCCAGCCCAGGGCCAGCAGGATCAATCCCCCGCCGATGAACGTTGAGACATCTGGCGCCTCGCCTACCGCCAGGTAGGTCCAGAGCGGATTCAGCAGCGGCTCCAGCAGCGAGAGCGTCCCCGCTTCCGAAGCGCTGACCGTCCGCAATCCGCGGGACATCAGCAAGTACGGAATCCCCATCTGCACCACGCCGAACGCCGCCAGAAAACCTAGCTGACTCCAGCTCGGCCAGGCGAACCAGAGCAGGACGGGCGACAGCAGCAGCGCGGCGCAGAGGTGATTCTGTACCGTGAGCCACTGGGATGATTCGCGGCGGAGGAGACGCAAGAAGAAGATCACGCCGGCGTAGGTGAGCCCGCTGCCCAGCCCAATCAGGATGGCCCAGAGCGTATCGAGCGTGGGACGGAGACAGGCGTCGATGACGATCACCGCCACCCCGCTCATGGCGATTATCAGGGCGATCGTGTCCCGCCGCGTTCCGCGCTCCTGGAGCCAGGCCAGCCCAGCGAGGTAGAGCCAGAGCGGCGCGGTGTACTGCAAGATGATGGCGTTGGCGGCGGAGCCCATGGTCATCGCGGTGATGAACAGACCATTCATCGTGGCGAAGACCAGCACCATTGGCAACATCGGCCAGCGCCAGGTCACGTCGCGCGGCCGAAGGAACGGCACGAAGAACAACCCAGCAAATAGCGCTCGAAAGAACGCAACCATGATCCCCGCCAGCGGCGGGGACGCCAGCCCCAGCGCCGCCGCGGGACCTGTCTCGCAGGTCAGGGTCTTGGTCAGTGCGCCGCTCAGGCTCCAGCCCAGTGCGGCCAGGACGATGCACAGCCGGCCAGCCAGTGGACTGGCGGGGGCCGCGCTCATCGGGACACGATGTACAGGATGGTCAAGACGATGGCAGCCAGGATGACCGCGCTGCCGACAAGGAACCAGCCGTGCCAAGCCGGCGGAGCTTCTGGCTCCGTCGAGCTGGCCGTGGCCGCTTCCACCTCTCCTTTCTCGGGACGCTCGGCCTCGTGCTCCTGCATGGCGGTGCGGAAGGCGTCGAATTCCGCCAGCTTCTTGAAAGCCGTGTCGTCGGCCCGCCTAGCGAAGGCCTTGCCATTGAGCTTGCCCTTGCGGATGCGCCGCAGCACCTGCTCTGTCGTCGCCTTGAACTCTATCGTTTCGCCGTCGCTGTCGGTCTGACGGATGAACCAGAGCTCGGGCGGGGCGACCTTGCTGCCGCGACCGTGGCGCAGGTCGGGTTCCGTGGCCTGGTGCGCGCTGACGGCTCGCTGGCGCACCACGGGATCCATGAGGGCCGCGTCCCGATCGACGAAGGAAAGCACCGGCGACGCCAGGCCCGACCGTTGCAACTCGACAATGACCTCGCTGGCGGTCTGGTAGCGGTCTCGTCGATCGACGGCCATCATCTTTTCGAGGATGAGATCGAGCAGGGGCGGCACCTCGGGATTGACCAGGCTGGCCGGCGGATAGACCCCAGCGGCCTTCTTTTCCAGGATGTCCACCTGGTTCTCGCCCTGGAAAGGCGGCTGGCCTGCCACCATGTGGTAGAGCGTCGCCCCCAGTGCGTAGATGTCGCTCCGCGCGTCGGCCGACTTGGCGTTCATGGCCTGCTCGTACGGCATGTAGTAAGGCGTGCCGAAGCCCTGGCGCGTCGCCGTCAGGTGGCTGACCTGGTCGGTCGCCTTGGAAAGTCCAAGGTCCGCCAGCTTGGCCACGCCGCTCCGCGTGGTCAGGATGTTCTCGGGCTTGATGTCGCGGTGGACGATGTTGCGGCCGTGGGCGTATTCCAAGGCGTGAGCGATGTCCAGGGCGATGTGCACAGCGTCGCCGATCTCCAGCTTGCCGTGCCGATCGAGGAGTTTCTGGACGCTTGGGCCGTCCACGTATTCCATCACGAGATACCATCGCATCGTCTCGGCTTCCTGGCCCGACGTGTAGCCGCGGACGATGTTCGGGTGTTCGAGCTTGATGCTGTGAGCGGCCTCGCGCTTGAAGCGTTCGACGAGCGAAGGATTGGCAGCCAGGTGCGGCCAGAGAATCTTGATGGCCACCAGCCGCTCCGCCGATTCGTCGTAAGCAAGGTAAACCTCGCCCATGCCGCCCTGGCCGAGCCTTCGGAGCCGGCGGTACTCGACGATCGAACGCAGGCTATCCGTGATCATCTGGGGCGGCGGAACCGGATCAGGGGCAACCTCGTAGGACACGTCTGCCCCGGGACGAGGAGCGCGGTTCGGCGCGTTCGGATCGATTTGCGTGCGGTCCAGTTCCGCTTGCAGTTCGGCTCCCTGCGCGTCCGTGAGGAGCTTGGCACGGATGAACCGCTCGACCAGGTCCACTTTCTGCCCGCTTCTCAAGGCCCGCAGGGCATCCTGGACCGCGGCGCGTACGCGGGCGGGGTCCGCGCCGAAGCGCGATACCGCCAGCCGAGCCGCGCGCTTGTCGATGTGCAATGCCATGGCGTTGCGAAGCTAGGGTGGCCCCAGGCCGCACGTACTAGGATCGTCGAAGACTATTGGGCTGCCATACTGTACTCCAGCATCAAGTCCTTGGCAATGCTGCGAAAGGCATCATGCGGTCCAGGCCCCTGCACGCGGGTTGCTGTTGCTCTGAGGGCTGGCGGTGGGGAGATGAGCGAACTGCCTGGGACGGTTGCCGCTACGCTCAGCAGTTCGGCGAGGGACGGACTCCTGGCCTTGCCGGCGGGCTGAAGGCTTGGGACTATGCGTCGGGGCGATTGCCGAGCAATCCGCGAAGACGATCCGTGACAGCCGCCAGGTTTTCCAGCTCGCACTTGTCCAGCTCGCTCAGGACCATGAGCAGCCGGCCGATCCGCTGGGCCCGATGAGCGTTCAGGACTCTCTGCCCCTCGGCGCTGAGGCGAACGTCCACCTTGCGCTTGTCGAAGGGGTTGATGTTGCACTCGATCAGCGGCTGAGGCCTGCCTTCCAGGGAGCGAATGACACGAGACATCTGCGCGGGCAGCACGCCCAGCTCACGCTGGATCTCGCCGACGGTCATCGTCGGCCTTTCCTCCAGCATGGCCAGGGTGAGGAACTCGCCTTCCTTGAGTTCGCCCGCACGCCGCCGGCCCCGGGCAGACACCAGGGCGAGGCGCTGAACCACCTCGAACACATCTTGAGTCAGGCGCTCGATGGAGCGTGAACCAGCCCCCGCGGCCATTGTAATCATGCCTTGCCTGCTGCCGGATCGGCTTACATCTGGGGGTATGACAGCGGATGCGCTGGTGGAGACTTGAAGTTCTCGCTGCCGATACCCCAGACTACCCGTCTTGACACACCTGTGTCAATTCCTTTTCATCTGTTCTGGGCTGCACCGCGGCTCTCCTCGCCGTCATCTGGCGGTCGATAGATGCCTCCCGTGCCCGACCGGCCTGCGTTCGGTCCCAGGATCTCGAGTGCCCACACTGCAGGCGTCCGCATCCACATAATGTGCAGCCGAACCATTTAGGTTCACCCATTCATCGCTTTAACTCCTGGCCAAGCAAGAAGTAATGTGGCCAACCTGGAAAGAACCCACGCTCGGCACGACCGTTGCTTAATTGTCTGCCGTCGTTGTCTCGCCATCGACACACTGCCCCCCCTGCGTCCGTGTTGCGCCCACGTCGCCCAATCTGGTTTCAGGCAGGAGCGAAATTCTCTGGAGGCTGAATCCGTGAAGCGCTCGCTATCCTCTCTCGTGCTTGCGCTGCTGGTACTGCTTGCTTCGCACTCGATTGTCCAAGGTTTCGATGGTCCAGGAGGCGCTGTAGAGGCCAGCAAGCTGGAGGCGCTGGAAAAGTCCCTCGCCGCGGTGAAGGTCGCGGGGGACAGCGCCTGGATGCTCGTCGCCACGGCGCTGGTCATGCTGATGGTTCCTGGCCTGGCGCTTTTCTACGCCGGCATGGTCCGCCGCAAGAACGTCCTTGCGACGATGATGCAGAGCATGGTCGCGCTCGCAATCGTCGGGGTGTACTGGATTGCGATTGGATACGCCCTGGCCTTCGGCGAACCGATCCTGGCCACACAGCGGGGAAGCTTCCTGGGATTTAGCAGCAAGCTGGTCTTTCTGAATGGCGTCGGCGCCGATGAGCTGCTCCCAGGCACGAGCATCCCGATCTATCTCCACGTCATGTTCCAGGGCATGTTCGCCATCATCACGCCTGCGCTCATCAGCGGAGCCATGGCGGAGCGGATCAAGTTCGGCACTTACTGCATTTTTATGGTGCTCTGGGTGACGCTGGTCTACTGTCCGCTGGCGCACTGGGTCTGGGCCCTTGACTGGTGGTCGCCGATCGATCCGGCCGCTCCGGGGACGAAGGCAGTTGGCTGGCTGGGCGCCATGGGCGCTCTCGACTTCGCCGGCGGGACCGTGGTCCACATCGCCGCGGGATTCTCCGCATTGGCGGCGATCCTGGTGCTGCGGTCGAGGCTTGGTTACCTTCAACACGCCATGCACCCCAACAGCATGGTGCTGACGCTCATCGGCGCTGGCCTGCTGTGGTTCGGCTGGTTCGGGTTCAACGGCGGCAGCGCCCTGGCCAGCGGGAGTCTGGCGACCTCGGCGTTTGCGGCGACTCAGGCGGCAGCGGCGGCGGCCGGCCTGAGCTGGATGCTCATCGAATGGCTGCACCGCGGCAAGCCGACCGCTCTCGGCCTGGCCTCGGGCATCGTGGCCGGGCTGGTCGCTGTGACCCCTGCTTCCGGTTTCGTCTACGTCTGGGGAGGGCTGATCATCGGCCTGCTCGCCGGAGTGGTTTGCTACGTTTCCGTCGCCCTGAAGCCGAAGCTTGGCTACGACGACACCCTGGACGCCTTCGGTGTGCACGGCGTCGGCGGCTTCCTCGGCGCGGTCCTTACAGGCGTCTTCTGTTTCAAGGCAGTGAACTCGCTGGGTTCCGACGGCACGCTTGCCGTTGTCTGGTCGGGCTCTGGAAGCATGTTCGGCCAGGTGATCGTGCAGTTGCTGGCTGCCGTCGCCGCCGCCGTGGTGGCAGGCCTGGTCAGCTTGGTGCTCGTGAAAGGGCTCGACCTGACGCTGGGCTTCACCACCGATGCCAAGTCGGAAACCGACGGACTCGACCGTACCGAGCACGGCGAGGTCGGCTTCGACTTCGGTCCCGATGTCGCAGCCCTCGCCGCAAGCGAACCTCGACCCGCCAGCATCCCCCCGCTGGTGGGCGGCAAGCGCTTCGCACTGACGGTCGAGGGCACGAACAACGGCGACCTGATCCACGCCTGGTCCGCCCTCTGCCAACCGGCTAGCTCGCCGCCCCCTCCCGAGTTCACGGCGGTCTATCCCCAGGTCACCACGGTGCAGGGCAATCGCTTCCGGCTGCGCGGCGGCGAACCCGAGGTCATGCGCAACCAGCTCGAACGCCTGCTGCGCGACCGCCTGCGCAACGCCAACCTCCGCGTGCGCGTGGAATCGTGAACCGCTTAACCTTCCTGCTTCAAGGCTGATGCCCTCCGAGGAACCGAGATGAAGCTCGTCGTGGCGATCATTCGCCCTGAAAAACTAGAAGCCGTGCAGGCGGCGCTGAACGAGCGCGACGTCTACCTCATGACTGTCAGCGACGTTCGCGGTTGCGGCCGGCAGCGCGGCTACACGGAGGTCTATCGAGGGACGGAGTATGTTGTCCGCCTTCTTCCCAAGGTGAAACTCGAGATCGCCGTCAACGAGGCGTTCGTCGAGGCCGCCATCGAAGCGATCGTCCATGCCGCACGCACCGGCGACACCGGCTCCATTGGCGACGGCAAGATCTTTGTCTTGCCGCTCGAGGACTGCGTGCGCATTCGAACCGGAGAGCGCGGCAGCACGGCCATCGGACCGTGAGCGAAGCCATGGCAACAACCGAACCGCCTGCCGCGCGCCCGCAAAGTTCCCCCAAGCTTCCGCCGCGCCCTCATTTCCACCTTGTGAGCTAACCTGCCGATTCTGCGGGACGTGACGACTTTGCCGTGTCGATCCCTGATTTTTACACATTCCGAAACAAAGTTCTCTTGAGTCCCCACTGGGGTGAATTAGCCTGGATAGAATCTGTCGGCTGGCTGCGTCGGCGGCCGAGAGGCAACAGTTCTTGCCGCAGCAATTGTGCTACTGAATGGCGGCATGAACGCTGAGCCACTCACCATCATGAGGAGATCGTCTATGATTCGCCTGCGAGGACTTGCCCTGTCGCTGGCTGGCCTGGTGGTGCTGACTGCTTCTGGCACGGCATCGGCCGGCTGGCAGAGCGTATTCCAGGTCTGCTGTCACAATTGCTCCACTCCTTCCGCCACTTCCGCGTTCTTCTCCCAGAGCGCGTTTGAAACGACGGCAGCCAGCGTGGGGAGTTGCTGCCAGCAACCCTGTTCATGCCCGCAGACTTGCTGCCAGCCCGTCTGCTGCAACCCGTGCCCGCAGGTGGTCGCCACGACCAATTACGTCCAGCGGACCTTCTATCAGCCCGTGACGACGATGGTGACCAAGACCTACTACGAACCCTGCACCACTTATCGAACCAGCTACTACTACGAGCCGGTTACCTGCATGCGCTATTCGTGCTGCTTCGACCCCTGCACCTGCTGCTGGAAGAAGGTGGCCACCCCGGTTACCAGCTATCGGCTGCGATCCCAGTGCTGCCCGGTGACCACTTATGTCCAGCGATGCTGCCAGGTCCCCGTGACCACATACCAGAAGAGCTGCTACTGGGAAGCCCAGACCTGCTACTCGCTGGTTGATCCCTGCACGGGCCGGACGATTTCTACTGGGACCACCGCACCCGCAGCCTCCAATCCTGGCGTGGCGGAGACGCCCTCCGGCGCTTCGACGCCTGGGGTGAATGAGCGGCCCGCGGTTCCAGCGCCGAGCGATTCGGGCAGTCCGCTGTTCAACTCGCAGCCGCCGCCGGCCAACGTCCCCGAAGGCAGCGGCAGCTCGCTGCGCCGCGGCAGCCAGAAGCCGCCGGCGTACGTCCAGCCGCAGCAGCCCAGGGCTCCCGTTGTTCCCAAGTATGATCGCATTGCCTTCGACTCCGCTCCGGCAAGCAGCAGCCTGTGGAACCTCTCCGGCCAGGTGGTGAGCGAGCGAGGTTCGAAGCCCCGTGCCAACGCCCGCTTGCTGTTTGTCAGCGAAGCCGCCAGCGGCCAGCAGGAATCCACGAGCACAGACGCCCAGGGCAAGTTCAAGGTCTCGCTGGCCTCCGGCAACTGGCTGGTCTATCTCCGCGATGAAAACGGCAAGGCGGTCTTCCAGAGCCGCGTGAACGTGAAGAACAACGAGTCCCAGCAAATGACGCTGGTCAGCCGCTAAGTCAAGCTGAAGTGTCTGGAAGATGTGTGAGCCGATGGGGGCCGCGGTTAGCTACCGCGGCCCTCGTTGCTTTCGCCTCGGCAAGCCTTCTCACTAGGTCCATGAACCATGCCCGTGCCGTGGCTCGGTCGGACCAGTACCGGTTCAAGGCCTACGACTTGCCCCCCACCAGTTCGAGGATCTTCTTCGAGTCCTCGGCAGCATTCGGCTTGGTGTTCTTGTGCATGATCTTGCCGTCCTTGCCGATCACAAAGGTCCAGCGCTGGGCTGTGCCGCCGCGCGTCAGGACGACCTCGTTGCCTGCGGCGTCCCTGGTCTTCACGTCCTTCTGACCCTTTGCGAAAGGCACGCCGAACTTCGCAGCTACCGCGCCGTCCGGGTCGGCCAGCAGCGTGAAAGGCAGCTTGTGGACCTCCTTGAATATCTGGTGGTTCTTGACCGTGTCGCCGCTGACGCCGACGACGACCACGCCCTTCTCCTCCAGTTTTCGAGCATCGTCGCGGAACCCGCAGGCCTGCTTGGTGCATCCACCGGTCATGTCCGCAGGATAGAAGTAGACGACCAGCACCTTCTTGCCGACGACGTCCGCGGAGTTCCAGGTCTTGCCCTGGTCGTCCTGGCACTGGAACACCGGCGCGGGATCGCCGACCTTTAGCTCGGTCTTGTCCTCGGCCAGTGCTCGGGCAACAAACAGGCAAACCGCGAGCCCAACCATCAAGGCGATCGGTTTTGTGTGCATGGCTGCACCTCCAAAGAAGTTAAGTGACCCGCGGATTGTTCTGCCAGGTCGCACGGCCAAAAGCAAGAGCTGGTTTAGCTTCCCAGCGCTTGTTCCCAGCATGCCCCACTGGTGAGCAAGGGGTGCAACCTGGTTTCGCCGTGATTCCTCCGCCCCTGCAGGAGCAGAGCACAGTTCGGTGCCGATGCTGGACCTCATTAGCCCGCGGGTGTGTACCGGGGTCATTCGAGCGCCTTGGCGCGAGCTAACGCGGAAATGGCAAGCAAGGATTGATCTGGGCAGGGATAGATAGGATAAATGTCTAGACACTAGGCGGATAGAGAGTTGATCCGGCCTGGCTAGCGCAGCGCCGGATGGCTTGGCCAGAAACAAGCCATTGAATCATTCGGCGGCAGAAGCGAGGTTACTTTGTCATGTCGAGCTGGTGCGATCTTCCTGACTATAAGGCCCGAGCTTTGGTGCGCTCGGCGCTTCGAAGCATGCGTAAGTCAGAAGGAGGGCCATTCACACGTCGTGAGATCAGGGAGATTGTACAGGATGTTATGGAACTCCCAAAAGAAGAGTGCGAAGTATCGACTTGGACAAAGGAAAGGTGTAGAGTTTTGATCTTGAGGCTCCTGGTTCGGGGGTTGATTCATGACCGCCGTCTGGAATCAGGCACTACAGGGGACGGCAGGGGAATGTCGGGGTTCCCTTCAGCTTGGCTCGCCCCGCCACCGAATGCAGGTAAGCAGGGTTAAGCGTCGATACGAGCGGTGAAAGTTCAAGCTGCGTTTTCTGCCAACCATTTCACAAATGGAGTACCTGCGATGGCAGCAATCCCTAGCAAAGTCGCGGCCCGCATTGTGGCGGGTTTGAAGCGCTTCCAGCCCATTCTTGGAGCTGCCAAGTCACGCGACGTCAATGAGTCAGATACTGTGGTGATCGTTGCCGATATACTTCAAGAGGTCTTTGGCTATGACAAGTACACCGAGATCACCTCAGAGCATGCCATCCGCGGCACCTACTGCGATTTGGCTATTAAGCTCAACGGTGCCCCAGCCCTTCTCCTGGAGGTCAAGTCGATTGGCCTTGAGTTGAAGGATACCTACGTGAAGCAGGTCGTAGACTATGCCGCCAACCTAGGAGTAGACTGGGTGGTACTGACCACAGGCGTACTCTGGCGCATCTACAAGGTGAGCTTCACGAAGCCCATTGAGCACGAACTCGTTGTCGAATTCGATCTGCTGGAGCTGAACCCGAAGAATGACGACCACCTAGAGCTGCTTTGGCTTCTAAGCAAGGAAAGTTGGCAGAAGTCAACTCTCGGCAAATATCATGCACAGAAGCAGGCCCTGAGCCGGTTTACCCTTGGGGCCCTCATCCTTAGTGATCCAGTCCTCGAAGTCTTGCGCCGAGAGTTACGGCGGGTATCACCGGGGATCCGCATTGAGACCGCCGAGATTCGTGACGCACTTTTGCTGGACGTGCTGAAGCGAGAGGTAGTGGAGGGAGAGAAGGCGCAGGCGGCGCGACGTCTCGCATCGCGGGCGGCGAACCGCGTACTCCGCGCCACCAAGAGTGAGTCGCCGGAGCCTGCGGAAGGTTCGCCTACGCAGCCGGAGTCAGAAGTCAGCCAAATGCCCACCGTCGGCCCGCTAGATTGAGGCGGTAGCGCCTAACTGCAACTTCTCCTGGACAGTCAAGAGCTAGCAGAAGGAACTGGTCAGCATTCTTGGTTAAACTTGAGAACAGCTGCTCAACGTGAGCGACGGCTATGACCAGAGCACCGGCGCCGTCTCGCTGGTCGCTTATTGGCTTGAGCTTGCACCCGACAGCTCCGCGGGGTCGCCCCCATGCCTGACCGACTTGGAGAGCCTTCGGCACACTTGTGACCTATCATTGTCAACAATATCTGATAAGCGCCGCGCCCGCAGAGCGTCAAGGCGGGGCAGTTCAATATTCAATACCTGTTGATAGAGGTAAAGCAGCGCCGAGAACGCCTGGTTCTGCGTACTGGCCGACACCTGCCGCTCGATAGCCAAATGCGTGAGGAAGGCTTCGATCTCGGCCGGCCCCATCTCCCGCGGATGCCGCTTCTTGTGGAACAAGATGAATCGAGTGATCCACTGAATGTACGCTTCCTCGGTGCGGATCGAGGCATGTTGCAGTCGCAACTTTGCCCGCACCTGATCGAGCAACCCTGGCGGCTTCGGCGTCGGCGGGCCAGCATTGGAGGATTTCATTTGACTGCCCCTTCCGAGGTATTTAGAGCCTCCGGACAGAACTGCTCTTGGCGAATTCAGGCAGTTTTGCGACTATGCGGTTTTTCCGGTTCATGGAGGAACTGCCATGTCCGCACGCCTGCTCACCGATGAGCTCTGGAACGAG
>Ga0073934_10007067_pt1 | contig 15880 bp, 6 predicted proteins | sample LarsenN4metaG_FD_76834 | JGI IMG/M metagenome (GOLD analysis project Ga0073934, IMG submission 76834) | Hot spring sediment bacterial and archeal communities from British Columbia, Canada, to study Microbial Dark Matter (Phase II) - Larsen... ...
CAGCTCGACAGCGACCTGAAGCTCGACAAGCAGATGAAGCACACGATCGACGTCGTGGTCGACCGGCTCATCGCCGGCCGCACCCCAAGGCCGCGCGTCGCCGAGGCGGTCGAGCAGGCGCTGAATCTGGCGAAGGGGAAACTGGTTGTCTCGCAGGAAGCCGCGAAACCGCAAGCGTTGCCGGACGACGAATCCTCTTCTCCGGCCGTCAGCCCTCAACCCTCAACGCTCGACCAGCTCTTCTCCTCCGATTACGCCTGCACCGAATGCGGCATCAGCTACGAACCGCCGTCGCCGCAATTGTTCAGCTTCAACAGTCCGCAGGGGATGTGCCCCGACTGTCACGGCCTGGGGATGAGGCACGATTTCGTGCTGGACCGGATCCTTCCCGATCCATCGCTGTCCATTGCGAAGGGGGCGCTGGCGCTGCTCGGCAAGTTGAGCGGCATCGGCCGGTGGCGGCGGCACATCTACGACGGCGTTGCCAAGGCGATTGAAAAGGATCTGTCCCTCGCCGAAGGGACGGTTCTCAAAACACCCTGGGAAAAACTCCCCGACGCCGCGAGGCAACTGTTCCTCCACGGCCTCGGCGACCGGCACATCACGTTTGCGTACCGGCATCGGGGCGGCGTGTGGAAGCACGGCGGGACGTATGCGGGGTACATCCCGGAGCTCCTCGACGAGTATCGCAAGTCCCGCAATCCGATGCGCCGCAGGCAGCTCGAAAAGTACATGGAGTTCATCGGCTGCAACACCTGCCACGGCGCCCGCATGAACCGCCAGGCCGCGAGTTACCGCATCACCTCCAGAAGCCCAGGGGTTGCAACCCCTGGGCGTCGCGCCACGACGCTCACCCTCCCCGAAGTCTGCGCCCTGAGCATCGCCGACGCCGCAGAGTTCTTCACCGAGCTCGAACTCAACGACACGGAACGGATGATCGCGGAGGAAGTGCTGAAAGAGATCCGCGGCCGGCTCGGTTTTCTGCTCCGCTGCGGCCTCGATTATCTGACCCTCGACCGGACCGCCCCGACGTTGTCCGGCGGCGAGTCGCAGCGCATCCGGCTCGCCGGGCAGATCGGCTGCGGCCTCGTCGGCGTGGTCTACATCCTCGACGAACCCAGCATCGGCCTGCATCCCCGCGACAACGCCATGCTGCTCGGCTCGCTGCAGGATCTGCGCGACCAGGGGAACACCGTCATCGTCGTCGAGCACGACGACGAAACCATGCACGCCGCCGACTACATTGTGGACTTCGGTCCCGGTCCCGGCGTCCGCGGCGGGAAGATCGTCGCCGAGGGGTCCGTCTCGGACCTCAAGGAGTCCAGGCACAGCCTCACCGGGGCGTATCTCGCCGGTCGCAAGCAGATTGCCATTCCCGCCCACCGCCGGCCGCCGAACGGCAAGCATCTCACGATCCACAACGCCCGGCATCACAACCTGAAGAACGTCACCGCGAAGCTGCCGTTGGGGACGTTTTTGTGCATCACCGGCGTCAGCGGCAGCGGTAAAAGCTCGCTGATCAACGACATCCTGTGGGAAGTGTTGAACCGGGACATCAACGGTGGCCTCGGGCATCCCGGCGCGCACGACCGGATTGAGGGACTGGAGCACCTCGACAAGGCGATCGACATCGACCAGTCCCCGATCGGCCGCACCCCCCGGTCCAACCCGGCCACCTATGTCAAGCTGTTCGATCTCATTCGCGACCTGTACACGCAGCTGCCGGACTCCAAACGGCGCGGGTTCAAGCCGGGGCGGTTCAGCTTCAATGTGGAAGGAGGCCGCTGCGAGGCGTGCGAGGGGAACGGTGCGACGAAGTTGGAGATGGACTTCCTCGCCGACATTTGGGTGACCTGCCCGGTCTGCCAGGGGCGGCGGTTCAACAAAGAGACGCTGGAGGTCCACTTCAAGGGGAAGAGCATCGCCGAGGTGCTCGACATGGACGTGCAGCAGGCGCTGGTCCATTTCGAGAACATCCCCAAGATCAAGAATCTCCTGCAGACGCTGCACGACGTCGGCCTGGATTACCTCAAGCTCGGCCAGCCCTCGCCGACGCTCTCCGGCGGCGAAGCCCAGCGGGTGAAGCTGGCGAAGGAGCTCGGCAAGCGGTCCACGGGCAAGACGGTCTACATCCTCGACGAACCGACGACCGGGCTGCATTTCGTCGACATCGAGCATCTGCTGCGGGTGCTGCACGGCTTTGTCGAGGCGGGGAACACCGTCATCGTCGTGGAGCATAACCTCGACGTCATCAAGACGGCGGATTGGATCATTGATCTCGGTCCGGAAGGGGGCGCGGGGGGCGGTCGGATCGTTGCCGAAGGACCGCCGGAGGTCATCGCGGCGTGTGAGGAGTCGCACACCGGCCGGGCGCTGCGGCCGGTCCTGGGGGTGCAACGGGCGCGTGGGGACCGACGCCCACGGGTTGCAACCCGTGGGCTTCCCGCCCCGACGGCGCCGCTCGCTTCCGCCCGCTGGCAGACCGCCGCGGCCATCGCCGAGACCAGCGGCGCCAGGGACAGCATCGTCGTCCGTGGAGCGGCGCAGCACAATTTGAGGCACATCGACGTGCAGATTCCCCGCGAGAAGATGTCCGTCTTCTGCGGACCCAGCGGGTCGGGCAAAAGCTCGCTGGCGATGGACACCCTCTACGCCGAGGGACAACGGCGGTACGTCGAATCGCTGTCCAGCTACGCCCGGCAGTTTCTGGGGCAGATGCCCAAGCCGAAGGTGGAGCACATCCACGGCCTGCAGCCGGCCATCGCGATCGAACAGAAGACCGTCGGCAACACGCCGCGGTCCACGGTCGGCACGGTCACCGAGATCTACGATTACCTCCGCATTCTGTACGCCCGACTGGGGACGCCGTATTGCCCGGAGTGCCAGATTCCCGTCGAGACGCAGACCACCGACGACGTCATTGACAAGCTGCTCACGCTCCCCGCCGACACGCGGCTGCTGATCCTCGCACCGCAGGAAGTCACCGTCGGGCAGCAGTACCCGAAGTTGTGGGAGCGGTTGCGCGAGCAGGGTTACCGCCGGGTGCGGATCGACGGCACGACTTACACATTGGACGACGTTCCGGAGATCGACCGCCGCCGCAAGCACGTCGTGGAGATTGTGCTGGACCGGATCACGATTGGCTCGGGCACGCGGTCGCGCGTCGCCGGGTCGGTGGAGGCCGCGTTCGATCTGGGGCAGGGGCTGATCCGCGTAGCCAGCGTCGACGACAACCGCCCGGAAACGGAATGGCGGGTGGTGCCGTACAGCCTGTTCCGCGCCTGTGCCCAATGCGGGCGGAGCTTCGAGGAACTGTCGCCGCAGAACTTCTCGTTCAATAGCCCATTGGGCTGGTGCGAGGCGTGCGAGGGGATTGGCACGCAGCAGGGAACGAACCTCGCCGCGCTGATTGCTGACCCGACGCGCTCGCTGTGGGACGGTGCGGTGGCGGCGTGGCCCGATCCGCAGACGAGGCCGTTGTTCGGGCGGATGCTGGAGGCGCTGTCCACGGATGTCGGCCTGCCGCTGGATGTCCCATTCGCGCAGCTCGAAGCGGAGCAGCAGCGCGCAGTGCTGTACGGGACGGGGGAGCGGTGGATTGCGGTGTCCGGTGAGAAGTCGGCGGGTCGCAAGGCACGACGCCCAGGGGTTGCAACCCCTGGGCTTGCGGCCTTTAGTTTCCAATACAAGGGGCTCTACCCCGCCATCGAGGAAGCCGCGCGAGTCTCGTATGCCTATCGGCAGCGGCTGTACGAACTGGTCGGAGAAGTCCCCTGCTCCGCCTGCAACGGCAGCCGGCTGCGCGATGACGCCGGGGCGGTCCGCCTGCACGGCAAGACGCTCAAGCAACTGTGCGATCTGCCGCTGTCCGAGGCCCTGGCGTTCCTCAACGGACTCAAACTCTCCGGGACGGAAAAGAAGATTGCCGGCGATCTGCTCACGGAGGCGACCGGGCGGCTGTCGTTCCTGGTCGACGTCGGGTTGCACTATCTCACGCTGGCGCGGACGCTGCCGACGCTGTCCGGCGGCGAGTCGCAGCGGATCCGGCTCGCGGGGCAGATCGGCCGGGCATTGACCGGCGTCCTGTACGTCCTCGACGAACCGACCATCGGCCTGCATCCCAGCGACAACGGCAAGCTGCTGGAAGCGCTGAAAAAACTCCGCGATCTGGGCAACACCATCGTCATGGTCGAGCACGACCGCGAAGTGCTGCAGGCCGCCGACCGGCTGTACGACTTCGGTCCCGGCGCCGGCCGCTTCGGCGGGACCGTGACGGCCGAAGGACCCCCTGCGGTGATCGGGAAGCGGGACGATTCCCTCACCGGCAAGTTTCTCACGGATCGCGAACAGATTCTGATTCCCGATGAGCGCCGCATCCCCGCGCGAAGCCCGGGGGTTGCAACCCCCGGACTTCTGTGGCTGACGCTCCGCGGCGCCCGGCAGAACAATCTCCGCAACGTGGATCTTCGGATTCCACTCGGCACGCTCACCGCCGTCACGGGCGTCTCGGGGTCGGGGAAGAGCTCGCTGATTCAGGACACGCTCGGCAAGGCCATCGCACGGAAGCTCAACCGGGCCAGCGATCAACCGGGGCCGTATGACGAACTGCTGGGTCTCGAACATCTGAGCAAGCTGATCGTGGTCGACCAGCAGCCGCTCGGGAGCACGCCGGCGTCGAACCCCGCCACCTACACCGGCGTGTTCGAGGAGATCCGCGAGCTGTTCGCCCGGCTGCCCGACGCCAAGGTCCGCGGTTACCGCCCGGCCCGATTCAGCTTCAACCGCCCCGGCGGTCGCTGTGAAACCTGCGAGGGAAACGGCCAGAAGCTGATCGAAATGCACTTCCTGCCCGATGTGTGGGTCGAGTGTGAGGACTGCCGCGGCAAGCGGTACAACCCGGAAACGCTGGCCGTCAAATACCGCGGGAAGTCCATCGCCGACGTACTGGACATGTCCATCGGCGAAGCGCACGAGTTGTTCGAGAATATCCCCAAGATTCGTGGCCCGCTGGCGATTCTGTGTGCGATTGGACTGGACTACCTCACGCTGGGCCAGCCGGCGCCGACGCTGTCCGGCGGCGAGGCGCAGCGGGTGAAGCTCGCCGCGGAGTTGGCCCGCCCGCAATCGGGCCGGACACTGTATCTGCTCGACGAGCCGACCACCGGTTTGCATTTCGACGACATCCGCAAGCTGCTGAAGATCCTCAACAGCCTGGTGGACGCGGGGAACACCGTCGTCGTGATCGAGCACAACCTGGACGTGATCAAGACCGCCGACTGGATTGTCGACCTCGGTCCACACGCCGGCAGCGAAGGAGGCTGGATCGTCGCGGAGGGAACGCCGGAGGATGTGGTGGCGGAAGTGTCGAGAGCCAAGAGTCGAGAGTCGAGAGCCGGCAGAAGGCAGAAGACTGCCGACGTCAGCTCTTTGTCTTCTTCTGACTCTCGACCTCCCTCCCTCACCGCCCAGTGCCTCGCCCCGGTGCTGGCGAGCGGCCAGCGCGGGCCGCGGGAGTCGTTTGACCCAGCGTCGGTCACTCAGCAGCGGGAGGGGGATGTCGATCTCAGCAAGATCGGCAAGAACGCCCGAATGCCGTGGGAGGTCGACGGCGAGAAGTGGCACACGCGCGACCGCGTGGCCCACAACGGCAAGCCGTGCCGGTGGGACGGCGCGATCCTCAAAGACGTCCTGCGGCGGATTGAACGGCTTGGCGATTTTGCCGACATCAACTGGAATGCCCGCAGCGTGGTGGAAGTCATCGGCCGCAACAAGGCGGCCGGCTGGTTCCTGCACGCCATGACCGGCGACGAATGGCTGCTCGGCCTGCGGTTCCGCGTGGCCCGCAATGCGTTCAAGGAGGAGCAGCTCGCCGGCGAACTCGCGCTGACCGATCTCGACGAACTGGACGACGTCCCGGTCTTCGGCCGGCAACCGCGGGTCCGGGTCCGCAACGCGAAGGCGCCGTGGCAGGAGGTCGTGCTGTCGATTCTGAAACAGGAGGACATTGACACCCCGGCGTTCGACAAATTCCTCAGGACCGCGGTGAAGTCGTATCTCGACACGGCGAACCCCAAGACGCTGGACCTGGAAGAACTCACTCCCTGGAAACAATTGGGCCGCAAGTGGCACCTGATGCGGAAGGGCTTCCTGCAGGGGAACGTCGTCTGGGACGCCGCCGTGCTGGAGCAGTTGTTCGCGCTGCTGGAGGAGATCTGGCCAAACGCCGAGGTGGACTGGACGGCGAAAGTGCTGGTCAACTACCGCCGCGGCAAGGAGCGGATGGCGACCGTGGTGACGAAGCGCCCGGCGGGAGTCGATCTGGAACTGTTCGTCCCCAAGGGCTCGGTCGCGCTGGGCCAGATCGCCGCGTTGGGGGGCGAACCGGCCGTCAAACCGCACAAGGACGGCCTGGACATCGTCACCCTGCGGTTCACCGACGTCGAGCAGGTCACGTCTCCGAAATTGCGGAAGTTCCTCTCGCCATTGGGAAGCTCTTGAGGAAGAGAGGCGGTAAACGAGGAACACCACAAGGACGCAAAGGACACGAAGGAAGAACCAAGGACGAGGATCGGCCGCAATGAGGCGCAATAGTCGCAAAGGGACAGCCGAACTCTTCTGCGCCTCTTTGCGGCTATTCCCCTTCGTGCGTCCTTCGAGTCTTTGTGGTCCGCTTTTCACTTCATCCGGCGGTGAGCGGCCCGCGCTCCGGTATGATGGCGGCCTTCCCTGCGTGAGACTGCCGGCATGTGGTCCCGTGTAAAAACCTGGTTCGGCTTCACCCCCTGGCGCGACGCCGAGTTCGAGCGCGAGCGGGAGAAGCTGCTCGCGCACGCCCCCATTCCCGTGATCGGGTTGCTGGGCAAGACGGGCAGCGGCAAGTCGTCGATCGTGAAATATCTCACCGGAGCGACGGCGGCCGAAATCGGCAACGGGTTCCGGCCGCAGACCCGCATCGCCGCCGAATTCGACTTCCCGGACAGCACGCAGCCGGTCGTCAAGTTCCTGGACACCCGCGGCCTGGGTGAAGCCGGGTACGACGCCACAGCCGATCTGCACGCGTTCGGTGATGCGGCGCATCTGGTGATCGTCACGGTTCGTGCCACGGACCACGCGCTCGAGCCGGTGCTGGGGCCGCTGCGTCTCATCCGGGCAGCGTATCCGCTGCGGCCGGCGCTGCTCGCGCTCACCTGTCTGCACGAAGCCTATCCGCAGCAGCAGCACCCGCAACTCGACCCGTTTGGCGGTGAAATGAACTGGCCCGCCGAACTGCCGGGCGATCTGCGGCGGTGCCTCGACGCACAGGAGGAGCGCTTCCACGGCCTGGTGGATCGCATCGTGCCGATCGACTTCACGCCGGTCGAGGAAGGCTTTGCCGTGCCGCATTTCGGCGGCGAGCGGCTGGAGCGCGCGCTGCTGGAGATGTTGCCGTCGGCGTATCGGCAGACGCTGGTGATGATGCACGCGGTCCGGGAACAGTTGCAGGATCTCACCGAACGAAAGGCGTGGCCGGTCATCCTCAGCTACAGCACGCTGGCAGCCACCGCGGCCGCCGCGCCGGTGCCGTGGGTGGACATCCCGATCGTGCTGGGCTTGCAGTCGCGGCTGGTGTATCTGCTGGCCGACCTGTATGGTCAGCCGCTGCAGGGGAAACTGCTGGGGCAGATGGCCGGCGCTTTGGGGGGCCAGTTGGCGGCCCGGTTTGCCGTCCGCGCGCCGCTCAAGTTTCTGCCGGTGGTGGGCTACACGGCGAACGCGGCGCTGGCGTTTGCGTACACGCTGTCGCTGGGGAAGGCGTGCTGCTGGTACTTTGGAGAGGTGCGCTCCGGCCAGGTGCCGACGGAGGCCGAACTCCGCCGGGTCTGGAGCCAGGAACTCCAGCGGGCCGTGACCGTGTGGAAACGCCGTGAGGAGACGATGCCGGGGCCAGGAACTGGGCTGGCCGACGTGACGTCCGACGAGCCTGTGACGCCACAATGAGGAGACCCGATCATGGTTCCAGGCGGATTGTCCCGAGGGCTGACGCTGTCCGTCCTGTTGGCGTCACTGGGGGTGTCACCGGCGGCGGCGCAGTTTTATCTGAACGACTTTCCGGCCCAGCACGAGCAGCCGGTGAGCACGCGGAAGGCGACGATGGCGGCGATACCGCAGGTCGTGGTCCGCGGCGATTACGCGCTCTCCGGCTGGAGTTCGGATCTGGTGTTTACTCCCGGACTGTCCGTCCTGCGGCTGTCAACGGGCGAGGCGCTGTGGAAGGAACTGGCCGAACCGGGGGACACGCTGACCGCCTGGCTGCGGGGTTCGACGGTGTTCATCGAGCGCGGCGGGGCGAGAACGGCCGGCCGGATCTGCCAGTGGCGGGACCTGGAGACGGGAGCGCTCCGCAAGTGGGTGTCGGTGACGGCCGACAGCGGTCTGTCGGTGTCGCTGTTGCAGACCGTGGCGATCATTGTGCCCCGTGACGTGTACGACTTGGAGTCGGGAGAGTACCTCGGCCGACTGTCGGACGAGTTCGACGTGCAGTTGATGGAGTTTCGGGGGCAGATCTACGCCTATTCCCAGAACGCGCGGGGGGACGGGCAGCGGGAGCTTGTGGCGGCCGACCTGTCCGATCTGTCGAAGGTGCAACGCTGGGACTTGAGCGCGGTGCTTCCGGAAGACCGGGCCTGGGCCTACCGGCCGGTCATCACCGACGGCCGGTGGTTCGTGTTTTCCGGTCCCAGCGAAGGCTGGAGCGGCATCAGTCTGTCGCGGGAACAGATCGCCCCGCAGTCCCTGGTGGCGATGGATCTGGAGCGGGGGGAACTGGCCTGGCAAAGGGAGGTTCCCCGCTATGCGCCGCTGCGCTTCATCCATGCGACGGACGATTCCCAGGAAACCGCCATGGACGTGCAGACCATTCCGGTCCAGCCGCTGACCATCGACTGGTCCTCCGGTCGCCTGATTCCGGACGCTGCGCCGCGGAACTCCGCCGACAGGATCGCCTGGGTCACTGGAGCGCTGCAGCGGATGCGGACGCGGCAACTTGGCGATCTGTCCGTGCTCCATTTCGTTTCGGGGGATCAGGAGCAGTTGGTCGGGCTGGACGCGACGGGCGTGCCGGTGTGGCACCGGGGGCTGCGGTCGATGTCGGCCCTGCAGGATCAGGCGGTGGAAGGGTTCACGGTCCGGTTGCCGGAGACTGGTCCCTACGCCGTCGCGCTCGCCGGCGGATCGTTTGAGATTCTGGATCTGCACACCGGAGAGACGGTCCGCAGCGTCAGTCCCGAGGCGCTGGGGTTCAACCGACGCCGGGCGGTGTCCCCGGCTGCGGGTCAGGCGTCCGCCGAGTCCGGCCAGACGGCGTCCGGTACATCGGGGCCGTGGCTCGACGTGCGGGAATCGATGTGGCTGGTGGTGCTGGTGCTGATGGGAGGCTATCTCGCGGTGCGGGTGGTTGCGAACTTCTCGGAATCCAAACTTCCCCGCTCGCGCGGCTGACCGTCGCCGGGAGAATCGTGATGGTCGTCCACGGTCAAAGTCATCACCGGGCGCTGGCTGCCTTGCTGGCCGTCCTTGTGATGATGTCGCGTGCCGAGGCGCAGTTGTACCGCCATCAGGAGGAATTGCTGCGAGACCGGCGCGTCACCGCCTGGGGCAAAGGGGTCATTCCGGTTGCCGTGATTGACGGTGACGAACTTCTGACCGCCTGGGGTCCGGGGATCGTGGAATCGCCAGGGATCGCGCTGACGCGCTGCTCGACCGGAGAATGTCGCGTGGGAGATCGGCCGCCGCATGCGGCCGACCTGGTCTCGTGGACCCTTGGCGAGCCGGTCCGGATTCTGCGGGTCCGAGAAGTCGATGATGTGACGGTCGTCCAGGTGCAGCGTGACCTGAAAGAGTCGCTGCTGGGTTTGAGTTCCACGGGGCAGTTGGTGTGGAGTCGGACCGAGTCGCCCATCGAATTGTTGAGAGATCTGTCTGGATCGTCCTCGACAATACGATTGTCGGAGCGGTATGCCGTGGTCCATCGGGCAATGTCTCTGGATCTGATGGACTTGCACAACGGCCAGGTGTTGCGGACGCTCGATCCGGAGGCGGTGGGCCTCGTCAGCCGTCAACTGTTCCAGGAGGGGACCGAGGAAGAGCCGAAGGACTCCTCGTCGTTGCTTTCCCGATTCGCCCATAGTCGTTGGTTCAATGCGAAAACGCTGTTCCTTGCAGTGAGCTCGCTGTCGATGGCCGGCTATCTGACGCTGCGCAGGCTGGCGTCACGCTCCGACCGGAATTCGCCGATTCAGCCGAAGTGACCGTCACCCTCCATTGGATGGCTTCCCCCGCTCATGTCCCGCTGGAAACTGCTCGTCATTGCCACGTTGTCGCTGTTGCCCGTGGCGGCGTTCGCCGGGTTTGGGGCGTGGAGTCTGTACGAATCGGGCCGCTGGTTCTGGCTGTGGTGGGTGCTGCCGGTCTGCTGGGGGCTGAGTTCGCTGCTGTGGCGGTGGTGGTGGGCGGACCTGAAGATTCCACTGCCGAAGCTCGACCGCCCGCATTGGACCCCGCAGGACGAAACGGCGATGGCCATCGTCCGCCGGACCCAGGAGCGGGTTGCCGAGTTCCCCGCCGCGCAGCTCACCGACCCGCAATTCTACACGCGGATCACGCAGGAACTGGCGCTGGACATCGCGAAGCACTATCACCCCAGGGCGGCCGATCCGCTGGGGTCGCTGTCGGTGGTGGAAATCCTCGCCGCGGTGCAACTCGTCTCCGAGGACGTCGAGGACTGGTTCCTCAAGTATGTGCCGGCAAGCCATCTGGTGACGGTCTCGCATTGGCGGCTGCTGTCCAAGGCGCCGGAGTGGTACCAGACGGCGGTGAACGCCGGCTGGGCGGCGTCGATTCTGTTGAACCCGCTCAACATCGCCCGGTACTTCGTGTCGCAGTTCGCCGTCGCCCCGCTCGCGCAGCAGTTGCAGCAGAACCTGCTGGGGACCTTTTACACGCTGTACGTCCGCCAGGCGGGGTACTACCTGATCGAACTCAACAGCGGCCGCTTGCGGGGTGGGTCGAAGCGGTACCGCGAATGGATGCGGCAACTGCACGGGACGGAATCTCCGCCGGCCGCAGCGATGCCGCAGGCGACAGCCGCCACCGATGTCGCTCCGGTGACGATCACGTTGGCGGTGATCGGCCAGGTGAAAGCGGGCAAGTCGAGCCTCGTCAATTGCCTGCTCGGCGGACAGCAGGCGGCGACCGACGTGCTCCCCGCAACAAAGCAGGTGCAGCGGTTCACGCTGACGTGGCCGGAGCGGTCCGAACAACTGGTGCTGCTGGACACACCCGGTTACAGCGACGCCGGGGCCACACCCGAGCAATTGCGGGAGACGCGCGAGGCCGCGCGGCAGGCCGACCTGTTGTTGTTGGTGCTCGACGTGCGGTCCCCGGCGAAGGAAGCCGATGCGGCGGTGCTCCGCGACCTGCGGGAGTGGTTCGCCACCCAGCCGCGGCTCAAACCGCCGCCGATCGTCGCCGTGCTCAACAAGATCGACGGCTTGAGTCCGGTGCTGGAGTGGTCGCCGCCGTATGACTGGAAGTCGCCCGTGCGGCCGAAAGCGCGGAACATTGCCGCCGCCGTGGAATACGCCCGCGAATTGTTCGGAACGGAGGCGGTCGAGTTCGTTCCGATCTGTGCCGATCGCGACCACGGCCGGGACACGGGGATCGCGGAGGATCTGTTGCCGGCGATGGCCCGGCATCTCGACGCAGCCCGCGTGGCGGCGCTCGTGCGAGGGTTGCACGGCGACTTCGACAAACAGAAGTTCCGTCAGGTGTTGGGGCAGGTCCTCGAAGCGGGAAAGCAGGCGATGAGTTTCGTCGAGACGCTCCGCAAGCCGTGAGGCGCTTCTTCAGAACAGTGGCATCCGTCCGTCGATTCCTACGCCCCACGCCTCGACACCCAGCGGCAACGCGCCGCTGTCCGGGGCGCCGGCATCGCGGTCCCGCAGCGGGTCTGGCCACTCGGCAGGCACCGTCACGCCGAAGTTCACGGCCGGGCTGTCGGGCTGCAATCGCAGATCGGCGGGCGCCATGCGGTCGGTCGTCAGGCGGACAAACTGCGGATCGGCGAAGCGGTCGTGCGTGGTCCACCCGGCGTCGTAACGCGTCCGGCTCTCCAGGAACAGGGGCGACGACCGGAACTTGGCAAAGGGATCGCGATCCAATTGCGGACCGTCCGTCAGCCCCCACAGCAGATTCCCCCCTTCGCGAACGTCGGCGGCCTGCTTCATTGCCACAAAGCCCACGCCGGGAACGCGGCCGGTCTGCACGAAGATGTTGTTGAACACGTCCCGCTCGGTGTTCCGCAATCCCTGCGAGCCGAGGCCGAACAGATAACCGTCGCGGAACACCGGCGTGTCGCGCAGGAACGTGTTGTGATAGACGTGATACACCGGCCACGTCGGTCCGCCGTGGTCGCCTGCCAGATGGCCCTCCTGATGCAGAAACGCGCCGGTCGGGTCAGCCGCGGTCGGCGGCGCCTTGTACGTGCCGCCCCGCTGATCGAACACGTTGCGGAACACGAACACGCCGGCGGCGGGGTTGTGGTCGAGCGGCAAATCGTCCTTCGTCAGCTCGTGCTGCGTGAGCGGAATCAGGCAGCGGCCGATCCGGTTCTGGCTGAGGAACAGCGTGTGGTCCCTGAGCTTGGGCCCGCACTCCAGGCCGTCGTCGTTGAAATTGTCCACGAAGTTGTGATGCAACCGCAGGTCCTTCACGTCGCGCAGAAAGGCGAAATCGTGGTCGTCGGTGAATTCGCACTGCGCGAACTCAATGTCCTCGTTCACCGGCTGGTTGTTCTGCAACACGATCTGGTACGACGCCGTCCCCCGATACTTCATGTGAGCCCGGGACGTCCACGGTGCGGCCAGCCCACGGAACGCGCAGTTGGTGACCCTGAGATGTTGTGACGCATTCACCAGCAGCGCGGGGAACCCGCCATAGACCGTGACGCGGTCGAGCTCCACATGCTGCGAGCCGTAGACGTGAATCATCGGGCTGCCCGTCGCGCCGCGGAGCACCAGATCCCGCAGCCGCACATGCTTGACGCCGCTGATCCGCAGCACGTCATCGCCGAAGCCGGCGGCGATCACCAGTGGCAGCTTGCGGGGATCGGTCTCGCCGCGGTAGGCGCGGTCGGCGAGTCCCTCCAGCCGATGATGGACCAGCCGGATGTGAATCCGGCCGGTCTCGCGGTTGAACCACAGCCCCGGGCCGCAGTACAGGCCGGTGTCGCGCATTTCCCCCTTGCCGCCGATCCAGAATTCATTGGACGACCGCAAGTCGACGGCCAGCCGGTAGCCGTGCAGCGGAACGAGCGAGTCGGCGAAGTGTCCGAGCGCCAGCGGCCGCTCCTCCTCGATGCCCCACAGCGGCTCCCAGGAACCGGGCAGGAACTGATGCGGGACCTGGCGGTCGTCCAGCTCACGGTAGGTGCGGGTGGAGACGTATTCGCCGTCCGCGCCGCCGGCAAACGGTTCCCAACTGGTCGCGGGACTCTCGACGAATTCCCGCAGTCCGCCATCGATGACCGCCAGTTCGCCGGGATACGAGGCGATGGTGATCGGCGCCTCCGCGGTGCCAGACTGCGTGAGGAATGGCTTCTCGTAGTACACGCCGCCACGGAGATACAGCGTGTCGCCGGGCGTCAATTGCCGCAGTGCATGTCGCAGCGTCCGCCAGGGGGCCGCCTGCGTGCCGTCGGCGGCGTCTTCACCGCGAGTGGCATCGACAAACCGAACTGCCGTTGCGGCCAGCGGTCGCGTACTGACGGTCGGCAACGGCCGCATCGGCGCGGGTTGCGCCCCGGTCGCATGGCCCGCCACAACCAGACACAGGGCAACGCCCCACAGGGACCGCTGCATGATGAGAGTCTCCGCTGATCCGCGGCTGCCGCGTCGATATCGAATCGCGTGGATTGTAGCGGGTCCGGCCCCTCGCGCGGCAACCCTGCGTCGTGAGATGGCGACACGGGCAAAGGAAGCCAGTATCATTCGGCGGAGAGTGAACTCGCCCGTCCTCCTCGTACCGAGGTTGTCCGCCATGAGGTGTTTGATCTCGCTCCTTGCGCTGACGATTGGCGCACCGTCCCTTGCCGCCGCCGACCGCCCGAACATGGTCTTCGTCCTTTGCGACGACCTGGGCTACGGCGACCTGAGCTGCATGAACCCCGATGGCAGGCTCAAGACGCCGCACTTCGACCGCGTGGCCGCCGAGGGAGTAAAGTTCACCGACGCCCACACGGGGTCTGCCGTGTGCAGTCCGACCCGTTACGGCGTGATGACCGGCCGTTACGCCTGGCGGAGCAGGCTGCAGTCGGGCGTGCTCGGCGGACTCAGTCCGCGGCTCATCGAACCCGGCCGGATGACCGTGGCCTCGTTCCTCAAGGAACGCGGTTATCACACGGCCTGCATCGGCAAGTGGCATCTCGGCATCGATTGGGTCAAGCTCCCCGGCAGGCAGGTGGCCGAGCTCAACATCGAATCGCCGGATCAGGTGCACAACGTCGACTACAGCCAGCCGTTCACCAATGGACCGACGGCGGTGGGGTTCGACGAGTACTTCGGCATCTCGGCGTCGCTCGACATGGTTCCGTACACGTTCCTTCGCAACGACCGCGTGACGGCCTTGCCGACGGAGGACAAGTCGTTCGAGATGATCGTCGGCCGAGCTGGCGCCACGACGCGGCTGGGTCCGACGGCCCCCGGTTTTCACGCCGATCAGGTGCTGCCCGCGCTGACGGCCGAGGCGGTGAAGTACATCGGATCACGGGCCGCCGACGCCAAGCAGGGGAAGCCCTTCTTTCTGTATCTGCCCTATGCCTCGCCCCACACGCCGATTCAGCCCACGAACGAATGGCGGGGCAAGAGCGGTCTCAACGAGTACGGCGACTTCGTGTTGCAACAGGATGCCTGCTTGGGCGAAGTGCTGAAAGCCCTTGATGACCACGGCCTGGCGGACAACACGCTGCTGGTCATCACCAGCGACAACGGCTGCTCGCCCCAGGCCAAGTACGACGAGTTGCTCCCCAAGGGGCACAACCCCAGTTACATCTTCCGCGGCACGAAGGCGGACATCTTTGAGGGAGGCCATCGCGTGCCGCATCTGGTCCGCTGGCCGGCGAAAATCGCCCGGGGACAATCGACCGATCGGCTGACCTGCCTGGGGGATTTCTTTGCGACGTGTGCGGACATCCTCGGTGAAACGCTTCCCGACAACGTCGCCGAGGACAGCGTGAGCTACCTGCCGGCGCTGTTGGGTCAGCCCTCATCGGCCGATCGCGCGGTGGTGCACCATTCGATCAACGGGTCGTTCGCGATTCGGCAGGGGGACTGGAAGCTCGCGTTGTGCCCCGGCTCGGGAGGCTGGAGCGCTCCGCGGCCGGGCGTGCACGACACCACCGATCAGCCGCTCGTGCAGTTGTACAACCTGAAAGTGGACGTCGGCGAAACGAAGAACGTGCAGGGCGACCATCCCGAAGTCGTTTCGCGGTTGACGAAGCTGCTCGAATCGTTCGTGGCTCAGGGCCGCAGCACTCCCGGCTTGCCGCAGTCGAATGCCGTCGAGGTCGACATCTGGAAGGCCGGCAAGGCGGCGCACCAACCGGTCGCCGCAAAGGCGAAGAAGAAGAAGAAATCGTGATTGAACACCGCGCGATAGAAGCCCACGGGTTGCAGCCCGTGGGCGTCGCGCATTGACGCTTCCAATTTCTATCACCATGGACGAACCCGGCCTCCTCCTCCGCGGCGTGACGTACCATTTCGCCAGCGGTCAGGCGTTGTGGTTCGGACTGGCGCTGCTGCTGCTGGCCGTGCGCGTGGAGGGCTGGAGCTGGTCGCGCTTCCGAATC
>Ga0073934_10007069_pt1 | contig 15874 bp, 10 predicted proteins | sample LarsenN4metaG_FD_76834 | JGI IMG/M metagenome (GOLD analysis project Ga0073934, IMG submission 76834) | Hot spring sediment bacterial and archeal communities from British Columbia, Canada, to study Microbial Dark Matter (Phase II) - Larsen... ...
AGCGAGTTTGCCGGACCTGACTGCGCCATGATCGCCTGACCGATGTGAATAATTTCCGATGCATTGGCGCCGAAACAGTGTATACCCAGCACTTCCAGCGTTTCGCGATGGAACAGGATCTTCAGCATGCCCGCCGTCTGGCCGGTGATTTGTGCCCGGGCCAGGTTCTTGAATGCGGCATGCCCGATTTCGTATGGAACCTTCGCCTGCGTCAATTCACGTTCGTTGGCGCCGATGGAACTGATTTCCGGCGACGTATAAATGCCCGTAGGCACATCGCGCGCCAAACTCGATTCCACTTTGCCTTCGATGCAGTGTCGTGCCGCATACCGGCCCTGGACGTAAGCCGCGCTGGCGAGCGACGGAAATCCGATGACGTCGCCGACGGCGTAGATGTGCGGAATCGACGTTTGAAAATGTTCGTTCACCTTGAGTTGGCCGCGGCTATCGGGTTGCAGGCCGACCGACTCCAGGTTCATGTGGTCCGTATTGCCCGTGCGGCCATTGGCCCAGAGCAGCACGTCGGTCTTGATCTGTTTTCCCGACTTCAGAAAAAGCACGACGCCGTCGCTTGTGCCTTGGACCTTCTCGTATTCCTCGTCATGCCGCAATAGCACGCCCTGGTCGCGCATGTGATAGCTCAAGGCGTCGATGATCTCGTCGTCGAGAAACTCGAGCAGCTTGGCGCGCGTGTTGATCAGGTTCACTTTGACGTTCAGATTGCGGAACATCGACGTATATTCGCAGCCGACGACGCCCGCGCCGTAAACCGTGATCGACTGCGGCGTGTGATCGAGCTGCAGGATCTTGTCGCTGTCGAAGATGCGCGGATGCTTGAAGTCCACGTCCGGCGGATGATAAGGCCGAGCGCCGACGGCGATGATGATCGCGGCACCGTGCAGCCGGTGCCGCGCCCCGCTATTCTCCTCGACTTCGACGGTATGCTCGTCGAACAACTTCGCGCGTCCGTGCACAACGGTGATGTCGTTGCGGTCGTAATAGGTGCGGCGCATTTCGACCTGCCGGTCGATCACCGAGCGGGCAGCCTTGCGCAGATCGGGAAAATCGAGATGGACGTTGATGCCGGCCGTTCGAAAGATCGGGTTGCGATTGGCCTCAGCCATTTGAAAGATGGCGTGTCGCAGCGACTTGCTCGGGATCGTGCCCCAGTGCGTCGAACCGCCGCCGACTTGAGGAAAGCGCTCGACGACGGCGACTTTTTTTCCGCTCTTGGCGGCATGCATCGCGGCCCCTTCTCCTCCGGGACCCGTGCCGATGATCACGACATCAAACTGGCCGGCGTCATTCACCGCCACAATTTCGTCCTTTCTACATGGGGCTGTCCCATTCGCGCGAGCGATCTTCGGCGATCTCCTGCTGCACGAACCAGCGCATTTCCTCCGCGATGCCGGCCGCGAGGTCCTTCTGCTGCAATTCCGGCGGTAGGACGCCCCATGCGTAGGTTTCGACCTCCCAGTGCTTCACGCCGGAGTGCTGGCGAATCGTGCGCAGGCACGCGACAATGTCGCTTTGCGTGCTCGTCAAACTGCCGAACCGACCCAGATATATCGGCACGTGGAAGTGCGTCCGCCATTCGCCTTCGCTCGGTTCCTGCTTCAGCGCGAACGACAGGTCCTCGTGAAATCGCTCGCGTCCGGCAACGCGGACGACGGTTTGATGCAAATAGCGAGGTTCGTTGAAGGACGATAACTGCAACCGGGCGCGGCTTCGCTCTTCGGCGGCCAGGGCCGAGAACGGAGCGCAGACCGCGGCCGAAACCTGCACCTTGCCGATTTCGATCCCAGCCGAACGAAATGCGCTCAACGCCAGCGCCTGTTCTTCGAACATGACCGACGAGTGGCAAATATCGTGGCAGACGCGAATGTGCCGGCGAATGAGCCGTTCGTTGCCGCCGGGAAGCAGATAGCGTTCGAACAACCAAACGACGTCGCGCGATCGTTGCAGCAAACAGCCGGGTTCCGGTTCGAGGCAGACGTAGATCAGGCGGCCGCGTTCGCGCTCCAACTGGGCGAGATAATCGGCCAGCGCGCGTAAATTGGCCGCTGCTTCCTGCCAGTGCTCGGTGGTCGGTTCGGGCTTGCCCCAAGCGATGGGCAAAGTCGATATGCTGCCCTGCATGCCCATCGGCAAAAGCGCATCCTGCAGACGCGCCAGCCGCATCGTGTAGTCGAGTCGTTCCGGCTCCCACCACGTGGGTTCGTACACCGCGTGCTTGACCACTTTCTGATGAAAGTCGCCGTAGGGAAAGCCGTTGAAAGTGAATGGCACGAGTCCGACCTGGTCCAGCCATGAGGCCCATTCGCCGACGTTGCCGCTCTCTTCGAGGCTTTTTGCCGCATTCGCCGAAAGCCAGAGTCCGACACCCATCGGCTTCGACGGTGCAACTTTCTTTTTGACCGCGAGGGAATATCGATTCAGATTGGCCCGGGTCGTCGCCAGATCCGCGCCGGCGTGAACGTTCGTGCAATAACCAGTCGTCGTCAGGTCCGATTCCATGAAGTTAGTGTAGAGCGCATCACTTTTTCATGGGACGGTAAGTGCCCGGCGGTTCGACCGGTTCGACTTTGCCCCGGCTCCACCATTCACCGGCCCGCTTCGGGTCGTATGCCGGATTTCGCCTCGGCATCTGTGCGTTGACTTCCTGTCGCCAGCGGGCCAGGGCGGTTCGCAATGCTGCAGCGCGTGCCGGCTCAGCCTTGGCGAGGTCGTTCGACTCGCTGATGTCTTTTTCGAGATCGTAAAGCTCGAATTCGCCCGTGTCGAAAAACTCGATGCCTTTCCATCGGCCTTGACGAATCGCGCTCGACGGCCGGCTGTGATGGTAGTGCGGATAGTGCCAGAACAATAAACGTTGCGATTGCGCCTCCGGGAGCGACAACCGCGATATCAGGCTGACGCCGTCCATCGTTTGTTCCGGAGCTTTCGCGCCCGCAGCTTCAACGATCGTCGGATACAGGTCGGTCGAAATCGCCGGCCCATCGCTGACGGCGCCGACCTTCGCTCGGCCCGGCCAGCGGATGATCGTCGGAATGCGAATGCCGCCCTCGTAGAGCGAGCCTTTTTCATTCCGCAGCGGCCGATTGAGCGTGCCGGGCCAGCCGCCGGATTCGCGCTCCAGGCCGCCATTGTCCGAGGTAAAAATCACAAGCGTGTTGTCGGCCAGGTGCAATTCGTCGAGCGCTTTCAGAATCTTGCCGACGCATGAATCGAGTTCTTCCAAAAGGCCCGCATACGTCGGATGGCACGAGTAGCCATCGACTTTCGCTTTCGATTCATATTTCTTTTGGAGCTGGGGCGTCGTGTCGAGCGGGATGTGGACCGCGAACGGATGCACCTGCACGTAGAACGGCCCGTGCTTGTGGGCTCGGACAAATTCAATCGCCTTGTCGGCCAAATAATCCCCAGCGCGGCGCGGCGACTTCGCCGGCGGTTCCTGACGCGGGCCCGGAATCGAATGCCCGTTGAACTCGATGGCGACATCGAAGCCCTGTTCTTTCGGGCCGAAGCCTCGGCCGCCAAGGTGCCACTTTCCGAAATGGCCGGTCGCGTAACCGCGGCTCTTCAGCGATTCCGCGATCGTGACAGTTTCCAGCGGCAATTCCAAGGCGATCGGCGGTTCGGCCAGCTTTTCGAACGGCCGCCAGTGACCGGGAATGTGTGCCGTCAAACCGAGCCGGGCAGGATATTGCCCCGAGAGGATCGCCGCCCGCGTCGGCGAACAGACCGGCGCCGCGGCGTAAAAGCTCGTAAAGCGGATTCCCTGTTTCGCGAACCGGTCGAGATGCGGCGTCTCGTTGAACTTGTTGCCGTAACAACCGAGATCGGCCCAACCAAGATCGTCGGCGAGGATCAAGACAACATTGGGCGGCCTGGGCGACTCCGCTTGGCACGGCGCCGCGGCTGCGACCGCGAGAAACAGGCAGCAAAGGGCAATGCGAATAAATGAAGAATGAAAAACGAAGAACGAAGAATGAAGAATTGAAAACGCACGGCCAAACCGCGCGAATTCTGGTTTGTCATTCTCCGTTCCTAATTCTTCATTCTTCATTCTTCATTCTTCATTCTTCATTCTTCATTGATTACGTTTGCGGGGTGCTGCGGAAGCAACGGACGCGGCCGTCGGCGACCCACTCGACGATGTAGAAATTGCCTTTCGAATCGACGGTCATGGCATGCGGGTAGGCGAATTTTTCCGGAATCTTGCGAAGTTCGTCGACTTTTTTCCCTTCGCCGTCGCCGAGGTGGGCCATCACCTTGTCATGCTCGTCGAGAATGGTGACGCGAGAACCGAGTTCGGGGATAAAGAGCTTGCCGTCGTGCTGATAGAAGCAGCAGGGCAGCCGCACGCCGGGGATGGAGCGCTTGAATTCCAAGTCGAGCGAGTAGACTTCAATCCGGTTGTTGGCGCGGTCGGCGAAGTAGACCTCGGGTTCCTTTTTGAGCGTGTTGATCCAGACGCCGTGCACGACGCTGAATTTGCCGTGCTCTTTTCCGGGTCCGCCGATGGTCTTGATGAGTTTGAAATTCTTGTCGAAGCGATGGACGAGTTGGCTGCCATAACCGTCGACCACGTAAATGTCGCCGTTGGCGGAAATCGCGACATCGGTGGGGTTCGTGAAGTTGAACTTCTGCGACGTGGCGGATTCTTTTTCCACATTGCCGATGGTATAGAGCACTTTGCCCTTGAGGTCGGTCTTGTACACTCGCGCGCCGAGCTTCGGGCCGCCCTTGGGCGCGCTGACGTTTTCGGTCCAGTACAGGAATTCGCCGTCTGCTTCCTTGTTCCAGTACAGGCCGTGGGCGGTGGCGGCGATTTGCTGCGGGCTGTACCCGATGCCGTCGCCAAAATCCTTGCTCCAGGTTTCGAGCAGTTTGCCGTCTTTGTCGAAAACGGCCACGCATGGATTGGCGGATCGCGAGGTGACGAAAACGCCGTCTTGCGAATCGACGACGACGGCGCAACCGAGGCCGTAGGTCATCCCTGAGGGCAACCGGCCCCAGGTTGGGTCGAGCGTGTAGGTCTGCTTGCCGGTCCCGATGCGGACGGCGTCCTTCTCGTCTTTCGCGCCGGCGCTTGGCGCCAGAGCCAGGCCCGCCGTGACGGCGGCGCTCGTTTTCAGAAAGGATCGACGCGTAAACAAATAGTCGCCCTGCCTCATGATCGTTCTCTCCGCTGTTGAATCGTGCGCAACACGAGAATGATTGTAATGCCTCATCACGCCGTGTCACTCGAAAAGCAGAAAAGTGCTTCGTCGCTCGGCAATGGAACTGATTGCAGGCAACCGTCCTTGACGGCATGCAGCGCGGCGGTATAGTGCAGTTGCCGTTGCGGTGGCGACTAGTCGGGGCGTCTTCAATTGGCGAACCGATACGGACCTGCACGGGAGCCAAACTTTTCATGCTTTCGGCGCTTGCAAGCCCATCCTCCGCTTGTGGAGATTGTAGTGGGATCCAAAAACCGAGAGTGAGGCGCCCATCTGAATCGCGGGTTCACCAACATGCGTCACGACCGCCATCGCAGCGGCAAATTTTTTGTAAATTTTTCAGCTGAATCCAGCTGAAAAGAATGACCTGCCGAAAAAAGTTAAACCATTCGGAGATGCCGACTTGCGGCCGATGATCGAAAAGTTCACAGAATAATATTGGATTGAGCAAAATTTGGTCGCAATGACGCAAAATGGTGTAACTGCCGAATCGGCTTGAAGATACAGCTGCAAAATCAGCTCGCCGCAGGTTCCCGACTTTTCGATTGACTGTGCGATTTCGGCTTAGTAACGTATGACCCCATGCAATGATCAGCCCGCGTTGATCGCGGGGTTCATGGATGGAATTCGTTATGCGGATTTCCCCTCTTCGATCACGCCGCCCGGGAAGCCGATTGACGATGTCCACGTCCACGGGATTGCCGCTCTCCCGTCCACACTGGAGGCGGATGTTAATCTTGGAACATGTTTGTGCGGCAGGTTGACTCGCACACGACCTGCCGGAATTGAAGTGAGTTCATTCCTTGGAACCTGGCTTCCTAACCGAAGCCGCGGCATGATGCTTTATTTTCTCCTCCGCGACGGATCGCGAAGGGGTCCGTCCACGGAGGGAGACAAAGCCACCAGCCGGAAGCCGCCGATCCGCCACGGGCCAGGATGGCCCAACGACAAGCGTCCAGGATGGCGAGGTCGGGTGGGAAGAGGCGTACGACTCGCGTACCACCTCAGTGATCGGTGTCGCCGGTGACTGGTGCCCTGCAGGGATCGTGGGGCCACGACCGCACGGCAGGAACGACAGGATGTTCGTTCTTGCCGTGCACTTTTTTGCGCCCGTTCGCACTAGAACCTTTTGTTCGCCGCTTCTATCCTCACCTACATGCCGGCCGATTTTCTTTCTTTGCTCGATCGACGCGTCGTCATCCTCGACGGCGCTATGGGTACAAGCATACACCGCTTCGAGCCTTCCGTCGCCGATTGGGGCGGCGATAAGTTCGTCAATCTTTCCGACCACATCAACTTGACCCATCCGGAATGGATTGTCGAAATTCATCGATCCTTTCTCCGCGTCGGTTGCGATGCCGTCGAAACGAATACGTTCAACGGCAGCAAGCACGTTCTGGCCGAGTTCGGCGTCGCCGCGGATTGTTATGCCTTGAACAAACTCGGCGCCGAGCTGGCCCGCTCCGCAGTCGACGAATTTACGACCCGCGAACATCCGCGTTTCGTCATCGGTTCGGTGGGTCCGGGAACGAAGACTCCCTCGCTGTTGAATCCGTCGACTTATCTTTCTTTCGACGATCACCACGCATCCCATTGCGAACAAATGCGCGGGTTGATCGACGGCGGCGTCGATGTGCTGTTGATCGAAACCTGTTACGACATTTTGCAGGCGAAATCGGCGATCATTGCCGCGCTCGACGTCATGCACGAACGCGGCGTGCGGTTGCCGCTGATGGTGCAGGTGACCATCGAACGCAACGGCACGATGCTGCCGGGAACCGAAATGGCGGCCGCACTGACGACGCTGCAATCATTTCCGGAAATCGATGTCATCGGCCTCAACTGCGCCACCGGCCCCGACTTGATGTTGTCGAGCATCCGGTTCCTCAGCGAGGCCTGCACGCGCCGCATCAGTTGCCTTCCCAATGCCGGGCTGCCGGAAAACATCGACGGCAAAACGCATTTTCCGCTCCAGCCTGCCGAGTTGGCATCCTGGCTGGGCCGCTTTGTACGCGACTTCGGCGTCAACATCGTCGGCGGCTGTTGCGGTACGACCCCGGAACACCTTGCCGCCGTCGTCCAGGAACTCCGCGACGTTCAACCCAAACCGAGGCAGCCCAGGAGCGCCCCGGCCGTTTCGTCGCTCTTTCAATCGATCGACCTGCACCAGGAACCGCGGCCGCTGTTGGTCGGCGAGCGGACCAACACGAACGGCAGCAAAAAATTCAAGCAGTTACTGGAAGCGGAAGACTGGGACGGCCTGGTCGATATGGGCCGCGAACAAGAACGCGAAGAAGTTCACGTCATCGATGTTTGCACGGCATTTGTCGGCCGCGACGAAGTTCGCGACATGACCGAGGTCGTGCGCCGCTTCAATTCCGTCATCCAAAAACCGCTGATGATCGACTCGACCGAAGTGCCCGTGGTCGAGACGGCATTGAAGTTGATTTCGGGCAAAGCGATCATCAATTCGATCAACCTCGAAGACGGTCGAAAAAAGCTCGATGTCCTCGTCCGCTTCGCGCGCCGTTACGGCGCCGGCCTGGTGGCCCTGTGCATCGACGAAAAAGGCCAGGCGGATACGGCCGACTGGAAGTTCGAAGTCGCCAAACGCATCTACGATATTTGCACGAAGGAATACGGCGTTCCGCCCAGCGACCTGTTGTTCGATCCACTGGTGTTTCCGCTCACGACCGGCCAGGAACAAACGCGCCGCAGCGCGCTGGAGACGTTCAACGCCATTCGGCGGATCAAGAACGAGCTTCCCGGCGCATTGACGCACATCGGGCTGTCGAACTGCTCGTTTGGCATGCGGCCGTATGCCCGCCAGGTGCTCAACAGCGTTTACCTGCATCATGCGCTGGAGCATGGGCTCGATTCGGCCATCCTGCACGCCTCGAAAATCCTGCCGCTCGCCCAGATCGACGACGAGGGAAAGGACATTTGTCGGCGCTTGCTCTTCGACGACCGCAGCCAGGGCGATCCGCTGCAGCAATTGATCGCCCACTACGGCGACAAAAAAGCCTCCGCCTCCGGAGCCGGCGCCAGCCTCGGCGAGACAATCGAAGAGCGCTTGCGTCAGGCGATCATCCAGGGCCGGCGCGAGACATTGATCGCCGACCTGGACGCGGCCCGAGAGTCGCATTCGCCATTGGAAATCATCAACGATATTCTGCTCGACGGCATGAAGGTCGTCGGCGACCTGTTCGGCAGCGGGCAGATGCAGTTGCCGTTCGTCTTGCAATCGGCGGAGGTCATGAAGGCCGCCGTCGCCCACCTGCAGCAGTTCATGGAAAAGGCCGATGTGTCGGAGAAGGGCAAGATCGTCCTGGCCACGGTGAAGGGCGACGTGCACGACATCGGCAAAAACCTGGTCGATATCATCCTGACGAACAATGGGTACAAGGTTTATAACCTCGGCATCAAGCAGCCGATCGACAGCATTCTGAGCGCCGCCCAGGAAACGAATGCCGACGCCATCGGCATGAGCGGCCTTCTGGTCAAATCGACCGTGGTCATGAAAGAAGACCTGCTCACGCTCAACGACCGCGGCGTGACCATGCCGGTGATCCTGGGCGGGGCAGCGTTGACGCGCCGGTATGTCGAGGAAGACCTGCGCCGGCTCTATCGCGGGCGGCTGTTCTACGGCGAAGACGCGTTCGACGGCTTGCGAATCATGGACCTGCTGGCGGCGGAGCGGAACCATATCCCCGCCGGCAGCCGGGCCCTGGCGCAGATCGCCGCCGTCAAACGCAACGGCCATCAACGGCATGTGGAACCGATCGCTCCGGTCGCCGACGTGCCGGCGCCGATATCGTGTTGCCGGCCGACGCCGAACGGTTCGCTCGTGCGTTCGAACTTGCAGCCCGCAGCCGACATCCCGCAGCCGCCGTTTTGGGGCAGCCGCATCGTTACCGATATCCCAGTCGAGGAAGTATTCGCATTCCTGAATGAGCGGACGCTGTTCAGCACGCAATGGCAATTCGTCAAGAACAACGTCAATCCGAAGGAATACGACCGGCAAATGCGCGAAGTCGCCGAGCCGGCGTTGGCCCGGCTCAAGCGCGAATGCCTCGAACAAAACATCCTGCGGCCGGCCGTGGCCTACGGCTATTTCCCCTGCGTTTCCGACGGCGACGATATCATCATTCTCGAACCCGATCAACGAACGGAACGATTGCGCTTCACTTTTCCGCGTCAGGACGGCGGCGAACATCTCTGCCTCAGCGATTACCACGCGCCACAAAACTCCGGCCGGATCGACGTGGTCGCGCTGATGGCCGTCACCGTTGGCGACGAGGTCAGCAAACGCACGAAACTACTGTTCGAAGGCAACCAGTACACCGACTACCTGTTCCTGCACGGCCTGGGCGTCGAAGCGGCCGAGGCGCTGGCGGAGTGCTTCCACAAGCGCTTGCGTCAGGAATGGGGCATCGCCGGCGACGACGCCGCCGAAGTCCGCAAGCTCTTCAAGAAACACTATCGCGGCTGCCGGTATTCCTTCGGCTACCCGGCTTGCCCGGCACTCGAAGACCAGACAAAGCTCTTTGCCTTACTGGAACCCGAACGCATCGGCCTGGCGCTGACGGAACAGTTCCAACTCGAGCCGGAACAATCGACCACGGCTCTCGTCGTCCATCACCCCGCGGCGAAGTATTTTAACATCGATGTTCGGACCGAAGTCGGTTAGCCCGACGCGCCAGCGAGGGATCATCTTTCACCCTCGCTGGCGCGTCGGGCTAACACGCGAAATGCAGCTCACCTGTCGCCCGGTTTCAGCGTCAAATCAAAATTGGCCGCCGTGGTGCCGCCCGGCGGTACGTCGAAGGTCAGCTTTGTATCCTGGTTGTAGCGCTCCGGCAGGATCTCGCGCCGCTTTGGTTTTGCGCCCGCGTCCGGCATCTCGCTGGGGCCGGCCTGTGTATCGACCGTAATGATGTAGACCTTGTGCGAACCGACGACGGCGCCGGACTTGCGGCCTTCGCTGTCCAGGGTCAGCGTGAATCGCCCGTCCGCGTCCGTCTCGCCCTGCGATGTCGGCCCCGGCGCGATTTTGCCGTCCGAAGCAATCGGCGCGAAATGCACATGCGCCTTCGCCAGCGGTTTTCCATCCAGCGTCACCCGCCCCGACACCGGCGCAACCTTGTAATCCCGGTTGCACCCGAAGATCGGCAACAATGCGAGCAATATCACCCAACCGTGCCGCCGCATCTTGTATCCTTCAGTGCAAGCCAAATCCCATAGCGAAACTCGCCCAAGTTCCGGAACACCGCATTTTGTAGCGGAACTCGCAAGAGTTCCGGAAGTCTTGCCTCCTGTCTCCTGTCTCCTGTCTCTTGCCTCCGTTCTCCTGTCTCCTGTCTCCTGTCTCCTGCCTCCTGCCTCCTGCCTCCTGTCTCCTGTCTCCTGTCTCCTGCCTCCTGCCTCCTGCCTCCTGCCTCCTGCCTCCTGTCTCCTGTCTCCTGCCTCCTGCCTCCTGCCTCCTGCTTCGGATCAAAAGTCTCCCGGCACGACCTCGCCGTTGGCGATCGTCGCCATGGCGGCAAAGAGGTTCATATCGATCGTCGGGCTGATGCCGCGCACGGAGCCGTCGGCAAAAGCGAAGTTCATTCGGCCGGCCGCATGCATCGTGCCCCAGGCGCGTTTGCACGGGTTCGATCCGAAGGCGCCGCCGATGGCAACGCACTGGTTGTAATCCGGGATCATTTGCCGGGTTTGCGGCGGCAGGATCGCAGCCGACTGGTTGTACGACGTGTAGGTATACGCCCAGAACGTCGTTCGCCGCGGGTTCGTCCGGGTCATGTATTCGCCGACCATCAGCGTGTTGGATGTGCCGTCGAAGATGTTGTTGATGCGCTCGGCCGGCGAATACGGGATTGGCGGATAGCTCGTCGTCGGCGCATATTGCTGGTTGACCGAGGTATGCAAAACGCCGCGCCAGCCGAGTGGAAAGATCACGCCGTCGGTCGCATCGAACCAGGCGCTGCCGTCGGTTCGGCCCTCCATGGCGCGATAAGAGCCGGTGGCATACAGCAAACCAGACCCGGGGCCGCTTTCTGGTTGGAACAGCTTGCCGGCGTTTGGATCCGACGGGCAGGTATACACTTTGACGAATTGCGTTCGGACGAAGGCATTGTTTGCATGTTCGTTGGCGACGTTGAAATCATACCGGCGATAAAGGTTCTCTTGCTCGATGAACGGCAGGATGAAGATCGTCCAGGTTGGTCCGCTCGGCGTGCTGCAGCAATCGCCGTTGGTGACGCCGCCATGCGGAAACTTCCCGTGAGCGTCGTGATAATTGTGCAGGGCCAGGCCGATCTGCTTGAGGTTGTTGCTGCACTGGATGCGCGCCGCCGCGTCGCGCACCTTTTGCACGGCGGGCAGCAATAGTCCAATCAGGATGGCGATGATGGCGATGACGACGAGCAGTTCGATCAACGTAAACCCAGGGCGACGGCAGACTCGCGCGGAAAACATAGGAGACTCCGTAACGAAGATGAAAGCGGAGTCGAAGGTGACAACTACCAATCTAAACGCAGTTTCAACGTCGCACAAGTAAAAACAGGTCTGGAGTTTACCCAGTTTGAAGCGCTCGTGCTCCGGAAAAAGTCAGGCCACGGGGCTGCGCCACACGGAACTGCGTTGACACGGATGAACACGGATTCTGTGCATCGAATATGCGATCGTCAAACTTGTTTCGCTTCCGCTTTGAAGTTGATGAAATTGCTCATTACGCAGACCACCGCAAACTGCAAAAAATCCGTGTACATCCGTGCGATTGAAGATCCGTGTAGCGCAGCTCCGTGGGCGGTTTTGGATCGTGTTCGATCGAAGCACTGGGTGAACACCAAAAAACAGGTGGGATCATACGGGTAAAACGACCGGGAAACCGAGAAACGAGAATTAAGAACCGAGCACGGTTCAAATGCTCGTTTCGCTGCAAAGTTGCAAGTTGCCTGGATTTGAGCGTCGAGTGCGACAAACTTCGCCATTCGTCAGTTGCACTCGGCGACGAGCGGGTCGGCGAGTTCCTTGACGTAGAACAGCCGGCCGGCCAGCGTGGGCATGTAGGTGCTGGGAATCCAGGTCGTCGGTTGGATGTGCAGCGTCATCCGCAGCGACAGGCCTTGCCACTGCATGCCGCGGTTGAACGTGCCGTCGGCGCCGCCGATGATGCGGTCGGCTCCGAGGAAAAGAGCCGGCCCGATGGTGTTCGCGTACGCCGGGACCAGCGTCGTGCGGCTCTTGAAGCTGGTCAGGGCGTTTTGCTCGATGGTCAGCGGATGCAGTTTGGCGCCGAGCCGGTGGGTTTGCGCTTTCCAGTCGGCTTCGCCGGCGAACTCGGCGGCGAAGTGCGGCTCCCAGAAAGCGATGTGGCAAACGCGGCCGATGCCGAACACGGTGACCAGCTTCCCGCCTTTTTTTCGCAGGTCGGCGATCTGGGCGGCATACGTGGGCAGCTCGTTCTTCCAGGCGAAATGTCGATGCTTGGCCGGGATGGTCAGATTGCCCAGCGGACCGTAAAGGGCCTGTTCCATGGCGAACTGGAAGGCCCCGGTGTGCGTAGCAGGAAGAGTGTTCCCCTGGGCGTCCGACCATTCGTCCATGTTGAAGCCGTGCACGTGGTCGCAAGGAACGTTCCATTCCTTCAGGAAGTAAACGGTCCAGCGATACATGCCCATCGGCCCGACCGGGAGGATGAGGACGAGCGGCCGGCCGTCGTGGCGGGCCTGCTGGATTTCGCGGGCGATCTCGTGGCCCATGTAGGTGTCGAAGTCGGCGTAGTCGCGGCAGAGCACGGGCTCGAACTTCGGATGCCACCATGGCTGGCGCTGGACGACATCGGCCCCGGCGAGCGCGCCGACGCGGTCGATCTCGGCCAGGTCCCAGCCTTTGGGAAAGAAGCCTTCCATCATCGAGCCGGAAATGGTGGAATTGAGGTCCATGCGAGACTCCGTCAAAGCGTTCGAGTAAGGCCGACGGTTGACTGCATAGAGCGCCGCGGTATGTCGGTCAACGAAAAAAGAGAAGCAGAAGCGGAACACAAAGAACACCAAGGGGCACAAAGCACACCAATATGGCAGAACATTGGATTCAGCGATGCAAGGGCTCAATCGTGCAAATCGGTTTTTTTTGTGAACGTTGTGTTCTCTGGGGCTCTCTTCTTGCTCTTGTCAGCAGAGGTTACTGGGCTAAAAAAATAGTTTCGGCGTTTTGCGCCCATGGCGGGCGCGGTCGTCGGTAATGGGAGGACTTCATCGTGCTGCGATGCCGTTTCGGGTTGGCGAGTGTGTTGGCGCTGTTGTTGGTGCTGCCGGCACTTGCCCAGGACAAGGCAGTGATTGACTGGAAATTCGAGAAGGGCAAGACCTTCTATCAGGAACTTACCACGATAACGACCCAGAACATGAAAGTCATGGGGCAAGAAGTCGTGCAAAAGCAGAATCAAACCTTTTACTTCAGCTTCACGGCAAAGGATGAAAAGGAAGGCGTCTGGACGATCGTGCAAAAGATCGAAGGCGTGAAGATGTCGATCGAGATCGCCGGGCAATCGATCAGCTACGATTCGACCAATCCGACCACCGCGCCCAATCCGCTGGCGGAGTTCTTCAAGTCGCTGATCAATTCCGAGTTCACGTTGACGCTCGACAAGGCAAAGCGCGTCACGAAGGTCGAAGGCCGCGAGGATTTCGTCAAGAAGCTGACCGCCGCCAATGCGCAGATGCAGCCCTTGTTGAAGGAAATCCTGACCGACGAATCGCTCAAGCAGATGGCCGATCCGACGTTCGGCATGGTCGCGGGCAAAGAAGTCGCCAAGGGCGAAGCCTGGGAACGCAAGAACACGGTCAGTCTCGGACCCATCGGCGGCTACGACAGCACCTACAAGTACATCTACGATGGCAAGGAAAAGGTCACCGTCGGCGGCAAGGAAGAAACCCGCGACAAGATCAAGATCGAAACGACGTTGACCTACAAGACGCCGGCGCCAACCACCGACACGACCCTGCCGTTCAAGATCAAGTCGGCCGACCTGAAGACCAAGGACGCCGGCGGCACTGCGGTCTTCGACAGCGCCAAGGGCCGGCTCGAGAGCATGAAGCTGACGCAGAAGCTCGAAGGGCCGATCGACGTCGAAATCGCCGGACAGACCAGCAAGGTCGATCTCAAGCAGGAACAGACGACGGAGATCAAGACCTCCGATACGTCGCCGTTGGTGAAGAAGCCGACGTAAGCGTGACTTTTTGCATTTCAGAATTGCTGCTTGCGGCCTAGCGCTTGAGACCCTGGTCCGAGCGCGATGCCGCAAGCGGCGTTTTCGGACAGCGATTTGAGGCGGCACATGCGCTACCTCGTCATCGGCGCGAGCGGTCAATTGGGCCGCGACCTTTGCCCGCGGCTGCCAGGCGAGGTCATCGGCGTCGGACGAGAACAGGCGGATCTGACCAGGCCGGACCTGCTGAAAGCGACGCTGGACGAGCATCAACCGCAAACGGTCGTCAACTGTGCCGCGTACAACTTCGTCGATCGCGCCGAGACGGAACCAGAAACGGCGTTTGCGGTCAATGCACTCGGAGCACGGTCGCTGGCCACACTGTGCGGCGAACGACAAATCACGCTGGTCCATTTCAGCACCGACTACGTCTTTGGCCTCGACGCCGGCCGAACAATACCGTGGAATGAGGATGATCCGCCCGGGCCGGTTAGCGTGTATGCCGCCAGCAAGTTAGCGGGCGAGTACTTCGTCCGCATGTATTGCCCCAGGCACTTCGTGATTCGCACGTGCGGCCTGTACGGCATCTGGGGTTCCGGCGGCAAGGGCGGCAACTTTGTTGAGACAATGCTCAAGCTGGCAGGGCAGGGCAAGCCGCTGCGAATCGTCGGCGACCAGGTGTGCACGCCCACTTACACGCGCGACCTGGCCGAAGTGCTGACGCCGCTGATCGGCACGACGCACTACGGCCTGTACCATTTGACGAGTGCCGGGAGTTGCTCCTGGTTCGAGTTTGCCGGCGCCATCTTTGACCTGGCCGGACTCAAGGTGGAACGTTCGCCCGTCACATCCGTCGAATACGGCGCGGCAGCGCGACGACCGGCGTACTCGGTGCTGTCGAATCGCCGCTACGAATCGCTGGGCTTCGCCCCCATGCGGCCCTGGCGCGAAGCGCTGGCGACCTATCTGGCAGAGCGGTTGAGGAAATAGGAGAGCAGGTCACAAAGAACACAAAGGATGCACAAAGAGCACAAAGAAAAAGCGGTATTCTCGATTGCCCCACCTATTGAGCATCTCTTTTTACTGCTATTTACTGATAATCTTCCCACGGAGAGAAGAATTCCAAGAGACGATCACGAAAGCACGAAACCACGAAGAAGTCGCCGATTACTTTCGTGATTTCGAGCTTTCGTGATTTGCTTTTTGCCCTTGGTTGCGACTCGGCCGCGCTGGGACATTTGTGACTTCTTTGTGACCTTCCTTTATTCGTCTCTAGTGCACATTTCGCTTTGGTGTAGCGCAATTCGCCAGAATTCCGGTCCGGAACTCTTGCGGGTTCCGCTACACGAAACTGAAATTCGCTCTAATACTTGAACTGAAAACCAAATGATAGCCCATGCACCGTGAAGTCGGTGGTGTTGTCCGGGACGCGCGGGCG
>Ga0073934_10007070_pt1 | contig 15872 bp, 11 predicted proteins | sample LarsenN4metaG_FD_76834 | JGI IMG/M metagenome (GOLD analysis project Ga0073934, IMG submission 76834) | Hot spring sediment bacterial and archeal communities from British Columbia, Canada, to study Microbial Dark Matter (Phase II) - Larsen... ...
GAAGCGGGATGGCTGGGAAGCTACCCCCTTTCGACGATCAGCCGGGGCGGCTCTCCGCATTATTGGAAACTGACGCGAGACGGCTATCGCATTCTGCACGGCGAGGATACCGGCCTTCCGCACCGGCGGACGTTTGAAGAGCTCGCCCTCGGCCACCATCACCACACGCAGGCGCTCGGGGAGTTTCTGGTGCAGACGTTTGTCTGTGCGCACCGGCAGGGGACTGCGATTCAGCACTTCGCTCGGGAGAACAGCGTCGAGCTGAAAGCGGCCGGGTTCACTGTCCGGCCGGACTGCGCCTTACAGCTCGTGACGTCGGATCAGCGGACCTACCACTTCTGCGTCGAGCTCGATAACGGGACCGAACGCATCCGCTCGCAACTCGACACCGAATCGCTGGAGCGAAAGATTCGGGGCTACGACGCCCATCAAGCCCAGTTCGGCCCGCTCGACCCCAGCCGGTATCTGGTGCTGTTCGTGACGACCCGCAGCCCGCAGCGCTTGCAGCACATCCTGTCGCTCGCCGCGGTCGTGATGCGAAATCCTCAGCGGACGGTGTTTCTTGGCGTGGATCTGGCGAGCTACTGCGCTGCCGATCCGTTCCGGGAAGCTGTGCTCACCGACCACCGGGGACTGAAGCGGATGCTCGTCCCGCGGATGCAGCCGACCACAGAGCGCGCAAACCGCCAAGTGCAGATCGCCACCGGTGTCGGGTAAACTTCACCTCCCATCGGCGGACGCCCTCCGGCGTCGGCCCTGCCCGTGACCGTGCGGACACCTCTGTCCCTCGCCGAACGTCTGTCGGCGGTGGAGACCGAGGTGGCGGCTCCTCTCTACTGCTGACGGAACCGAGCCGATACCCCTCGGATGTTTCCGGGACGGAGGCCGCTGGCGTTCGTATGTGCGCTCCGCCCGTGGGCCCGCCCCCGAAGTGGCGCTCGTCCGAAGGGGGCGGGTGGTCCCCACAATGTCCACGTTCATGCGCTTCCTGATCCGATCACCGGCTTTGAACGACCGGGGACCGGTGCACACCGAGTCGGTGCTGCGCTTGCTCCATCAGGCGAACCGGCAGCGCCTGCCGCTGACGTTGCAGCTGGAAACCGATCGAGGGGAGCTCGCATGGACGGTGGACTGCCCGGTCGAACTTGCCGCGATCTTCCGGGAGGCGTTCCTCGACGCCTATCCGGGCGCGACGATCACGGCCGAGCGCCGGCCACGGCAATCTACTGCTCGCATGATGTGGACCCAGGAACTCCGGTTGCGACCGGATCTGGGTCAGATCCGGGATCATGAAGGGGGGCGTGACCCGGTCAGTGGCCGGTTCGTGGACCCGGTCGCGGTCTTGTGTGCAGCGCTTCGGACCGGGCGATCGGGACGCATCGAATGTGCCGTGACTCTGGAACTTCACCCGGCAAGCCGGCGGCGTCTTCACCAGGCGACGCGGATGCTGGAACGAACCCAAAGGGTTCGCAACGCGCGACTCCGGCGGGTCTTGCTCCAGGCCACGACCCACCACAGGCGGCTGATCCGGGCTTGCGCATACCTCTTAGTATGCCTCTTCACCGGCTGGCGGCGGCCAAAAGGGACCGCCGAGCCTCCTCTTGGCAAACTTACCGAGCCACTCTTCGCCAGCCAATTGATGATCTCCGTCCACGCGCCAAATGATGCTTGGGAAATCGCCGAGCGAAAACTTCGCGAGATCGCCGGCGCCTTCGCGCAATTCACCACCGACGATGTCCGATTCGTCGTGACGCGCCCCCGCCTGGGACAACCAAGGCGTCGGGGGAGGGGATTCTTGCTCTCGGCTATGGAAGCCGCCCTGCTCTGGCATCCGCTGACGGAACCCGCCGGGAGCATCGCCCGCATCCCAACGGCACCGTTCCGGGAACTGGAGCCGCCGCGGCAGTTGCCGTTACCGAATGACTCCGGCGTGACGCTCCTCGGGCGCATCCAATTCCGGCAAGAGCGTCAGCAGTTCGGCATCCGCCAGGACGACTTGCGCCGGCACCTGCTCATTCTTGGGAAGACCGGCTGCGGGAAGAGTACGCTGCTTTCGAGCCTCGTCCGGCAGCAGATTGAGCGGAACCGCGGCGTGGTGCTCATCGATCCACACGGGCAACTCGCAGACGATGTCTTGGACATGATCCCCAAGCGCCGCACGAACGACGTCATCGTGTTCGATGCCGGAGACAAGGTCGCCCCCGTCGGATTCAATCCGCTTTACGGTCCGCCGGGGAGTGACCCCAGCCTGATTGCTGACGGCGTCTTGACCGCATTTCGACAGATGTTCGGCCTGGATGCCGGATCTGCCCCGCGGCTGCTGCACATCTTCCGGAACTCCCTGCTCTCGCTGATCGGTCGCCCAGGAGCGTCACTCCTGGCCGTGCAGCGGCTGCTCGTCGATGCGAATTATCGAAAGACCGTGATCGGGCAGGTCCAAAACCCCGTCGTCCGCGCGTTCTGGGAGACCGAGTTTCTGCGCTGGCACGAGCGGGAGCGGACAGAGTACATCGCGAGCCTGCAGAATAAGCTCGGGGCATTTCTCACGAATGCGCAACTCCAGGCGATCCTGGGGGCGACGGAGAAGTCGATCAACCTTCGCTCCATCCTTGACGAGTCGCAGGTCTTGATCTGCAATCTGTCGAAGGGAACGGTCGGCCACGAAGCCTCGACACTCCTCGGATCACTCTTGCTTTCGAGTATCCACGTCGCGGCCCTCAGCCGGGCGGATACGCCGGAATCGGACCGAACCGACGCCGTGATCGTCGTCGACGAGTTCCATGCGTATCTGTCCGACGGCAACACGACGCTCGCGGACGCCTTGGCCGAATCCCGCAAGTACCGGACGAGCTATGTCCTCGCGACCCAGCTTCTGGAACAACTCGATACTGCGACGCTCGCGGGCGTCCTCGGGAACTGCGGCTCGACTCTCTGCATGACGGTCGGGCCACGCGATGCAGCCATTCTTACCGACCTCCTGGGGCACGGCCTGACGCCCGAAGACCTCATGCGCGTCCCGAAGCACAACGGCTACCTGCGGCTGCTTGCCGAAGGAACGCCGCACACGTTCTCGATGACGACGCTCCCGCCGCCGCGGATGACCGAGCGGAGAGGGGAGACCGTCCGACGGGTGTCGCGGGAGCGGTATGGGCACAAAACTGCCCTCGGTAAGCTGCAGCCAATGAACCAACAGTGATCGCTCGTCGAGCGCAAATCCGGTTTCGCGTATTTTCGCCGGCTGAATCAGGAGCCAGCAATTCATTCCGGAAGTATGCACTTCGCAAAGCAGGCACCTGTTTATGCGAACCGGCTGGCCTCCGGCGGGGTCTGGTCACTTCAGCAGCGTCTTGAGCGGAATCTTCGCTGCCTGACAGAAACGACGGATCGTACCGATGCGCGGATCACCGCCCTTTAGGAACTGGCTGACAGCCTGCCGCGCCGTCTCTTTGGCGTAGCCCATGCGCTCGCCGAGTTCCTGCTGAGTAATCCCGGTCTCGGCTACCCACTTGCGGATAGCGAGCATCACGGGGTCGGTGGGTTTCTCTCCGTCCATGCCCCCATCTTAGAATCCGCGCTGATTTTGTCAATACTCCGTTGACATCCGCCCGGCGTGTCAATAGACTCTATACAGACACGAAGGGAACGCCATGAACCTGATCGACCTGGCCCGACTGGACGACAACCAAGCCTGGAAGTATCTGGAGAACATCCGGTGGCCAAATGGCCCGGTTTGTCCGCACTGCGGCTCCCAGAACTGCACGCATCTGGACGGCGTGAAGCATCGGCCCGGCACGATCCAGTGCAACCGTGGCGACTGCCGCCGTCAGTTCACGGTCACGGTCGGTTCCGTGATGGAATCCAGCCATATCCCGCTGGTGAAGTGGGTGATGGCGTTCCACCTACTGTGCAGCAGCAAGAAGGGCTTCAGCGCGAAGCAGCTACAGCGGGAACTGTCCCTCGGATCGTACCGGACGGCGTGGTTCCTGTTGCACCGCGTCCGGTTCGCGATGACGTCCGGCTTCGCTCAGTTGCAAGGTGTGGTCGAGTGCGACGAAGCGTATGTCGGCGGCAAACCCCGCTACAAGGGACAGTCCGTCCGCGGCCGTGGCACGAAGAAAGCCCCGGTTGTGGCCCTTGTGGAACGCGACGGCGACGCCCGCTGCTTCCCGGTCCAGATGGTCGATTCCAAGACGCTGCACACGGAGATCGTCGCCAAGGTGTCGCAGGACGCGACCATCGTCACGGACGAACTGGCGAGCTACCGGGGCGTCGGCAAGACGTTCAAGGGCGGGCATCACACCGTGAACCACGGCCGGAAGCAGTACGTCCGCAAGGGCAAGGGCGGGTTCAAGGTGACGACGAACACCGTCGAATCGTTCTTCGCCCTGCTGAAGCGTGGGAACTACGGCGTTTACACCAGATGTTCCGGCAGCACCTGCACCGGTACTGCGAAGAATTCGCGTTCCGGTGGCGGCACCGCAAGGTGTCCGACGCCGTGCGGACGGACGCCGCCATTGCCGGGGCCACTGGGAAGCGTTTGATGTATGAAACATCTGCGGCAAGGTAAACGGCTGAAACTGAACAAGCGGTGAACAATTCGCTTGACGTTTCGGTGGACATCGTCGATAAATGCCACCAATGCGATAAGTCGCAGGTGGATAACCCGCATGGGTTAGCGTGAAACGGCCCCCGCAAGGGGGTCGTTTCATTTCAGGTGAGGAAAATCTTTCCGTACCCATGCACTCGCCGGTCGATCTCGTTCCGATTGTACTTGGTTGCGATGATCTGCCGGACGCATTCGCCAAACGGCCCGTCATCTGGAATCGGTGCGTTGTGCGATCGGACGACGTCGAAACGCACAGGATGGGCCAGAAGATCGCTGATCTGAAGGCCGATGATGTCGGCCTGTTTCGGTTTCAGCTTGATCTCACGCGACGTAAGCCGCTCCGAGAAGAACTCTGGTGGATGATATTCCGACCCTGAGCCGATCAACGTCCTGTACGCGTCCTTCAGCGCCTCGTCCTCGACGCGACCCCTCGACTCCGCAATCACGTCGCCGACGGATTTAGAGTAGTGCAGCCATCCGCAGTACCGTTCCATCATCAGCTTCATGCAGTAATGGTACGGTTGCTTCGCCTCTTGGGCCTTGCGCTCTTGGTGCGCCCTCTTGTCGAGGACAACGCCGATCAGGCGATAGTGCAGCCCAAAGAGCCGCAGCACCTGCTTGTTGAATGCATCGCGCTTCGCATCGTCCTGGAGACGCGTGAATGGTCCGCGCGCATACAGGATGTCGTCGCGGTGAAGAATGACCGGGTAATCTGGATGTGAATCGAAATGGTCCATCCGCTGCCGGTTGAACTCCCGAAACACCGTCTCGCGGTAATAGCCGGATTCGATTGCGACACCACACAGGCACAGATACCGACGACGGTCGTCGTCGAGATTGCGGTAGCGGTGATCGCCAGACTCGTCGATGTAGAGGGTGTACCTGCGTGGTTGGAATGCCTTCATCGTCCGCTCGCATCATGCAGCGGCACGCACGGCCCGATTCCTCAGAATCCTTCCCGCTTGACGTTCCGGGCAACTGTCCCTACGATTCATCCCGGACGGAAACGACGCTTCGGCTTCGTGCTGTCGGCCTTGGTTGAGGTGCTGGTAACACCCAACCGGGTTCAGGGACAAATTGGTACATGGGGAAGCCGCTTAGTTCGTCCCGGACTGGCGGCTTTCTCCATTCTTGGGGCGAATCCCCCAATCCGTCAACTGGCGAAATCTCCACAAAATCCTCCGAGGAGGGAGCTTATGGCGACCAACAATCAGCCAAAGAAGCCCATCGGAAACCGCGACAAGCCGGTGTCCCTGGCCCCGCTGACACCAGAGCAGGCCATCTTCAAGGCGCTCAACACGCCGAAGCCGAAGAAGCCGGACGGGAAGAAGCCCCCGGCGAAGTAGGGTCTTGGCTGCCTGTTTCTGGCGCGGTATGCTCGCGACAGTCCAGCCGAACCACACCACCGAAACATCCGGTCGCGAGACCGGAGAAGCCGCGCCATCGTTCGGCTGGACACTGAACGGCGCGGCTTTTCTATTGGGGCCGACACATGAACGAGACGCGATTCTACGTCTTTGAGCTGGCCTCGCATCGAGGTGTCACACCTTACGGTCGTGCGACCGATGGTGGAGTCGGTGCGTTCATGTTTTCCTCGCCAGACAAGGCGCTTGACTTCGCGGATTCTAAAGGGCATCGCCACGACTGGCATGCGCGCGAATTGGATGTACTTGATGCGCTGGAATGGTTGCAAGGCGCGAAAGATGCCAACGGCGTTACGGATGTGTGGATTGACCCAAACCCTCAAGACGAGGGCTGGACGCCACTGCCTGTTGACGCTTTGCTTGACATCCTGCGGAAGGCTGCGTCGCAGTAAAGATTGTTAGGCATGATGTGGTGCGGTGCGACTTGTCGCGTTCCTTATAGAGGATCGCCCACAAATCCGCGTCGTTGCTATAGTCTTCCAACTGACCCACGGACAATCTCCAGCGGCTGGACCCCCTGATTCTACGCCGCCAGCCCGCCAAGTCCAGATCGCATCAACACCCGCCTGCTTTGCGAAGTGCATACTTCCGTCATCGAGCGTATTGGCAGGAATCTCAACGACAAGCAACCCGGACTCCAGATCAACCTCGAACCGACGACTCGGTGCGTCAATCGCCGGGCTCGGCGATGGGCCTGATATAGCCAACCGCGTCGGCGTCACGGTCTTCATCGGACCGAGCGAGTTCACCAGATCACCTGATCGCGAATGAACGAAAAGCATCGGCACCGACACATCAATCCACCTGTAGAACAAGCGACCTCTCAGCTTTGGCAGAAGCTGACCACTGACAAGCACGATTGGCCTTGGAGTCTCCGCAAAATCGATGTCAAACAGCTCCCATAATACTATATCGGAAATCGTCCTGTGGAGACATTCTGCTGTCGCATCCCTGCCAGGATCATCCCTCTCTTGAGCACCAACCGCGTGAACCTCATCCAGCACATCCCGCTGCGATGCGCCGCGCGGTAGTTTGATTCGGAATAGCTTTGTCTCGGCAGTAGCAACCTCGGGCCAACTCTCGAAGTTCGATGACAGGCCACGCAAGTCGCCGACAGACGAACTGACTGCCACGATAAATGTGAGCTCGCTGCTATGAATTGACACGCATCCACTGGCACAGCCGATACCGACAATCTGCGAGCTGATCATGTCATCGTTCATACCACGCTCCCGACATTGAGCTTGTCACCACCCTGCTCTCATAAATCCGAATGCTACATCGATCACACTCCTCGCGTACGCGATCTGTGGCATATTGGAGTGCAGCAGCGTCATTCGGTCGCGGAGATGCAAATATCACCTGTGCAAGATCGGTACCAAGGAGCCCCGCGATCATTGAGTCACTAAGCGATGTCCACTTGCCAGACCGGCGATGCCACTTGTTAGGGTCTGCATCAGGTACGGCGAAACAGTCGGTCGGAATATCTCGCATCGCGCCCGAGGTTCGTCGGGGTGGGTGTGCCAAAACCGAAGGAGGATTGCAGACATCCGCAACAGCAGTGCAAGGAATCGCAGCCTCAATCTCACGAACAATGTGCGTAAACCGCTTGACATCTCTTGTGTGAATATACAGCTCATCAGACCACGTCGCCACCTGTCTCAGCGAGTTCTCGATTTCATCAGGCTTCCGGTCGCCCTCGTGCCGGAGCATTGTTGCGAGCAGATCGCGACAATCCTTGATCCACCGGACCCCAATCGGCGCCATGGGGAGCAATTGCACTCCCCCATCAATGAGCTCATCAGCGAAACCAAGAATCAGTTTGGCCTCACACTTGGCGATATCCATTTTATCCCACAGAAGATCCCGCGCTATCGATCCCTTTAGGGATGAGACGTCGCCAACGTCGTGTAGTACACCGTCGCGCGAAGCTATGAGCCGGTCCTTCACAAGCCGGGGAACCTGATGAGTGAGCCAGATCGTAAGGACTGATCTAGCAAATCGCTCCACAACACGATAGACAGGTCGGTGATAATGCTTTAGGTAGAGGTACTGTCGCTCCTCAAGGAATGTCCGCAGCCGATCTGCAGCATCGCCACTCAAGGCAATGACACCAGACGGAAGCAATTCCTGGCCGCTCTGGATGAACCTCTCAAACCACTCCCGCCGCCCGTCTGCATCGTGTGGAAGATGTGAATGGCTACCTAGCTCACCGCAATCCCTGAATACATAGTCAAGCTTGTGGGCGTCGGCCGGGCTATTCACAACAGCATCAAGGAATGGTACTCCGGAACGACCTTCGATTGCAGCCGAAACCCAACGACGATAGATGACAGGATCCCTCTTGACAGCTATGGCTGCGGCTTTGATCAGCTGATCAGCGGCGGTCCTCAATTGTTGCCAGCAGGACTCCAACACTGTCTCGTCATGTGAGAAATGAGCAGTCCAGGGCGACACCGTCCAATGCAACTCTCGAAAGACCTCTTCTGTGAGATGGCCAAACGGCAAATGCCCTGAATCGCGATGCATTGTCGCAAGCATTGCAACGTCGCACAGTACTTGAGGATCACAGTGTGCCGTGGGCGTGCAAAGCCGTTTAGATTGAGTCGAGAGCGCATTGAGCCAATAGTTCGCCAATACTGTCGCACCGCGTGCATGCGCGAAGCGGTTGTGCTCCGGATTAGATTTATTAGAGTGCAAATAAGCCTTCAGCCCAAGGTGGCGTAGCGCTGCAAGCGGTGTAGGATACCCGCCACCCGGCAGAATCGCATTGAATACTACGGGAGTTGAGCTTGCCCAGGATAATCTCCAGAATGCTTCAACATGCCCATAGGCGGATGACTGATACGCCTGGGGACGTGTTCGACCGCGAGGAGACGTGCTACGTCGACGGCGCGACTCCGCGAACCTGGAAGCCTCAGCCACAATATGCTCGACCGAAATCCCTGCGCGTAACATTCGGCTTGTGACATAAATACTATTGGTGACTGGAGACGAGTCGATACAGACGCAATGGCAATTGCCATGGGTGGCTTCGGCATTCTTCACAGCAGCGATCAAGAACTGGACGAGTGACTCATCCCAGCTACCGCTGAATCCGGCAATCACAATCCCGCCGAGTCGCGGCGCAACATGTCTCCAAAGTGCATTCATCAGCGCGAGTGTCTCTCGGTCCTTCGAATGATGGCCGGGAAATGATATATGCAGGCGGCGCTGATCGCCGCACTGTGGACACTGGAGGCCAACAGCCGCCGGAAGTCGCCCGAGGGTATTTAAGTCATAAAACGGTACAGGCCTATCGAATTCCGGGCAACGATTGTTGTCACAGGTGGCATGAAAGATGTCGCCCCACACTTTGACTACTGGAAATAGCGTATTCTGTGATTGCGAACCAAGGAAGAATCGCATCGTTTGTGATGGAGTGGTCAGGATAACGCAGGATGCATTCTCGCGTCGCCCAATGGCCTGACGAATGGCTGCTCGCGTAAGCCCATCAAAGTTGACACTAAGTGGAAGGACCAAGCCATCAATCGTCCATTCGGCGATGAGTTTGTGAAACGAGGTAGGCGCACGTGGTGTACGATGGTCCGTGCTCCTGAGTCGCGGCTGATCAGGAGTGCCGCTTGCCAATGGGATGCCACCGGAAAGAAATGCCTCGGTAAAGTCCTTCCAAGTACTGCTAAGCGCTCGAGAAAATGAGTCATCATCCAAATGAGCAGTTTGGAAACGCCCAAGCGCCTTGTTTGCAAAGGACCGAGGAGCGGCACCGCGTGCTAATGCTGAAAGCCACCGTAGCATTTCGGACTTTTGCAGTGCAGCGGCCCCGGAGGCGTCAATGGCTTGAACCGCCTGTTCTAGGAATCTGTAGACATCTGCCATTTGGGGGAATCCAGCCTCTACAGAGCACCCGGCACCGAGAACGACGAGCGTTGTTCGACCTTGCTCCGCCGTCGCGCGAAGGGTATTTTCAATCCGGAGATACTTGCTTCGAAGATCATCGGCAACAGTATTTGACATGGCATCACCACGTATCAGAAGGCGTGTCTCGAGCGACTACGTGAGCCTCACGCAAGACGACAGATGTGCTGCGAGCAATAACCATCAGCCCTCTCTTATGGCCAGGATCGACGAGAAACGGCGTGCAGAATGACCCTGGGAGATGGCATCAGCAATCATTAGTCGAGCCTCTGAAGTATGGTTTTGCACAACAAGTCTTGCCGCGAGAGTTACGATCTTATCGATTGCTCCAGCTGCAAGATACATTTTTCGTGCAGCGCGCCAGTTCCCAACAGAAGTGAACAAATCGCCGGCGTCCTCCAGCTTGGATGATGGGATCTGGATCCCAGCCAAATCGTATGCAAGCATAGCGTGCGTCAGCATATTTCTGCCCAAGAATGCGTCACCGACGGATTGCAGGCGATCGGCAGGCACTGGCTCGCCAACCGCAGCATAGGCCGCGTAGGCCTCAGCAAGACATCCCCGATCCAGAAGAACTTGCGCGCAAATTACTACCTTCTCTCTTGGAAGCGGCAAGCGATTTGCCCGGCAGAATGTTTGTGCATCGAAAAGGCGTCCATTCTCGAGCAATTGATCAAGCTCCTTTGTCATCTCGTCCGAGCCTTTCTCGTTCAATGCGTCCGCGACTCCGGCGGCTGTGATTACAGTGTGTTCAGCTAAAGCCGCTGAAGCCAAGTCAGCGGCTGCAGTTCGGGGGACAATCGAACGTTCGGACGTGAGACAGCCACTTGGATCGGTATGGTTGACGCAATTGATGCTTTGACCATACGCTCGTCACCCGCGCTCGTCAAGACGCGGCGGGATTGAGGTTTGCCAATTCGCCAGCGGTAGGGGGCAATGAGCCTGTGCAGTTCGCACCAGGCAGCGAACCGGACGACCGCCCGCGCGTACGCTTCACGGGTGTTGCGGTTGCGGATGTTGGCCGTGAAGCACTCAATGACCCGGCGTTAACTAGCAGCCGCGGCAGATGCCCGACGACGAGCGCCGGCAGTTGACGGCCAGTAGAAACAATGTGCTGATTGACCATGCTGTCGAGCGCCGCTTGCTCCGAGCAAGCGGTGGCCCATAAGAATGTTATGGGTTAGCCTGATCTTGCCCGAATGGGCTTCACGCTGTCGAGACAACTTCAACACGATTCGGCATGCTTGGCCAGCCAATCTGAAGATTGATGATCACATTCACGACGCCGATCCATTGCGGACACTTGTCAAGTTTCGCGGTTTATCAGCACCCGCCATTGACCTTTCGCAAAAAATGACGTGCAACGACTGTCTGCGCGGGGGGCGTATCCCCTCCCCGTTTCATGGTCCGATTTTTTCGCGCCGCGGGCACTCGCCTATTGACGACATCCCACGGGATTCGTAGCGTCATTTCGATGTTCGATGGCTGTCGGATCGGCGCTTGGTCGAACCGTACGACCGAACGATCATGTGCCAGGGAGCGGCGGATTGGAGGAACGTCCCACTCCCTGTTAGGAGCATCGCCATGCTTCCAGCACTCGTTTGTCTCGCGCTGTCCGGTCTGCCCGACCTTGAATCGCACGATTGGGTCACGGACCGAGGGACGCGATTCTTGTCGCTCCGCCCCGGGCCGTTGGCGGCAACCGGAACCGTTTGGCTTCTGCAATCCGGAAAAGAAGACTGGGAGGCCTTTCAAGGGGCGTATCGGTATGGAGAGGTGGACGGCGTTCCCCGCCTGCGAACGAGTTTCTGTCGCCGATGGCAACGACGAGTCGACCGGTTTGGCGATGAGCGCTGGGTGTTCGACAGCTACTACTACACCGACGATTGGAACAGAGGCAGCTTTGGATTGGAGGTCACAGAGACGACAAAAGGCGTTTCGCTCGCGGTCGTGCAAGTCTCGGGCGCCACGCGTAGCGCCGAGCCCGACAGCAGCGAGGCAGGCAGCGATGCTCCCTTCAAGGCCGGTGAGATTATCACGTTTGCTGCCGGCAGCGACCTGCCCTTCGACGGCGATCTACTTCCGGGTTTCGTGCAACGGAAAGATTGGCAGCAGCGTCTCACGAAGGCCCCGAAAACCGTCTTCCATACGCAGCACTTGAAGACTGATTGGTACGGCTGGCAGCAGGACACCCAGGAGAGCGGTGACGTCTTAGCCTGGTTGTCGTTGCAGTCGCAGGAGGATGCCTGGCATTCCGGCCAGGCGTGGCTGATTGTCGCTTCCGGAACTGACCGGTCACTGTCGCTTGGGGCTGCGCGGGGCGCGTTTACGATCACGTCGCATGCCAATCCCCTGCTCGAAACCCAGGTGCTGCAACTGTCACTCCCTCGGGCCTATGCAGCGACATTCGGTGACCGTGGCGAGCTTGAGTGGTCGGTCGCGGATGAGTTTGCGCTGGAACTCCCGCCATGCGGGTTGACTTGGCACCTCCCTTTGAAGGATCGCGCGTTCTCCGGCACGCGTCAGGCGGCCTACCTCGACCATTCCTTCTACGTCGATCCGCAAGGGCGTCTTCGCCGGGAGTATGTGCCGTCCGGCCCCTTGGGACTGCTGAAGAAGGAACGAGTGCCGTACGGCTTCGGTGTCCTCAACGAGGGTTGCGCGTTTCAGTTCGACGTCGGACAAATCGGTCTTGGTTCCGTCGCACACGCGGATCGAGCGCGACACATCGTCGAACTGGTCGATGCCACTCCCCCGCCAGGCTTCACGCCTCGGCCCCGGCGGATCGTGCAGCAGGCAGCCCGCCCACAGCTTCCCGATCCGCCGCCGGACCGAACCAGGTCTTCGGCTACCCGCCCGCGAGCGGGAGCAGTTTCGACGCCCGTGCGTCCACAACCGCCGCGCATCATCACCACGGAGGATCGGATTTCTTCTCTGCTCCGGGCCGCCCACCAGGCGTACGCCGACGGGGACGGCGCTGCCGCCATCCGTAGCCTCGAAACGGCACTTCAGTTGAACGCCAAGCATCCCCAGGCGCTCAATGACTTAGCGTGGGTGCTGGCCACGTCCCGCCAAGAGGAAGTGCGGGACGGATTTCGGGCGATCGAACTGGCAGTCGATGCCTGCCGACTGACCGATTACGAGAACCCGTACTATTTGGACACCTTGGCGGCTGCCTGTGCCGAGCGGGAGCGATTTGCCGACGCCGTCCGCTGGCAAGCTGAAGCACTGCGCCTGGCCTCCGATGCGGACCGGAAAGAAATCCAATCGCGGCTGACCCTGTACGAGAGCCGGCGTCCGTATCGTCAGCCCTGATTCACTGCGGTCACAGTTTTTTACTGATCCGTTCCATGTCCGTGTTCTACGAACCTGATCCCTGCCCTGCGATCTTCTTGATCTGCCTCCTCCTCGGCGTGGGGCAGTTCTGCGTGGCCCACAGTCCGCGGTTGCAGCAGTGGGGACTGCGCCTCGCATTTGCTGCCGGGCTCGTCTACTTCGGGGTGCGGTGTTATGAAGACACGCCGAACGATTCCGGGGAGGCGGTGGTCCTGACGCTCCGTTCCCTGGCCATCGGGGCGCTCCTGTTGGGGCCGCTGTGGGTGCTGCTGGGTTCTGCGAGCTTTCTCACCGAACACGTCCAGTCGGTGACCGCAGCTGCCACTGCCCGTGCGGCGGCTCGACGCTACGAACGGGAGCGGAAACGACAAGAAGCGACGGAACAGGAACGGCAGCGTCTCGCGAATCTGGAGTGGGAGCGACAGCGCCCGCAGCGCGAGCTCGAAGCCCGGCTCGCCGCCGAGCGGGCCGCCGCCGACAAGCGCCTATCCCAGAGCGACCAGGCCCGCCGGGAGAACGCTCGGGCGGCCTGCGAACTTCTGTACGCGCAGTTTGCGCCGGAAATCGGCGGTCGGTTCCCGCAGACCGAGGTGGACCGGTTCCTGCGGACCTATATGAGCGATGCCCAGTCCGTCGATGAAGTCGAGCGGCGGGGACAGGAACTGCAGCGGCTGATCCACGAACATCGCCAGCATATCCAGCGCGATCCTCCGGAGACGATCCAGGCGCTGGCGGAATGGTACCTCGGGGAAAAGGAGCGGATCGAAGCTCTCCCGTTGGACGACGACCTCAAGCAGACCCATCTGATGCAGCTCGACTACCGCTACGCCGAACTCTCCGAACAATTGCTGCAGAGGGCCCGGCCATGAGAGCGATCCGCCTGGGGCACGACCTCGCGACCGGCTATCCCACAGAGATCCCTCGCGACGCGTTCCGTACGCATTTCCATTTGATCGGCGGGACCGGCAAGGGCAAAACGACCGCCATCCATACGCTTCTGCAGCCGCTTTTGACCGATGCCTTCGACCCGGCCTGCTTCCTGATTATCGACCGCTTGGGAAACTTCTCGCAGGAGCTCTTGCTGTGGATCTCGTCCCGCTTCTGCACGGACAACGTCCGCAGCCGGCTGGTGTACCTAGAGCCGGCTCGGGAGGACGTCGTCTCCCCGATGAATCCCCTGCTCTACGAAACCCCAGCCCACGGTTACTACCGCGTCGAACGAGCGACCGACATCATCCTGCGGGCCTGGGAGTCTGTGAATATCGAGGCCATGCCCCGGCTCGCCCGCTGGGTGTTCAATTCGTTCTGGGCGGCGGCGCAGCTCGGGCTCACGATCGCCGACTGCGTCCACTTTCTGATGCCGGGCAGCACCTACCATCAACCGCTGCTGGAGCTGCTGCCGCCGCGCTTGCAAGCCGAATGGCGCGAGATCACGACCAGCCGCGGCGGGGAGGCACTCCGATTGCTCGAATCCTCCCGCAACCGCCTCCGCCCGTACTTCGACAGCGACATCCTGCGGCGGATGTTCGGCTCGGGGGAAACCAGGCTCGACGTCCAGCGGCTGATGCGCGAAGCCCGGATCGTGATCGTCAACCTGGCCCCCAAGAACCGGCTCTCAACGCAACTCGCCGACACGATCGGGGCGCTGCTCATCAACGAAGTCCTAGCCGTCGCCCGCAGCCTGCCGCGGGACGTCCGCTATCCAACCTATCTGCTGCTCGACGAGTTCCAGAACTTCGTCGGCCCCGACATCGAAGCGGCCCTTCCCGAAGTCCGCCAACTGGGACTCCGGCTGATCCTGTCCCATCAGAGCTTCTCGCAACTCAAGCGCGGGGACTACGACCTGACCAACATGATCTGGCAGGCGCAGTCCCGGCTGATCTTCGGCGTCCAGGGGGAGGACGCCGACCTGCTGGCCAATGAGCTCGCCGCGCTGACGTTCAATCCGAACTGGATCAAGGACGAGATCTGGTCCCGCCGGCAGCGGGTCTCCGGGCACCGCGTCGAAGTTCTCCGCGGCTGGTCCACCTCGCAGGGACAGAGCGACAGCGAAGGAACGTCGGAAGGCAAGTCGGAAGGGCGCAGCCGCGGCGAGTCTAAGCGTCCCAATGTTTCTGATTGGGAGCGGCGCTCCGAAAGCCAGGTCGACAGCCGTTCCACCGCCGAGTCGACGCAGGAGTCCCGGCAGCGCAGCCATGCGACGACTTACAGCGCAAGCGAGTCGAGCCACGAGACGCTGGTGCCGACCTACGAAGAGTTCCGAGAACTCTCCAGCCGGACCTACGTCTCGTTTGATGAACAGCGAAGCGTCTGGGCACGGGACGTCCGCAAGCTCGCCACCGGGCAGGCGCTGCTGCGCCTCGTGAACGACGCAGAACTGCGGCGGGTGCAGGTCCAGCGCTCCACGCCAGGGTTTCTCACGTACGACCTGCAGACGCTGGCCCGGAAGTTTCCCGCCGCCCTGGAGCGGATGGACGAGCTCATCGAGCGGAACTTTCAGTCCGACTTCTTCGTCCCGGCGACGACCGTCGACCGCGAGAGCGAATCGCGACTCGCCCGCGTACTGCAACGGAAGATCATCCTCCCGC
>Ga0073934_10007072_pt1 | contig 15871 bp, 10 predicted proteins | sample LarsenN4metaG_FD_76834 | JGI IMG/M metagenome (GOLD analysis project Ga0073934, IMG submission 76834) | Hot spring sediment bacterial and archeal communities from British Columbia, Canada, to study Microbial Dark Matter (Phase II) - Larsen... ...
GATGGCGCTGGCGAGTGACTTCATGGTGCATCCCCTTCGGGTTCGTCCCAGTGACACGTCGCGGCGGCCCCTTCTCGGGTCCCGCTGACCCCCGCCCAACGCGAGGGCGTGGTATAGTGTTCCTACGAGGGAGCTTGGCGAAGCTAATTCGCGTGAAACACGCGTAAGGATTGAGCCGATCAGGCCGGTTCCGGCTCGCGCGCCGGGGGAGCGGGAACGGGCGAGCACCCCGCGTGGGTGATGTCCAAGTAGAATTTCTGCATGTCCCAGGCGCCCGTCGGGCAGCGCTCGGCGCAGAGCCCGCAGTGCAGACAGACATCCTCGTCCTTGGCCATGATCCGACCGGTCTTCAGCCCATCCTGGACGTAGAGGTCCTGCGTGAGATTGAGGGCCGGCGCGTTGAGCCGCTCGCGCAGTTCGGTTTCCTCACCGTTCTCGGTGAAGGTGATGCAGTCCATCGGGCAGATGTCGACGCAGGCGTCACACTCGATGCAGAGTTCCGCCGCGAACACGGTCTGCACGTCGCAGTTGAGGCACCGCTGCGCCTCCTTGTAGCCGAGCAGCGGATCGAAGCCCTTCTCGACCTCGATCTTCACGTTGCGCAGCGCGACGTCCGGCTCGACCAGCGGCACCTTGTAGCGAAGGTCGAGCGAGATGTCGTTATCATAGGCCCATTCGTGGATGCCCATCTTGGTGGAGTGCATCGACACGCCGGGCGGTGGCCGCTCGCGCACGTCCTTGCCATTGAGTACGAGATTGATCGACACGGCGGCGTCATGGCCATGCGCGACGGCCCAAATGATGTTCTTCGGCCCGAACGCCGCATCGCCGCCGAAGAAGACGTTCGGAATGGAGGACTGCATCGTCACGGGATCGACGACGGGCATGTCCCATTTGTCGAACTGCATGCCGATGTCGCGTTCGATCCAGGGGAAGGCGTTCTCCTGGCCGACGGCCATCAGCACGTCGTCGCATTCGTAGTGCACGTCAGGCTCGCCGGTCGGGACGAGCTTGCGTCTGCCGCCTTCCTCCACCCAGTGCATCTTGGTGAACCAGACGCCGGCGAGTTTGCCGTTCTCGTGCGTGAATTCGCGCGGATTGAGGAAGTTGAGGATCGGGATGCCTTCGTGCATCGCGTCCTCTTTCTCCCAGGGGCTGGCTTTCATCTCGTCGAAGCCGGAGCGTACGATCACCTTCACGTCTTCGCCGCCCAGCCGGCGCGAGGTGCGGCAGCAATCCATCGCCGTGTTGCCCCCGCCCAGCACGATGACGCGCTTGCCAATCTTGTCGATGTGGCCGAACGAGACGTTGGCCAGCCAATCGATGCCGATGTGCACGTTGGCGGCGGCTTCCTTCTGCCCTGGCAGCTGCAAATCCCGCCCGCGCGGCGCGCCGGTGCCGACAAAGATGGCGTCCCAGCCTTCGCTGAGCAACGCCTTCAGCGAGGTTATGCTCTTGCCGAAATGTGTCACCGGCTCGTAGCGCAGGATGTAGTCGACCTCTTCGTCGATCACGCTTTCCGGGAGCCGGAAACGCGGGATCTGGGTGCGGATCATGCCGCCCGCCTTGGTGTCGGCATCGTAGATGTGCACCTCGTAGCCGAGCGGCAGCAGATCGCGCGCGACAGTGAGCGACGCGGGCCCTGCGCCCACGCAGACCACACGCTTGCCGTTCTTCTTCGTCGCCTTCGGCGGCAGCCGCGCTTCGATATCGCCCTTGTTGTCGGCGGCCACGCGCTTGAGGCGGCAGATCGCCACCGGCTCTGGCCGCTGCGCCTGGGACGCTTCCACGCGCCCGCGCCGGCAGGCCGGCTCGCACGGCCGGTCGCACGTGCGCCCGAGAATCCCGGGAAACACATTCGAGCGCCAATTGATCATGTACGCATCGGCGTAGCGCTGCGCCGCGATCAGTCGGATATATTCCGGGACCGGCGTATGCGCCGGGCACGCCCATTGGCAGTCCACCACTTTGTGGAAGTAGTCCGGATTGCGGATGTCGGTCGGCTTCAACGCGAGGGCTCCTGTTCGGCCGGCAACCTACTCCACCGCCCGCCTCGTGCAAGCCGCGCTTTCCGCCGGGCGCTTGATTGTGCGGCCATCGCTGTCATGGTCCGGCCATGAGCGCTGGCTGGCAGTTCTGGATTGACCGCGGCGGCACGTTTACCGACATCGTCGCGCGCGCACCGGATGGGCGCGAGATGGTGCGCAAACTGTTGTCGGAGAATCCGGGGCGCTACCACGACGCGGCGTTCGAAGGCATCCGCCTCATCCTGGCGCAACATGGCGCCGGCTTGGCGGATGTGGCGGAAGTGCGGCTCGGCACCACCGTCGCCACCAATGCACTGCTCGAGCGCAAGGGCGCGGATGTAGTGCTGGTGGTGACGGAAGGTTTCGCCGACGCGTTGGAGATCGGCGTGCAAGCGCGGCCGGACATCTTCGCGCTTCATATCGTCAAGCCCGAGCTGCTGCATAAGCGGGTGATCGAGGCGCGCGAGCGGGTCACCGCCGAGGGCGAAGTGCTGACGCCGCTGGATGAGGAGCATGCGCGCGCCGAACTGCAGCACGCCCACGACGAGGGCTTCCGCGCCGTCGCCATCGCCTGCCTGCACGGCTGGGCCTTCCCCGAACACGAGCGCCGTCTCGCCGCGATCGCGCGTCAGATCGGCTTTGAGCAGGTTTCCGTCAGCTCCGAGATCAGCGGCCTCATCAAGTTCGTCCCGCGCGCCGACACGACAGCGGCGGATGCGTATCTTTCGCCGGTGCTGCGGAGGTACGTGGAGCGGTTTGCGGCGGCGCTTCTTGGACCGCCGGCGTCCCCGCCGGCGGATTCGGATGGGCTTGCACCGAGGGCGGCAGGTCGCACCGAATCCGCCGGCGGGGACGCCGGCGGTCCAAGAGTCACGCCCCACCTGCTCTTCATGCAGTCCAATGGCGGCCTCGCGCACGCCGACAGCTTCCGCGGCCGCGATGCGGTGCTCTCAGGCCCGGCCGGGGGCGTGGTCGGCATGGCGGCGGCGGCCAAGCGCGCGGGCTTCACGCACGCGCTCGGGTTCGACATGGGCGGCACGTCCACCGACGTCTCGCACTTTGCGGGCGCGTTCGAGCGCACCAACGAAACGGTGGTTGCGGGCGTGCGGCTCTCCGCGCCGATGCTGCAGGTTCACACGGTCGCGGCGGGCGGCGGCTCGATCTGCTTCTTCGACGGCACGCGTCTGCGTGTGGGCCCGGAGAGCGCGGGCGCCGATCCGGGACCGGCGTGCTATCGCCGCGGCGGGCCGCTGACGATCACCGACTGCAACGTGCTGCTGGGGCGCGTGCGGCCTGGATTCTTTCCCGCCATCTTCGGCCCGAATGCCGATCAGCCGCTCGACCGCGACATCGTCGAAAAGAAATTCGCAGAACTCTGTGCCGAGGTTGAAGGCAAGACCGGTCGCGCGATGACGCCCGAAGAAGCCGCCGAAGGCTTCCTCACCATCGCCAATCTCAACATGGCCGAGGCGATCAAGAAGATCTCGATCCAGCGCGGCTACAATCCGACGGAGTACGCGCTCGTCGCCTTCGGCGGCGCCGGCGGCCAGCATGCGTGCGCCGTGGCGGATGCGGTCGGCGTGGAGACGATCCTGCTCCACCCTCTCGCCGGCGTGCTCTCGGCATGGGGCATGGGGCTGGCGGATGTGCGGGCAGTTTTCGAAACCTCCGTGGAAGCACCGCTGGCGAATGCGGACCTCAACAGCTTGCGAGGCGATATCATCCAGAAGATCGCGCGCGAGTTCGCCCCAGGAACAGGCGGCGTGGACGTCATCTTCACCGCCAATCTAAAGTACGAGGGCGCGGACTTCGCATTGCCCATCCCTCACGCCGATCAAGCAGCTCTCCAAGCTGCATTCGAAGCCGAGCACGTCAAGCGCTTCGGTTTTACCGATCCGGACCGGGCAATCGTCGTTGCATCGCTGACGGCGGAAGCTGTGGCGCGGACTCTTGCACCGCCGGCGTCCTCGCCGGCGGCGACGGCCAATCCTGCAGCGGGCGCAGACGTTGCACCGACGTACGCCGGCGAGGAGGCCGGCGGTCCAAGAAGCATCGCACTCTACACCGACGGCGGTGCGCACGAGGCGCCGGCGTATCAGCGCGCGCAGCTCGTGCAGGGCTTCCGGTGCGACGGCCCCGCACTCATCCTCGAACAAGGCGCAACGACTTACGTCGCGCCCGGCTGGCGCGCGCGGATGAGCGAGCATGGCGATCTGGTGCTCACGCGCGCCAAGCCGCGCGCCGAGCGCACCGCGATCGGCACGGGCGCCGATCCGATTTTGCTCGAAGTGTTCAACAACCGCTTCATGGGCGTGGCGGAAGAGATGGGCCTCGCGCTGCAGACGACAGCGTCTTCCGTCAACATCAAGGAGCGGCTCGATTTCTCCTGTGCGGTGTTCGACGAAACCGGTGGGCTGGTCGCTAACGCGCCGCACATCCCCGTGCACCTGGGTTCGATGAGCGACAGCGTGCGCGAGATCCTGCGCCAGCGCGGCGAGACGATCCGCGCCGGCGACATCTACATGCTGAATGCCCCGCATGCGGGCGGCACGCACCTTCCGGACATCACGGTCATCGCGCCCGTGATCCTGGACGGCGACACGGCGCCAGCCTTCTTCACCGCCGCGCGCGGCCACCACGCCGATATCGGCGGAATCACGCCCGGCTCGATGCCGCCCGATTCGCGCACGATCGAAGACGAAGGCGTGCTGATCGAGAACTTCCTCTTGGTGCAGGACGGGCGTCTGCGCGAAGCTGAAACGCGCGCCCTCTTCGCCTCGGCGTTGCATCCGGCGCGCGACATCGACCGCAACATCGCCGACCTCAAGGCGCAGATCGCCGCAGTCGTGCGCGGCGCTGGGGAGCTGAAACGACTGGTGGCGCACTACGGGCGCGAGGGCGTGGCGGCCTACATGCGCCACGTGCAGGATAACGCCGAAGAGCAAATCAAGCGCGTCATCGATAAGCTCGAGCCGGGCCGATTCGAAGCGCCGATGGACAACGGCGCCGTCATCCGCGTCGCCATCACGCCGGACCGCGCCAAGCGCACGGTGCGCGTGGATTTTACGGGCACGAGCGAACAGCAGCCCAACAACTTCAACGCCCCGCTCGCCATTACGCGCGCGGCGGTGCTCTACGTCTTCCGCACGCTCGTCGATGACAACATCCCGCTCAACGAAGGCTGCCTGAAGCCGATCGATATCGTCGTGCCGGAAGGCTCCTTGCTCAATCCGAAGCAGGGCGCGGCGGTCGTGGCCGGCAATGTCGAAACCAGCCAGGTTATCGTGGACGCGCTCTACGGTGCGCTTGGAATCCTCGCCGGCAGTCAGGGCACAATGAACAATTTCACCTTCGGCGATGACAAACGCCAGTATTACGAAACCATCTGCGGCGGCTCCGGCGCCGGCCCAAGCTTCGACGGCGCGTCCGCGGTGCAGACGCACATGACCAATTCGCGCCTCACCGATCCCGAAGTGCTGGAGTCGCGTTTCCCGGTGCTGGTCGATCGCTTCGCGGTGCGGCGCGGCTCAGGCGGCGCGGGCAAACACAAAGGCGGCGACGGCGCGGTGCGGCGCATTCGCTTCCGCGCGCCGATGACGGCGGCGATGCTTGCCAATCGCCGCGCAACGGCGCCGCACGGATTGAACGGCGGTCAAAGCGGCGACGCCGCGCTCAATTATGTGCAACGCCGCGACGGCGCGATCGAACAACTCGCCGCGACCGGCAAAGCCGAGATGGAGCCCGGCGACGTGTTCGTGATCGAGACGCCGGGCGGCGGGGGCTACGGTAAGCCTTAGGAACACTAGCCTCCTCGCCAGCATAGTTCGCTGTGCTCGCACGGCGAGTCAACGGACCACGCGATACGCCGTTAGCTCGCTGGGCTCCCAATGCGGCTGATAGAGCACGTCGTCGACAAGCAGGAAGTCGTTGAGGAAACGGCTCTCGCTGCGCGTATCCATGATCGTTTCGTGCGTGCCGTCCGCTGTTTGCACGACGTGCATCCGGCCAGGCCATTCGCTAACAAGATAACGCCCTTCGCCTAGCGGCGCGACGCCATCGGCATTGCCCAATCCCTCCGCCAGCACAGTAACGGCTCGCGAGTCGTAGTCGATGGCCAAGAGCCGGCCAGCCATCGTTGTTACAACTAGGCGATCAGACTCAGGGAACAAGCCATTGATGCTGTCCAGCAGATCGTGTTCGAGCCAGACTTCTGCGGTATCGCTGCGTACGGCGTAGATGCGCCGCGTCGCCGAGTCCGCCATCAACACCTGCCCGTCCGGCGCGAAGGCGAGGTCGTTGAGGAAGCGCGCGCCCGGCGCCGGCACGCGGCGGCGAATGGCGCCGGTCGCAGCGTCGAGCACGACGAGTTCGTTGATATCGGCGACATAGAGCGCATCGCCGCCGGCCATGACGCCCTTGGGCGCATCGAGGCCGGTCGCAAACGTGCGATCCAGCATGAGGCCGTCGAGCGAGACGCGGGAGATGAAGCCGTTGCCGTCCTCGGCTTCGCCTTCGCCGTTGACATTCGTCACGTAGAGGAATGTCCCATCCCCCGAGAGCGCAACGCTTTCGGGATTGGCGAGGCCGTCGACGCGCCAAACCTGCTCCAGCCGGACGTCGCCCGCGGAAGCGCCAGCGGACGGCGCTTCCCGCGCGCACGCCGCGAATGCGAACACAAGGCCGAGCGAAAGCCATTTGACCATGGGCGGGCTCCTTCCTACGGCTTTATCTAGAACGCTGTGCGGCCGCTTCAGCCGCAAAGCGACAAAGCGCAGCGGGGGTGCGATGCTTGTTCTGCTCGGCATAGCCGTCGTGGTGTTCGGCTTCATCGTGCGCGCCAACCCGCTCCTGGTGGTGATGGCGGCGGCGCTCACGACAGGGCTTGCGGCGGCCTGGACGCCTGCGGCCGATCTCAACGTGATGCTCGCCGCAGCGCGCGACACGCTGGCCAGCTTCGGCAAGGCGTTCAACGACGCGCGCTACATCAGTCTTACGTGGATCCTGCTCGCCGCCATCGGCTTGCTCGAGCGCGCTGGCCTCCAGGAGCGGGCGCGCATCACTATCGCCGGCGTCAAGGCGGCGACGGTCGGGCGCTTGCTCTGGGTGTACTTTGTGATCCGTCAGGCCGCGGCGGCGGTGGGGCTCACGTCGCTGGGCGGACACGCGCAGATGGTGCGTCCGCTGGTGGCGCCGATGGCCGAAGGGGCGGCGGAAGCAAAGTTCGGCGCGCTGCCAGATAAACAGCGCTATCTCATCCGCTCGCACTCCGCCGCCGCCGACAATATCGGCCTCTTCTTCGGCGAAGACATCTTCATCGCCATCGCTTCGATCCTGTTGATCAAGGGCTTCCTCGAAACGTACGGCATCATCGTCGAACCGCTGCAGCTTTCGGTGTGGGCGATTCCGACGGCCATCGCGGCGTTGATTATTCATAGCGTGCGGCTGTGGCTGCTGGACCGCAATCTCAAATCAGCACTTGGCGCGCGAAAACAGGAAGCGCCCGGCGCGGCCTCGCCGGAGGCCGCGCCATGATCACGCTGCAGCACGCCTATATCGTCGGCGGATTCTTCTTCGCCGCGCTTGCCGTGCTCTCCGCACTCGACCAGGAGAACGCGCGCCGACTGCGCAACGCGCTGTTCTGGGCGCTGCTTGCGCTCAGCTTCTGGGGCGGGGGCTTCATCGGCGATCTCGGCAACGGCGTGCTGGCGCTTGGGCTGGTCGCGCTCGCCGCGTTCGGGCTCGGGCAAGGCAAGCCGAAGACGACGACGCCAGAAGAGCGCCGAGCGAGCGCCGAGCGGCGCGGCAATCTCCTGTTCCTGCCGGCGCTGATCATTCCCGCGGTCGCCCTCGCCGGCACGCTGATCGTGCAGCACACCGAGTGGGGGCCGCGCCTCATTCAGGATCAGCACAAGACGCTGATCGCGCTCGTCATCGGCGTGCTGATCGCGATCGGCGTCATCATGCTGTGGCTGCGCCCGCCTTTGCTCGCACCGCTGCAGGAAGGACGGCGGCTGATGGACTCGGTCGGCTGGGCCGCGCTGTTGCCGCAGATGCTGGCTTCGCTCGGCGCGGTGTTCCTCGCCGCGGGCGTCGGCGATCAAGTCGGGCGCCTGTTCGCCGAGTACATACCGCTCGACACGCGCACCATCGCCGTCGCGGCCTACTGCATTGGCATGGCGCTGTTCACCATCATCATGGGCAACGCCTTCGCCGCCTTCCCCGTAATGACGGCGGCTGTCGGTCTGCCGTTCGTGATCAACGCGCTCGGCGGGGATCCTGCGCCCGTATGCGCGATCGGCATGCTGGCCGGCTTCTGCGGCACGCTGATGACGCCGATGGCGGCCAACTTCAATGTCGTGCCGGCGAACCTCCTGGAGCTGCCGGACCGCAAACTCGCGCTCAACGGCGTCATCCGCGCGCAGATTCCCACGGCGATTCCGTTGCTGATCGCGAACATCGTGCTGATGCGGCTGTTGGCGTTTCCGTGATGGGGATTGGGGATTAGGGATTGGGGCTCTGGGATTCGAAGGCGAACAGAATGAAGACTCAATCCCCAATCCCTAATCCCCAATCCCGCCTCACAAGGGACGTCGCCGAGAAATTCGCCGCGCTCGCGCTCGCGCATGTCGGGCGCGAGTATCCGAACAAGATGGATCATGTGATGGCGGGACCGGAGGACGTGCAAGGCCCGCGCGCTGCGCATCCGATCTTCTTTGGCAGCTTCGACTGGCATTCCTGCGTGCATGGCTATTGGCTGCTGGCGCGCCTGATGCGCCGCTATCCCGATCTCTCCGCTGCGCCGCAGATTGCCACGCTGCTCGATGAACGCATCACCCCGGCGAATGTCGCCGCCGAATGCGCGTATCTGGAGCGGCCGTCCTCCCGCGGCTTCGAGCGCCCGTACGGCTGGGGTTGGCTGCTGTCGCTGCAAGCGGAGCTGGCGCAGCATCGCGACGGCGCCGGCGCGCGCGCCGCCGAAACCCTGCGCCCGCTCGCGGAAGCGTTCGCCGCGCGCTTCAACGCGTTCTTGCCGCTGTGCGATTATCCCATCCGCACCGGCGTGCATTCCTCCACCGCGTTCGCCTTCCGCCTCGCCGCCGATTACGCCGAGCGGGCCGATCCCGATCTCTTTGCGCTGCTGCGCGGCAAGGCGTTCGCCTGGTATGGCGGCGACGAGAACGCGCAAGCGTGGGAGCCGAGCCAGGACGATTTCCTTTCGCCGACGCTGATGGAAGCCGCCTGCATGCGCCGCTTCCTCGCGCCGGAGGCATTCCGCAGCTGGTTCGCGCGCTTTTTGCCGGATGCTGCCGAGGAAAAACCCGCCACGCTTTTCTCGCCCGCCCGCGTCTCGGATCGCAGCGACGGCAAGATCGCGCACTTGGACGGCCTCAACTTCTCCCGCGCCTGGTGCTGGCGCGAGATCGCCGCCGCGCACGACGCGGAAAGCGCTCTCGCCCGCACCGCCCGCGCCGCCGCGGAGCGCCACATCGAAGCGAGCCTCCCCCACGTCGCCGGCGACTACATGGGCGAACACTGGCTCGCGACGTTCGCGCTGCTGGCGTTGGAGGTTTAGTCGGCCTTTCGCCTTTGATGAGATTAGTCGCGCGGCAAGAGGCCGGTCCAATGTCCGAACGCAATCATCGCAAGACATAACACAAGCAACAAGCGAACGAGGCACATCCGAGCACGCACGTCGGCGCCGCTTGGCAGGCCGATGCGAAGCCCCAACAAGACAGCGCCCAAGAGCGGGAGCCAGTTTCCCAATCCTGGATAGAAACGGAACGCAGGGCTTCCAATGGCGGCCCATGCGTCGGGATACTTGCGCTCTAATAGCCCATTAAGTGCGCGACGCTGAAGAGGTACAGCAGGATCGCAGCAAACACGCCCCACGCATAGGGCGGCGCAACGTAGGTCATGACCTCTCTCCAGGCAGACAGCCACGAACACCGTCATTCCGGGGAGCCGCGCAGCGGCGAGCGCGGAATTCAGGGCCACGCCCGCAAGTTCTGTGCGTTTGCCCTGGATTCCGGATCGCGCCTTCGGCGGGTCCGGAATGACGAGGTTCATTCGCCGATCGTGAATCGCAGTTCGCTCAGACCTTCGACACCGCACCCAATGCTGTCGCCGCGCTTCAGTGCGCTTACACCCGCGGGCGTGCCGGTGAAAATGAGATCGCCGGGGCGCAGCTCCCACCAGCGCGAGAGCGCGGAGATGATCTCGGGCGCGCTCCAGATCATGTCGTGCGTCGAGGCTTCCTGGCGCGTTTCGCCGTTCACTTTGAGCCAGATGCGCGCGTTCAACACATCGCCGGCTTGCGCCGCCGGCGTCAGCGCGCCCACGGGCGCGGAGAGATCGAACCCCTTCGCCGCATCCCACGGCGCGCCGGCTTTCTTCGCTTCGGCTTGCCGGTCGCGGCGGGTGAGATCGACGCCGACGCCATAGCCCCACACGCACGCCATTGCGTCGGCTTCGGCGATGTTCGCGCCGCCGGCGCCGAGCGCGATCACCAGCTCCACTTCGTGGTGCAGATTCTCCGTGTGCGCCGGATACGGTATGACAGAGCCGCTCTCCACGACCGCATCGGCGGGTTTGGTGAAAAAGAGCGGCGGCTCGCTCTTGGGATCGTTGCCCATTTCGCGCACGTGATCGGCGTAGTTGCGCCCGACGCAGAAAATGCGCCGCACCGGAAACCCCGCGTCGCTGCCGACGACGGCGACAGAAGGCGGGCGCGGCGGATCGAACACGTAAACCATCGCCCGCTTTGAGCATGCCGGCGGCGCCCGCGCAATTCTCCCCAGGCGCGCAAAGCACGCGGCGCGCGCAAGCTCTTGCACGCACGCCGCGGCTGCCTGAACGTCGCGGGTTCGGCGAGGGCGGATGGAGTGGTTTTTCATCCTGGTGCTGGCCGCGGTCGCGGCCTGGCAGGGCGTGCGTATCGGCACGCTCAGCCGGCGCGTGGCTGAGCTGGAGGAGCAGCTGACCGCCAGAGTCGCGAAATCCGCAACAGCCGCACCCGCAGCGCCGGCGCCGGCGCCTTACGTGCAGGAGCAAGAGCTGCCGCTCGAGCAGCCCCTGCCGACCGACGAACGCGAACCGCTGCTGCTGGACCATCCGCTCGCCGAGGACGAGTTGCTGCTCGACACGCCCTTGCCCGCGCCGTCGAACGACGCCGAAGCCTTGGCGCCGCCTCCGCCCGTTGCTGGGCCCACGCGAGTCGCCGAAGCGCCACATCCGCCGGTGCGCGCGAAACCGGAATTCCGATTCGACCAGTGGCTCGCCGAGAAGGGCTTCGCCTGGATTGCCGGCAGCGCGCTGGCGCTCGGCGCCATCTTCCTCGTCTCGTTCGCCGCACAGCAGCGATGGTTCACGCCACAGGTGCAGCTGAGCCTTGCGGTTGCGCTCTCCATGGTCCTGCTCGCCGCCAGCGAATGGGCGCGGCGCGTTTCGTTGCGCCAGCCGCCGGGCCATCCGCTCGTCGCCGCCTTGCTCGCCGGCGCCGGCGTCGTGGCGCTCTATGCGAGCGCGTGGGCGGCGCACGGCCTCTACGGCTTCGTCGATTACGCGACGGCCGGCGTTTTGCTCGCGACGTGCGCGCTGCTTCTGATCGGGCTTTCGCTTCTGCACGGCCAACCTATCGGCGTGCTGGCGATCGCCGCTGCGCTGTTGGCGCCCGCGCTCGCGCATGCGCCGCTCTGGCCCTCGCCCGCGCTCACGCTGTACGTCGCAGCCGTCGGCGGCGCAGGCTTTACGCTCGCCGCGTTCCGGCGCTGGGGCTGGGTCGCGCTCGCCACGCTGGTCGGGCTGTACTTCTGGTTCTGGGCGGCCGTCGCCGCCGACCAGATCCTGCGCGCGCTCATGCTTCTGAGTTTCGCCAGCTTCGGCGCCGTCGCGCTCTCGCTGCGTGCGCCGTTGCGAGAGACGGAGGACCATCCGCTCGCCTGGACCCGCGTGCACGCGCTCGGCCCGACCGTCGGCGTCGCCATCAGCAGCGTATTCCTGATCTTCGTGTGGGCCGCCGTGGCGACGAGCGTCTCCGGACGCATCGTCGGCCCAGCTGTCGTCGGCGTTTTCCAAGTCGCGCTCGCGGCGTATGCGGTGCGTGGGCGCGCCGCTTTGCCCACCGCGCTGATGATTGCCGTGCTCGGGCTCGTCGGTGGTTGCATGGCGTATCTGCAGGTGCGCTTTCAGGTCGGGCGCGAAGCCGCCGATTTTTATCCGGCGATCCTGACGGCGGCGCTGGCGACGGTCGTCTGTGTGCTCGGCGCCCGGCCGCATCGCCGATGGCGCGTCGGTGTAGCGGCGGCAGGCGCGCTTGGTGCGGCGATCCTCATCGTGCTGACCGCCTTTTCGCGCGCCGAGTGGCATTCGTTCGCGGCTTGGGCGCCGTTGTTCGGCGGCGCCTTGGTTCTGTTCGCCGCCGCCTGGTACGCGGCGCGGGAGGGGACCGAGCGCGCTATCGATTTCTGGGCCGGGGCCGGCGCGGCGCTCGTGCTGCTGGGCGTCGAGTCCGCCTTCCCAGCCGACGCGCGCAGCGCCGCGCACGCGGGCGCTGCGCTGCTTTTCGCGGGCGGGTTTGCCTGGCGCGGCTGGCGGGTGCTCCGCTACGCCGCGATCACAGCTGCGGCCGTCACGCTCGCGCACGCTCTTTCTCCGTCGTTGATTGGCGCGACGCTGGCGGGGGAGCTGCCGCTCTGGATGACGCTCGCAGTTCTCTCGCTTGCCGCTGCCCTGCTGTTCGGCGCTGCGTACCTGGCGACGGCCGAGCCGCGCTCTGGCTATGGCGAAGCGCTCTCCGCCGCGGGCGTGCTCACGATTCTGATCGGCGTATTCCTCGTGCTGCGCTGGTTCGCCGCCGGCGCGAACGCGCCGCTCGACGCGTTCACGGAAAGCGCTCTGCGCGTCGTCGCGCTGATGGCGGCTGGGCACGTGGTGATGGCGCGGCCCGGGCAAGAGGTTGGTCACATCGGGCGTTGGCGCGGCCACGTCCTGATGGGCCTCGCTCTGCTCTACACGCTGCTCGTGCCGGGGCTCGCGATCAATCCGTGGTGGGGCGCGCCGCCGTCGCCGGTTTTCGGTCCGTCGCTGCTCGATTCGCTGACGCTGGCGTTTGCCGCGCCTGCTGCACTCGCATTCTCGGCCGCGCGGCGGCTTTACTCGCATGAACGCACGCCTGCGCGCATTTATGCCGTCGTCGGCGGCGCATTCGCGCTCTTGTGGGCCGTACTCGAAGTGCGGCGCGTCGCGCATGGCGATTACATGTGGGGCGAGCCGGTCGGCCTGCTCGAAGGCGCCTGCTATGCGCTTCTTTTCCTCAGCGCCGCTGTCGCCGTCGCGATCTTCGCGCGTCTGCGCGCAAGGAAACACACGGAGGCGTCCTTCACGCGGGATCTCTTGCGCGCCATGCGCGCGAGCGCTTGGGGCGCGCTGATCGCAGCTGGATTGATCTTGCTCGTCACGCGCCATCCCTGGTGGGGCGCGCATGACGGCGCCATGACCGGTCCGGTGCAGGCCGGCCTTGCCGTGCTTGCGCAAGCGGTCGCGGCGGCGCTCGCCCTCATTCTCGGCCGCGCGCTTTCGTTGTCGCGCGACGCCGAACCGACGCGCTTCGCCGCGGCCACAGCCGCATTGCTCTTCGCCTGGAGCTTCGGACATGCGGCGATCCGCTGGTTCTATCATCTCTGGACGATGGACGACGGCGCTCCGCTCGTCGGCCTGGAAGGGTTCGCGCACGCGCTCTGGCCGCTTGTGTTCGTGCTCGGCGGCGCCGAACTCACAGCGCGCGCGCCGGGGCGCGACACGGTGCGCGCCTATCTGCACGATTTGGCGGCCCTTTGGTCGGCGACGGTGTGGCCCGCGCTTGTTTTCGCCGCGCTCGGGCTTTGGCTGTTGTTCAATCCGTGGTGGGGCGCGAACCCCGCAGAGATTGCAGCGCCGAGTTCCGCCGTCGCCGCGCTTGCGGCGCTGTTGCTTGCGGCGTGGCTCAGCATCGCAGCGGCAAACGTGCCGCATTTGCGCCGGCCCGATTGGTTCACGCGCGTGTCGACCATCGCCTGCATCGTTCACCTCTTCGTCGCCACAACCCTGACCGCGCGCTGGCTGCATCACGGCGCCGCCATGAGCACGGCCACAGCCGGCGAAGTGGAGCTTTGGATCTATTCGGCCGCATGGGCGCTGTTCGGCGCGGGCGCGTTCTGGCTGGGCCTCACGCGTAACGCGGCGCTTGTACGCTGGAGCGGACTTGCGATTCTCCTATTCACGACGCTCTACGTCGCGTTCCTCATCTTCACGCAACTCACTGGCGTCATCCGCGCGCTCACGGCGATTGGCCTTGCCGTTGTGTTGTTCGTTGTCACTTGGTTCGCACGCACGTATCGGCCGGGAACCAAGCCGGGGGACCTTGCCGGCGTCACGCCAGGCGCGCGGCGTGAAAGGCGATATGGTCGGCGACAAAGGTCGCCATGAAAAAGTACGAGTGGTCGTAGCCTTCGTGCCGGCGAAGCGTGAGCTTTTGTCCTGACGTCAGCGCTGCTTCTTCAAGCAGCTCCGGTTTCAGCTGCTCGTTGAGAAAGGTATCGGCGAGACCTTGATCCACCAGCACGTCGTCGAACGTTTTGGCTTCGCCCGCCGCCAGCAACAGCGCCGCGTCGTGCGCGCGCCATCCGCCGCGGTCCGCGCCGAGATAAGCGCTGAACGCCTTCTCGCCCCACGGACAGCGCGTCGGTGAAGCGATGGGCGAGAACGCCGAGACGCTGCGGAAGAGACCGGGATGCTTCATCGCCAGCGTCAGCGCGCCATGCCCGCCCATGGAATGGCCGAACACGCCGCGCTCCGGCTTCAATGGAAACGCCGCCTCCACGGCGGCGATGAGATCGCGCGTGACGTAGCTTTCCATCTTGAAGTGCGCAGACCACGGCGCCTCAGCGGCGTCGATGTAGAACCCGGCACCCTGTCCCAGATCGTAAGCCGGATCGTCGGCGACGCCTTCGCCGCGGGGGCTCGTATCGGGCGCGACGATCGCGAGCCCGGTCTGCGCCGCCGGCCCGTACGCGCCGGCCTTGGTGGTGAAGTTCTCTTCCGTGCAGGTGAGGCCGGAGAGCCAGATCAGATATGCAAACGGCCCCTCGCCCGGCGGCGCGAACACGGAGAAGCGCATCGCTGTCCCCGTGTTCGCGCTCTGATGTTGTGCATATGTCAGCGTGCCGCCGTGCACGCGATGCTGCGCTCTGATCTCGATCATGTCCGCGGCTCCCATTCGGCAAAAGCAGTCGTAGCATCGCCAGGTCGCGAAGTCGCGAGGTCGCCAAATCGCGAGGTCGAGCGCGTACGCTTCGGAAAGCGCACGCGTTCCGATTGGCGATTTCGCGATTTCGCGAACGTCAGCTGCTGTCGGGCGCGGCGCAGGCGCGCTGAAACAGGCGCTGGCGCCGAGCGACGATGGCGTCGCAGCGCGCGAAGGTTTGCGCACCGACGAGATTGGCGATGGTCTGCGGCTGCGGCGTGATGAGGCGCGCCGCGCCGCCGGCGCGGCGGCGCAGCGCGACGGCGAGCCGGCGCGCCGAAGCGTGCGGATCGTTGTAGACGCGCAGCATCGCCTCCAAGCGTTCGGCGGCCGGCCAGGCGTTCCGGAAGCGCGCGCGCATGGGCGGGTTGATCGGGTGACACACACGCATGACGGCGCCCTGTAACACTTCTGCGCGTGCGGCGCATGCGTGCGTGTCGCCCCGCACGGGCCGCTGCGGGCGAAACGCCGCCGGAATCCAGATCGGCGGCTGACGCGCGCCGCGCCTGCGGGCGCCGCGGCGGGCGCTGCGCTTGGCCTCGAACATGCGGAAATGGACGGGCCA
>Ga0073934_10007073_pt1 | contig 15870 bp, 14 predicted proteins | sample LarsenN4metaG_FD_76834 | JGI IMG/M metagenome (GOLD analysis project Ga0073934, IMG submission 76834) | Hot spring sediment bacterial and archeal communities from British Columbia, Canada, to study Microbial Dark Matter (Phase II) - Larsen... ...
CCACGGCGATTCAGTCGCCGAGGATGAGCACACTGTCGGGTGATGCCGAGTCCGCGAGGCTCACCGCAAGTGCTTGCCCGCGGGTGCGCCTCGAAGCTCGTCTTTGGAGACATCGACGCCGACGGGAACCAATGACGAATCAGGAACGGGAGCAATCATGACGGCAGTGACCCTGTCTTGCAGATGCGAACTCGACGCGGCCGGAGCCGGACGTCGGTTCTGGCGGCTGTTCGGGCTATATCAGCGGCATCAATTCTGGGACAGCGCGGCTCTTTTTCCGATCCCCTCGCCCCCGTCCGCGGGGGAGAGGGGACCAGACGCGCGCTCCACAATCGATGCCGCGGATTTAGCCGTACGGGACCGGCGACGCCCCAGCTTCGAGACGGCCTCGGAAAGACCCAGACTCGGACGGCCTGTCGCCGGCGGCGTGGGGAGGACTTGCACGCTACGCTCGCAAGCCCTCCCCACGCCATGATTCTTCATACCCTCTGACGAGGGCTGAGGAAACATACAAGACTCGGCGTCACTCGACATGTAACAACGGAATCGCCCTGCCGCAGACAGGCTTTGGCGGACGGCATGTCGCGCGCAACCTTGCCCGTAGGGCAGGAGCTCCAAACGGGCCCGGGACGCCGGGCCAGTCGTCCGTGTCCTCGAACCCCGATGGGTCGACCCGAATATCCGCGTTCGATGGAGATGGGATGAGGCGTTCCTCCGGCGGACACCGCTCCGCCGGGGGACGCGCTTCCCGCAAGAACAAGAAACGGTGTTCAGAACCCGAACAGCATCCTGCTCAACGACGTCTGCTCACAAGATTGTCCGATCTCACATGTCGGTGGCACTCCGCCGTGCGCACGCGATCCACCTCACGCTGCGCGCGAGGACGGAAGGCTTGACGATTCGGGTCGTTCACCGAGCGCCACGTCGGCAAGTTGGCTGACGAGCTGGCGGATCACGCGCTCGGCTTCCAGCTTTTCGCTCAGCCAGCGGTCGCGGGCGGCGCGCCACGCGGCGTCGTGTGTGGCGAGCTCCGTCGCGGCGGCAAGTTGCCGGGCCTCTTCGGCACGAAGGCGTTCATCGCGATCGTTCAGCCAGTGCAGCACCGTTTGCCGCTCTTCGTGGAACTCGCTCCGCTGCTGATCGAACCAGGCCAGTTGCTCGGCCAGTTCGCGGCGATGGTCTTCCAGTGCGTCGTGCAGTTGCTGGTAGTACAGCACGAGTGCTTGCCGCGACTGCTCGACTTTCACGCGGGCGTCTTCGTCGCTGCCCGTGCTATGGGCGATCTGTGCCCACGTCTCCTCCACGGCAAGCCGCAGTTCGAGCGTGGTGCGGTGCGTGTCTTCCAGTTCGGCCCGCAGCCGTTCGAGCCGTAGCCGCCTGCCTTCGAGCTGCTCGACCTGCTCGCGGATCAATTCCTGCTGGCGGCGAAGCTCGGTCTGCTGCCGTTGCCGGTCCTCCTCCCACAGCCGGCGCTCGTCGTCGAGGGTCTGACGGTCCCCGTCGACGGTGGAGGCCCAGGCTTCGCGACACTTGAGGACGGTGTCGTGCTCGCGGTCGATGGCGCGGACGAGTTCTTCCAGCGTGCGGCGGTACGCGCCGAGCTGTGCCTGGCGGCGCTGCAGTTGCCGCGCGTCGTCTTCGAGTTGTTGTCGCTCGCGTTGCCGTTCGGCGCGGAACTCGTTTTGCGCGCGTTCGAGATCGAGACGCACTTTGTCGAGGTGCTCCTGCTGGAAGCGCAGCCGGTTCTCGAGCAGCACGCGTTCGCGCTGCAGTTCGGTCTGTCGCTCGGCGAATTCTCGCTCGCGCTGGGCGACGAGGGCTTCCCAATCGGCTTCAGCCTGCAGACGGCGCTCGTGCAGGTCTTGCGCGAGGTTGGCGCGCTGGTGGGACAGTTCCTGCTCCCACGCGGCGATCAGCGACTGGTACCGCTGGCGTTCGTCGTCGATGGTTTTCCGCAGCGTCTCGCAATCGCGATCCCACGCGGCCCGCTCTTCCTCGAACACAATGTTGCGAACCTGCCACTCCTGCGAGAGCTCTTCCCACAAGCGTTGCCGTTCGGATTGCAACTGCTGCTCGAGACGCTCTTGAAGCTGCTCCTCTTCCCGGGCGAGCCGCGACCGTTCGCTCTCGAGAAACTCGGCGGCGATATCGAGCTGCGAGCGCACCTGCCGCAGCTCGTCGCGCTCGGCCTGCAGCTCTTCGAGCACGGTGTCGCGCACTCGATCGCGTTCCGCGGCCAGTTGCTGCTGGCACTCGACGAGCGAATCGCCCAAGGCAGTCAGCTCCTGCTGCCGTGCCGCAATCTCCGAGCGCTGTTCCTGCAATTGGAACTCGGCTCGGCGGAGGTCCTCGCGCTGCGCGGCCTGCTGTTGTCGCCACGCGAGTCGCTCGGCCTCGAGCTGTGCGGCCTGGCGGTTCAGTTGGGCTTCGCGTTCGTCGAGGTCCGCCTCCAACTGCTGGAGCAGTTGCGACACGCGGCCCGCCGGACGGGCGGGCTGCTCCAGGGGTGCATGCGACGGGTCGACGCGTAACGCGCGGTCGCCGACAACGAGGGGCGCGCCCGCCGCGGAACTCACCGGTTCCGCGAGCGGCACGAAGACCGCCCGGGTGGAATCAGCCACCGGCTCGGACATGGGGAATCCCTTCCCTGCTGAGCCAACATCCAATCCGCGCGTCCGTGCGCGGCGATCAATGCACGAAGTGTGCCGGCTCCATGACTACAGATGATTATCAATTGCCGAGCTCATGCGGGTCTTGGGTTGCATGCCGACGAAGCGTTCGACGACGTTGCCTCCCTTGAAGAGCATGACGGTGGGGATGGCGCTCACGCCGAGGCTGGAGGCCACCTTGGGGTTGTCGTCGGTGTTGAGTTTGCCGACCTTCACTCGCCCGGAGTAATCGTTGGCCAGTTCCTCGATGGCGGGGGCGATCATCTTGCACGGTCCGCACCACGGGGCCCAGAAGTCGACCAGCACCGGCTGGTCGCTGTCGAGCACGGTGGTTTGGAAATTGTCGTCGGTGATTTCGAGGACGTTGCCAGCCATGCGAGAACCTTGATCCAAAGTCGTGAAACGGCGGTCTGCTCTGCGTGGCGAATTATAGGATCGTCGCCGGAAAGGTCAATTCTGAAGCCGACTTGGGCGCACGGGTGGGAGTCGTAGATTGCCCACGGGGTGCAACCCGTGGGCTTCGCGTGGAATCTGTGTTAACGGAAACGCCACACTGGAGTTGCGTGAAGCGCCGACCTTCACCCAATCTCGAACCCCTTCCGCTGATCGCGACGGAGGAGTCGGTTCGCGGCGGGAGAATCGGTGAAGTGCTCGGTGTCGGGGTTCCAGGTCAGCTTGCCGCCGAAGCGCATCGCGATGTTGCCCAGGTGACACAAGCTCACCGAGCGGTGCTGGCTCACGACATCGGAAATTGGCGTCTGGCGGCTCAGCGTGCAGTCGTAAAAGTTGCCCATGTGGTTCTTGATGGCGTCGATCTTTCCCTGCCGCTCGGGCCGGCTCAAGTTGTCGTGGGGGTAGACGCGGAAATCGCCGCGACCAAAGGGATGTCTAGCGAGGTCTTCCACTGGCCGCCCGGCGATCGTGCCGCGGTTCACAAAGATGCGGCCGGCGTCCCCCTCGAACATGATGCCGTCGCGGTTATAGTCGCCGCGCGGCGAATCGAGCACTTCCAGCTCCACACCGTTCGCGTAGCGGTACTTCGCATAATAGTCGACGGCCACGTTGTAGCCGTTCTCGATCTCCGGATACTTCGCCGTGCCTTCGATCTCGACCGGACCGGAATGCTGCAGGCCGGCTCCCCATTGGGCGATGTCGAGATGGTGCGCACCGGTGTCGGTCATCTCGCCGCCCGAATACTCGTACCACCAGCGGAACGTGTAGTGGCTGCGCTCGGGGATGTACGGCACATCGGGCGTTTGTCCCTGCCACAGGTTCCAGTTGAAGTGCCCCGGAACCGGCTGCGGGGAGAACGGCCCGCCGGTTTTGTTCTTGCCCATCACCACGGTCATTTTCTGCAGCTTGCCGATGCGGCCGGCCTGGACCATTTCGACGGCGAGGCGGAACCGGGCATCGCTGCGCTGCCACGTACCCACCTGCACCACGCGGCCGGTTTCGTGGACCACTTCGCAAATCCGCTGTCCTTCTGCAATGGTGAGCGTGAGCGGCTTCTCGCAGTAAACGTCCTTGCCCGCGCGGCAGGCGTCGATGAGCATCTTCGCGTGCCAGTGGTCGGGCGTGCCGATGAGAACGACGTCAATGTCCTTGCGCGCCAACAGATCCACATAGTTCTCGAAGAGTGTGGCGGTGCTGCCAAAACTGGCGCGGGCCTGCTCGCGGACGTGGCGGTCGACATCGCAGATGGCGACCACGTCGCCGAACGGCAGCGCCTCGCGCGTAATTACCGACCCTTGATACCGCATGCCAATGCAACCGATCCGCCACCGTTCATTGGGCGACTTTGGCACGGATTTCTCTTGGGCGTTTGTAGTCCAGGTGTAAGGCGTGAACGCCCAGGCGGCGACACCGGTGGAACTGGCGAGAACACATCGTCGCGAGATTCTCTTGGGCATGTGCAATCTTCCTCTGACGCACCAAGTCCTAACGAAACACTATCATAGCCACGGACAACTCCGATTACTCCAATGGAGATCACCAATGGCCATGTTCCCGTTGACGACTGCGCCTGAGGACAGTTCGGGAGATTCGCCACACAATCCATTTGCCGAAATGTTTGGTCCACAGCAGATCGACTCGACGAACCGGCACGCCATTCAGTTCTGCTGGATGAGCCAGCCGAAGGATGAGGAGAAACGCCGATGAGCTGGAGCGGCAGATTCGCCGGCTGGTGGACCGCGCGCTCGAAAACTTCCGCGCGGACCAGGCGGCGTTCCATCAGCAGTGACGTTGTCGGCGAGCCTCTCCGAGGAGAAAGCCAGACCCGGACGCTGACGCGGCCCGGCTCGCCCAGGTCGCTGGCCTCTGCGGTGCGTTTTCTGTAACGTCAGGAGGCGCATGGGCCTCTGACTCGCACCCAAGGAGACCATCATGGCCGTTTCTGCGGTTCCCGCCGGGTATCACACCGTCACGCCGTACCTCATTGTGCGCGGGGCGGCGAAGGTGCTGGAGTTCTATCAGAAGGCGTTTGGGGCCATGGGCGTGCATTCCATGGCGATGCCGGACGGCAAGATCATGCACGCGGAGATGAGGATCGGCGACTCGGTGGTGATGCTCGCCGATGAGAACCCCGCGTGGGGTGCTACGGGTCCGCAGACGCTGGGGGGTGTGACGTCGAGCATTCTGTTGTACGTCGAGAACGTTGATGCGCGCTTCCAGCAGGCGCTCGACGCCGGCTGCACGGTTAAAAAGCCGCTGCAGAACCAGTTCTGGGGCGATCGGATGGGGACCGTCAGCGATCCGTTCGGTCACGTGTGGAGCATCGCCAGCCACGTGGAAGACGTTGCCCCTGACGAGATGCAGCGCCGCGCTGCCGAAATGATCAAGCAGATGGCACACCAGAAATAGAGATGCTCTTTCGGTGAGCCGCGACCCGAAGTCCGCGGAGGGAAACGCTTCGTCAAGTAGCGACAGAGCGCTCCCCGTTGGGTCGCGGCTAAACGGGTTTTCAACAATCAACTCGGAGCAACAACCCATGACCGTCCTCGATCGCCGTGAGTTTCTTGGTTCGTCCACGCTGGCCGCCGCTGCGTTGCTGGCGCCGCGCGCGTTCGCCGTTGCTGCCCAAGCCGAGACGCCAAGTGAGCCAATCCACTGCGGCGTGATGGGGCTGGGCCGCGGGCTGGCCCACGTGAACGCCATCCTCGGCTCCAAGACCGCAAAGCTGAGCTACATCTGCGACGTGGACAAAAACCGGCTCGACGGCGGCATGAAGCAGGTCGAAACGAAGAAGCCAGAGAAAATGCCGACCCCGATCGGCGACTTCCGCAAGATGCTCGACGATCCCAAGCTGAACGCCGTGTTCATTGCCACGTGCAACCACTGGCACGCGCCCGCCACCATTCTGGCCTGCACGGCTGGGAAGCACGTGTACGTCGAAAAGCCCGGCAGCCACAACGCCTACGAGGGGGAGTTGATGGTCGCCGCGGCACGGAAGAATAAGCGCACCGTGCAAATGGGCAACCAGCGCCGCACGTGGCCCGGCGTGAAGGAAGGCATCCAGAAGCTGCGCGACGGCGCCATCGGCAAGGTGCTGTATGCGCGGTGCTGGTACAACGCGTCGCGCGGCAGCATCGGCAAGGGCAAGCCGGCCCCCGTTCCCGCCACGCTCGACTACGACCTCTGGCAGGGCCCTGCGCCCGAGCGCCCGTACAAGGACAACCTCATCCCCTACAATTGGCACTGGCACTGGCACTACGGCGGCGGCGAACTCGCCAACAACGGCATCCATGCCCTCGACGTCGCCCGGTGGGGCCTGGGCGTCGATTATCCCACCACCGTCAGCTTCGTCGGCAACCGATACCACTTCGACGACGACCAGGAAACTCCAGACACCGGTGCCGCCGTGTTCCACTTCGGCTCCGTCGGCTGCACGTGGGAAGTCAGCAGTTGCCATCCCCGCAAGGCCGAGAAGAACCCATTCGTGGCGTTCTACGGCACGGAGGGCTCAATTCACGTCGACGGTACGGGCTACACGATGTACGACCTCAAAGGTGAAAAGATCGGCGAGGGCAAAGGCGAAGCCGGTGAGCGGGAGCACATCCAGAATTTCCTTGACTGTATCCTCTCTGGACAGCGTCCCAACTCCGAGATCGAGGAAGGCCAGAAGAGCACCCTGCTCTGTCACTTGGGCAACATCAGTTATCGCACCGGGCGGGTGATCCACTTCAACCCGCAGACGCGCAAGATTGTGAACGACACCGACGCCGAGAAGTACTGGCGCCGCGAGTATCGCCCGGGGTGGGAACCGCAAGTGTGATTGGAGAGTAGAAGCCGCGGGGCCGCGTCCCCGCGGATCTTGTTCACTGCGGCAGCGGTCGCAGCACGAATACGAAGAACACTGCGGCCACAATCAGTGCATAGCCCACGAAGTCGTTCCACCGCAGCGGCTCGCGGAGGTAGAGCCACGAGAAGCCCGCGAACACAACGAGGGTGATCACCTCCTGGATCATCTTGAGTTGCGGCGCGGTGAACTCGCCGTGCCCGTAACGGTTGGCGGGCACCTGGAAGCAGTACTCGAAGAACGCCAGCCCCCAACTGACGAGGATCACCGCCCACAACGAGGTCTGCTTGAACTTCAAATGGCCGTACCACGCGAAGGTCATAAAGACGTTGGAAATCAACAGGAGCAGCACGGTCCGCATGGGCAATGGTCCGCTGAGGAAAACGGTCCAAGAGCCGGGGCGTGTCGCTTCAGCCTCTTCAGTTGATGCAGAGGAGACCGGGGCGACACGCTCCGGCTCTTGTTGAAGCGCGCGGCGGCGCGGTCAATTGAGGACTTCCGCGCCGGGCAGGTTCTGGCCTTCGATCTGCGGCGCACCGGGATTGGCACCGGCCGCAGGATCGACGGGAGCTTCCTGCACCGGCTGGTTTCCGCCCTGAACGCCGCCAAACATCCCCGGCATCGCCACGCCCGCGGCGAGGGTGCCCCCCAGGACGGCTCCATAGGTCACGTTCGCGAAGAGGCTCGTCAGGAACGGCCCACGGGCGTCTTGCCAGAATTTGATCACATACACCAGTGCTCCGCAGGGCACGAGCAGCACAATCAGGCCCCAGCCCACACTTTGTTTGAAGGCGACGATAATGAGCTGCACGCCACCTATAAATCCGGCGAGGCTGCAGCCCATCAACAATCCCATGAGGATACCGGGTACGAGCCCGGTATTTGACAGGCTGCCAGTCACCATGCCAAATACCGCACCGATAAGCACGCAGGCCACGACCACGATGATCGACTCGACGAGCACCTGCGGCATCGTCTTGGGTTTGGCCTCCTCCTCGTCTTCATCCTTGCGCTCCTTGGCCACGTACTTGTATTCTTTGGCCAGCGTGATCATGTCCAACTGGTCGCGGAAGAAGTACACCAGTTGGCCATTCAAGCGCATCAGGTACACCGCCGGGAAACCGATGCTGAGGCACGCCACGAGCCACAACGCGCCGGGCAGAATTAGCGGGAAATAGTTGACCTTGGTGAATTCTTCCTTGATGAGCGGGTCTTTGCCTTTGTTGGGATCCTTGGCCGACATGTTCTCGTCGGCGGTTTTGGCCCGGGCGATCGCTGCGTTGTGGTCCATCTGCTGCGCAATCTGCTGCAGCGACGGCCCGGACACCGCGCCGATCACGCTGAGGCAGGCAATCGCCGGCAGGTTGGTGAACAACAGCAGCATCAGCCACAGGAGGCACGGCTTCAGCACGCGCAGCCACGCGGGAATCACCTTCCAGAACATCCAGCCGGGCGTCTGCACCGGCATCACCATGTGACCGATGACGATCGGCAGCATCGACAGCACCGGCAAGTAGCACACGCCCACCACGATCGGCGGCACGAACGTCGGCAGTCCGCCGAACTGCACCAGCGCCCAGCCGACTAGCGCGGGAATGGCCAGCAGCGGCCCCGCGAACAGCACGTGCCACATCACCGATTTCACGCCCAGCGCGGCGCACAGGAAAATGTCGAGGTTGATGCGCTTCAGCTTATCTTTGCGCATCAGCGTGTTGGCGACGATCTGCTCATCGAGGAACCACAGCCAGCCGGGAATCATCATGGCGCTGACGACGGCACACAACGCGAAGAACGCGCGTGGCGGCACCGGCGAGATGTAGAGGTACAGGAACAGGCTGCCGAACATCAGCACCGAAAAGATGAGCGTGTACAGAATGGTCCGCCAGGCCAGTGCCTGGTTCACCCCCACGAACTTCCAGCAGCCCTTCCACATGCCGGCGTAGAACTTGTCCGGGTCCGGGCCTTTGAGCTGTTTCTTGCGGGCCTTCTCGCCCAGTCCGCCGGCGGCGGTGTCGTAACCGCATTTCGGACACTCGGTGGTTTCTTCATCGTAGTGCGACATGTCGTAGCCGCACTTGGGGCAGATCCGCGCCTCCTTGTCTTCCAGACTGCGCAGGTCGAGCGAGGCAATGGCCGACTCGGAGTCGGGCGCCGCGGAGGCCGCAGCGGCCGATTTTTTCTTCTTGGCGGGAGCGGCATCGGCTGCTGGCACGCTGACGCGCGTTTGACAGTTGGGGCATTTGATCGCTTTGCCCCGCGCCTCGTCGGGCGCCGTGAGCACCTTTTGACAACCGGTGCACTTGACCTTGACAGCCATGCGGAACGGCCTGTGGAGCGAAACTCAGAGATTGGATGCCAACGACCCGTCGCGACAGACAACGGACGTCGCCCATGTTAAGCCTTGCGGCGGGCGTTTGCACGCGAATAGTCGCAGGCACACCCGCGTGCCGTCCTGCGGATTCGCCGCACGCTGCACGTGTGCAGCGCACGCGATTAGCCTCAGAACGTCGCCACCCACCGCAGGCCGACCAGGTGGAACGTGCCGAAGTCGCTCGAATTCCAGATCTCGTGATTCAGCATCAGCGACGTTGGGCCGGGCAATGCCACGGTGAAGCCCCAGGTGTAACGCTCGATCAAGGAAGGCGGATAGATGAGGTACCGCCGCTGGTCCAGCGTGTCGAACCGTGCCAACAGCCCCACGCGCGGCTCCTTGACGATGCGCAGTTCCCCTTCGGCCACGATGCCGTAGAAGTACTCGGGATTCCGGCGGATTCGAGAGTCGGACTCCCGCGCCGCGTACTCGAAGTAGAAGCGGAAGATGTCTTCGTAGCGGTACACGAGGTCCACGCCGTAGGCGTGATAGAACAACCGATCGTCCGCGCCGTCATCCTGCATCTGGCCCCCCATCAGCGACGCACCGAATTTCACGGACGAGTTGCCCACGGTGTAGCGCACGCCCCCCGCCGGGGAGCGGTTGTTGTCGTAATAGGCGCGACTGTCGCCCCCCGACCAGGACAGATCGCCCTGGAGGCCGTTGACGGCATACAGGCTCAGGCCGGTGGTGAAGTCGCCCGGCAGCGGCGCGCCCAGGTCGAGCACCACGCCTTCATCGGAGTACGGGGCCGGCAGCACGGGCTTGTAACGATCGCCCGGGTTGTAACGGCGCCCCATGTCGAACATCAGCGGGTTGTCCACTGTCCGGAACGAGCCAGGGTGGCTCATGCTTTGAAACGCCCCAAACGGCACCACAAAACGACCGGCCTTCACCTTCGCCGTCCACCCTGCCGCCGGGCAGTCGCCGCACGCGCCAGACGTGCAGTGTCCGCCGTCGCCGCCACCGACGCAGTCAGCGAGCTTGAGCAGGTCGAGCGTGGCCGACGCCTCGACCAGTTCGATGGTGAATCCCATGCTGGTGTTGAAATCGGCGTGGCAACTGGTGCACGTCATCACGGTTGCGCTCAGCGGGCCGTCGGGTTGCCAGTCGGCGCCGATCCACACGTCGGCGAAGAAGTCGGGGTTCATGATGTCGTGCTGGTCCGCGCCGCGCCACATGGTCGAGAACGTGGCGTTGGGCGTGAACGAAGATCCCGCCAAGGCGTCGCGGGCCGATTCCATCAGACCGCCGTGTCCGTCGCCTGCCGAGGCCACCGAGGAGAGATACGTCGCGATCGGCGTGATAACGTTGGCGGGAATGTCAGCGTCGGCCTTGGCCGCCATGCGCTTCACCGTCGCCAGCCAGCCGCTGAACGATTTGCGCTTGCTGAGGGAGCGGTCGGCATCGTGGCAGTCGATGCAGTACGACTGAAACGCCGCCTGCCCCTGCGCCACCAGTGCCGGATTCAACTCGTTCGCGGGCTTGTCGGCCGGGGGAGCGATCGGCTCCGGCGGCGGTGGCACTTCGTCCTGCAGGTACCGCACCAAGGCGGCCCGCGTTTCCGCATCCAGGCTCTCCAGTCGGCGCACAACGTCTTGAGCAGACTCGGCTTCAGTTGCGGCCGGTGCAGTTGGCAGCTCAACTTCAACGGCTGAAAACTCCTGCGCCGCAGCCCAGGCGGTCGTCATCGAGAGCAGTAACGCAGTCGAGAGCACCCAGAAGCGTTGCGGCATCGAAATGCCCTTCGCGCCCACAGACGACCGCGTACCGCAACCGTGCGGAAACGAAATGTCAGCGAGACTTTTCTGGTCGTATCGACAGTAACGATTAGAACGCTTGAGTCGACTTTGCGGGCGACGCGGACATTTGTTTAGCCGCGATCGTCGCCAGCCGTCGTCCGAGCGCGCGGCAGATGGCAGCTTCGTTATCGTCGATGGCCCGCTGATTGTCGCCGCCGGCCACGTGGTCTGGCCCGTAAGGCGACCCGCCACCCGTGGTGAGGAACAGATCCTTCGTGGAATAGGGCACCCCGACGAGAATCATGCCAAGGTGCAGCAGCGGGGCCATCAGCGTGAGGATGGTGGTCTCCTGTCCGCCGTGCAGGCTGCCGGTCGAGACGAACACGCCCGCCGGCTTGCCTTCCAATCCGCCCGACAACCATAGCTCGGTGAGCTGATCGATCTGGTTCTTGAGCTGCGACGACACGTTGCCGAAGCGCGTCGGCGTGCCGAAGGCGATGGCGCCCGCCTCCTTGAAGTCCTCCTGAGCGACGAGCGGCACGTCCTTCTGCAGGTCGCGGCCGGCTTTCATGTCGGCGCGCGAGTTGATCACCGCTTCGGGGATCAGTTCCGGCACGCGTCGGATGACCGGCTCGGCGCCGGGCACTTCGCGCACCCCGTCCGCCACCAGTTGGGCCATTTTGTAGACGTTGCCGTACGTGCTGTAGTAGACGATGAGAACTTTCATGAGCGCCCCTCTTCAGCACAGCCGCACACTTGACGTGTGCGGCTGAACGACGACATGTGGATTACGCGTAGCCCAGCGTCTGCATTTCGTCGCGGCAGATGTCCTCGATCAGCTCGAAGTCGCCGTATTTGTTCGTGTGCGTATGGTGCGTCTTGCCGACGCCGGCCATCTTGTCCCAGAATCTGGTGTCTTCGCGCCCCACTGGTCGCAGCTCGGCGAACTCGAAGATCCGCGCCAACTCCTTCTCCGGCTCGCGCAGGATGTCTTCGTAGCGAATCTCCAGGAAGTGCGGCAGCCGGTCCTGCCACTCCCGGACGATTGCCATGCAGTCCTTCCACACGTGCGCGGTGGTGCGCAGGTCGTCGGCTCCCCATTCGGCCACGTAATCCGCAAGTTTGGGCACCCGCGGATACGGAATGAACGGCTCGCGCTGGTAATAGCTGTGCCGCGTCTGCGAGCGGATCTTCTCCAGTTGTCGCAGCACGAGGCGATACAGCTTGAGCATGGAGTTGGCCGTGTCGCGCGGGTCGCGGACGATGTGGATGAACTTCGCGTCCGGGAAGATGTGCCGCAGAATCGGGATGTCGGGAATCAACCCCGGATTCTTATTGAAGAACCGCCGGTCGCGGCCGTGGCACCAGATGACCCGCTTGATGTAGCCGTGGATCTCGTCGATCTGCTGTTGGGTGAAGCTCTCCGGCGGTCGCGGCACGTAGCGCAGGTTGTAGGGATCCCAGCCGAACCAGTAGCCCCAGAACTTGAGCGCTTCGCTGGGCGAGCCGGCCTCGACGATCACGCTGTCGCCGAGATGCCGCTCGCCACGGGCATTCAGCCGCAGCAGCTTTCGCATGGTCTCTGCGGCGCAGAAACATCGCGGGAACTGGTGCATGGAGTTCGTGATGTAGGCCACCTGCGGATGCGTGCAGCAGACGTCTTGCAGCATGGTGCTGCCGGTCCGCGGCAAGCCGAGCAGAATGATAGGCCGGTCGACCTCGATGCCCGTGAGGTCGATCCGCATCAAATACCGCTCGATGAACGTCAACAGCCCTTCCAGGACCGGGTTGGGATCTTCGGGCAGAATGAACTGCCGCTGGAACGCGCCGCTCAACAGCAGCCGCGACTGCCAGTTGGGATACTCGACCTGAAGCGGCCTGGGCGGCGGCACGGCGGGTGGCTCCATCGTCGACATGAACTCCATCGTCTCCTCATTGTCGACGCCACGAAGCCGCGGGGTGGCACCCCGCGGCTTCCTTATGCGTATCCCAGCGCCTGCATCTGCTCGCGGCAGATGTCTTCCACCAGCTCGAAATTGCCGTACTGATTCTTGTGCGTGTGGGGCGTGTTGCCCACGTTGGCAATCTTCTCCCAGAACTTCGTGTCCTCGCGACCGATCGGCCGCAGCTCGGCAAACTCGAACAGCCGCGCCAGTTCCTTCTCCGGCTCGCGGCAGATGTCTTCGTAGCGGATCTCCATGTAATTCGGCAGCTTGTCGCGCCAGCCGCGGACGATCGACACGCAGTCCCGCCACACGTGCGAAGTCGTCCTTAAATCGTCCGGCCCCCATTGCTCGATGTACTCGGCCAGCTTCGGGACGCGCGGATAGGGAATAAACACGCCGCGGTCGTACAGCCCGTGACGCGTCTGCGAGCGGATGTTCTCCAGTTGCTGTGCCTCCATGCGATACAGCTTCAGCATCGAATTGGCCGAATTGCGGGGATCGCGCACGATGTGGATGAATTTGGCATCGGGAAACAATCGCCGCAGGATCGCGATGTCGGGAATCAGCGCCGGATTCTTCGTGAAGAACCGCCGGTCGCGGCCGTGGCACCAGATGATCCGTTTCAGGTGGTAGTAGATGTCGTCGATTTCCTTCTGTGTGAAGCTCTCCGGGTCGCGCGGCACGTAGTGCAGGTTGTGGGGATCCCAGCCGAACCAGTAGCCCCAGAACTTGAGCCCTTCGTTCGGCGAGCCGGCTTCGACTTCGATGCTGTCCCGCAGGTAGCGCTCGCCGCGGGCGTTGAGCCGCAGCAGCTTCCGCATCGTTTCCACCGCGCACACGCAGCGGGGATACTGGTGCATGGCATTGGTGATGTACGCCACTTCCGGGTGCGTGCAGCAGATGTCCTGCAGCATGGTCGTGCCCGACCGTGGGAGGCCCAGCACGAAGATGGGCCGGCGGATGTCGATGCCCGTGAGATCGATCCGCATCAGGTAGCGCTCGATGAACGTCAGGAACGCTTCCTGGAGTTTCGGCGGATCTTCGGGAACGATGAACTGCCGCTGAAAGTGGCCGCTGAGCAGCAGCCGCGACTGCCAGTTGGCGTACTTGACCGGCAGCGGCTCCCGCCGCGGGGGGGCCTGGGTTTCAACGGTCGCCATGAATCACAATCCCTTGGCGGACATGGACCTGGCCACAGAACCTCGACGGCCTGCGGCCATTGGTTTTTATAGGAGATCGATCAACCCCCGGCAACCCACGTTCCGCCGGGGCGGCCACGAGACATTGGCACAGCCGCGCTCCGCACGCTGGGCCTTGCATCGCGGCTAACCCTGGTTTCATTCACAACTCGTGCCGGTTAGAATGCCGTGGATTGACCCTCGAACCCTCGAAATGTCTCCAATGGCCCAACACACTGCCTCCATCGCCTGGGACCGAAACGGCGCCGTGTTCAGCGACGGCAAGTACAGCCGCGGACATACCTGGAAGTTCGACGGCGGCATCGAGGTGCCCGCGTCGTCCGCGCCGGACGTTGTGAAGCCGCCGCTTTCCGTGGTAGAGGCCATCGACCCGGAGGAAGCCGTCGTGGCCGCGGTCGCCAGTTGCCACATGCTGTGGTTTCTCGCTCTCGCCAAGAAGGGTGGATTCATCGTGGACAGTTACCGCGACGAACCGTCCGGCGAGATGGGCAAAAACGCCGAGGGCAAGACCGCACTGATCACCATCACGCTGCGGCCGCGCGTCGCGTTCGGCGGCGAGAAGCGACCGACGGAGGACGAATTCGCATCGCTGCAGCGTGAAGCGCACGAGCAGTGCTACGTGGCCAACTTGCTCAAATCCGAAGTGCGCGTCGAGCCGGCGATGACATGAAGCTGTTTGCGGCTGAGTGGTAGCGAAGGCCCGCACAGTTGCGAATCCCGCTGGGGGAGCGATAATCACCGCCAGCCGCCACGCCCTGGCGATATCCGGGACCATGGGGGAGCGGCGAACCCCACTTTTCCGTGGCTTCGCAGGGATGCGCGGTATCCGGGCAGAACGCGTCGAGGAACTAGGCAGCCCATCCCCGCCGTCGGTCACAAATTGTCTTTAACTCCTGTCATATCAAGGCTTGTGCACCTCGGCGCAGAAATTGCTAAAAACGCCGTCCGCATGGTGTTTCTGCGCTCAAAACCATCTCGAAAGGAAAGTGGATCCATGTCCGGCAGTGCTTCTCGCCTCAATGCCATCTCTGCGGTGACGCATTACCAACCGATCTCCGCCCCGCTCAATTTCGCAGAAACGCCGACCGGCGAGCTGTTCGGCGAGAATGTCTTCAGCCTGAAGGTGATGAAGGACCGTCTGCCCAAAAGTACCTACAAGGCGGTGCTCAAGACCATCGAAGCGGGCGAGCCGCTCGATCCCTCGGTGGCCGACACCGTGGCGTCGGCGATGAAAGACTGGGCCATCGAAAAGGGGGCCACGCACTACGCCCACGTGTTCTATCCGCTGACCGGCCTCACGGCCGAGAAGCACGACAGCTTCCTCTCGCCCGACGGCCAGGGGGGCGCCCTCGCTGAGTTCACCGGCACGCAGCTCATCCAGGGCGAGCCCGACGCGTCCAGTTTTCCGTCCGGCGGCATTCGCGCCACGTTCGAGGCTCGCGGTTACACCGCCTGGGACGTGACAAGCCCCGCGTACATTCTCGAAAATCCAAACGGCACCACGCTGTGCATCCCCACCGCGTTCTTCTCGTGGACGGGCGAAGCCCTCGACAAGAAGACGCCGTTGTTGCGGTCGATGAAGGCCCTCAACGTTCAGGCCCAGCGGATTTTGAAGCTGTTTGGCCACAAGAACATCAGCATGGTGA
>Ga0073934_10007075_pt1 | contig 15867 bp, 8 predicted proteins | sample LarsenN4metaG_FD_76834 | JGI IMG/M metagenome (GOLD analysis project Ga0073934, IMG submission 76834) | Hot spring sediment bacterial and archeal communities from British Columbia, Canada, to study Microbial Dark Matter (Phase II) - Larsen... ...
GGTGCCGAGACCGGCGTTAATGCAGATGTATGGTTCGGCTTTGATGCGCTCGCAGTACTGAAGGAATTCGTCTGTGCCGAAGCGGTTGCTTTCCAGATCGTTCCAGGCGAGGTCAAGGCGCACCGGACGCTGCGCCTTGGGCCCTATGCCGTCCTTCCAGTTGTAGCCTGAGACGAAATTGCCGCCGGGGTAGCGCAAGATGGAGACGCCGAGATTCTTTACGGCTTCCATCACATCCTTGCGGTAGCCATTCTCGTCGGAGAGCGGGCTGCCTTCTTCGTAGATGCCGCCGTAGATCATACGGCCGAGGTGCTCGGCGAAGTTGCCGAACAGGTGCGGATGGACCTCGCCGATGGTGCGGTCGACATCGATTTTGATCCGCGCGGGCTGGTTGGCGGCCGGCTGTTGTTGAGCCAGCGCCGCTCCACACAGGAGGATGGAAAAGAGTATGCGTTTCATGATTCTCACCAGGTGCTAAAACTTGATCTCCACAGGCTTGCCTTCGAACGGAACCGTGCGGCGGTCACCGCCGGGTTGGAGTACGGCCTCGATGTTGCGGCGCGCCGGGGGCAGCATGCGCGAACCCCGGGCAAGCCGGAGCGTCAGTGTCCGCGTGGCGTCGTTCCACGCCATGTCGATGCCCATCCACCCGCCTTTGCGGTACGCGAATGACTTCCCGTCGTCTTCATACAGCAGGAACGACCCATTAGCGCCAGGGTAGATGTGAACTTCGAGCGGCGCCTCCACTTTCTCTTCCGTGAACTGTTTCACCGGACCCATGGGAATCAAGCCGCCCGCGCGGACATACAAGGGCGTGGTTTCCAGATCGACCGCCCGGCTGATTTCGCGGCCACCCTCGAGGCGCTCGCGGGTCCAGAAGTCATACCAGGCGCCGCTGGGGAGATACAGGGATCGGGATGTCGCTCCCTTCTCCACCACGGGTGCGACCAGCATGTCGCGGCCCCACAGGTATTCATCGCCACGCCCGATCGCTTTCGGATCATCCGGATAGTGCAGGAACAACGCCCGGATTATGGGCATCCCGGTCTGGCAGCTCTCGCGCACGGCGCTATACAAGTACGGCATCAGTCGCGAGCGAAGTTCGAGGTATTTCTTGCAGATCGGCTCAACCGCTGCGTTCCGCAATTCGGCTGGATCCGGATTGGCCGCGCCGCGATAGTTCTGAATTTCGCTGGGCTCGAAGGAGCCGGTATTCCAGCCCCAGGGCAGGCGCAATTTCCAGGTCCGCCCGTGTGCGCGGAACAACGGGTTGAAGGCGCCAAACTGGAACCAGCGCACGTAGAGTTCACCGGTAAAATCCGTGGTCGGAACAAATCCGCCGATGTCGGTTCCCCATAAAGGAATGCCGGAAAGTCCCGTGTTCACGGCGACAGGGACATGCGTCTTCAGCGTTTCCCAAGTCGAGTACACATCGCCGGACCACAGGAAGGCGGCATAGCGTTGCATGCCCGCGTGCCCGTTACGATGCAGCGCATACGGCCGCTCGTTGGGGCGGTCGATCTGCGGACCTTCGTAATAAAGCCGGTTTCGCACCAGGCGCGCGCGGGCGTCCAGCGGGTCGCCTTCATCCGGCCACCAGCCGTCGACACCCAGCGAGAACGTCTTGCGATGCATCTCCCAGTGGCAGCCGGCCTCTTCTTCATCCCATTTCCCGGGGAGGCAAGGGTCCTTGACGGTGCCGCGCAGGTCGCGGGCAAGCAGAGCGTGATGCAAAACCACCTTGAAGCCGAGTTGATGCAGTTCGTCGAAGATCGCCTTGGGGTCGTCGAAGACGCGGCGGTTGAAGCTGAACGAACCGTTATGCGTGTTCCAGCCCGACGGCGAAAAGTCGGTGCCGAGATAGATCAGCGTATCGCAGGGCAGTTTTTTCTCGCGAAAGAGCTTTGCTTCATCGACGATCTCCTTACGGCTGGCCAAGGTGCGATGCGACTGCTGGTAGCCAAGCGACCACAGCGGCGGCATCTCAGGCAATCCGGTCAGGCGGGCGTATTCAGCCATCATCGCCGCCGGGTCCGTGCTGGCGACCACGAATGCATCGAATGGCAGCGCTGCCTCCGTAGTGAAGGACTGAAACCTGCTTTCGGCTCCGGTGAAATCAAAGCTCCCCAGCGGCTGGTGAAGGAACATCGCGCCCCGTCCGGGCATGATCAGCCACTGAATGGGGACGCGCCCGCCATGAGTCCGCAGATTGTAACCGCCTTGTCCGCTGCGCATGCGATCCTGCGAGCCGCGGCGGTCGAACTGCGGTCCGCCTTGGCCCAATGCAAGCAGCGGCTGCTCCCCGGTTGGAAAGGACACAGCAGCGGTCTGCGGGTCGAACTTGAACTGCTGCGCTTTCCCCACCGCGATGGTCAACGGGCTGCCGGAGATCGTGACGTCGATCCTGCCGGCGCGGACGGTCTGCGTGGGGGACTCGATGCCGCGAAGTCTGGCCACCGGGGTTCCCGACGCGGACTTCACCAGCGATCCGTCAAGCGGTACCGGCGCCGGCTGGCCGTTTTCGAGCGGCAGGACGGTCACGCGGACCGTGTGGTCGGATATGGCTGTGATCTGAACCTCGATCTCGCGGCCGGCCAGGCGCGGAAGCGACTGCGCGAGCGAGGCTTGCAGCATGGCGCTGCCCGCAACAGCGCCTTTTAGGACAGTTCTCCTTGCCAGGTGGTCATCCACGACGAAACACTCCTCTGGTGAGATCGCTTACAAACGAGTCCGGCTCTGTCCGGGATATCAGACTGTAGTGACCAGAGTCAAGGAGCACTGTCTCCGCTGCAAAGGCTTACACGAGTTCCCCTACTCTGTGCGATCATCATTGCACGGTACACAGCATGGATTCGAGAGCAGGGGCTTCCGGCGCTACGGCAACTGAAACGGGTTTCATTCGCGAACTGGGCTTATTCGACTCGGTAATGATCGTCATCGGGGTCATGATCGGCTCCGGCATCTTCATCGTTTCCGCCGATATGGCTCGTGCCATAGGCAGCCCAGGGTGGCTTTTGATGGCCTGGGTGCTAACCGGCGTACTGACAATCGCAGCCGCAATGTCCTACGGCGAGTTGGCGTCGATGATGCCCGAGGCCGGCGGCATGTACGTCTACCTGCGGGATGCGTTCTCGCCCCTGGCCGGATTTCTCTACGGCTGGACGTTATTCACGGTGATCCAAACCGGGACCATTGCCGCTGTTGCGGTAGCGTTCGCTCGCTTTGCCGGGATCCTGTTCCCAGGACTCTCTGAATCGAGCTACATCATTCCACCCATTCACCTGTCGCAGGGCTACGCGGTGTCGCTCTCAACCGCCCAAGTGGTGGCAATCGTCATCATTGCGCTGCTTACCTGGACAAATAGCCGCGGCATCAAGTACGGCAAAATCGTGCAAAACCTGTTCACCGTTGCGAAAATCGGCGCGCTGGCAGGACTGATTCTGGTCGGAGTCCTCTTCGGCCGCAATGCACAGGCGATTCAGGAAAACTTCGGCAACTTCTGGGCGGTCACGAACCCGGCGCCGATCGCGGACGGCCTTACAGCGGCGACCGCATTCGGTCTGCTGATCGCGATTTGTGTGGCGCAGTCGGGTTCGCTGTTTTCGGCCGATTCGTGGCACGACATCACCTTCGCAGGGGGCGAGGTGAAGGACCCGCGGCGTACGCTGCCGAAATCGCTGATCATCGGCACGGTAGCGGTGATCTGCCTGTATGTGCTGGCCAACGTGGCCTACATGATGACTCTGACGCTGGCCGAAATTCAGAACGCGCCTTCCGACCGCGTTGCAACGGCAATGCTCGAAAAGATCTTCCCCGGCGCAGGCGCTGCGATCATGGCCGTCGCAATCATGATTTCGACCTTCGGTTGTATCAACAGCCTGGTTCTGGCCGGTCCGCGCGTGTATTACGCGATGGCCCAGAATGGTCTGTTTCTGAAACAGGCGGCGAAGCTGAACGAAGCACGGGTCCCAGCCTGGTCGCTGTGGATTGAAGGTGTCTGGTCGGCGGCGCTGGTCTTGCCGCGCACGTTCAACCCGGTGACGAATCAGTATGGCAACCTGTACAGCAACCTGCTCGATTACGTCATCTCCGCCGCGTTGATTTTCTATATTCTGACCATTGCGGCGGTGTTCCGGCTGCGCTCGATTCAGCCGCACGCGGAGCGTCCCTATAAAACCCTGGGGTATCCCATTGTTCCGGCGCTCTATATACTCGGTGCGGCGTTCATTCTCTACGCCCTGTTCGCCTATCGCCCGGCGAGCACCTGGCCAGGGTTGATCATTGTGATCATCGGATTGCCGGTCTACTGGCTGAGCCGCCGCCGTAACTAGAGTGAACCAGCCGTTCCGCCGATAAACGGATGTGGGAAAACGCAACGCTCCGCCGGTGTCGACACTGGTCACCGCCGCAATCTTGGTCTGCGCATGGGCCGCCTTCGGGACTCTAATCGAACCCGCCGCCCTATCTCACGATTTTCTGAACCTCTACACGGGTGCGTCTTTGGCGCGCGACGGGCGTTTCACTGAACTTCACTCTGCCCAAGTGCAACTCGCCCGGGAGCGCGAGTACCGTCCGCAAACTCCAGTTCTGATCCCCTTTGTCCGGCCCCACGTCTACGCGCTCGCCCTGTCCCCGCTGGCATCTCTTCCTTATGTTCAGGCGTTTCAAGTCTGGCGTACGCTTCAGTGGGTGATTCTGATCGCCTGCTGGGCTTGGGCGTGGCGGCGCTTCGGCGGCGACGCGATTCTATGGGGGGCGCTCAGCCTGCCTGCGGGTCTCGGAATTGCACATGGCCAGGATGCGCCTCTGCTGCTTGCTATCGCCGTCGCAGGCTATGCCATGGCGGAGCGAGACCGGCCCCTGGCCGCCGGGCTCCTGTGGAGCCTCGGTCTCGTCAAGTTCCACCTCTTCCTCCTGTTTCCCCTGTCGATGCTGGCGGCACGCAAGTGGCGCTGCCTGGCCGGTTTTTCGATTGGTGGAATGGTGCTGTCAGGCGCATCCCTGCTACTCGGTGGGGGTACTGGGGCCGCAAACTATGTGGACTTGTTGCTCCGCAAAGATCTCGACCGGCTCTCACCCGACCCGGAAAAAATGTTCAATCTGCAATCCATCGCTGCCAACTTCCAATTGCCCTCATGGACGGCAATCGCAGCGGCGGGGGTAATTCTGGCCGGCTTTCTGTTCCTGGCGGCGCGGCGCGAGCTTCCGCTCTGGCACTGGACTGCGCTGACGATCGCTTTGAACCTGGTCACAGCGCCCCATGTTTACGGTTATGATGCAACCCTACTGCTGCTTCCTTTGTGGCTCGTGATTCACCACTCGGCGAATGGGCTGGCGCGCATCCCGGCCGCGTTCATGGCCGCACCTCTTGTACCGATGTTGGGTATGGCGCCAAAGCCTTGGAGCGCTATTCCAGCCCTGACCTTGGCCGCCTTATCCGGACTTCTCGGCAGCGAGGCGCTTTCGTTTCGCGGGCGGTCTGCGGTTCAGGACAACGCCCGCGAGGGACGCCTCCCGAATCTTGGACAGGTTACGGTCGAGTAGTTGGAAATTGCTGGTGCGCGGGTCCACCGCCACTAAGTTCGAATCCGCCACATAGGAGATCATCTCCGCCTCGGGAGACTCCTCCAGCGCTGAACCATCGAGGATGATCCAGTCGAAATCCTCTGCGACCCGGCTCAGCCAGCTTTGTAACAGGTTCCCGTCCACCGGCTCCATAGGTGTGTTTTGCGCAATCCCGAGCGGAGCCACGTACAGGTTCATCTCCGGCACTTTGTGAACAAATCCTTTCCATGGCGCGCCCAGCAGTCCTTCGCGCAGCCCGGGAAATTGCGAAATACGTAGCCTGCTTTGGAACGAGGGCCGCTGCACGTTTACGTCGACCACCAACACGCGGACATGCGGCGAAACGGCGATCATCAGTCCAAGGTTCAAAGCGACAAACGTTTTGCCCTCACCCTGAATCGCGCTCGTGACATGCAGCGAACGAAAGCGGCGGCCGCTGTTTTCGTGCAACTGTTTGATGCGAATCAACCTGGAGCGAAGCACCCGAAACTCGGCCAGTGTCGCCTCCGAGGCGTAGCGGCTGAGCAGAGAGAAGCCGCTCAACTGAGCTTTCGTGAGTTCCGCGGCCGGCGGGTCCTCAGGTGCGACCAGAGGCGGAACAGGGCTCGGAGCCCCCGCGACACTCGTTGCTTCGGCGCCTCCGTTTTCCAGAGCAAGGTGCAGGGAACCCAACGATCCGCTCACGCCGGCCGCTGGTTCTTTCGCGATCGCCGGGGCCGCGCCTGCGCTCATCCGGCGCCTCCCTTAACCGCGTGGATCGGCCTCGCATCCCGCGTCTGCTCCATAAATTGCGCCGCGGCGTCGACCCGGCCCTTGCGGACCTCCTGCGAAACCTTTGTCCAATAGGGTCTGTCGGCGGGCGGCGCCTTGGTCTGAATACGGTCAAGCAAGGTCAAGGCCTGCTCCGGTGTGCCCGAACGCAGGTGGATGTAGATCAAGGTGTCGCTGATTTCCGGCGAATTCGGCATCATCCGGTCAGCCTGCTGCGCCAGTTGCAGCGCGTAGGTCAGGCGCTCGCCCTTGCGGGCGAGAAGATACGCCAGGTTGTTGAGCACCACCGGATGCTGCCCGTCAAGGGCCAGCGCTCTCGAATACGCGTCGCGCGCCCCGGCAATGTTTCCGGAAGCTTGCAGGACAGACGCCGAGTGAAGCCACGGTCTCAGGTCCGCCGGCATGGCATTCTGAGCCTGCTTGTATTGCTCGACCGCCTCCCGAAAACGTCCCTGCATCGCGAGGCTGTCCGCCAAACCCAACACTGCGGTCGCATCGCCCGGTTCGCGTTCGTGCAGCCGTCTGTAGCAATCGGCCGCAGCCGCGTATTGACCTGCTTTGAATGTGACCTCGGCCTTGGCTTTCCATAGGAACGCGGAAGTGGGATCTCTTGCCAGCGCATGTTCGAGTCGCTCCAACGCTCGAGCGGTTGCGCCAGCAGCGGCTTCCGCGCCGGCCAGCAGGACCAGAATCCGCTGGTCTTCCGGGTTGGCCAGTATGGCGGGCTCGAGAAGACGAATCGTCCCTTCGGCATCGTTTGACAGCAGCCGCAGTCCCGCGCGCTCGAGCAGTATGTCACGAGCCGGGACACCCTGGCGCGCGAGCGCCTCGAGTGTGCTTTCAGCGGCTTCCAGTTTCCCCTGGCTTGCCTCGAGCCTGGCTTTCAGAAGGAGCCCGGGCCCGTAGGTGGGCGCTCGGTCGAGAATCGTCTGGGTCCGCTGCGTAGCCCGCGCCAGATTGCCGCGAGCGAAGTCCGCTTCCGCCAGCGCCAGCCAACCGGGTACGTAGTTCGGGTCTAAACGCAGGCAGTTTTCCAGTTGCCTCTCCCCCTGCACGACATCGCCCAGCCGCAAGTACGCCCGTCCCAGGTGATAGCGCACAAAAGCAGACTTAGGCATTCGTGTCAGGATCGACTCGAGTTCCTTGCGCGACCGCATCAGCTCCGCTTTGCTCGCGCCATCCATCTCCAGGGCATGCTTGTAGGCCATCAGGAGGTCGTTCTTCGGCTGGGCGCGCAATTCATCCGACAAGATTTGCAACGCCGCGCCTCGATTCCGCAGGGCCAGATTCCACTCCACCAACCTGCCAATGTAGAGGGAACGCTCGGTTTTGGCGGTTCGAAGACCTTCGTCATACGCCTGTTTCGCAAGATCGAGTCTGGCCCGGTGCAGCCAGAAATCGCCGACTTGCGCCAGCACGGTTGGTTCTCCGCGGGAGAGTGACTCCGCCACAGTATTGACTTGTGCCTGACTGTCCGCCTCCCGCGATTGAGCGTAGAGATGTGCTGCGAACTGCAACCCCGAGTCGATGTCGTGGATTACTTCCCACTTGCGCTTCAGCACGGAACCGGCGCGCTCTATTTCGCCGCGTTCCATCAGGTGCAGGTAGAGCAGGTCGTACGCGGGACGATAGTCGCAACCCCCATCGATCAGGCGCTGCAAGCGCTCGACAGCTCTGTCCTTCCGCCCGATTTTGTGCTCGACCGATGCCAGCTGCGTGACCAGGAGCGGTTGCAGCCCGGCGCGATCGATCGCAGCCGAGAGCAGGTCGGCAGCTTCCTTGGCACGGTGCCGTTCTACCAGCACGATCGAGTGATAAAAAGCGCCTTCAGGTGCGGTGGGCGTCCGCTGTGTCATCTTCTGGGCGAGTTCCTCAAGCTCGAGCAATAGCGGCTGAGGACGGCTCGCGTCGGCGAAGTAGATCTGATACGTCAGGTCCGCAAGGCGAAGTAACACACGTTGATCCTCCGGCTTCAGCTCCGCGGCTCTCACCAGGTGAGCGTATGCTGCCGCGATCTCGCCGATATCGAGTTCCAGGCGGGCGAGGCTGTCGTGGGCATCGGCCAGCTTCGCGTCCTTGGCCAAAGCGAGCCGGTACAGACGGATGGCTTTCAGCAGGTCTCCCTTACCTTCGGACTCGCGCGCCGAACGGAAGAAGTGCTGCGCATCCCCACGTAAGCCGGCGCCGCAGCCCATCTGAGCAGCGGCGGCACAAATAAGAGCGATCGCTGGTACCGTGGCGCGGCGCCTCACTCGCGACCAGATGCCGCTGCGCTGAGCACCGGAGTCCGGGATAAGTGCAGGCGGGATTTCTGCCAGCAGCTCGACCCCACTCCAAAGCGCAAAGTGCTTACGCCGGCGCACCGGAGGATTGGTGAGTAAGCCTGCGAGCGCAATAAATACGCCGAGTGCAATGCCGCAAAGCGCCCCGACCGTAACGCGTACCGGTCCGTTCCACCCTTTGACCCGAGTAGGCAACAGTGGCGGCTCGACGAGTTCCACCGATTCACCGCGCCCCAGCCGTTCCATCTCCGCCGCTACAAGGGACTCCTGTTGCTTGCGCAACAACCCCTGATGAAAATCGCGCATCACGCTGTACTCACGATCCAGGCGCAGGAAATCCGTGTTTTCGACCGAATCCGTTTGCACAGCAGCGCGCAGTTCCGAGGCGCGGCGGGTCAATGCAAGTTCTTCCGCCTGTTGCCTGGCGATCGACTCTTCCAGTGCGCGCGCATCTGCTTTCAACTGCTCGGCCTTCACCGTGAGCTCCCGGCGGAAGCGCTCGCGCGCGCTCTCAAGGTCGAGTTTCTCCCGCTCTTGCACCTGACGAGCCAGCGACTCCGCCACCCTACGTGCCTCGACAACCTCGGCGTGCTCAGGGCGATACCGCTCCAGCAGCTCCTCCACCGCCACTGAGGCCTGGTGCAGACGGAGATTCAACGACTGCAACTCCCACGTGCGTTGCTCCGTCTTATCGGTCACGAGGATGTTGGCTCGCCGGATCCTGGCTTCCAGGTCGATCACTTCCTGCTGCTTGTCCGCAAGATCCCGCCGCATGTTTCGTAAACTGGCTTGAACTTGGCCCAACTTATGTTCCAGGTTGAACAGTTGTTGCGTACGCAACGCCCAGTTATGGTCACCTGACGTACGGTCGGGCATCTTGAGGTCCCCTAGTTGACTTTCCAGTTCTTCAAGCAGTTCGCGTGAGGAGTCGACTTGCGAGCTGAGGAACTCGGTCGTGCCTTCGGATTGATCTCCGCGAAAACGCCGCGTCGACTCGTACACCGCTTCCACCAGTTGCTGCACTACTTGCCGAGCCTTCTCCGGATCCGCGTAAGAATAGGCGATCTGAAGCGATGGGATTCCGATTCGTGTATCCAGAGTGGGCGCCGAAACTTTCTTGACGATGAGCGCCGCCTGGAAGTCGGGGACCAGGTCTTCCACCGGATAGAACCGTCTCAGTTCCGGATACAAGCCGAAGCTTTCGATCATCTTGCGCGCGGTAAGAGAACTTCTCAGCATCTGTACTAGTGCGAACAAGCGCTGCTCGGACTGGAGCGCGTCGTTGGATTGCACGAAGCGGTTTGCCAGTTGCGGCGGGTTGAAGCGCAACACAGCCGCCGACTCGTATGCGGCGGGGTGAAAGTAGGAATAAGCGGCCGTAAGCCCAAAGCCCATAACCCCACAAAGCGCGGCCAGCCACCAGCGCTTGCCAACAGCCCTCAGGTAGTCCGCTGGCCCGAGCACCCGGAGGAAACGTTCTACGTTGCTCGTGGGCTCCACCGGACTCATCGCTGTCGCACCGCTTTGTGCGCGGAGGCTAACCGCACAATTCCGAGCATTAGAATGCCGCTCAAGGCCAGCAGCGCTGAGGACGGTTCGGGTACGCTCGAAATCCTGGTCGCTTCAATCGAGAATTCCATGGACAACTGCTGGCCGGACGCCCCCGAAGGAACGTACGCGCTTAGGTTCAGAAACTGGAGGGTTCCAGCCAGCATCCACGAGCCCGAAGTAGAACTGGTGAACCGCACCGGAGTTGTCACTGGGGTGCGGACGTTGTCGCGCAGTTGGGACGCTGCGATCGTCGTCGTCGAAAGAGGCTGAAGAATCGAAATCGGACCGCCGAAGCTCATGTCTGCCGCCGTCACCGCCGTTCTGACCGTGCGCGGTAATGCGCGTACAAAGAGCGCGTTCGCAGGAACCAGCCAGTCCAACGTCCCCGGAGCTTCGCTCCAGAGCGGCGTGTAGCGAACCTCCGTAAAACTCGCGCCGTTGTTGTAGAAACGAGCAAAAGCCGTATTCGTGCCGCGCGTGTAACCGATCTCGAAACGCTGTGGCGTATTGTTCGCGTAATACGGCGCGAGCTGTCCCGTAACGGCAGTGTTATTCGCTAAGGGGCCAATTCCCAGCTCAAACGTTCCGGCTGCCGGCGATCCTGCGCGGATAATCACTGAAAAGCCAAAGTCGGCAGCGCCCACAAGCCCTGGTAGCAACGCGATGAGTGCCAATTTCACAATCCCGGCCAGGTTCCTTCCCTTGACTGGACTCTCCTCCATCTAGACGTGGAAGTACGTCCGCTCCCCCATTACTTCGGAGGTGGAGGTACTTTGCTTTAGTCCAGAGAGAGCGCAAGTACCATGGCCATGACGCTTACGTGCTTTTACTTAGGCTAGGGCTACGTAGCTTGACCGCATTCGAGCCAGAGCTACTTAAGTGAATGGGAGTCGTACGCGAGTATTGTAAGGAGTATCACCTGAGGGCCGTTCCAGGCGCCGGCAGGTTCAAACCACTCGTTGTAGGAATGTGCGTTATCCGAACGGCCTCCGCCGCCCAAGGTGATGGCAGGGATGTTCAGGCTCATCGGCAGGTTCGAATCGGTACTACTGATTCGGAAAGCGGGCGTCAGCCCTAAGGCGCGCGCACTCCCTGCCGCCGCCCGGCTGAGCGGATCGATTTCCGGAGTTTTTCCAGCAGGCCTCAGTCCCACCAGCTTCGTTTCAGCAGCCACTTTCGCTCCCGACGGAGCGCGCTTCAGGTTTTCCGCATCGACACCCGTGCGAACCGCGCTTAACAGGGCCAGTTCAATCTTGTCGAGTTGTCCGGCGTCCTCACTGCGCAGGTCGACCTCAAACCAGCACTCTTCCGCGATTGCGTTGACGGAAGTACCGCCCTGGATGCGTCCAACGTTGAAGGTCGTTTTCGGTCGCGGCGGCACTTCCAGATCAGCCAGTTGCGACATCACGCGCGCAGCGGCATGAATCGGGCTGGGGCGGCCGAAGTTGCCGTAGCTGTGGCCACCGGGCCCTCGTAACGTAATGCGATACCGCTTCACGCCCGTGCCCCCGTTGACGATTCGGGCGGGATCGGTTCCGTCGATAGAGATAAAAGCCTTTAACCGGTCTTTGTGGGGGCTCTTCTGGAAGAGGTACTTAACGCCACTGAGATCGCCTAAGCCTTCTTCGCCCACATTGGCGACAAAAAGCAGGGTCCTGTTTGTGTGGAATGCACCTTCGTTCAACGCTTCCGCGATCGCGAGCAGGGCTACTAAACCGCGGCTGTCGTCCGCAAGACCCGGCCCGAACCATCGTGGTCCTTCTTTACGAACTTTCACGTCCACGCCCGGCGCGAAGGCGATGTCCAGATGCGCGGCGATCACCAGGGTGTCCGGCGAGGCGCCACGCCGCCACCCCAGAACATTGCCCTGTGCATCGATCTCGACATTGGATAACCCAATCTTGCGGAACTCTTCTGCCATGAATCGCGCACGCTCGGCCTCGTGGAAGGTGGGAGCGGGAATCTCAGCGATCTGGACTTGTTTCGCCAGGTGACGCTCGTGGTTGGTTTTGAGGAACGCCAGCGCCTTCTGCACGGCGGGCTGCTGAAGGAGTTGTTCCTGTGCACAAACAGCGGCGGCGCACAGGCACAGCAGAGACAGGACGGCTCGCAGGCCCATGCGTAGATTGTAGACGATGGTTCGAGGCTCTCTCGCTCAAAGGCGTTTGTACCCGCCGCCCATTACAGAGAGTCCACCTCGCCTGCGAACAATCACCAGCAGCAGAATCGCGGTCGAAACACAAACAAACGGGGTTGGCTCAGGCACCGGAACGATTCGCGTAGCATCGATCGAGAACCCTAGGTGAAGCTGCGAGCGGGACGCTCCGAAGATGGGAAGGTAGGCCGAGAGGTTTGCGAACTGCAACCTGCCTGACAGCATCCAGGAACCTCCGCCCGTACTTGTGAACTGTATGGGGGCGGGAGTTCCGGTAGTGACGTTGGAAAGCCATTGCGTCGCCGTCAGAGTCGTGGTGGTAAGCGGCTGCAGCACTGAGATTGGACCGCTCAGAGCCATGCCGGTTGCACTGATTGAGGTTGGCAACAGCCTCTGCGTCGCTCTCACGTAGAGCGAGCCGGTAGGAATTTCCCAGCTCAGGGCTCCGGGGCCCTGGGCCCACAAGGGCTGATACTGCACCTCTCTGTAGCTGGTCAGGGTTTCGTAGAAACGCGCGAAGGCGGTGTTCGTGCCGCGCGTGTACCCGATTTCAAACCGCTGCGGTGTGTTGTTCCCGTAATAGGTTCCCAAATGAGCAGTGACCGCCGAATTATTGCCGCTGGGGCCAATCCCAAGTTCCCAATCCCCAGCACCTGCAAGTCCCGCCCGGATGATTACCGAAAAGCCAAAGTCGGCGCCGCAGGCCAGGACAGGCACGAACAGCGTGCCAGCCAGCTTGAGCAGCCGATAGCGACCGTTGCCCACAAGTGATGCTCCTCCTGTTTAAGAAAGCCGCTTCCATCCGGTACATCGTCTGGGAGAGTACCGCTCTTTAGACCTTGCGACGATTCTGTACCAGCATTTCTAAGGCCGGCCGTTTACATTGATCACGACTTCCAAGTACGCCTTACAGCCGTCTAAGTATTGGCGTTGTTCTGGATAAGGTATTCTGTTGAGGCTCTTCTACGCGTATGACTGGCCGCACTTTGGGTCCTTACCAAATCCTGGAAAAGCTCGGAGAAGGTGGGATGGGACAGGTGTGGAAGGCGCAGGACACACGGCAGAAACGCTCCGCAGCCATCAAGATCCTGAGCAACGAAAAGCAGGACGCGCAGCGCCGCAGGCGGTTTCTTGAAGAGGCGCGTGCGATATCGGCCCTGAGCCATCCAAACATCGTCGCTGTGTATGAAGCGGGCGAGCAGGATGGGGTCGACTATATTGCAATGGAGTTGGTCAGCGGCCGTACGCTCGAAGAAATGTTGCGCTCGCGCAAGCTTCGCGTGAAGGAAGCGCTGCGCTATGCGGCGCAGATTGCATCCGGAGTCGCAGCGGCCCATGCCAAGGGCATCCTGCATCGCGATCTCAAGCCGGGGAACATCATGATTTCCGATGCCGGGACTCCGAAGGTGCTCGACTTCGGACTGGCGAAAGTGACCGAGTTGCAGTCCGCCGGCGAAGCAGACATCACACGCACCATCCAAGGAATGACCATGGAGGGCACTGTAGTCGGTTCGGCTCCGTATATGTCTCCCGAACAGGCGGAAGGGAAACGAGTGGATGCCCGCAGCGACGTCTTCAGCTTCGGGGCCGTGCTATATGAAATGCTGACCGGGCACCAGGCTTTCCGTGGCGATTCACCGATCTCGACGCTTGCCAATATCCTGCACAAAACCCCGCAACCGCTGCGCAAGTACGCTCCCAATGTGCCGCGCGAGGTGGAGAAGCTGATTGAACGCTGCCTGCGTAAGGACCCCAGCCGGCGTTTCCAAACCATGGCTGATCTTCAGGTCGCACTTGAGGATCTGGCGAACGAAGATGCTCTGAGCCCTGCGGCGCCGGCGCCCGCTGCGTCGAGCAAGGCGCGCTGGGGGATCGCCGCACTGCTTGTTCTGGTCTTTCTTAGCACTGGAGTTGCGATTTACCTCTGGCTGAGTTCCCGGGTGGCGCCAGCCCGGTATCTGACCGCCATTCCGTTAACTGTGCTTAGGGGCGTCGAAACCGATCCAAGCCTGTCGCCCGATGCCAACCAGGTAGCGTTCGCCTGGAACGGCGCTGGTCAGGACAACTTTGATATCTATGTGCAACTGATCGGCGGGGGCGACCCGGTCCGTCTCACATCCGACCCGAACGAAGATCGCTCCCCTGCCTGGTCGCCGGATGGGTCCAAAATCGCATTCCTACGCAACTATACCGACCGTATGATGGAGCTGCGCTGGGTCCCTCCGTTAGGTGGACAGGAGCGCCGCGTGGCTGATATTGGCTACCCTATCCGCAGCACCCCGCTGGGTGTTGTACGCGGCGATGAGGGTCCGCAGCTTGCCTGGCTGCCGGACAGCAAGCATATTGTGGTGCTGCGCAGACCGCAGTCGAACGAGCAGACTGGGCTCCACATCCTGGATATCGAGACCGGTGAGGTCCGCCAGGTGGGAACGTTGCAGGCGCCGGCCGCGGGTCTCGACATCGGGGTGAGCGCATCGTCCGATGGGCGCAGTCTTGTTTTTACGAGGAGAGCGAGCGTTGGCCTGACTTCTATCTACCGGCTTGAGCTCAACGCCGATTTGACCGCAGCGGCTCCTGCTCGGAGAGTTGACACGGGGCGGATCTGGAATTTTCAGGCATCCTGGGCGGGCGATCGGCCGGAGCTATTCTTCTCTGCTGCCGATAACGGGATCCCCACGATTTTACGTATGGCCGGTGAATCTCCATCCACGCCCTTATCTACGCTCACGGCTGGTCCCATGCGCTACCCGACGGCGCGCAAGGAGCGCCTGGTTTTCCAGACCGTGGCGTGGGATACGAACCTCTATGAACTCGAGCTACCTGCTGGCGGCGGTGCAGCGGGCAGACCTCCTGTCGCCTTGACCGACGCCAAGGCCATGGACTGCGCCGGCGAGTACTCCCCGGATGGGAAACGGATCGTGTTTGTGTCCGACCGTACCGGTGCTCCTGAGATTTGGGTCATGAGTAGCGACGGTTCAACTGAGACGCCGCTGACGAATTTCCGCACGTCCGCCAATGGCTACGCAACGTGGTCGCCTGACAGCCGCGAACTCGCGACTTTCTTTGGCGCGGATGGACAGTACGAGTTGTACGTGTTGTCTCCGGATGGTGGCCCTCCCCGGAGACTCACCCGCCACTCCGGTCGTGACGTGAGTCCGTCCTGGTCTGCCGATGGCAAGTGGATCTACTTCAACTCTGATCGCGACGGCGCCAGCCATATGTGGAGGATGCCGCCTGAGGGAGGCAGCCCGGAGCCTCTCAAACGCCCCGGGCGACCGAGTTCTGATGGCACGTGGACCTACTATGTTCGCGACGGACAACTGATGGTACGCGCCGGAGAAGACGGGGACGAGGCCTCCGTACTTTCCGGCTCGGAGAGCGAGAATCATGTGGCAGTGCGTGGCGATTCTGTGTTCTATTACACACGCGCCGGAGGACCGCACGGAAGCATCCGCGAGTTAAACCTGCGCACGTTTGCCTCGCGCGAAGTTTACCGGCTGCCCGCTCCCTTTTACCTTGGTCTGTCCGTCTCACCGGATGGCA
>Ga0073934_10007076_pt1 | contig 15867 bp, 18 predicted proteins | sample LarsenN4metaG_FD_76834 | JGI IMG/M metagenome (GOLD analysis project Ga0073934, IMG submission 76834) | Hot spring sediment bacterial and archeal communities from British Columbia, Canada, to study Microbial Dark Matter (Phase II) - Larsen... ...
CTCGACGACGACGGGCCACGCAAGCTTCAGGATGATGCGCGAAAGCCCGCGTTCGGCCGGCGGCGCAAGCGTCTGCGGGCGCGCCGCGACGAGTTCGGACTCCGTAGCCAAGCTGATCCCTCCGGGGTGCGTCAGCTTAGCACGCGATCACTACGCATCGACCCACAGGTCGACCGGCTGACAGACAGACCGACACACTGATCGACCAGGCTACGGCGGCGGCGTCTCCTCCGGTACCACCGTCCACGTCGGCGACGCCGGCCCGCTCGTGTCGGTCGGTGCCACCTGTTGCGTTGTCGGCGCGACGGTGTCCGTTGCGACCGCCTGCGTCGGCGCCGGCGTGTTCGTCGGCGTCGGTGGCAGTGGCGTCGGCGTCTCCGTCGGCGTCTGCGACGGCGTCCGTGTCGGCGACGGCGTGCGCGTCGGTGAAGCCGTAGCGTCGATCGTCGGCTCGCCGCCGGGTGCCGAGGCATCGCCCGGAAGCGGCTCGCTCGTCGGCCACTCGCCAGCTGGCGCCGGCTCTTCAGGTGGAGGCGGCGGGGGCGGCGCGTCGATCAGTGTCGGATCCTCGGGGACGGCCTGCGGGTTGAACACGCGCGGCACGCGCCACGGCGTCAGCTTCATCTTCTGCTCCTGGCCGCGGCCGTAGTTGCCCGACACGTACGAGCGGCCCTCCTGCGGCACACCGTTGTTCGTCGAGATGTCGTCGAAGGCGATGGGCAGTGACTGCGACAGCGGCACGCCTTCGACCGTCTGTTGCACCTGGAAGTGCAAGTGCGGTCCCGGACCGCCGCCAACGCCGCACGTCAGGCCGGTCTCGCCCGAGATCGCGATCGGCTCACCCTGCTCGACGATCTCGCCCATCTCCACCTCGACGCCGTTGTGCGCCACATGCAGGTAGAGCGCCGAGGTGCCGTCGCCGTGGTCGATCACGACGTAATTGCCCGTCGACGAAAACGCAGGGCTGCAGCCGCCGCTGTTCGAATCTTCCCGCACCATCGCCACCTTGCCCGAGCGCGATGCGACGATCGTGTCGTAGCTTAGATCGAAGTCGAACGCGTACGCCGTCGCGCGGTTGTGCGTGAAGGTGGTCTCCTCGCCCTGCGTAACCGCGTGGATCTCGCCGCCGGCCCACGGCAGAAGGTAGCCGGGAGGGGCGGGGAAGAGCCCGTCGTCGTCTTTGGTCGAGATGGTGGGGTTGAGCGGGGGAGCGATGGCGGCAACGATGGAGACGGTCGTCACGAAGGCGGCGACAAACGACATCAATGGAGCAAGCCCTCACAAACCAACGTCAGGTTCTCGACACGGTACGGGCGGGACTGGAGGCAGGGAGTGCTGCGATTCTACCCGCGTGAGGCCCGCGTGTGGGGCGTTATGGCAACAAAATCTGTGCAGAACCCATCTACCTTACGCTCAGGCCTGTAGCTGTTGTCTAGTTCTTGTTGCCATAACGACACGCCAGCGCCGTAGCCGGCGACGAAAACGCCACACCGGCGCATACGGCGGCGGGTGGCGCCGGGCGCTTCAATCGCCCCGATGCGCGATAGGGAGGCGGCAGTCCACGGCGGCCGGGATCCAGATGCCACGAGGTGATAGGTGGCGTCGTCCGCGTCATTCAGGGGACTTCGACCTCGTCGAGCACCGCGCGCACGATGTCCTCGGCCGTCGTGTTCTCCGCCTCCGCCTCGTACGAGATGACGACCCGATGGCGCAGCACGTCCATCGCCACCGACTTCACGTCGTCCGGCTCGACGTATCCTCGATGGCTGACGAACGCGTGCGCGCGCGCCGCCTGCGCCAGGTAGATCGTCGCGCGCGGTGAGGCACCGAACTCGATCAGCGGGCGCAGCCGCGCCAGCCGGTACGAGCCGGGGTCGCGCGTCGCCGCGACGAGATGGACGATGTAGTCACGCAGCCGCTGGTCCATTTGCACGTCGTGCAGCACCTTCGCCGCCGCGTTGACCGACTCTGGATCGGCCACGCGCTGCACCTCCGGCACGTCCTCCGGCGAGACGAAGCGGTCGAGGATCAGCTTCTCCTCGTTGCGCGTCGGGTACGTCACGACGACCTTCAGCATGAAGCGGTCGAGCTGCGCCTCCGGCAATGCGTAGGTGCCCTCGTGCTCGATCGGGTTCTGCGTCGCCAGCACCATGAACGGGTCCTCGAGCGGGAACGTCGTCCCGCCGATGCTCACCTGCCGCTCCTGCATCGCCTCCAGCAGCGCCGACTGCACCTTCGCCGGCGCCCGGTTGATCTCGTCCGCCAGCACGATGTTGGCGAAAATCGGTCCCTTCCGGACGTTGAACCGCCCGTCCTGCGGGCTGTATATCGTCGTGCCCGTCAGGTCGGCCGGCAGCAGGTCGGGCGTGAACTGGATGCGCACGAAGGACGCGTCGATCGCCCGCGCCAGCGTGCTCACGGTCAAGGTCTTTGCAAGCCCGGGCACGCCCTCGATGAGGATGTGCCCGCGGCAGAGCATGGCGATGATCAGCCGCTCGACGAGCGCGTCCTGCCCGACGATGACCTTCGCCACCTCGCGCTTGACGGCGTCGATGAAGGCGCCCTGGTCGCGCACCCGCTGCGTGATCGCTGCCGTGTCGATGCTCACGCCCGCTCCAACTGTGCGATGGCAGTCTAGCGGACGCATCGCGAGATCGAGCCCGCCGCACCGCATTGGGCCGATCGGACGTTGAGATGCCCCTCCGCGCGCGCCGATAATGTACGCACGATGGTCGTCCAAAGGCTCATGCGCTGGATGCTGCGCCACCGCGCGCTCGTGACCGTGGCGCTCGTTGCCGTGCTACTGTCGAACCTCATGTTCGTCGGCCAGGTGAGTCCGCCCGACCTCAGCGACGACGCGCAGCTGCCGATGGCGGCGCGCTGCCAGGGCGGTGGTCCCGGCTGTGTCGAGCAGCCGCTGATCCCGCCGCCGGTCGGCGGGCTGCCTCGCTTCGATGCCCCGGCGCCGGCCGTCTTCGGCCAGCTCGTGCTCGTGAACGACGCCGCCCTCGCGGCCGTCATCGAATCACCGCCCGCTACGGTCGACCCGCCCCCTGTCCTGGCGCTCGCAGCCTGATCGTGCCGCTCCGCTGAGCGGCGGTTGTGAGTTGTCGGGAGGATCCACATGTCATCCAGATCTCGCCGTGCCACGGCACAGGCGAAACGCTCGCGACAGAGGCGGTCCCGCCTCGCGTTCGCCGGCATCGTCGTCGCCGCCATCGCCATCGTCTCGTCGTTCATCGTGCTGCAGGCGTTCGGCGGCAGCGACAGTTCGATCCCCGAGCGCGTCGCCACCGGCGAAGGCCGCATCCTCGGCGACCCCAAAGCCCCCGTCACGGTCGTCGAGTACGCCGACTTCCAGTGCCCCGTCTGCAAGCGCGCGGAGTCGTCGATCGTCTCCCGCATCGAGGAGGAGTACGTCCTCGACGGCCGCGTGAACATCGAGTTCCGCATGTTCCCCTTCCTCGGCCAGGAGTCATGGGACGCCGCGCAGGCCGCCGAGGCGGCGCGTGACCAGGGGAAGTTCTGGGAGTACCACGACGCGCTCTTCAACGCGCAGGGCCGCGAGAACAGCGGCGCCTTCAGCTACGACCGCCTCGTCGAACTGGCGCGCGAGGCCGGCCTCGACGTGCCGCTGTTCGAGCAGACGCTGCTCGGCAACGTCCACCTCGACGCCCTCGTCGAAGAGGCGCAGGCCGCTCAGGATGCGGGCGTCAGCTCGACGCCCACATTCTTCGCCGGCGACGAGAAGATCGTCGGGGCGCAGGACTACGCCATCTTCCAGCAGGCGATCGAGGCCCGGCTCGCGGCGGCGGAGGTCGCGCCATGAGCGGCCCCGCCGTCCGCTTCGGACTGCCGCTGACGGCGGCGCTCGCCGCGGCGGGCCTCGGCGTAGCGACGTACCTCACGGTCGTCCACTACGCCCATCAGCCAATCGCCTGCAACGGCATCGGCGACTGCCAGTACGTCAACAGCAGCGAGTACGCGAAGCTCGCAGGCGTGCCGGTCGCGCTCCTGGGCGCCGCTGCCTACGCGACGATGCTCATCGCTGCCGCGGCCGCCTGGCTGCGTCGCGATCCGCTGCTCCTCGTGCTCGCGTGGGGTGTGGCGCTCGCGTCGTTCGCCTTCTCGGCGTACCTCACGTACATCGAGCTTCGCGTCCTCGACGCCGTCTGCGTCTACTGCGTCGTCTCGGCGCTCGTCGTCACCGCGCTCTTCCTCGTCCTGTCGCTCATTGTCTGGGCGGCACGAGACGACGTCTTCGGCGATGGCGTGGCAGCCACGGAGGCGCTGGATGCGACGTAACGTCTACGCGTGCAGCCCGAGGTCGGGTGTGGTGGCGATGACGCCGTCGCCCTCGAGCGCCGCGATCTCCTCCTCCGACAGGCCGAGGAGGTGGCGGAAGACATAGTAATTGTGCTCGCCGAACATCGGCGGCGGCACGCGGACATGGGCCGGTGTGCGCCACATGCGCCACGCCGGCCCTTCCATCGTCCATGTGCCCGCGTCGGCCTGCGTGACCTCCTCCCAGAAGCCACGCGCGTTCAGGTGCTCGTTCGCCACCAGCTGCGGGATCTTGAGCAGCGGCGCGGCGGGCACGCCCGCAGCCTGCAGCGCTCGTGCGGCTTCTTCGTGGCGCCGGCGACGTGTCCACTCGCCGATGATCGCGTCCAGCTCCGGCTGGTTGCGGCGCCTCGAGACAACGTCGGCGAACCGCGTGTCCCTCACGAGGTCCGCCCGCCCGATCACGCCGCACAGCGCCGCAAACTCGGCGTCGCTCCCGACCGAGATCGACACCCATTCGTCGTCGCCGGCGCATCCGTACACGTTCTGCACCCGCGAGACGTGCGCGTTGCCGATGCTCTCCGGAAGCCGCCCGCTCATCTGGAAGGCGAGGATGAACTCCCCGATGTTCGGGATCATCGCTTCCCACTGCGCTACCTCGACGTGCTGCCCCTCGCCCGTGCGCTCCCGGTGCAGCAGCGCCGCGACCGCCGACGCCGCGGCGATCGCGCCCGCGTTCGGGTCCCCATACGCGATCGGCGACTTGTGCGGCCCCTCGCCCGGGTACCCCGTGATCGACACCAGCCCGGCGAGCTGCTCCACGTTCGTGCCGTACGCGACATGGTGCGACTCCGGGCCGTCCTTCCCGTGGCTCGGCATCGACACGAGGATGATGTCGTCCTTCACTGACCGCAGGTCGGCGTAGTCCAGCCGCAACTTCCGCACCACGTCCGACCGGTAATTCTCGACGACGACGTCCGACATCGCAGCCAGCCGCAGCGCCAGCTCGCGCCCTCGCTCCGTCTGCAGGTCGATCGTGCAGGCGTACTTGTTGCGGTTGTTGTGGTTGAAGTACGCCGACTTGTTCCACCAGCGCTCCGTCGTCCCGCCGAGGAAGTGCAGCGAGCGCAGCATGTCCCAGCTCCGCGCAGCCTCCACCTTGATCACCTCGGCGCCCATGTCTGCGAGCAGGCGCGTGCCGTAGGGCCCCGCCCACACCATCGTCAGGTCGAGCACGCGTACACCGTTCAGCGGGAGGCGCGCCGGATCCATTAGATGACCCCCGCCGCCGACAGCCTTGTCAGGTCACGCCCATCGAGCCCGAGCATGTCGCCGAAGACCTCGGCGTTGTGCTCGCCCAGGCGCGGCGCCCGCCGGGGCTGCGGCGGCGACGCCGGCATCCGCGACGGCGGCCCCGCGTACCGCATCGCCCCCGCGTCCGGATGCCCGATGTCGCGGAAGAACCCCCGCGCGCGCAGGTGCTCCGACGCCAGCAGGTCCGCCATCGTGTTCACCGGTGTGATCGGTGCGCGCGCCTCCCCCGCTCGACGGTACGCCTCCTGCTTCGTCAAGCCCGCCGCCCACGCGTAGATCTGCGCCGATAGCTCGTCGTCATGGCGCAGCCGCGCCCGGTTGTCCGCGAAACGCTCGTCCGTAGCCATCCATTCGGCGTCCATCGCGCGGATGAACTGCGGCCAGTTCTTGGGCATGCAGTGGATGCCGATGTAGCCGTCGGCTGCCGGGTAGATCCCGACCGCCGCCGACGCGAAGTTGCCGCGCCGTCTCGAGAGCGCCTCCGACTTCCGGTACACGTAGTCAGGCACGTAGAACTCCAGGATCGAGGCCATCGCCTCCACGCCCGCCACCTCCGCCACCTGCCCCTCGCCCGACGCGCGCGCCTGCCACAGCGCCGCCAGCGCCGCGCCGAACGCCCACGTGCCCGCCTGGTACTCGGCCTGGTAGCCGCCGTTGAGCAGCGGCTCGCGCTCCGGGTCGCCGGTGATGTAGTACTGCCCGCCCGCGGCGTACGCGACTGCGTTCGACGACGCCCAGTCGGCGTAAGGGCCCGACTGCCCGAACGCGCTCACGCACGTCACGACGAGCCGTTCGTTCACCGCATGCAGGTCTTCAGGGGAGAGCCGCAGCCGCTCCAACTGCGACGGCGATCGGTCGAGCGCCACGGCGTCGCACTGCGCCGCAATGCGCAGCGCCAGCCCGCGCCCCGTCGCGCTCGTGACGTCGAGCGTGATACTGCGCTTGCTCGTGTTCAGCCACACGAAGAGGGCGCTCGTCTCCGGGTGGGGAACACCGCCCGCGAATGGCCCGTGGCCGCGCGAGACGTCGCCCGTGCCCGGCCGTTCGACCTTGATGACGTCCGCGCCGTAGTCCGCGAGAAGCTTGGTGCACCAGGGGCCGGCCACGCCGCACGTCAGGTCGAGAATGCGGATGCCGTGAAGCGGGCCGGCCGGCGCTGGTGCGTCCCGTTCGATCGTTAGCTCGCCGACTTTGTGGCGGCGCGCTTGCGGCCGCCCTTCCTGGCCGCCGACTTGCGCGCGGTCTTCTTCGCGGCGGTCTTGCGGCCGCCCTTCTTGGCCGCGGACTTTCGCGCGCCCTTCGTCGCCGTGCGCGCCGACTTCGTCGCCGCGCGCTTGCGCCCGCCCTTCTTCGCGGCGGACTTGCGCGCGCCCTTCTTGGCCGCGGTCTTCCGCCCGCCCTTCTTGGCCGCGCCCTTGCGCGCGGTCTTCTTCGCGGCCGACTTCTTGCCGGCGGCCTTGCGCGCCGACTTCTTCGCCGCGGTCTTGCGGCCGCCCTTCTTCGCGGCGGCCTTTCGCGCGCCCTTCTTCGCCGCGCGCTTTCGCGCCGGCGCTGCCGTGGCGGCCGGCATCATGGGTGTCTCCTCCATTCCACCCATGCCGCCGTCGTCGCCCATCATCGACATCTGCGACGATGAGATCTCCGGCCAGGACTGTTCTGACATGTCGAGACTCCTTTCCTCCAATGACAGGGTGCCCTCATAACCATTGGGCATGGCGCGTGTTGTGCCCGCGAACCTGCGGGCGATGCTCCCACCGCGGGGGACGTGACGCTAACAGCGAGCGCCTTGGTATCGACTCGCTGATCATACGCCGTGGGATCAAGAGGCGCGTCCTCTCCGGCGCCGCGGGAGCGCCCATGGAGCCTCATGCCTTGTCGACCGTTTCGATCCGCAAACAGACTGTTCCCCACCACCGGGGCGATACCATCCGAAATCGAGGGCTATGCTAGCAGAGGCGCCGCGCATTTGGGAACGAGTAATTTCACGTCCCCGCGATCTTGGCGCACGGCCTATACTCCTGCAACCGCCGCCCGCCCGCGCCCCGCGCCCGCGCGTGCCCGGGACGGCGCCCCCGAGCGTCGCCGGCAGCGCGATCCCTCACGGAGGAGAGGAGTGATCGAAGGACGCCTGGTCAACCTGCGCGCGCCTGACATGGCCGACCTCCAGCGCAACCACCGCTGGATGAACGACCGCGAGGTCACCCGCTTTCTCGGCGGCGCAGCGCGATACGTCATGTCCCTGGGCGCCGAGGAAGCCTGGCTGCGCGAGCGCTGCGAGCGCATGATGTCCTTCGACAACGTCTTCTTCGCCGTCGAGACGAAGGACGGTGTGCACATCGGCAACACCAACTTCTTCAACGCCGGCCCTGAAGATCGCCGCGCTGAGCTCGGCATCATGATCGGCGAGAGGGATTATTGGTCGAAGGGCCTCGGCACAGACGCGGTCCTCACGATCGCGCGGTTCGGTTTCGACGATATGAACCTCCACCGCATCATCCTCCATGTATTCAGTTACAACCCGCGCGCCATCGCCTGTTACCGGAAGTGTGGCTTCGTGGAAGAGGTGAGGATGCGCCAGGACATGTTCCACGAAGGCGCCTACCACGACACCATCGTCATGGGCCTCCTCCGCGACGACTTCCGCCGGCTCGAGGAGGGCGCATGATCGAGGCCACGCTCGTCCGGCTCCGCGAGATCGAGGAGAGCGACGTCGACCGCTACTTCAACTGGATCAACGACCGCGAGGTCACGCGCCACCTGCAGATGCGCTACCAGGTGCCGCGGCTGGCCGAGGAGACCTGGATCCGCGGCCGCCATTCGGGGCCTATGGCCTTCGGCGGCGACATGAACTTCGCCATCCAGACGAAGGACGGGCGCCACATCGGCAGCGTCGGTTTCCACTACGTGAACCCCGAGAACCGCAAGGCGACGCTCGGCATCATGATCGGCGACAAGGAGTTCTGGTCGAAGGGCTACGGCACCGACGCCATGCTCACGCTGCTTCGCTTCGGCTTCGACGAGATGAACCTTCGCCGCATCGACCTCAGCGTCGACGCCGACAACGCGCGCGCCATCGCCTGCTACCGCAAGTGCGGCTTCGTCGAGGAAGGGCGGCTGCGCGAGCACCGCTACTCACGCGGCGCGTACCGCGACCAGCTCTGGATGGGCATCCTCCGCGAGGAGTTCCACGCGCGCCATAGAGGGACGCCCTCCCCCTCTACATAAGTCACACGGCCCCCACACACCGGGTCACACCCCCAAGGCGCAGGGTTGACAAATATGTTCTAGGTAGCGTACGCTCGCAGCAGTAGAACACGCGTTTGAAACAGATGGTTGCCGGATTATGATCACCGGTGGCCCGGGGAGGTCGCGAGCAACATGAGAGGTCTATCTGCCAAGCAGCAGGGCATCCTGCAGTTCATGCGGAAGTTCATCGACGAGCACGACTATCCGCCCAGCATCCGCGACATCCAGATCGGCTGCGACATCAGCTCGACGTCCGTCGTCGACTACAACCTCAAGGCGCTCGAACGCCTCGGCTACATCCGCCGCGACCGGGAGGTCTCCCGCGGCATCGAGCTCCTCGACCGCGGATCGCGCCGCCCGCGCACCGTGCCCGTGCCCATCATCGGCACCATCGCCGCCGGCCAGCCCATCCCCGTGCCCACGCCCGATACCTGGGAGCAGATCGACTACGACAACGTCTTCGACGCCACCGAGGACATGACGCGCGGCCGCCAGAACGTGTTCGCGCTGCGCGTGCGCGGCACATCGATGATCGACGCGCTCGTCAACGACGGCGACATCGTCATCCTCGAGCAGACGAGCAGCGCCGACGACGGTGACATGGTCGCCGCGTGGCTCCGCCGCGAGAACGAGGCCACCCTCAAGAAGTTCTACCGCGAGGGTGACCGCATCCGCCTCCAGCCGGCGAACACGACGATGAAGCCCATCTTCACCGAGCCCGACAACGTCGAGATCCAGGGGAAGGTGCTCGCCACCGTCGGCCGCCGCGACTGAGCCGCCGCCTCCCGCCACGGCTACCGCCCGGAGCTATACTCGATCGCGCCCTCGCGCCTGCCTCGAATCGTCCGCCGGCGAGGTGACTCCTGGACGACATCCTCCGCATCGAAAATCTCCGCGTCTACTACCGTGACCGCGCACGCGTCGTGAAGGCCGTCGACGGCGTCGCGCTCGCGCTGCCCCGCGGCAAGACGCTCGCCATCGTCGGCGAGAGCGGCTGCGGCAAGACGACCATCGCCCTCGCCGCGCTCAACATGGTCCCCGACGCCGGCTCGATCGAGTCCGGCCGCGTGTTGTTCGACGGCGCCGACATCCTCTCGATGGGCGCCGACGAGGTGCGCCGGATCCGCGGCCGCCGCATCTCGATGATCTTCCAGGACCCCGTGAGCGGCCTCAATCCCGTGCTCTCCATCGGCACGCAGGTGGAGGAGATGGTGCGCGCCCACCTCGACGTCCCGAAGAAGGAGTCGCGCCGCATCGCCCGCGAGGCGCTCGTACGGCAGGGGCTGTCCGAGGCGGACCGCCTGATGAACGCCTATCCGTTTCAGCTCTCCGGCGGCATGTGCCAGCGCGTGATGATCGCCATCGCCACCGTGCTCAGCCCCGACGTGATCATCGCCGACGAGCCCACCTCCGCCCTCGACGTCACCGTGCAGGCGGCGATTCTCCGCGAGCTCGACGAGCTGAAGGAGCGCCTCGGCGCCTCCATCCTGCTCATCACCCACGATCTCGGCGTCGTCGCCCAGATGGCCGATCGCGTCGCAGTCATGTACGCCGGGCGCATCGTCGAGGAGGCGCCCGCCGAGGAGCTCTTCGCGCGCCCCGCGCACCCGTATACGGCGGCGCTGATGGCGGCGCGCCCCCGCCTCGACGGGCGCGTCGACGAGCGCCTCCAGCAGATCCGCGGCACACCTCCCGACCTCGCCGAACTCACCGGTGAGTGCGCGTTCCTCCCGCGCTGCAACAAGGCCGTCAGCGCCTGCCGCACGCAGCCCCGGCCCGCGTTGTCGACGACGCCGCGCGACCAGCACGTGGCAGCCTGCTACAACCCCATGTACTACGCGTCCTGAAACGCTTCAGCGCGCGTACGCCGGCCGCACGCCGCCGCGGGGCGCCCGCGCGCACAGCTCGTGCACCACGAGCTGCAACGCCGACTCGTCGTCCTGTAGCCCGCGCTTCACGCTCAGGTCCGACTCGAGCAGCAGCGCATACGCCTCCCGCAGTTGCGGCCACGTGTAGCGTGTCGCCAGCTTTCCTACCGTGTCCAGTCGATAGCCCTTCATCCCCGTTGTCCGCGTGATCTCGTCGTTGCGCACGCGCCGGTCGCGCATGTCCTTCACCAGCGCGATCTGCCGGAACTGCCGCACCACCATGAACGCGATCAGCGGCGCCGGCTCGCCCGCGCCCAGCAGTCGCGACAGCGCGCCCAGCGCCTTCTTCTCGTCGCCCGCGACGATCCCGTCCGTCAGCTCCCAGATATTCGTCTCCTGGGCCGCCGGCACCATATCGGCGATGAGCTCTGGTTCGACGACGCCGTCACCCGCGTACGCCGCCAGCTTGTCCAGCTCGTTCGCCAGCGTCCACAAGTCCGGCCCGATAAGCTGCGCCAGCGCGGCCACGGACCGCGGCGCGAGCTTCACGCCGCGCCTCCCTGCCTCCTCCGCGATCCACGCCGCCAGCTCGCCCTTCTCCAACGCGCCGTACTCGACCGTCCGCGCGATCGGCGCGAAGAGCGGGAACGCTGCGTTGGTCTTGTTCAGCGCCCCCTCGACGAACACGAGCGTCGTCGTCTCCGGTATCGCTGCCGGATCGCCGAGCGTCTGCACGGCGTGGCGCCACGGCTCCAGCGGATCGTCCTCCGCCTTCTTCTTGCGGCCCCGCCGCCCTTCGCCCAGCGCCCCAAGCAAGCCCTCGACGATCACCAGCCGGTGCGCCGCCAGAAACGGCACGGCCGTCGCGTGCGCGAGCAGCTCCTGCGGCGTCAGGCCCGCGCCCTGCAGCACAGTCGTGTTGCTGTCGAGCATGTCGTCCGCCGCGCGGAGCTCGTCGCGGAGTTCGTGCAGCGCACGCCGCACGCGGTAGTCGTCGCTGCCGTGCAGAAGGTGAATCATCCCGTCCCCGCTGAACGCGTCCATTCTACGGGCGCGCGAGGCCCCGGGGCGACGTGACAGAAGATCGTGAGACAGGTGCGATGGCCGCCTACGAGAGCGGCTCGATGCCCGTGAGCGTGCAAATGCGCTGGCTGTTCGCGAGAAACGACGTGCCGGCGATCCGCGCCTTCGCCGACCGGCCATCGTGAAGCCGGAAGACCACGTTGCGCAGCCCCTCGCCGAAGTACATCGACGCTACCAGCCCGGGCCGGTCGAGGTGCTTGAGCGTCGCCGTCCAGCACGCGCCGTCGCGCGCGATCTCGGCGAGTCCGCCTGTGACGAAGCGGCCGTCGAGCGTCATGACGGTCGCCGGCTCGAGCTCGCGGGTGACGGGCGCTTGCTCGAGCGGGAATGGGGCCTCACTGGCCGGGGAAGCGAACTCTTGCGCGACGCCGGAGCTGCGAGCGGCAGGGGTCATAGCAGCCTCCGTGGATGAGCGCGCCTCTCGGCACGCCTATCGGTATTTCCTATCGCGTTGTCGTCCGTGCGCAACGTACCCGCTAGCGGATCACGCGAGAGTAAACGCGGGTGCACGCCTGATTAAGGACGTATGAACGCGAGGATCGGGGCTCCCCCTGACACCGTCACCCTCATCATCGGCCGCGCCGATGCAGTCCGAAGGCTCACATCGCCAGTTGAAGCTGCCCCACCGCCGGCGACACCGGGGTTCGGTCGACCAGCCCGTGCCGCTGCCGCAGGTCCGCGATCGTGCGATGCACGTCCTGCGTGTACGTGCGCGGGGCGTAGGCGCCGCGATAGTACTTCGCGTACTTGTCCGAGAGGTGCGGGTACGCCTCGCGCAGGAATGGCATGAACCACTCCTTCGTCCCCGGCTTTAGGTACAGCACGTTGTCGTGCACGAACGAGGCGCCGTGCTCCTTCGCCGCCTCGATCACCCGCTCCAGTCCGGCCGGGTCGTCCGTCAGCCCCGGCAGCACCGGCGCGATGAGCACCCCGCAGCGGATCCCCCGCTCCGTCAGCGCCCGCATCGCCTCCAGCCGCTTCGACGGGCGCGCCGTCCCCGGCTCCGTCCGCTTCCACACCTCGTCATCAAGCGTCGCGATGCTGAAGTTGACCGTAACCGACGCCACCTTCGACAGAGACGCCAGCACGTCCGCGTCCCGCACGATGAACGGCGACTTCGTGACGATCGAGACCGGGTTCGCGTGGTCGCGCAGCACCTTCAGCATCCGGTGCGTCAGCGAGTACTTCAGCTCCGCCGCCTGGTACGGGTCGCACGACGTCCCGATGGCGATCAGCTCGCGGCGCCAGCCCGGCCGCGAGAGGTCTCGCTGGAGCACCTCCGGCCCGTTCACCTTCACCACCACACGCGTCTCGAAGTCGCGCCCCGGGTCGTAGCCCAGGTACGCGTGCGTCCCGCGCGCGAAGCAGTAGGTGCAGGCGTGCTGGCACCCCCGATAGGGGTTGAGCGTCCAGCGGAAGGGCAGTCTCGGCGCGTTGATCCGGTTCAGCACCGTCTTACACTCGATCTCTTCGAAGATGACGTCGGGCATGAGCCGCCTCCCGTACATTTGTTCTGGCGTGGATTGACAGCATAGCCAGTAGAACAAATGTTTGTCAACCCTCCGCCCCGCCGGATTGGAGATGGCCGCCAATCGAACGCTGCACTAGCATGGCCGCACAAAGGAGGTCGCCATGGACTTCGAGACCATCCTCTATGAGAAGGAAGGCGGCAAGGCCCGCATCACCCTCAACCGCCCTGAGAAGCTCAACGCCCTCTCGATGAAGTTGCAGCGGGAGCTGAACCAGGCCCTCTGGGAGGCCGACAACGACCAGCAGGTCCACGTCATCATCCTTCGCGCCGCAGGCCGCGCCTTCTGCGCCGGCTACGACCTCACGCCCATGCAATCGCCGCAATCGCCGCCCCCGAAAACCGCCGGCGACGAGGCCTACACGAACGTCTATCGCGGCATGAGCTCGCTCGACGACGACATCTGGCAGCTCGAGCGCCAGCAGCGCGAGCGAATGGCCCTGTGGGACATCCACAAGCCCGTCATCGCGCAGATCCACGGCTACTGTCTCGCCGGCGGCACCGACCTCGCCCTCCTCTGCGACCTCGTCATCGTCGCCGACGACGCCGTCATCGGCTTCCCGCCCGTCCGCGCCATGGGCTCGCCGCCCGCCCACATGTGGACCTACCTCGTCGGCCCGCAATGGGCGAAGTACTTCCTCCTCACCGGCGACAGCGTCGACGGCCGGAAGGCGGCCGAAATCGGCCTCGCCCTCAAGTCCGTCCCCGCGAGCGAGCTCGAGGCCGAGGTCGAAGCGATTGCCTCGAAGATGGAGAAGATCGACGTCGAGCTGCTCTCGCCGAACAAGCGCATCGTCAACGTCGCGCTCGAGCTGATGGGTGCCCGGACCATGCAGCGCCTCGCCGCCGAGAACGACGGTCGCGCCCACCAGGCCCCCGCCGTCCGCGAGTTCGGCCGCCTCGCCATGACGCAGGGCCTGAAGGCCGCACTCGAGTGGCGCGACTCCAAGTTCGGCGACGGGCGCGCGAGCGATGAAGCGAAGCGCCGCCGCGCCGACGCCTCGCGCGGTTAGGGAAGCCCCCGATTCCTGTGTCGAACCGGTTTGCGTCAAGTTTCTTGACAGTTTGAAGCTGCCGCTGATAGCATTCGGCGTTGCGTCCGGCGCCTGACGCCGGATTCACCCACGCCAGATCACATACAGGTCGGAAGACCCCAAAGTGACTACGGCCGGCACATAGTGGCCGAGGGCCCGCATCGCGGGCGGAGCGGCTACGCCGGACTGGCTCAGGAATAAGGCTTCGCGGCCTTTTGTGTGCCCTGAACCGGGCGTGCCGGCAGGGCGGACGCGGGCGCGAAACAGGGATGAAGGTGACGAGTGCCGACGATTAACCAGCTCGTGCGCAAGGGCCGCAAGAAGGCGACCAAGAAGACCAAGGCGCCCGCGCTGCGGTTCACGTACAACTCGCTCAAGAACCGCATCGTCCGCGGCAAGGGCTCGCCGCAGAAGCGTGGCGTCTGCACGCAGGTCCGCACCATGACGCCGAAGAAGCCGAACTCCGCGCTGCGCAAGATCGCGCGCGTCCGGCTCACCAACCAGATCGAGGTGACTGCGTACATCCCGGGCGAGGGGCACTCGCTGCAGGAGCACTCGGTGGTGCTCATCCGCGGCGGCCGCGTGAAAGATCTCCCGGGCGTGCGTTACCACATCATCCGCGGCGCCCTCGACGCCCAGGGCGTGGCGAACCGCAAGCGCGGCCGCAGCAAATACGGGACCCGAAAGTCGTAGGCGGTAGGTAGATGCCGAGGCGAGCGAAAGTCTTCAAGCGCGAGATCCTGCCGGACCAGAAGTACGGCAGCCGCACGATCACGATGTTCGTGAACAAGGTGATGGAGCGCGGCAAGAAGAGCACCGCCGAGCGCATCATCTACGACGCGCTCGACCGCGTGGAGCAGCAGACGCGCCGCAACCCGATGGACACGTTCGATGCGGCCGTGCGCAACGCCACGCCGACCATCGAGGTCAAGCCGAGGCGCGTCGGCGGCGCCACCTACCAGGTGCCCGTCGACATCCGCGCCGAGCGGCGCATGGCGCTCGCGATCCGCTGGCTCATCCGCTCCGCGAAGTCGCGCGGCGGCCGCTCGATGGCCGAGCGCCTCGCGGCCGAGCTCATGGACGCCGCCTCAGGGCAGGGCGCCACGATCAAGAAGAAGGAGGACACGCACCGTATGGCGGAGGCCAACCGCGCCTTCGTCCACTATCGGTGGTAACCGACGCCTGATCCGCCTTCGAGCGGATGTGCCGCCGGCGATGGAAGCATCACCGGCGGCAACTCTTGCCGGGGCCGATCGCTGAGACAGCGATCGACCGGCTCGGGCGCCGGAGCAAGCAGAAGAGAATGGCAAGAACAGTACCGATCGAAAGAATCCGAAATATCGGCATCATCGCTCACATCGACGCGGGCAAGACGACCGTGAGCGAGCGCATCCTCTATTACACAGGCCGCACCTACAAGATCGGCGAGGTGCACGAGGGTACCGCCGTCATGGACTGGATGGAGCAGGAGCGCGAGCGCGGCATCACCATCACCGCCGCCGCGACGACC
>Ga0073934_10007079_pt1 | contig 15859 bp, 17 predicted proteins | sample LarsenN4metaG_FD_76834 | JGI IMG/M metagenome (GOLD analysis project Ga0073934, IMG submission 76834) | Hot spring sediment bacterial and archeal communities from British Columbia, Canada, to study Microbial Dark Matter (Phase II) - Larsen... ...
CCATCCGAGCGGCGGCGGCCGGGACGGTCATCCACGCCGGCTGGCTCGGCGGCTACGGCAACCTCGTCGTGCTCGACCACGGCAACGGACTCGCGACCGCCTACGCGCACGCGTCCGCCATCCTCGTCTCGGTCGGTCAGCGCGTCGCGCAGGGCGAGACGATCGCCTTGGTCGGCTCCACGGGCAACTCCTCCGGGCCGCACCTGCACTTCGAGGTGCGCGTGAACGGGATCGCGGTCGACCCGCTCGGCTACCTCTGATCCGAACGGCCCCGCGGCCGGTTACGCGGCCTCGCTGGCCGCGCCGGGGAGCTGGGCAGCCCGGACGACGTGCAGGTCGGGAAGCGCGCGCCAGCGCTCGTCCAGCCCCAGCCCGTAGCCTGCGAACAGCTCGTCGGGCACGGTGAAGCCGACGTAGCGGAGCGGGATGTCCTCGACCAGCCGCCGGTAGGGGCGGTCGAGGAGCGTCACCGCGGACAGGCTCGCCGGCTTGCGCAGGGCGAAGGTGCGAACGAGGAAGTGGAGGGTGAGCCCCGTGTCCACCACGTCCTCGACGAGGAGGACGTGGCGACCGGCGAGGGGGACGTCGACGTCCTTGAGCAGCCGCACGCCGCCGCCGCGGCCGTGCGCGTAGGGCGCGAGCTCGACGACGTCGAGCGTGTGGGGGATGGTGAGGGCGCGCGCGAGATCGACGAGGAAGACGACGCTCGACTTGAGCGGCGCCACCAGCAAGGGGTCGAGCTCCGCGTAGTCGCGCGCGATCTCGGCGCCCAGCTCGCGGACGCGGGTCGCGAGCTGGGCCGCCGTCAGGTACACGGAGTCGAGCGTGCCGTGCTCCGAGCGAAGATCGGCGGGCTGCACGGCTACGAGGCGATCCGGAGCCGGTAGCGCTGCGCGAGTCGCTCGACGTCGCGCCGGTAGAAGAGCTTCACCCGGACCTCCGGGTAGAGCCGCTGCAGAGCGCGCAGCTTGCGGTTCTTCCGCGTCACGAGCGACTGCTTCATCACCGTCACCTCGATGAAGAGGTCCTGCTCGGGCAGGTAGAAGTCGGGGGTGAAGGCGCTGACGACGCGTCCCTCGGCGTCGCGCTCGGGCACGAACGAATGGGGCTCGTAGTCCCACGGCACGCCGTAGAAGTCGAGGATCTTCGCGCACTCGAGCTCGCTGCGATTCGCGAAGCGAGGCGGCTCCGAGCCGCAATATGCCTGGAAAACGGGATCTTCCTCCCGCACCTGCGCCAGGGTAGCAGCGGCCTCGGACGGCGCCGGTCCTCGTAGACTGTCCCCGTGGCCCGCGCCGACGGCGTCTTCCGCATCGCCCACCTCTCGGACCTGCACTGCGGGGGCCCGTACTTCGAGGCGAGCCTCCTCGAGCGGGCGATCAGCGAGATCAACGACCTCGGGCCCGACATCGTCGTCTGCACGGGCGACCTGACCACCTTCGGCTTCCGCCACGAGTACCTGACCGCGCGCGAGTACCTCGAGCGCATCGACTGCGACGCGGTCGTGGTCGTCCCGGGAAACCACGACTCGCGGAACGTCGGCTACGTCCACTTCGAGGAGATGTTCGGCGAGCGGAACTCGGTGCTGCGCCGGGGCGGCGTGGTCGTCGTGGCGGTGGACTCGAGCGAGCCCGATCTCGACCACGGGCAGATCGGCCGCGGTCGCTACCGCTGGATCGAGGAGCAGTTCGCGGCCGAGCCGGCCGACCTCAAGGTCTTCGCGCTCCACCACCACCTGCTGCCCGTTCCGGGGACGGGGCGCGAGCGCAACATCGTCCACGACGCCGGCGATGCGATCGAGTGCCTGCAGCGGGCCGGCGTGCGTCTCGTCCTCTCCGGACACAAGCATGTGCCCTACGCCTGGCGGCTGGAGGACCTGTTCGTCGTCAACGCGGGAACCGTCTCGTCGCTGCGCCTCCGCGGGAACACGAGGCCCTGTTACAACGTGGTCGAGATCACCGACGGCCGCGTCGAGGTGTGGCGGCGGCATCCGTTCCACGGGCAGGTCAAGCTCGTCTCCTTCTCCCTCGACACGCTCGAGTACGCGAAGTTCACCGGCGCGATCGAGGACGAGGTCACCTCGCGGACGTGAGCCCGCCCCGCGCGCTCGCGATCGTCGACGGCGAGCACTACCCTCCGGTCGTCGCGGACGCCCTGGCTTCGCTCCCGTACGCGTTCGTCGCCGCCGTCCTCGTGGGCGGCGCGGAGAAGCTGCGCGGCGAAGGAGCGGAGTACGGCGTCCCGCTCGAGCACGACCTGGAGACGGCGCTCACGCGTCACACCCCTGAGCTCGTCGTCGACCTCTCCGACGAGCCGGTGCTCGGCCCCGTGGAACGGCTCGCGCTCGCGAGCCGGGTGCTCGCCCACGGGCTGCCCTACGTCGGCGCCGACTTCCGGCTCGAGCCGCCGGCGTTCGAGCCGTTCGGCCTGCCCGCGGTCGCCGTGCTGGGGACGGGCAAGCGGGTCGGGAAGACAGCCGTGACCGGCCAGCTCGCGCGGCTCGCCTCGCGGAACCGGCGGGTCGTCGTCGTCGCGATGGGGCGCGGCGGGCCCCGGGAGCCGGAGACGATCAGCGTGCCGCCCACGGTCGAGGCCCTCGTCGAGCTCTCCCGGGCCGGCCGCCACGCCGCCTCCGACCACCTGGAGACGGCTGCCCTCGCCGGCGTCGAGACGGTGGGCTGCCGGCGCTGCGGCGGCGGCCTGGCCGGGGCCGTGTTCGTCTCCAACGTGCTCGAGGGCGCGCGGGCCGCAGCCGCGCTCGAGCCCGAGCTCGTGGTGTTCGACGGGAGCGGGGCGGCGATCCCGCCGGTCGCCACCGACCGGCGGATCCTCGTCGTCTCCGGCCAGCAGGACCCTGCGGTCGCGGCCGGCTACCTGAACGCCTACCGCCTTGCGCTCGCCGACCTCGTCGTCGTGACCATGTGCGAGCCGGGGAGTGGCTGGGAGCAGGTTCGCGCCGCCGTTGCGGCGCAGGCTCCACCCGGGCTGGCGACGGTCGCGAGCGTGCTCCGGCCCCGGCCCGCGGCGGATGTGCGCGGCCGCTCGGTCGCGTACTTCTGCACCGCCGCCTCGTCGGCGCACGCTGCGCTCGCGGCCCACCTCGAGGACGAGCACGGCGCGCGCGTCGTCCACGTCTCCGGGCACCTCGCCGACCGCGCCGCGCTCCGGGCCGAGCTGGCGGAGGTCGCCGCCGACGTCTTCCTGATCGAGCTGAAGGCGGCGGCGGTGGACGTCGTCGCCCAGGCCGGGCTCGCCCGGGGAGCGGAGGTCGTGCTCGCGGCCAACGACGTCGTCGCCCTGCCCGGGGAGCCGGACCTTGACGAGATGCTCCTGCGCGTGGCAGGAATGTCCTCGTGAGCGAGCGCCGGCACGCCATACCGCTGCCTCTCGGCGAGGATGTGCCCTTCTCCAAGGGGCTGATGGCGCGGGCGCTCGTCGTCACGGGGCTCGACCCCGAGCGCTCGTACACGATCGCCCGGCTCGCCGAGTCGGACCTGGCCGCGCGCGGCGCGTTGTCGCTCGACCTGGAGCGGCTCGGAGAGCTGGCCGCAGGGGTGATCGGGGAGGAGGAGGCTGCGCGCACGGTGCAGCGGCTGCGCCGGCTGGATGCGCTCCAGCGCGTCGACGAGCCGCTGCTCCTGCTCATCGGCGGCGCCACCGGCACCGGGAAGTCGACCATCGCCACCGAGGTCGCGCACCGCCTCGGGATCACGCGCGTGACCTCCACCGACTTCGTCCGCCAGACGATGCGGGCGTTCTTCTCGGAGGAGTTCATGCCCTCCGTCCACTACTCGAGCTTCGAGGCGCGCCTCGCGCTGACCCGGGCCGAGGAGGAGGAGTCGGGGGACGCCGCGCTGCTCGGCTTCCTCGACCAGACGCGGAACGTGCTCGTCGGGGTGCAGGCCGCGCTCGAGCGTGCGGCCACCGAGCGCTGGTCGATGGTGCTGGAGGGCGTGCACCTCGTTCCCGGAATGGTCGGTGGGACGTTCCCGGGGGCGTTCGTCGTCCAGTGCCTCGTCGCGATCGAGGACGAGAACCTCCACCGCAGCCACTTCTGGGTGCGCGACTACGCGACCGAGGGGCTGCGGCCGCTCGACAAGTACCTCGACGCGCTGCCGCAGATCCGCCTGATCCAGGACTACCTGGTCGAGCGGGCGCGCCGGTACGACGTGCCCGTGATCGTCAACGACTCCCTCGAGCGCGCGATCGCCGCCGTCCTCGACCTCGTGCTGCGGCGCGCCGATCAGCTCATGGCCACGGCCTGATCCGGCCTGGCCTCTCTACACTTGCGCCATGGTCACCAAGGACGACGTCGTCGAGGCGCTGCACGGGGTGGAGGACCCCGAGCTGGGCATGGACATCGTCGAGCTCGGGCTCATGTACGACGTCGAGGTCGAGGGCCCGCGGGTCAAGGTGCTGTACAGCCTGACCTCGATGGGCTGTCCGGCCGGTCCGCTGATCGCGGACGGGATCGTCGAGGCGGTGCAGTCGCTGCCGGGGGTGGAGGAGGTCGAGGCCGAGCTGACCTTCGACCCTCCCTGGACTCCCGACCGCATGTCCGACGACGCGAAGTTCATCCTCGGCTTCGGCTAGCCCGGCGCTTGACAGGGGCTCCCTGCACGTCGACGCTGCACGTGGGTGAGGTCGGGTAGGGATCGCAGCGGGCGAGCCGGGGCGAGGGTTGCGCTGCTCGTCGCCGCGCTCGCGGCCGCGGCTGTGCCGGTGGTCTCGGCGTGGGGCGCGAGACCGTCCGCTCCGCGGACGATCGAGTTCTCGGGCTACACCTGGACCGTCAAGGCGAGCGCCGGCAAGGTCGGCCCCGGCCCGAACCACTTCTCCAGCTCGTCCCGGAACGTGTGGGTGGACGCGGAGGGGAGGCTGCACCTCCGGATCACGAGCTCCAGAGGTCGCTGGTACTGCGCGGAGGTGGTCAACACGCAGAGCCTCGGCCGCGGCACCTACACGTGGACGCTCGACTCTCCGGTCGACGCGCTCGACCGCAACGTCGTGCTCGGCCTCTTCACCTGGAACGACGACCCCGCCTACAACCACCGCGAGATCGACTGGGAGGCGGCCCGCTGGGGCAACGCCGCCGACCACACGAACGGGCAGTACGTCGTCCAGCCGTGGGACGGAGACGGGAACCTGCAGCGGATCCTCCTCGCCCCGGGCGCCTCGCCGTCGACCCAGTCCTTCACGTGGGGGGTGGGCTCGGTGAGCTTCGCGAGCTCGAGCGCTTCCCCTGCGTCGTGGACGTACGCGGGACCCGATGTCCCTCCCCCCGGGGGCGAGAACGCGCGCATGAACCTCTGGCTCTTCCGCGGCGCCGCGCCCTCCGACGGCCGGGAGGTCGAAGTCGTGATCCGCAGCTTCCAGTTCCGGCCGCTGCCCTAGCCCGAGCGCGCTACTTCGGAATCCTGAGGACGACCTTGCCGAACTGCGCGCCCGACTGGAGCCGCTCGTGTGCCTTCGCTGCCTCCGCGAGCGGGAAGACGCTGTCGACGTGGACGCGCGCGCGGCCGGCGCGAACCAGGTCGTACGCGCCCTCGAAGTCGGAGGGCATGCCCATGGTCGAGCCGTAGACCGTGAGCTGCTTCCACCAGAGCCGGTAGAGGCGCGCTGGTGGACTGTGCCCGGAGGTCGCTCCGCAGACGACGATGCGTCCTGCGTAGCCGGCGGCCGCGAGCGAGCGCTCCCAGGTCGCCTCCCCGACGGTTTCCACGACCACGTCGGCACCGCGACCCCCGGTCGCCTCGTTCACCGCTCGGACGACGTCGTCTTCGGCGTGGTTCACCGTCACGTCGGCCCCGAGCGTCCGGGCGCGCTCGAGCTTCTCCTCGCTCGACGAGGTTACGATCGTCCGCGCGCCGAGGGCCCGGGCGAGCTCGAAGGCGGCGAGGGCGACCCCACCGCCGATCCCCCAGATCAGCACCCACTCGCCCTCCCGCAGCGCCGCCTTGGTGACGAGCATCCGGTAGGCGGTCTCGAAGACGAGCGGAAAGGCAGCCGCCTCCTCGAAGGAGAGCCCTTCGGCGAGGGGGTAGAGCTGGGTCGCGGGGACAGCCTTCAGCTCGCAGTACGTGCCATCCATGTGCTCGCCGATGACCGCGATGCGGCCGTCGTGGGGGACGCCGGGGTTGAGCACGACCCGGTCGCCGGGCGCGAAGCCACTTACCCCCTCGCCCAGCCCGGCCACGACTCCCGCCCCGTCGGCGCCGAGGATGCGCGGCTTGGGCACCGAGGGCAGGCCCTGGCGGATCCACAGGTCGAGGTGGTTCAGCGCCGCGGCGCGGAGCGCGACCAGGACCTCGCCCGGCCCCGGCACAGGGTCGGGAACGTCCTCGTAGCGGAGGACCTCGGGGCCGCCGTCCTCGTGGATTCGAACTGCCTTCACGAGGCAGAATCCTCTCATGACCGTGGCCGCGCTGCGCCGGCTCGCCTCCGGCCTCGGGCTCGACGTGCTCGGCGCGGCTCCCGCCGAGCCGTACACGGACACGGAGCGCCACATCCGGGAGCGGAAGGCGCGCGGGCTCTTCGCCGACCTGCGCTTCACGACCGCGCGTCCAGAGGTCTCCTGCCACCCCGAGCGGCTGCTCGAAGGCGCCCGGACCGTCGTCTCCGCTGCGCGCTGCTACTACGCGCCGGCTCCCGAGGCGGGCCCGGACGAGGGGCGCCTGGCCCGCTACACGTGGCGCGACGAGTACGCGCGGCTCCGCGCTTCCCTGAGTACGCTCGGCGAGCGGTTGGGCGGCGCCTACCGGGTGCTCGTGGACGAGAACGAGCACGTCGACCGCGAGGCCGCCGTGCGAGCCGGGATCGCCTTCTACGGCAAGAACACGATGGCGATCACGCGCCGATTCGGATCCTGGGTCGTCCTGGGAACGCTCGTCACCACCGTCGCGATCGAGCCCGACTCGCCGCTGGGAGCCGGCTGCGGCTCCTGCCGGCTCTGCATCGACGCTTGCCCCACGGGCGCGCTCGACGAGCCTGGGGTCCTCGATGCTACGAAGTGCCTGTCCTACTGGACGCAGGCGGCGGCTCCGATACCGGAGGCCTACCGCTCGGAGCTCGGTGCGATGGTGTACGGTTGCGACGTCTGCCAGGACGTCTGTCCCTGGAACCGCGGGATCGAGAAGCGCCGCGCGACGGCCACGACGCCCCCCTCGGCGACGCCGACCGTCTCGCTGCGGGAGTGGCTCGAGCGCGACGGCGACGAGCTGATCGCGGAGCTCGAGCGCCTGTACGTACCGCGCAAGGACCCGCGCTGGCTGCGCCGGAACGCGCTCGTCGCCGCCGGCAACGTCGGCACCCCCGCGCTGCGGCCGGCGGTCGAACGCTACGCCGCCGCCCGTGACCCGGTTCTGCGGGACACGGCCGAGTGGGCGCTCGCCCGGATGGAGGAGCGAGCGCCGGCGGGGGCGAGCCGGGCGTGAGCGGCTCACCGCTGCGCGAACGCCTCGCCGTCTGCGTCCACGAGGCGCGCAGCCCCGTCGCCGCCCTCGGCGCGATCGACGAGGCGTTTGCTCGCGGAGAGCTCGACGCGGCCGAGCGGCGACGGCTGGCCGCCCTCGCGGCAGCCGCGTGCCGCGGGCTCGAGCGGATCGTGCTCGACGCGGCGCTTGCGTCCGTGCGACCCGCCGAGGTCGACCCGGGGCTCCTCCTGCGAGAAGCCGTGCAGCTGGCCGAGCTCGGCGGCGCGCGCGTCGAGGCCCGCGTCGCTCCCGGGCTGCCGCGGCTCACGGCCGACCCGGTGCGGCTCCGGCAGGCGCTCGGCAACCTGCTCGCCAACGCGCTCGCCCACTCGCCTCCCGGAGCGACCGTGATCGCCGAGGCCGCCGTGCGGGCGGGAGAGGTCCTCCTCCGCGTCTCGGATGCGGGACCGGGGATCCCTCCGGCCGACCAGGAGCGCATCTTCGCTCCCGGCACGCGGCTCGACCAGAGCCGGCCCGGCTCCGGCCTCGGGCTCTGGATCGCGAGGACGATCGTCGAGGTCCACGGCGGCACGCTCACCGTCACCTCCGCGCCGGGCGCGGGAGCGACCTTCACCATCGCCCTCCCGCTCCGCGGGGCGCGTGCGGGCGCTCTGCCCTCGCGCTAGCCCGCGACCGCCGCTTCGAGCCGGTACCTGCGCACGAGCCGGCCAGAGCGGTCGTGCTCGGAGACGGCGAAGGTCGCCCGGGAAGCGGCGAGGTCGACGTCCGTGCTCGACGAGATGCGGACGGGCAGGCCGCCCAGCGGCTCGTACACCTCGACGTAGCCGGGCTGCTCGACCGCCACGTAGCGTGTCCTCGCAGCCGGCTCGACCCACACGAAGCCCAGCGGCTCTCCCTGGCGCCCGTGGCAGCCGAGGTCGAGGCGCGGGTCGTGCAGGCGTCCTCCGGTGAGCTCCCCGTAGGAGCTTCCGCACCAGCGCCGCCCGGGCTCGCCCGAGCCCGCGCCTCTGTCGCATGCGTAGACGGCTCGGGGAGAGGAGCGGGCGGCGATGCGGAAGGTCACCGACTCGGACGACACGCCGACCCGCTCGAGCGCGGCGCCGGCCGGGGTCAGCTCCCGGGCTCGCTCGCGCAGGCAGGACAAGGTCGCGGAGGCGGCGGCGAGGTCCGAGGGGACGGCGAGCCGGGCGCGCGTGAGGATCGCCGGTGCGTCGATGCCCTCCAGCTCGACCGGGAGCGAGCGGGCAGGGCTGCCGTCGAGCAAGCGCTCCGGCGGACCCTCGCCCTCGCCCGCGCACCCCGCGAGCGCGCCGGCGAGGGTGGCCCAGACGGCGACCTTCAGGAGGCGAGCGCGCACGGCGGGGCGGCGCCTACGAGCTCCAGCCGGTGCGGCGGACGCCGCTGTAGCTCGAGTCGCCGCGGTACGTGCGGGTCCAGATGTTCGTCCCGTAGGACTCGCCTTTCGCCTCGATGATCTGATCGGTCCCATCGGCGTTCTTCGCGTAGATCATCCCGATGTGGCCCGTGCTCGCCAAGGCGTCCATCTTGAGCAGGACCGATTTGGACACGGTCACGTTGGGGGCGCCGTCTCCGTTCTTGAACCGCGCCGCGGTGTACGGGCCGTGGACGTTTCGGAGCATGCCCCACTGGTAGAAGCCGGCGTCGCCCTCGTTCAGCGACTCGCGCCAGACCTTGAAGGTGAAGCCCGAGCAGTCGCCGCCCTCGCCGCCGGTCGAGGCGTTCTCGGGCGGGTCGCCCGGCGAGTCGTCGCGGTCGTTGTCGTTCCAGCAACCGCCGGCCCACTGGTAGCCCTCGTAGCGAGCGCGGAGGGCGACCTGGGTCGAGCCGTCGCGCGTGATCGTCGAGGTCGGAGTCGGGGCGGCGTAGTTGCAGTTCTCGGCCACGAAGCGGGTGTGGTAGGCGCCGGCGCTGCCGGCGGCGGCCAGCCCGAACGCGGCCGCGAACGCGACGGCGAAGCGGAACGCGACGTGCATCAACGCACCTCCAGGTCGTAGCGGCTCACGAAGACGCCCTCCGGCGTCGAGCCGAGCTGGTACAGGGACGAGCCGAGCAGGCGGAAGCGCGAGAGCGGCGCCGTCTCCGCCCAGTCGGCGGAGTCGAGGGAGAAGCGCTCGACGAGGCCGGTCCGGCCGAGCACGGCGACGAGGAACTCGTCGCGCTCGTCCGTGTAGACCCGCACCACCACCACCAAGCGGTCGCCGAGCGGCTCGGCGAGCTGCACCTCTGCGAAGGGCGTCTCGCTCGTCAGCCGCCACGAGCGCCGAGCGCCGGACGGCGAGACGAGGGCGAGGCGGACCTCGTTGGCGTGCCGGAGCACGACCACCTCGCCTCCTCCACGCAGTTGGCGCCCAGCCCGGCCGCCCGCGCGCTGCTCGGCCGCGGTCAGCGGCCTCCCGCCGCTCGCCGCGGGCATCCACTGGCCGGAAGGCTGCTCGAGGACGAGGGGCCCATCCGGTCCGACTCGGACCTGGGCGCCCCGCTCCGCGACGGCGACGGCGGCTCGCGCCGCACCGTCCGGCCCGAAGGTTCGCAGGAACGGCTGCTCGCGCCCCTCACCGACCGTCTCGAGCACGTGCAGCGCGCCCTCCTCGTCGACGGCGAGGTCGGCGAGCGTGCCGTTGATCGCGAGTGGGATGCTCTCGGGCGTCCGCGCGCCCGGCCGCCAGCGCAGGAGCCGCCGGTTGGCCTCGTCGAGGACGTGCACCGCTCCGCTGCGGTCGACGTCGAAGGAAGCACCCCCGATCGGCGGCAGGTTGCGTCCCTGCTCGAGCCCGACCTGGCCTGGACCCGAGCCCCAGCTCGCCTCGGCCACTCGGGCGGCGACGGCCCGGGTGTGGCCGAACCGGTGCGTCCCCAGGTCGATCGTCCGGACGCCGTCGAGCGGCACGCTCCGCTGAGGAGCGCGCGCACCGCCGGCCGGGTGGGTGACGGTCTCCCCGCTCGGCGCCCGGAAGACGGCGTAGTAGCTGAAGCCGGTCGGAGACGTGCGAAGCGCCTCGGGCACGGAAGCGACGAACCGGTCGCCGGCCGCTCCGGGCTCTTCGTGGAGCGCGAGCTCGCGGAAGGGGCCGGCGGCACCTGCCCGCACGAAGACGCTTCCCGCCGGATGACAGACCTCGTCTTCCTCGCCGACCGGGAGCGTCAGGCAGGCGACGTCGTAGCGCAGCTCCACGGGCTCTCCGGGCACGGTGAGCAGCGGTGGGAGGTGCGCGACTGCGAGGGCGGGCGGGCTGCCGTCTCCGCCGCCTGGCGGCCCGCCGGGCGAGCCCGCGGCGCCGATCGCAGCCAGCCCGGCGAGCGCTCCTAGGAGGAGGCCGAGCAGATCCGGTCGGCGAAGGTGACGGAAGGAGAGGGGGGTGGGGCGGCGGAAGTGGCGGTCGTTGTCCATGACGGCAACGGTAGCGCGCCCGGGCCAGGTGTCAACGGCGTGTGCGCAAGGCGGCGCGCTCTCGGCGCGCTTTCGTGACGGTCAGCCCCGGGTGGGGATGCGCTGGAGGTCGCGCTGCAGCTTCCGGGCCCGGCGCGCGACGAGGTCGCGGAGCCGCTGCGGCGCGAGCACGACCGTCTCGCCGCGGTCGGCGAACACCTCGGAGAGCAGCCACTCCTCCGTCTTGTAGGGGACGTCGGCGAGCGCGGAGCCGTCGGTCAGCGGCTGCGCGCCGCGCTCGAGCTTCCAGCGGGCGATCGCCGGGGAGTGGAGGAGCGAAGCGACGCGCGGATTGCGCAGGTAGGAGGGATCGAAGCCCTCGCGCGGCTCGAACCGCTCGTCGGTCAGCCGCGCCGAGCGCATCCGGTCGAGCCGGAACGTCCGCGCTCCGTCGACCGTCCGGTCCCAGGTGTGCACCCGCCACACGGGCAGCTCGCGCTCGATCGTGTACGGCTCCACTCGGCGCAGCGAGGGGGAGGTCTCGCCCTCCTTCAAGTACTCGATCTCGACCACGAGTCGCCGCTCCGCTCCCTCGCTCAGCACCTTGACCAGCGCCTCCTCGTCCTTCGCCTCCCGCGGCTCCGGCGTTCCGGCGAGGTCGAAGCGCCCGAAGGTCTCCTCCAGCTTGCGCCGCACGCGGGCGAGCGGGGTGTGCGCCTCGGCCGCGATCGTCGGGCCGACGTACTCGATCACGAGCCGGATGGCGCGGGCTTCGAGCGGCGTCAGCTTGGGCGGCTTGCGGAAGACGTCGCCGTACAGCTCCTTCTCCACGCGCACGACGTCGCCCTCGTGCTCGGCGTAGACCGCGTAGCACCCGCCCCCGAAGTTGACGAGGTTGAGGACGGAGAGGTGGTCCTGCAGCTCCTCGAGCGGGATCGAGAAGCGGCCGGCCAGCTCGGCCGCGTCCAGGACGACGCTCCGCTCGTCGCCGCAGGCGGCGAGCAGGTGCGCGAGCAGCGCCACGAGCACGCCGAAGCGCTCAGGTGCGACGGGACCGGCCGGCCGCTCGGGCAGCGGTTGGCGCGGGTCGACCCGCTTCGGCCTCGCGGGGACGGGCGGTGGCCCCGTGTGCCCGGCGATCAGGCGCTCCAGCCCTTCGAGGACGGCCTCGCGCACCTCCTCCGGCTCGAGGGGCACCGCCCGCCCGTTCTGGCGCAGGATCCAGCCGGCCAGCAGCTCGGGCTGCGCGTAGTCGGTCTCGAAGATGCCGTCTTCGACCGAGCCGGCGTCGGCGAGCGTGCGGGCCACCCACCAAGCCGTGTCCTCGGAGACCGCGATGCGCGCCGTTCCGGCCGGCTCGCCGATCTGCCAGGGCCTCGGGACGCGGTGCCGCTCGACGTCGAAGTCGCGCGGGATCCGGAAGTCGCGCTCACGCCGCGTCGCGAAGCGGATGTCGCCGCGGATGCGCGAGACCTTGAACGTGCGGACCTCGTTCCGGTCGAGGTCGTGTCCGATCACGTACCAGTTGCCGTCGTCGAGCCGCAGCGCGTACGGGTTGACGAGCCGCTCGCTGGGACGCGAGCGACGCGGGCTCCAGTAGCCGAAGCGGATCGTCCGCTGCTTCGAGATCGCCGACTCCAGCTTCGCGAGCCGCCCGGCCAGCTCGGGCGAGTAGTCGCGCGCGCTGACGCGGACACGTTCGGCCGTATCCGTCGGAGGGCTGGGGAAGCCCGGCCGGCCGAGGGCGAGGTTCTGCAGCGCGAGGCGGAAGGGCTCCGCGTAGGCGAACTTCCCCTCCAGGTAGTAGAAGGCGGTCTGGAGCGCCGCCAGCTCGTCGTCGTCCAGCTCGAGCTGGTCGAGGAAGTAGTGCTCCGAGCGGAGCGTGTACAGCTCCTCGCCGGTGAACTCGTCCCGCTGCGAGGAGAGAGGCACGCCGAGGGCCGTCAGCTCGGCTCGGTCGGAGTAGAAGCGACGGGCGAAGGCCTCGTCCGACATCTCGCTGTAGCCCTCGACGTTCAGCTTCACGTCCCGGGCGGTCAGCGGCCGCCGCTCTGCCATCAGGTAGGCGACGAGCGAGAGCTGCCGGATCAGCTTGTCGGCGTCGTGAGACATGCCGCTCGCGAGCTTAGCGCCACCCGGCGCCCGGGTACGGCTCCCGGAGCGGCGGCGACAACCGCTGCCCAGCCGGCGTCAGGCGGCGGCGATGCTGCGGTCGAGATGCTGGTGCGAGGGGCAGTAGTCGCGCCCCGGGAGCGGCGTCCGCTGGCACGCCTTCCCCTTGCGGGTCGTCGCGTGACAGCGCGCCACGCCCCCGTCGAGCAGCCCGGCCTCGATCTGCTGCTCGACGAACGCGGTCGCGGCGCCGACCCCCTCCCGCACCGACCAGGCGACCTGAGCCTGGGCCGTGATCGGGAAGTAGCGCCGGATGTCGGCGAAGAGCGCGCGGTCGGGCTGGGCGAAGTAGTGCGGATCCTCGGCGAGGCGCTCCATCGTGCGCTCGCACTCGCTGAGGACGGCCCGCCGGTAGGCGAGCTGCGTCTCGCGGTCGACGTACGGGTCGATCAGGTCTTTGATCGAGCGATAGATCGCTCGCGAGTATTGATACATGCACGAACGGAGCTGCGCAGCGGCGTCGTCCATAGCCAGTGTGGGCTCTCCTCGTGATTCCTTTATGCCGGGCGAGAAACGAGCGAGATCGAGACGTGCAGAGCCGTAGTGTAGCGCCTTTTCCCGACTGTTACAAAGTCCGCGACGAGCGGCGTCTGCACTGACAACGGATCAAGGCACGATCCGGCGGGTGGCGGCGGCGCCGACCAGCCTGCGCGCCTGCGGAAGCGCGCTCGCCGCCTCCGCCTCGGAGGGGTAGACGCCCGAGAAGACGACCCAGTAGCCCGGGTGCAGGCTGGCGAAGCGCGAGGAGTCGAGGATGCCCACGGCGGGGAGCCCTCGCCGGCGCGCCTCGCGCGCGCGTGCGATCGCGGCGCGCCGGCCTTCGGTCTGGGGGAGCGTCGCCAGCACGACCGTCCAGCCCTCCTCCCCGGCGGGCCAGTCGAGGATCGCGCCCGTGCCGGCTTCGGCGGGGGCGGGTAGGGTCGGCGTCGCCGGCACGGTCGCGAACCCGCCCGTCGCCGTCAGCAGCCGGTCTGCCCGCCCGCCGTTCCCGACCGCGATCGCCGCGCCGGCGCCCAAGGCGGCGACGACCAACGCGAGGCCCGCGCGCGGCAGCCACCCTCCCGCCGGCGGCTCCCGCGGCCCGGCCGCGGCGCCGGCGAGGCGGGCACCACAGGTGAGGCAGTACTCCTGGCCGCGCTCGAGCGCATCGCCGCAGCGTGGGCAGGCGATCATGGCGCCGGCTCGGAGCCTGCCTGGGCCGGGGCGGCTCCCACCGGACGGCCACATGCTGCGCAGAAGCGCGCTCCCAGCAGGAGCGGCGCGCCGCAGGCGCAGGTGGCGCCGGCCGGGCCGAGGGGGCCGGGATCGCCGTCGAGCAGGGCGTCGATCTCCCGGAGGCGCGCTTCGATCGCGACCAGCTCAGCGCAGCGCTCGACCATGAGCCCGGCGTTGAAGCGGTCGCGCTTGTACATCTCCAGCGTGAGCCCGCCCAGGTCGCGGAGGCGCCGCTCGCGCAGGCTGAGCAGGGCCTTGCGCTCGCGCCGCAGCTCGCGGGGCGGCGGCGCTGCATAGACGGGGTGCGGGGAGCCGGCTCCCTCGCGGCGTCTCGGGACGAGGCTCACGTCAGAGCTGGAGCACGACGACCCGCTCCTCCGTCAGCTCGCGGACGGCCCAGGCGGGGCCCTCGCGGGTGTTGCCGGAGTCCTTGACGCCTCCGTAGGGCATCTGGTCGGCGCGGAAGGTGGGCGCCTCGTTCACCGTCACGCCCCCGAACTCGAGCTCGCGGGCTGCGCGCAGCGCGGCTTTGACGTCGCGCGTGAAGATGCCCGCTTGGAGGCCGGAGCGCGTTCCGTTCGCGAGCGCGATCGCCTCCTCGAGCGTGTCGTAGGGGGTGACCGTGCAGAGCGGTCCGAACACCTCCTGGCAGGACACCTTCGCCTCCGGCGGAGCGTTCCCGAGCACGGTCGGCCGCAGGAGCTCGCCCTCGAGCGTCCCTCCGGCGAGCACCTCCGCGCCCTGCGCTCTTGCCTCCTCGATCCATGCGAGCACGCGGTCCCGCTCTGAGAGGGCGATGAGCGGGCCGACGTCCGTCGTCTCCTCGGCCGGATCGCCGACCTCGAGCGCCTCCACCCGGGGGAGGAAGCGCTCCAGGAACGCGTCGTAGGCGCTGCGCTCGACGTAGATCCGCTGCACCGAGATGCAGCTCTGGCCGGCGAAGGAGAACGCGTTCGCGGCCAGCCGGGCGGCCGCGTCGTCGAGGTCGGCGTCGGCGGCCACGAGCACGGGGGTGGCGTTGCCGAGCTCGAGCGAGACGCGCTTGCGGGCGGCCCGCTCGCGGAGCTTCCAGCCCACCGCAGAGGAGCCGGTGAAGGTGATCGCCCGCACCCGCTCGTCCTCGACCAGCACGTCGCCGATCTCGCCGGCAGGGCCGCAGACGACGTTCAGCCAGCCCGGCGGCAGCCCTGCTCCCGTCTCCAGCTCCGCGAGCAGGAGCGCCGAGAGGGGGGTCTGCGACGCGGGCTTGAGCACGACCGCGCAGCCGGCGGCGAGCGCCGGGGCGATCTTGTGTGCGACCAGGTTGAGCGGGAAGTTGAAGGGCGAGATCGCGCCGACGACGCCGACCGGGACACGGAGCGTGAGCGCGAGCTTGCTCTCGCCCGCAGGCGAGGCGTCCATGGGGACGACCTCGCCGGCCAGCTTGCGGGCCTCCACGGCGGCCATGGTGAAGGTGGAGACGGCACGGGCAGCCTCGACCCGAGCGGCCTTCAGCGGCTTCCCCGCCTCGGCGCAGATCGTGCGGGCCGCCTCGTCCGCGCGCTCGGCGAGCGCGGCCGCGACCCGGTCGAGGATCGCCGCCCGCTCGTGCGCCGCAAGCGGGGCCTGCATCGCCGCCGCTGCGGCGTCGACCGCGCGGCGGGCCTCGGCG
>Ga0073934_10007080_pt1 | contig 15858 bp, 19 predicted proteins | sample LarsenN4metaG_FD_76834 | JGI IMG/M metagenome (GOLD analysis project Ga0073934, IMG submission 76834) | Hot spring sediment bacterial and archeal communities from British Columbia, Canada, to study Microbial Dark Matter (Phase II) - Larsen... ...
TGAGGAACTCGAAGCGCAGAAGCATGAGGCCGTCCAATCCGAGCGGTTTGACACCGCCTCAAACCTGAAAACCCAGGCCACGACGTTGCGTGACAAGATCTCGAAGTTGCGCGAGCGTGATGCGAGGGCCGGTGGTCAGGCGATCGGGAAGATCGGAAAAGAAGAGATCGCTGACGTCGTCCACCGCATGACCGGTGTCCCGCTCGGGGACCTCGTCAAGGAAGATCGGGATCGTCTCCTCGCGCTCGAATCACTTCTCAAACAACGCGTGGTGGGTCAGGATGAAGCGATCAAAACCGTGGCCGAATTTGTCCGTCGTTCGCGCGTCGGACTCTCCCATCCGAATCGTCCGATCGCCTCATTCATGTTCCTCGGGCCGTCGGGCGTCGGGAAGACCGAGACCGCGAAGGAGATCGCTCGGACAGTTTTTGAAGATGAACACGCCCTCATTCGGATCGACATGTCCGAATTCCAGGAGAGTTTCAACATCTCGAAACTCATCGGTGCGCCGGCTGGGTATGTCGGGTATAAGGAAGGGACAAAATTGACCGATGCGGTCAAGCGTAAACCCTACGCGGTCGTCCTGTTCGATGAGATCGAGAAGGCACACCCGGACGTGTTCAATCTCTTGCTCCAAGTCCTGGATGAGGGCCACTTGACCGATGCGGTCGGGAAGCGAATCAACTTCAAGAACACGATCATCATCATGACCTCGAACGTCGGCGTCCAGTCCTTCAATCAGGCCCAATCGATCGGCTTCGCGACTGAAGACGAGGCGAAACGCGAAGCGCTCGACGAGCAATATGACGAACTGAAGGATCGCGTCATCGATGATCTGAAGCGCCAATTTCGACCAGAATTCCTCAATCGAGTCGATAAGATCGTTGTCTATCGACCGCTCACCATGCCGAGCGTTGAGCGAATTGTTGAGCTGCAGGTCGCCGATCTGCAACAGCGGCTGGAGAAACAGAAAATCCGACTCAAGTTAAGCACGAAAGCTCGTGGACGCATCGCCGAACTTGGATTCAGTCCGGAATATGGTGCCCGTTCCGTTTCGCGCATGATCCAGGAACATGTCGAGAATGCGCTCGCCGGACTTATTCTCCGTGGCGATGTGAAGCCTGGTCAGACCATCAATATCGGTATCCGCGGCGATAAGATAATCCTCGAAAAACCCGAACGCGCCGCAAAATAGACGAACGGTGGTGGCCACACCGGTTTTGAACCGGCATCACCATATGGTTTCTCGCCCCCAACTCCTCAACCGGATCCTCGATGCGGTATTCCCACCGCTGTGTTTGCACTGTCAACGCGAGGGAGCTTGGCTCTGTTCGAACGCAGTCGCCCAACTCACCAAGATCCAGCCCCTCTTTGATCCCCTGCCTATCGATGACGTCGATCGGGTGTTGTGTGTCGGGTCATATGACCATCCGCTGATCGGAAAACTTGTGACGCGCATGAAGTACGGTGGTTTCACAGCGTATCGTGAAGTTGTACGGGTCATGCTCACAAATATTTCCCTTGGGAACGATGGGTCATTAATTATCCCAGTTCCGTTGCATGCCACTCGACAACGTGCCCGCGGCTTCAATCAGTCTCGGGTGATCGCCGAGGAATTAGCCTCCCTACTTACGACCAGGACGGCTGATCTTGTGCACCGGGCTCGGGCGACACACACTCAGACCAGCTTGACGGAATCCGCCAGGCGACATAATGTCGAGCGCGCTTTCCGATTAGCTCGCTGGGTTGAAACGGTGCCTGAACGTGGTATACTCGTCGACGACGTGATCACGACCGGGAGCACCATCCGGGAGTGCGCGTCCGTCCTTCGAAAAGCTGGCATGAAACAGATCACCGCCGTAGCATTAGCAAAAGGCTAAGGGCACCATCGAACCGATGGGCCTCCAAAAGATCTTTGATCTTTTGGGGAAAGCGGACACTAGGCTTGCTCAAGGACCCCAAGGGGGTCCCCACGAAAACAAGTTTTCGTGGGGTAAGCGGGACACTCGCGAAGGCGGCGTGGGCTCGCCGCCGCGAGCACACGGAGCCGATAGCGAGTGATCACGCGTGGAGAGGTGGCCGAGTGGCTGAAGGCGGCAGGTTGCTAACCTGTTATACGGGTTTAAATCCGTATCGAGAGTTCGAATCTCTCCCTCTCCGCCATTGCCGAGTGACGAACCCCATGTGGGTTCGGCATCCGGCAAGCGAAAAGGGGCGATTCGAAGCCGACCCGAGCGCCGCGCAAGCGGATGAAGCGAGGGCGGCCGGCTTCGGAGGAGAGGCGAACCCACCGTGGTTCGACTCGGGGGAGAAGGAATCTCTCCCTCTCCGCTACACGGAGGGTTGGCTGAGCGGTCTAAGGCGACGGTCTTGAAAACCGTTAGGGGTGCAAGCTCCTCGAAGGTTCGAATCCTTCACCCTCCGCCAATACAATCTTTTATCGGAGCCAATCCACGTGGGTCAAAACGGTAGTAGGTTGCATTGGCAAATAATCCAATCCCTTGTCGGAGTACCCGACGAGGGGTTCTATGTTTTTAAGACGGTTGAACTTTTTCAAATTGGGTTCTGCAAGTGTGCTGGCGTGGACATTACCCTTGATATTTTCAGGGTGAAACACTTTATACTGCAGAATTATTACGCTACAAAAAACCAGGACTACCACAATCTATTCACCAAAAGGTTTGTAAACGATTAAGTAAACAAAATGGCTCGTGTAATTGGAAACGGTAGCTCCTACCTTCACCAGCGTCGAAAGACCTTTGGCCTGATAATGCTGGCTGCGTTTGTGCTGATGGAAGCACTTATATACTCGCTTCAACTCTTCCGCCCGCTTCCATCAACCTTAGCACTCATTGGTATTTTTTTATTCCTTTGCCTTATTACTTACGTTGTTGACACGCTTCATATAGCCGAGAAGAAGTACTTTAATTTCGATGACGGAATCTTTGGCGAAGACCGAGCAACCAAAACCCTCCGCTCCCTACCAGACAGTTACACTGTTTTCCGTAATTGCCGGGTACAGCAGAATAACGATATTAACCTCATTGTTATTGGCCCCACAGGAATCTACGCCATGGAAGTAAAGAGCTACGTTGGGAAGATTAGTGTTGATGGAGGCCACTTACTACACAATGGCCACCCATTCCCTGAAAAGGATCCAATCTCGCAAGTCTTAAGCGAGGCCATGAGCCTACGCCAATACTTGAAGGAGAAGACCGGCCACGACTACTACGTTCAATCAGTCATCGTCTTTTCCGGTAATTGTTAACAAATTACTCAAGTACGCTAACGTAAAATATTCCATTGATTGGTTTGCATTTTTTGATGCGGATGAATTCTTATCGATCCATGAGAATTCGGTACAGGATTTTATCGGAAAACTTGAAAAAAATGATATCCCGTACGTAACTATCGGTTGGGCAAATGCGCTATTTGATCATACGCTTACTGACTATACATGCGCCGGGGTATATCCGATAGACACCACAAAATATTATTACCCTTGGCCGGAAAGAGAGTGGCAACACGATGGCCATTTTCGCAAAGCGCTTGTACGGAATCACGCGGGCATAGAAGTTGTCGCTGGTGGTCATTATGTACGGACGGAAAACAACCGCGGATTTTTTGGCGAGTATCATTGGAACCCTTTCATTGTGCCACGTCATGAAGCTCGATTACTGCATTTTGAATTGAGGGATACCGCTGAAGCCTTATACAAGAAATGGACGACCCTCGCAGCTTATGAAAGCGACTCCTCTTCGGACAAGGGTGCTCCTTGGTTGGAAAGAATACAAACCTTCAAAAATTACGTGAGGGATTATAAAGATAAAGCGGACGAAATTCGGAACAAATGGTTCTTCGAGCATCGAACTTTCTGGGGGTCGATCATCCCCGAAGACCGAGTTGTCTTTGATACGCATCTTTCCTTATGGTATAGAAGGTACTTCCGACAGAAGGTGGATAGTGGAGAGGTGCAGTCAGTCTGCCTCGTTCGAAGTGGAAATTTAGGTGATGTGGTCATGACCGAACCGATTGCTAAGTTCTTGTCGAAACGCGTTGGTCAGGTAAATTTAGCTACCAGGATACCTTCTGCTAAATCACTTTTCACCACGTATCATGAAGTGTTAGAATTCGACCAACTTCAAGCAGGTAATGGCGGAGATCTCAAGATTAAACTGGTATACGAGTTGAGTAGTAATGATAAGTCATACATTCAAGCATACTTTGAATCAATCGGCTTCGGAGAAATAAAGTCTCAAGATATACCCCAATTACGCGATGATTATAGAAGGATCGTTGAGGGTGAATATATTCTCTTCGCTCTTTTACGAGTATGTGGGAAAAGCATAAGCGAACTTGGCCCTATCAGAAATTTGTTGAACTAGCTCAATTACTTGAGGCCGAGTACAAAATTCCATGTATTTTTCTTGAGAAACAGTACTCTTTTGAAGAAATGATGTCGCTCATCAAGCATTGCACGTTTTTTGTAGGCAACGATTCCGGACCCGCGATCATCGCCCAGAGCTTCCAGAAGAATGCCTGCGTTATCTTCGGAGCGATACGCCCAGAGTATACACATATGTCTCAATCTATAATTCCGGTGTATGATAGAAATAGGCACAAGCTCTGCAAACATACCACCCGACAGGAAGAGATAGATTGCTGTGAAGAGTTCTGTATGGAGAGAATTAGTGTCCAAGAAGTCTACCAACATTTTAAGAAGCTCGCATGAATACGCAATCGCTGGAAATTATATTAGGGTTTATTACTGGGTTACGACCCATTGTTACGGCTGAAGTCAGCCAGTATCCAGACTTTCGTGTTATTCGAGAAGAGGATGAGGGTATATATTTAGCATTTCCCAAAGAACTTAAGGACGTCAGTAAGCTACGCAGTGTATCACGCGCATATATCGTTTCTAGGGATTCAAAATATAATCCAGCCTTTATTGCAAAACACAAATCATATTTAGGAGATATTCTCACTTTAATTCTAGCGGGCAACCAAAAAGCATTCGCAACGTTCAAGCTGGTTTGTGCTGGGTCGGACTCGCCAACTGTGAGAAGTATTGTCGAATATATTCAAAACACCTTTAAAATCAAAGAAGCTGAAGAAGCTGATTTAAAAGTACACATTATAAAAATCGGAGATACCTGGGAGATCGGCGCACAGATAACTCCGCGCCCACTCTCTTCAAGATCGTACAGAGTGCGCAACATGGGTGGTGCAATGGATGCGACTATTGCATACGCCGTAAATTCACTGGCAAGCCCGAAAAACGCAGACTCTTATTTAAATGTTTTTTCTGGCAGTGCTACATTACTGATTGAGGCGGCGCAGTGTTATCCAAATCTTAAAAAGCTAATTGGTTTTGATAATAATAAAGATACTATTTCGCTAGCTATTCAGAATGCCCGCAAAGGCGAAGTTATGCGGAGAATGCGGCTTACAGTAAAGGATATATTTGATACGCCGGAGCTGGGGATGTTCGACATTATTACTTCGGACCTACCTTTTGGTATGACCATTTCAAAAAACGAGGATTTAGGTGCGTTGTACCAGTGTTTTATCGAGTACTGTCAAAGATCGTTGAATGAAAAAGGTACATTAGTAGTATATACAAGCGAACACAAATTATTAAAAGATCTTCTTGTAAAATCAAAATTCAAAATCGTTGATTCATTAGAACTAAAGTTCATGACTTCCGCAAATGTGTATTTGCAACCCAGAATCTTTGTTTGTCAATTTAAGTAGGCTCGTCTCTGGTCTATGCCGGAATTAGATCTGCGAAAATTTCTGGATCAGTATAAAGGCACCGAAGTTGATTTTTTTCGTTTTCCAGGAAACTACGGAGACTCTCTGATTTGGCATGGAACTATGAAGCTGTTGGATGGGTTGGATATTCAGGTAAACGAAGTAACAAGCGTTGAGGAACGAAATCATCCCACACTCCTAATCGATGGGGGCGGGAATTTAGTGGACTATTATCATGATGTGAGAGACTTTTTGGCATCGGCGAAAGATGTTTATCCCGAGATAGTTATTCTACCGCACACAATAGCAGGAGAGAAACAGGCAGGTTTGTTGCAAGCCCTAAAAAGGAACGTAACTATTTTTTGTCGAGAAAAAGTTTCCCATCAATTTGTTAGTAAGCACGCCAATACGTGTAACGTATTTCTTTGGCACGACACGGCCTTTTATAACGATCTTACCCCCTCACCTTCTGGTGAAGGATCGTTGAATGCGTTTAGACAAGATGTGGAATCCATTCAAGAAGATTTCCCGTCCAATAACATCGACATATCGAGAGATGGTTATGCAAAGAAACCGTTAGATGCATTTCTACGGGCAATTAAGCCATACGCAGAAATAAACACTGACCGCCTTCACGTTGCAATAGCAGCGACTCTTCTTGGTAGCAAGTTAATCTGTTTCCTAACTCATATTACAAAAACAAAGCGGTATTTGAATACACACTGTATAAATACCCAAATATTCGATTAATCCAATAGGTTTCGCGCGGCTTTCACAGAGACATGAGGTATCTCTACAATGTTTTTGAGTGACCAGTAATTGGTTGTTCTAGCTCAGTTATCGAATCTTCCGCAACAGCTATCGCATGAGCCGTCTCCGAATCCTGACCTTCTTTGATTAACTCCGTTTCCCGTTTATAGATCCGGTCAATATATGCCTGTTGTTCGGGTGAGACTTGGTTATTCATAACGAGAGGATTCTCTCACGAAGATCGGTAAACCCAATGGGAGTAACCCCGTGTTTCTCAAGTCGCTGGATTGTAACGCTATTCCCATTCTTCGATACCTCCTTCAGCTGTGCTCGCGGTAAGACGTAGAAACACCACTGATCCATATTGAGTATATCTAGGGTAGCCGGTTCTTGGTGCTTTAAGAGTGCGAGAATGTAAATATCAGACTTGTAGTCTGGTTGGCCAGTTGGGAACTCTCCGACCGCCGAAGACCAATAAACTTTCTTGGCTTTCAATCCTCCCCAGATAACTTTCGATAGAGCCTTCTGATCCCAGTCCTGAATATAGGAGCAACACTTTACCTCGATCGTTTTACCGTTCGGTGCGTCTACATCCGAGTCTCCCCACGGGTTACGTACAATAATATCCTTTGCATCTTTCAGCGCATTCTCGACGATGAACTCAGCTAAGGCTCCTCGCAGGACATTTGAGTTCAGGTTTGAAAAACCATACCGCCAGAATTCCAGTACACTAAAGGTTCGCTTCCCTGTATGGCGGAACGCTTCTTGGCCAGTGAGTTTCTGAACGGGAATGCGCTTGAACATGATCGGATTACGGATGATCAATGCAGCTCTCCAAGTTGTATCGGTTGCATCGTCGTAGACGGTTGAACGATCTCTTAGCTCCTTCAAGGGCGCCATACTTTGTTACGGCCTGTATGGCGTACTCCGAGCAGGTCGGGTAAAAACGACACTGAATGTATCCCCGGAGAAGATGCGAAATATGTCGTTGATAAACACGTAACAGCTTGAGCGTGATAATCTTAGGGAATTTCATGAACTACTTTTTCTGATTGAACATTCCTCGATTTACATTTTGGGCACTGTTTCAAATCGACAACTTTTTTGTTCGGCAAGAAAGCCGCCGGGGCGCACCCAGTACAGCATGAAAGTGATTTACCCAGATTACTTGTGGCGTTACTGATGTTTTCGATCTGATCGGTTTTACCAAAATACCAAACGTTCCCGCATGATTGGCACGTACATTTCGTTTCCTGAAGCTTAGCCATATAGTGGTATTATTCGATTAGCTCTATGGCTGGCTACGAGCTGATTGGATACACAAAGCCCCGTGCCAGCTAGCAACCTTTCGGTCGCCTACACCCTTTCGGATGCAGCCCTTCACAGAGTCGCTGAACACGGGGTTCAGTATCTGTGAAGGGTCTTGTGTTGCCATGCCCATATTGCTATGAGTTTAGGCAATCTGATTAATTGTGGAGAAGATGCATTCGGGCGAAGCAACTTGGTCAGGGAGCCACGAACTACTCAAAGTTTACTCGTTTTTTTGCCCTTTCGCAAGTTACTTCTCTTTCACAGTACCGCTAAGGAGGAGGGAGTCTAGTTGGTAAACTGTAGGTAACTCATCTCGTAAGACCCCTGAGAAAACTTGAAATTTCCGAAGAAATGTGCTATACTTCAAGTAGTCAAGATTTCTCCCGATCTATTCAAAAAACTTTCTCACACTGCCATGGCATTTGGATATCACTTGATGCTCGACATCTACGGATGCGATGAAAAGAACATGACGGACTTCGATGTCTGTTACGCCTTCTTAAATAAGCTCCCGGAGATCATTCAAACCAATAAGCAATCGGAACCTTTTCTGGTAAAAACAGATGGCGTAAAATTTCCTGACAAAGCAGGGTTTTCCGGATGGGTGCCACTGGTTGAATCTGGTATTTCGATTCACACCCTCGACCCGATGCGATTCATTTCGATCGACGTATATACCTGCAAGAAGTTGACGCCGGAGAAAATCGCCGCTATCAAGAAATATACTGACGAAATATTTCACCCCACTGACTGGGAAGAGAAGTTTGTTCTGCGCGGTGAAAAGTATGAGCTGACACCAGAAGTTGAAGCGCAGCGAGTAGCCGCCGAAGAACATCGGCAAGCTGGGAAGTAACTCTGTCCATGTCATGTGTAACCCTCTCATTTGAGAGGCGCGTTTGGTAATGTAGAAACTTGACAAAACCAGTAAAAGGAGTATACTAGCGCGTTGTTCTTTGCTACATCTCCCAGGCACAATCACACCCGTTTCGGGTAGAAGGAGAATATCACCATGATCGCGTTTCGTTCGGTATCGGTTGCCATCAACCCCGCCGAACACGCGGATCGTGTTCATCAGGTACTCGAGGCCGTGGCTGTCACCGAGATGGGGTGGCCGGCTCGTGACCTGATTGAGAACGTCGTCTATGGTCGGCAGGTACCGGCGGTCGATTTCGTCGCTCTGCGCGATGGCGAAGTTCTCGGCGCCACCAAGGTACTGACCACGCGTCCGTTCCCGGTCGAGTACGTCTTCCCGGAGATCTCCGAGAAGATCGACGAGCAGGAGCGGCAGGGCAAGGTGGTCGAAGTGGCGCTGACTGGCGTCGCCAAGCAACACCGCGGCGATCTGTCGGTCATGCTCTCGCTCTACCGGGCGCTGTACCACTGGTCGCAGCGAGAAGGCGTCTCTGCCTGGTTCTCTATTCAGGAGCGTCAGATCACCAGACTCTACAACCGTCTGGCCATGCCGTTCGAAGAGATCGCTCCTGGGAAGTTCTACTGGTGCGGTATGTCCTACCCTTGCATGATGTCCATGGCCAAGGGTGAGGCGACCGTCCAGCAGCGCAACCCGGCCTTCTGGGCATTTCTCCAGGAGGAGTAGTCAATCGAGAGGTCGCACAGAAGCTTGTGCGACCTCTTTTCCTATCTTTGAAAATAGGCGAATTTCGCTATACTACAGAGGCTGATAGGTACAGGTTATGACCCTCCTCATCTCCCTCATTCTCATTGTTGGCTTCGAGCTCGTCCTTGCGCTTTTGGTATATAGCAAAAATCGCGGCTCAGCAGTCAACCGTTTCTTTTTGGGATTTTCACTGGCGGTTGTACTCTGGACGGTGAGCAACTATTTAGCGGACGCCCAGTTCTCATTCTTCTGGACACGGATGACATATGTTGGTTCATCCGGCATTGCGTTCTTTTTAGTGCTCTTCGCCAATCGCTTCGGTGATACCAACTATGCCAAGCGCTGGATCACCATCTTCATCTCGCTCTTCACCGCCCTTATCTTGGCGCTCATTTGGGTGCCAAACCTCTTGCTCATTGGAGTGACCCCCTATGCTCAGGGAGTGAACGTGAATACTGGTTCACTGTATACCCTCTATCCGGTTTTCTTTGCTTCGGCAGCAATTTTGGCGCTATGGCAAATGATCCGGAAGTATCGTCATGCCAATGGAACGCCGAAAGCCCAACTTCGTGTGCTACTAGCTGGCATTACTCTCAGTCTCGTTATCGGGTTTTTGGCCAACTCCCTTATCCCACTCTTAACGAAAAACTATCAGATTACGAAGTTCGGTCCATTTGGAGCTGTTTTCTTCATTGCTTTTACCGCCTATGCGATTGTAAAACATCGCCTGCTTGACGTTCGGATCGCCATGCGGAAGACTTTTGTTCAAGTCGCGGTCAGCTTGGCTATTCTGGTTTTTACTCTCGCTATTGTTTTTATTGCCGCACCGTTTGTTGGACAGTCCATTCAGGACTTAACACTTGTCGTGATCGGCGGCTTAACACTCTTCGTGGGACTGCTCTTCTTGAATCCGTTAAATCATTTCTTTGAACGAGTTGCCAATAAATATTTCTTCACCTCGCTCTATAACTACCAGACCACACTCGAAGAGCTGGCGCGTCAACTGACCTCGGTCATCGACCTGCACAAAGTTATTGATTTGATCGTTGATAGCATTATGAAAACCATGGGGCTCGACCGAGCGGGAGTCCTGTTGCTCACCGGTGAGAAAAACTCCAAGCGCTATGCCATTGCCAAGGTTATTGGATTTAATGAACAGAATGGTATTTCGCTTGTTCGCAATAACTTCTTAGTGCAGTGGCTGGAACAGAATCGCAAATTGGTTGTGTCAGAAGAACTCGGCAGCTTGATTGATGAGACGATGAGTGCAAGCGAGCGCAGTCAACTCATGCGATTAAAAACTAATATGACGAAGATCGAGGCATCGATGTGCCTCCCACTCTTCTCGAAGGATCAATTGATTGGCATTATCGTCCTAGGAAATAAAGTTACTGGTGAAGCCTACACCTCGGAAGATCTCCGCCTATTGCAGTCCATCGCCAACCAGGCAGCGGTGGCTATTCAAAATGCTCGTCTCTACGACCAGGTCCAAGATTTTAATCGTACCCTTGAACAAAAGGTCCAAGAGCAGACCAAGGATATTGCTGAAAAGAGCGAACATTTGCAGGAGCTGATCAAAATGCGGTCAGAATTTCTTTCCATTGCTTCACATCAGCTACGAACCCCACTGACCGCCATTCGGGGCCTACTCGCGATGCAGGCTGATGGGGACTTTGACAAGCTCTCTAATCAAGAAGTGAAAGATGAGCAGAAACACATGCTCGATTCGGCCAATCGTCTATCAAACATCGTAAATGATTTGCTCAAGGCAATGGAGTTAGAGGGCGGAAACCTTAACTTCGAATTCCAGCAGATCCAATTGGAAGACATGATTGAGAGTGTCTGTGGTGACCTGAAGCCAAATTATGATCATAAAGAGCTATACCTAAAGTTTGAGCGACCAAATCCGCCACTGCCTAAAGTTGAAGCTGAACCGAAAATGCTTCACGAAGTGTTCATGAACCTGATCGATAATGCAGAGAAGTACACCAATAAAGGCGGTACGACAATAACTGCTTCTGCCAAAGACGAAACTATTACTTTAATAATCAAAGATACTGGTATTGGCATTCCTAAGACCGACCGACCGAAACTCTTCCAAAAGTTCTCTCGCGGCGAAAAATCTTCATACCAGCACACCAATGGTTCTGGCCTTGGCCTGTTTATCACGAAGAATGTCATTGATGAGCATCACGGGACGGTCGATATCACGAGCGCTGGAGAAGGAAAAGGCTCAACAGTAACGATCACTTTGCCGATTCACCAACCTGCCCACTCTACTAAATAATTTATGGATCCCAAAAAGGCGAAGATACTCTTAATTGAAGACGAACGCGTCCTGTGTGAGATGTACTCTATTAAGTTTAAGGTCGCAGGCCTTAACTTGCTTGTGGCGTACGGTGGCTATGAGGGACTTTCACTGGCCAAAAAGAATAAGCCAAACTTGATTTTGCTCGATATTCGCATGGATGATTTAGATGGTTTCGAGGTGCTCAAGCGACTGAAGCACGATCCGTCCATGACCGACATCCCGGTGTTTCTACTGACCAATGTCGGTGAAAAAGATAATGCCGCAAAAGGATTGGGTATGGGGGCTGAAAAATACCTCATTAAGGCCGAACTACTCCCACAACAGGTTGTTGATGTGGTGCTTGAACGACTAGCTAAAGAATAATGTTATGAAAAGCAAAGTCCTCCTTATTGATGATGATCACGAGTTGATTCATCTCTATACCCTCAAGTTCTCCTTGGACGGGACATTTGAATTCCTTTCCGCTGACACACAGGAACGAGGGCTAGAAGTTGCAGAGAAGGTTCATCCAGACCTAATCCTGCTTGACCTCATCATGCCAAAACATGACAGCCTTGCTCCAGACCTCGATAAGGAGGCTGGCTATAATGTTTTGGCATCTCTGAAGAAGATCCCTGCAACTGCCATGATCCCAGTAGTAATTTTGACCAATCTTGACGAGAAAATGCAAGGTAATGTGGAGCGGGCTAAAGAACTTGGTGCCGTAGATTATTGGGTGAAGGCAATGCATTCCCCGGCTGAAGTTCTCGAGAAGGTGAAGCAATTGCTTCAATAATAGATAGTCATTATGTCTACCGAGTCTCTCTCTCAAGTTATTGCTCGATTAAAATCATCGCCGCTTATTAGTGGTATCTTTCTCACAGGGTCAACCACGACGGGGATCTCAACATCGAGTGATATAGACCTGGTGATCATTACTAAAAAAGGCGCGAACGAAGTTCGTTCAATTTACACTGAAATCGAAAAACACTTTGCAGATATTTTCTTTTTTGATGTTGATTTTATTGAAAGACTTCAATCCGCCAAAGAAGTATCCGCAAATGATTTCCAGGGCATGTTTACGACTTGGCTTGGACAAGGTCGTATTGAATATGACCCGCTGAATATACTTCATCAGCTTCAAGATCGAGTTACTCAGCATGGAATTACTCAAACGATCTCGGAAACTGAAAAGCTTGATGCTTGGGTAAAGGTGAACTATAGCCTTATCGCCAATAAACGATACTTTGCATCCGAGCAGAGTGTGTATCATCAAGCACTTGAGGTGCGACTTTTATACAGCGTGACGGAACTTCTTACTACCTATTTTGTTCTTCGCGACCAACCTTGGCGGGGCGAAAAGAAAGCGGTTGAATACTTGGCTAGGCAAGACCGAGAGTACTGGGGCGCATTTGAGGGGTTTCTCCGAAGTACGGATCTGCCAAGCAAAATGAAGTCATATCTAGAGCTCTTTCAACGGACATTGAATAACCAGTATCCGGAATGGAATCAAGATTTTATCATCCCGGTAGATACTCACGGACACTATAAAAAGAGTCTCGAGACTGTTTGGAGTAATCTCTTGGAAAAAGAAAAAAGCGAGTAACGTGGGGTTACTCGCTCGGTGGTTGTCTCATCGTCGACTTAGAGCATATTGATCAAACGTTTCGCTTCACGCTCAGCGTTAGACATATATGACTCCAGGCTCGACTGGCGGACAAGCTTGGTTTCGGACAGAACGTAGAAGTCCGAAGCGTGGAACTTGCTCAAGAAGTAGCGATCGTGCGAGACAAGGATGATAGTTCCCTCGTATCGCGTAACCATTTCTTCGAGAGCCTCTTGGGCTTCGATATCGAGGTGGTTCGTTGGTTCATCAAGTAGCAGGACGTTCACCGAAAGCGCGGAAAATGCTGCGAACAGTAGACGCGCCCTACCTCCCGGTGAAAGAGCCACTACTTTCTTGTCGATCTCTTCAGGGGAGAACCCGTGACGTGCCGTGAGAGCGTACGCTTCTTGTACGTTCACGTGAGCACGTTGCATCAGGAACTCTTTCAGGCTCATCTCGCGTGGCAGGTTGTCGTGCTCTTGCATCAGGTTGCCCACCGTCAATCCTTTTCCAATGGAGACCTCGCCCTGCAAGGGAAGAAGTGCTCCACTGATGGTCTTGAGGATGGTGGACTTTCCCGATCCATTGAGTCCCATGACCACTGCACGGCTCCCATACGGAAACGTCGCAGTTATGGGGCCAAGGCGGAATTGCCTCTCGTAGCCCACGACAGCATCTTGGAGCACGATCTCGCGTGATCCATCCGGCTTGGTAGCTTGAAGGCGGATCTGAAACGCTTCTCGATCAATGGGCTTTTCGACCAGCACCATTTGCTCGATACGCTTTTCGATGCCCTTTGCCATCTTACCAGACTTTGCTGCACGATCACGCTTGAAACCGCGGAGGAACTTGTCGTTGTCACGACCCTTATACTGCGCCCCCTGCGCGGCCTCTACTTTCCGAGCACGAGCCGACTCAGTCAGTCGCTTGATTTCTTCTTGTTGTGTCTCGTACTGGGCAGCCTGACGGGCACGATCCTGCTCGACGCGTTGCAAATAGTCGGAGTATCGACCATTGGTCACCGTCAACTTCCGTGAGTAAAAGTCGATAACCATGATCTTCCGAACCAGTCGGTCGAGGAAAAGCCGGTCGTGCGAAACGATGATGCAGGCCATGCCGGATTTCCCCAGGAAGCCCTCCAGCCAGATGAGTGCCGACAAGTCTAGATTGTTCGTCGGCTCATCGAGCAGTAGAACATCTGGGTCGGTCAGAAGCACGCCGGCCATAAAGACCTTGCTCTTCTGTCCAGAGGACAGCGTGTTGATCGATCGATCAGCCGTACCGTTGCCGAGACCGAACCCAGCGAGGGTGTACTGCAATCGATGCTCGAATGCGTAGCCCTGGCGGTGTTCGAATTCCACCATCGCTTCGGCGGACTTTGCAGCGCGCTGTTCCAGATCTTGCATGCCGGAGGCACGATGCAGGTATTGTCGAACCGTTTCTTCGCTGACTAGGCTTGTGTCTTGCGGCAGATAGCCGATGACCAGTCCTTGTCGACGAGTGACAATGCCGGAATCGGCTTCAATCTCACCCGCCAAAATCTTCAGCAGGGTAGATTTTCCCGAGCCGTTATTTCCGACAAGTCCAACTTTCTGCCCTGGTGAGAGAGAGAAAGTTATGTCGTCAAGCACTGTTTTCGTGCCGAACGCTTTCTGAATGTGATCAACCTTGAGTTCCATGGATGTCTCCTTATTCACCCTAATGAAAAATAATATCATCATTACCGGTAGTCCAAGAAGTGGTAAATCCACTTTATTGTGGGCGGTTATTTCTGCGTTCCCCAAAAAGGTTGGCTTTGTGACTCATGAAATACGCGAGGCAAGTGATCGTGTTGGTTTTGAAATCGAGACCCATTCAGGAAAAAAGACTGTTTTAGCGAGCACCAAACAACAAACAAACTTTAGGGTATCAAAATACTTCGTTGCTCCAGATAATCTTAATGCAATCATTCCGGAGGTAGCACATTATGCAAGCGATGATCTCCTATTTCTCGACGAGATTGGGCAAATGGAACTTTTTTCTGAAAACTTTAAAACATTAGCGTTAGATTATTTGGATTCAGAAAATGCTTGTATTGCCACTTTAAGTCAAGTATATAGCGACGACTTCACGCAGAGTATTAAAGCAAGAGAAGATATTATCCTGATTGAGTTATCAGAACAGAATCGAGCTCAACAACTCATTTTTGTCAAAGCTTTACTAGGAAAAATCGAGAAAGCAAAAAAATATATAACGACACCTGACATTTTCACGGTCACCAAAGACACCGCCAAAGTTTCCGCTACGCATGCGGAGAGAATTTTAAATAAAGTAGGCGACGTATGGGAATGTAATTGTGACTTTTATTCGAAGTATAAGATTTGTAGTCATACGATCGCCCTCGAAGAATTCTTGATAAATACTCGTTCTGTACCATTGCGATCCAGCCTGCCGTCATAGCGCACTCTCCAGGATATTTATCAGATTCGTCCTACTCTCACCCAGTTCGAACACCGTGGGTAATTTGTGATATACTGTCCATATATGGCA
>Ga0073934_10007081_pt1 | contig 15857 bp, 11 predicted proteins | sample LarsenN4metaG_FD_76834 | JGI IMG/M metagenome (GOLD analysis project Ga0073934, IMG submission 76834) | Hot spring sediment bacterial and archeal communities from British Columbia, Canada, to study Microbial Dark Matter (Phase II) - Larsen... ...
GTGCGCGCCGCCGTTCAGGATGTTCATCATCGGCACGGGCAGCGTGTTGGCCGTGTTCACACTGGAGTAGCGCACCAGGTATTTGTAGAGCGGCTCGTCATTCTGCTCGGCCGCGGCGCGCGCGGCGGCCATGGACACGGCGAGGATGGCGTTGGCGCCGAGCTTGCTCTTCGTGGGCGTGCCGTCGAGTTCAATCATGCGCCGGTCGAGCGCCTGCTGGTCGGCGGCGTTCATGCCGGCGACGGCGCGGGCGATGTGCGTGTTGATGTTCGCGACGGCCTTCAGTACGCCCCTGCCCAAGTAGCGCGCGGCGTCGCCATCGCGCAATTCGAGCGCCTCGTGCTCGCCGGTGGAAGCACCGGAGGGCACCGCCGCGCGCCCGCGCACGCCGCCTTCCAGGATGACATCCGCTTCCACCGCAGGATTCCCGCGCGAATCGAGTATCTGGCGGCCCCACACGCGCTGAATTCTCGTCGGCATGATCCCTCCGAGAGAAAGTCGAAAAGTCGCAGAGTCGAAGAGTCCAAGAGTCGGCAGAACGATCACCTAGCTGCCGCTGCGCGCACTCTCCGAAGTCCTCAAATATGAAATCAAATTCGAAATCCCGGCGCTCAGTGTCCGGCATTTATCGGTGATCTCTTCGAACGTCTCCATTGCCCAGTAGTCCTGGTCTAAAGCCACAATCGCCTGCGCTCGCAACTCCCCGCATGAGCCCTTTGCCATGCTCTCGAACCGCGCAAACTCGGCATCCGTTCCACGCTCGAAGCCCTGAGCAATGTTGGATAGGATGGAACCGCTGCCCTGCGCATCTGGTCCCCGAGGCGAAAATCCTAGGCCCGTCCGCCTGTATTGGTGGGTGCATTGACGCGCTTGGCCAGCTTGCGCGCTTCCTCGAAAATGTGCAGATCCTCAAAAGACCTCGCGCTTGCACCAGCCACAGAACCTTCTCCCCTCTTCCTGTGTCCTCTCTTGTCTTCTGTTCTTTTCACCCTTCGACTCTTAGATCTTTTCTTACTCCGGCTCTTCCAGCATCGACTCTTCCCGCACCACAACGACGACTCCGTTCTCAGTGACGTGGTAGCGTTTACGGTCCTCTTCCAAGTCGAAGCCGATCTCGCTGTGCTCGGGGAGCCGCACATGGCGGTCCACGATGGCGTTGCGAATGCGGCAGTAGCGGCCGACGTTGACGTGGTTGTAGATGATGGAGTTCTCGATTTCGCAGAAGCTGTTCACGCGCACGTCGTAGCCCAGGATGCTGCGGTCCACGCGCCCCCCGGAGACGATGGAGCCAGCGGCCACGATGGAGTCCAGCGCGATGCCCATGCGGTTCTTGTCCGCGAAGACGAACTTCGCCGGCGGATACTGCTGCTGCCACGTGCGCAAGGGCCACGACTTGTCGTAGAGGTTGAAGACCGGGGTCACCGAGACCAGGTCCATGTTGGCCTCGAAGTAGGCGTCAATCGTTCCCACGTCCCGCCAGTACTGTGCTTCCTTGCGGTTTTCGTCAATGAAGTTGTAGGCGAACACGCGGTACTTGTGGATGATCTTCGGCAGGATGTCTTTGCCGAAGTCGTGCGTTGAGCCGGGATCTTCCGCGTCGGCGATCAGGATGGGGATCAGGAGCTGCGTGTTGAAGATGTACACGCCCATCGAGCCGTTGACCTTCTCCGGATTCTGCGCGGAGCGTTTCGGTTCGGCGGGTTTTTCCTCGAAGCCGATGATGCGCCCGCTGTTGTCGGTTTCGATCACGCCCAGCTTGTGCGCGGCCTCCGCGGGATCAGTCTCGATGGTGCCCACCGTCACGTCCGCTCCCGCGTCGACGTGCTGCTGGAGCATCTTGCCGTAATCCATTTTGTAAATGTGATCGCCGGACAAAATGATGACGTACGAGGAACGTTCCGACCCGATGGAATAAATGTTCTGGTAGACGGCGTCGGCGGTGCCCTGGTACCAATTGGTGGAGACGCGCATTTGCGGCGGGATCACCTCGATGAACTCGCCCAGGCCCGCCAGGCCCGCCCAGCCGTCGCGGATGTGGCGGTTCAGGCTGAGGGCCTTGTACTGCGTGAGCACGAAAACGCGGCGCAGGGCGCTGTTGATGCAGTTGGAGAGGGTGATGTCAATGATGCGATAGACGCCGCCAAAGGGCACGGCCGGCTTGGCGCGGTCGCGCGTGAGCGGCCAGAGCCGCTCACCTTGGCCGCCGGCCAGAAGAACCGCAATCGCTTCGCGCATCAGGGCCATGGTGATCCTTCCTGTGGCGTACTCGGGTGCGGCAGGACCGGGCTGAGCGGCCTGCCGGGGCGCGGCTTGGCCGCAGGACATTCTAGCAGCAACCCTTCTCCCGCCGGAATGCCCGCGCGGGCGCAGGAGCGGCGCGCGCAGAGGCCGGCACGGGCGCCGCGCGGAGCTCTACTTACTGTTCAGTTATGGCGCCGACGATTGGCTTGACATCCCTGAGGGGGCAGTATAGGGTTACGCTAGAGTTTGTTGAGGACTAGGAACCAGGGGAATCTGCTCAGGTTGAAATCCTCAAAGTAAGGGTAACGGATGGGGGGTGAACGATTGGATGGCTGAAGTCGTCATCCAGGACGGCGAGTCTCTGGAAAACGCTCTGCGGCGCTTCAAGCGGAAGGTGCAGCAGGAAGACATCATCAAGGAAATCAAGAAGCACAGTTTCTACTTGAAGCCCGGGGAGAAAAAGCGGGCCAAAGAAGCTCTGGCTCGCAAACGCGCCCGCAAGAAGATGCGGCGTGAGCAAGACTAAGCGCCAGGAACTCGTGAAGCGCTCCGTCCATTTCCGGCCAGTCCACCCACGGGGAACGCAGAGAATTTCCTCTCATGATCCCGCCGGTGCCGACTCGGGGACCACAGTCTGCTTGCCCAGTCATGGGGGCCTCGGAGCAAGAGATGGAATACCACGATAGGGTGCTGAAGTGCGTCGAATGCGGCTCGGAGTTTGTGTTCACCGCCGGCGAACAGATGTTCTTCGCCGACAAGGGCTTCAAGAACGAGCCCAAGCGGTGCAAGGGCTGCAAATCCAAGCGGGGAAGCTCCTCGGCGAGCGCGGGGGGCTTTCAGCGCAGCGAAACCAAGACCACCTGCTCACAGTGCGGGAAGGAAACCACGGTTCCCTTCAAGCCGACCCAAGGGCGGCCGGTGTACTGCCGGGAGTGCTTCCAGCAGCGCCGGTCCATGGGGTCTCCGGTCTGAGCTAACGGGCGCGATCCCCCATGCGGGGTCGCGCCTGATTTTTTTGGCCGGCGACCTCTGCCGAAGTTGAGCACGGCACCGCCAGGGCCAGCGCAGCAGCAGCGGAAGGTGCCGCGCAAAGTGCGCTGCGCCAGCTTCCAGAAGTTCTCTTCCTCAAACTTTCCCGCGCGAAATCCCCCACCCTACGCCAAGTTGCGCCATGCGAGCCATGTCATCACGTGTCACATGCTTCGCTCGCAGATTTGGAGAATCGTTTGCAACGCTTGAATCTGTGGCGCGAGCGCGGCGCCGATAGCAGTGCGCGCTACGGGAGAACAACGACGATACCCACCTTCAAAATGCTGTTCGAATTTGACAACGGTGCGCCGCCCTGCCAGCGTTTCACGTTGCGGCTGAAGTGGCGCACCGTGGACAGGCACGACTCGATGAGATTCGTGCTCGCCAGACTGCGGCGCAACAGCCGCGAGTGACGCCGAGGATGCTGGCCCGGCCGGAAGCGTTGGGACGTACCCGGCGGTACATCATCCAAGAGAAATGGAGCCTCACGTCAGTGCGTCCCGGCGAGTCTGGACGGACGGGACATGAGCTACAACCCCGGACAGGCTGGTCCCGAGGGTTCGGAAACCTGTCCCACAAAAGCGCACAGCCGAGAATGGCTGCGCTACAAAGGGGCGTCAATCGCGAGGGATCGGGAGCCGCACTCCAAAAGGGGCGCGGCAATCCCAAAGCATGGGGAGCGGCGGGACACAGAACTGGCCACAGAGCAAACACAGGCTACAAGCGTGTGCTACACGCGGCTTAACGGACTCGCGGCAGCGGCCTACCATCCACGAAGAGGTAGAGTGGCGAGTGATGAGTGATGAGTGGCGAGTAAGGAAGAGGAAAGAGGAGAAACACGGCGGACACGGAGGAGCACAGAGGGCGCGGGCGACGGGCGTCGGATGACAGGAGATTAGGAACCTCACGTCAGCCCGCTACAGAAGGCGTAGCGGGCGGGACGTGAGCTGCAAGAGGTTTCAGGGGATGAAGCCCCTGAAGTTTGGGGGAAGCGGGTGGATGTCGCGGCTGATCCCGAGGTCTCGGGACGCGACCCACAAAGCGAAAATGAAGGCCTGACGTCAGTCCGCCCCGCTTCGCGGGTCGGACAGAACGTAGAAGCCTCGCGTCAGGCGCGCAAAAGGCACGCGCCGGGACGTGAGCTACAGTTACCGTTACAACGAATACCGCATCCATTAGCGGAGCAAAGGGGCACCTTTGCCAGGGCAGAAGCTGGAGCTGGCGGCATAAAGCCGCCGCTACAAGGTGTTGGCGAGGGAGCGGAGGTCGCGGGCCAGGTGGGCGGCGGTCTGGTAGCGGTCGCCGGGGCGCTTGGCGAGCGCGCGGTCCACAATGGCGACGAGCGCGGCGGGCGGCCTGGGCAGGTAGATCTCCAGCGGCTCGGGCGCCGCGGCGACGATCTTGACCAGCACGGTGGCGATATTGGGCTCACCAAACGGCGGCATGAAGCAGAGCAACTCGTAGAGGACCGCACCCAGGCTGAAGATGTCCGCGCGGGAGTCTGCGGCCTCGCCGCGGACTTGTTCCGGCGCGGGGTAGCGCAGCTTGGCCACGAAGTAGGCGGTGTTGCGCGGGTTCAGGTCGTGAATCACACGGCACAGGTGGAAGCCGTGGATCTTCACCGTGCCGTCCGGCTTGAGCACGATCTCGCGCGGCATCAGGGTGCGGTGCAGAATGCCGCCCTTGTGCGCGAATTCCAGCGCGTCGGCCACCTGGGCGATGATTTCCAGCTTCTGCTTCAGCGGCAGGGGACGTTCTTCCTCGACGATTTCGCGCAGGTTGGTGCCATCCAGGGGCTCCACGGCGATGTGGTAGTGTCCCGGCTCGCCGCCGGCGTCGAGGAAGTGCACGATGTTGGGATGGGTGAGCACCTTGAGGGCGTGGCTCTCGTTGGTGAAGAGACGCTCCTGCTCCTGCGCCGGCAGCGAAGAGCAGATGGCCTTCAGCGAGACGCGCTCGCCACTTCGGGAATCGCGGGCGTGGTAGAGGTCTTCCCAGCGCGTTTCGTACACGCGCTCGAGGATTTTGTAGCGGCCGATCTTGTGGGGCAGTTCCGATTTCTGGTTTTGGGTCACAGTGAACGATGCCGTTATGACGATGGCCCGCAGGCCCCTAGTGCTGATCCAACTATCTCCGCCTACCTTCAAAAACGAAAAGTAGATTCCTCGCTTCGCTCGGAATGACAACCTCTCCGGCTGCGTTCAGCCGAAACAAGTTGGAAGTGCACTAGGCGGCCTTGTCCGCGCGCGCCGGCACGATCTCCCGCAGCCCGGCCACAAAGGCTTCCATCTCCTTCATGGTGCCGATGGAGATGCGAAGCCAGTTGGAGAGCGAAGGGAACTTGCGTCCCACCAGGAGATTGCGCTTCTTGAAGGCTTCCACCACCGGGGCGACGTCGCCGCCCACGTCAATCATCACGAAGTTGGTCTCCGAAGGGATGAAACGCCGGCCGTCCTTCTCCAGTTGGCGGCAGAGCCAGCGGCGGGTGTCGTTGTTGAGCTTGCGGTGGCGCGGCACGTGGTTCGAGTCGGCCAGGCTGGCCAGCGCGGCTTCCAGCACCGCGGCGTTGGCGTTGCTCCAGGTGCAGTGCTCGCGCATGGCGGCGATGTTTTCCCTGGCGCTGACGGCGTAGCCCAGGCGCATCCCGGCCATGCCGTAGACTTTCGAAAAGGTGCGCACGACGATCAGGTTGGGCTGCCTGGCGAGCCAGTCGAACGCGCTGGCGTAGCTCTTGTCTTCAACGAAGTGGTGATAGGCCTCGTCCACCAGGATTTTCGCGCTGGGCGGCACCTTCGCGAAAAACGCGGCCAGCTCGTCCTTGCGGACAATCGTGCCGGTGGGGTTGTTCGGATTGCAGACATAGACCAGCGCGGTGTTGGCGTTGCACGCCGCGGCCATGGCCGGGAGGTCGTGCCGGAAGTCGGCGGTCAGCGGGACCTTGATGCCTTCGCCGCGGGTCACGCGGGCGTAGGCCAGCACGGCTTCGAAGGTGGGCTCGGCAACGACGACGTTTTTGCCCGGCCCAAGAAAGGCCATGTCCGCCATGCGCAGGATTTCGCCCGAGCCACAGCCGAGGAGGACATTGTCAGGCTCCGTGCCGTGGAGCTTGGCGATGGTCTCCACCATGCGCGTCTCGAGCGAATCGGGATAGCGCGCGGCCACGCTCTGCGATTTGGTCATGGCGTCTTTGGCGCGCTCCGACGGCCCGTAGGGGTTCTCGTTGGAGTTGAGCTGAATGGCGTTCTCCATGCCCTTGGGCTGGCGCGCGTCCGCCACGGAGCGCACCAACTCCGGCGCCACCAGCACTGCGCCTACCGCCGCGCCAACGCGCTGCGCAAACTGCCTGCGGGAAATTCTTCCAGGCTTCACGTTTTCCTCCTGATCAAGCCCGCCCCACCGGGCGGGCAGAAGCTTGCAACCACCCTGGCCGGTTCCGGAATGCGTCATTATCTGCCGGGAGGCGCAGATGCGCAAGACGCGCCAGGGCGCGCGGGCAGACTGGAACTGACCTCAGGATTCCAATGCTGTTCGGGAGGGTTTGTGGAGATCACCCGAGAGAGGAAGCCTCACGTCAGTCCGTCCCGGCGAGCAGGGACGGACCCTTCGGCAAGCTCAGGGCACACGGGACGTGAGCTACAAAACCGAACAGACTAGAAAGCCTGTCCCACAAGAACGCCGACAGGATGCCAGCGGTACCAAACACCCTCCGGCGTTACATGGGCGGGCGGATGATGTAGTCCGGCCAGCAACCCTGCCGCGCCGGATCTTCGTCATCCATGGCGGGGGATCCCGGGATGCCGGTGGTGGCCGGGGCCTGCGGAGCAAACTTGGGATCGAGAGCCTTGGCAATTTGGTCGCGGGCGTCGGCCAGATGCGCGCGGGTGACGCGGTCGGCGGACTTGGCCATGGCCGCGGCGATTTCCTGGGAAAGGGTTTGCAGTTCGGCACGGGCCAGAGCGCGCGAGTCGTCGGTGACCGCGGTGCGCGTGTTGACCTTGCCGGCCATCAGGTCAATGTAGCTGCGCTGGAGGTTGCGCCGGTAGGCATCAATCTCCACCTTCGGCGCGGCCAGTTCGCTCCACACGCCTTTGCGAACATCCTGGAGCAGCTCCGTGGGGCCGTAGGCCGCGGCGACGTCCATAGCCTGCTGCTCGTTCATGCGGGCCAGGCGGGCGTTGCTGAGCAGCGAGTTGAGCACGCGCAACTGGGCGGTGCGGATGCGGTCGAGCGCGCCGGTGGACTCAATGCGGCGCAGGATCTCCGGCCGGAGGACGAACTTGGGCGTGGTGAAGGCGTTCTCGTTCAGGAACTTCACCGCTTCCGTCTGGCGCGCGCGGGGCACGATGGTGAAGCGCACGCCGTCCTGCCCAGCCACCTTGTGCTGCGAGTGGAAGCCGCCGACGATGGCGGTGACGTGGTTCAACTCGGTGGCCCACTGGCCGAGCAGACGGCCGTAGAGTTCGGAGAGGTCGTCGTAGGGCTCGCCGGGCTGCGTGGTGGCCTTCAACAGCATGCCGGAGACGCGCTCGAGGTTCTTGAGGCCCAATGTAGTGGCCTTGACGGCGTCGGCATCGCCGACGGCTTCGGTCAGGTCGCCCGGGTCGGAGCCGCGCGCGTCGGGAGTAGAGAAGCGCAGCCAGGGAGTCTTGTCCTGCTGGCGGGCCCACGCGTCGAGCGTTTTCTTTTCATCGTCGGGCGTCTTGGCGCCGGGGACGGGCTTGTAGCCCCACATAGTGGCGTAGATGTCGTAAGGCCCGATTTTGGGGACCAAGTCTTCGAGGGCAATTTTGTCCTCGGGCTGGGCGACGTAGTTGAAGCGCGAGTAGTCCATGAGCGTGGGCGTGTGGCCGTTCTTCTTCACCCACTGGGGGTCGCGCACCTTCTCGAACGGATAGGTGGAGCTGGCCTTCATGTTGTGCGGGAAGCCGAGGGTGTGGCCCACCTCGTGCGCCACCACGTATTCGATCAAGCGGCCCATCAGCTCGTCGGGCATGGGCAGCTTCTGCACGCGCGGGTCCAGCGCGCCCACTTGCAGGAAGTACCAAGAGCGCAGCAGGTTCATCACGTTGTGGTAGAACTGGATGTCCGACTCGAGGATTTCGCCGGTGCGCGGGTCGTGGATGTGCGGCCCCATGGCGTTTTCCGTCGTCGAGGGCAGCCAGCGGACCACCGAGTAGCGCGCGTCCTCCGGGCTGAACGTGGGGTCTTCTTCCGGCGTGGGCGCCTGCTTGCCGATGATAGCGTTCTTGAAGCCGGCGGCCTCGAACGCCACCTGCCACTCCTCGATGCCGCGCTTCACGTACGGGCGCCACTTCTCCGGCGTGGCGGAGTCCACGTAATAGACGATGGGCTTCACCGGCTCGGAGAGTTCCGCGTTGGGATCTTTCTTCTCCAGGCGCCAACGCGTGATGTACTCGCGCCGCGGGGCGCGGTGCTCTTCCTTGCCGTAGTCCTGCTGGGTGATGGAGAAATAGCCGACGCGGTCGTCGTTGAGCCGCGGCATCATGGGCTTTTCGGGCAGCTTCACCATGCTGTAGTGCATGACCACAGTGGCGCTGCCGGGACGCATGCCCGGGGCGCCGAAGGGCGTGGGCGGCGTGGGCGTGGGAGTGGCCGACGGGGGATCAATCGGCAACGTGTAGGTATGCGTTGCTTCCACTTCGATGTTCTGCGGGAAGGCCGTGATGCGTTCGAGGAAGGAGCGCTGGGCGTCGAAGCCGCGCGCGCGCAGGCGGGCCCGCGCGCTGAACTCCTGCACATCGGTGGTGTACAGCCGCGCGACGTCAATCACCGGGGCGTCGTCCTTGCCCAGCGCCTCGATATTGAACGCCATCAGGATGGAGTCGTTGTTGGCGGCCTGCACGGCGCGGGAGATGGGCTGCTTGTCGTCGGCCACGATTTCGTAAGAGACGCTGCGCAGGAAGACGCGCTTGTCGCGCCGTTCCCAGCGCACCACGCGGTTGCCCAGGGCCTGGCCGCCGTAGCCCACGCCGGCGGTGGTGCGCGCGATCTGGCTGACCCACAGGAATTCCTTGTTCAATTCGGAGGCCGGGATTTCGTAGTACCACTTGTCCTTCACCAGGTGGACGGTGAAGACACCGGGCTGTGATTTGGCCTCCTTGGTGATCACCTTGTCGTAGGGCTTGATTTCCACCACCGGCTCGCGCGGCGGGCCCGCGGGCCGCTCCTGCGGCGGAGGCTCCTGGGCCGCGGCAAAGGTGGCCAACAGAAATACAGAGACAAACAACACACAGGCACACTTCGCTACCAGACGCTTCATCGTCGTTCTCCTTGCTGAGAGTGGAAAAGGAGTCAAAAGGCGCTCACCCGGCGGCCACACTATAACAGAGATTCAGACGCAGGAATGGGCGTCGCGGTTTCCACGCGGGCTGTCCATTCGCGGGGGGCGAGCCGCCACAGAAGGCCGGATTGTTATTCCCGTGCGGCGGAAAATGCGTATACTCTGCGCACGGAAGGCTGGGGCACCTTCTTCTCGTGCGGAGGACATCATGGCACGCGCACGCTCATTCTTCCTGCCAATCGCCCTACTCGCAGCAATGACGCTGTGCCTGCCGCTGGCCGCGCAGTTCTGGCAGCAGAAAAAGCCCGCGGCGTGGTCGAGCGGGGACTGCAAGAAGCTGCTGACGAATTCTCCGTGGGCGAAGACGTATGTGGCCATCTCCGATTACCGTGCAATCGGAAGCATTCAGGCTACGCCGCTGCGCATCACCTATGTGGCGCAGCTCTGGTCGGCGCGAGTGGTGCGCGAAGCCATGGTGCGCAACGCGCAGCTCGATGCGGGGTACGCGCAGCTCGGCCCCGCAGAGAAACAAGCGCAGGACGAAGAGGCGGCGAAGTTCATCGCCGCGGACACGCCGGACCGGGTGATCGTGCAGGTGCTCTTCGCAGTGAACAAGGATTTTTATGCGAAGCGGCTGAACACCTACTGGCAGGAGCGGACGGTGGCGACGTTGAGAAACGTGGTGGCGCTGGCCGGGCCGCGCGGGCGCGTGGCGCCGGTGGGATTCACGCCACCGACGGCCGACAAGGCCGAGATGCAGTTCGTCTTTCCGCGCCTGATGGAGGGAAAGCCCATCGTCGAGCCGGGCGACGCCGCTCTGGCGCTGGAAATTGATATGTCCCACTGGGGCGTGATGAAGGGCGAAAAGGTGCGCATCGAGTTCGCCGTCAGCGAAATGACCCTGGACGGGAAGCTGCTGTATTGAGAGAAACATGCCGCGGCGCGGAACGGGGGCGGCGCTACATCCGGCCATGCGCATTCATCGGCGGTTCCAAATCTCCGGCCATTGCGTGTATTCTGAGCCGCGATGGCTACGCGGCCTAAACCCGTCATCCTCACCGTGCTCGACGGCTGGGGATTTTCACCGGAGACCACGGGCAACGCCATTGCCCTGGCGCGCACGCCGAATTACTCCGAGTTCCTGAAGAAATTTCCGCACACGCTGGTGCATACGTCGGGGCCGTTTGTCGGCCTGCCGGAAGGACAGATGGGCAACAGCGAAGTGGGCCATCTGAACATCGGCGCCGGGCGCATCATCCACATGGACATCACGCGCGTGGATCTGGCGATTGAGAGCGGTGCGTTTTTCAAAGAAGAACTTCTGCTGGGAGCCATGCAGCGCGGACGGGAGGGGCAACTGCACCTGCTGGGCCTGGTGAGCGACGGCGGCGTGCACTCGCACAACGAGCACCTCTACGCGCTGCTGCGCATGGCGCGCGAGCACAAGGTTGAGCGCGTCTTCGTGCACTGCTTCATGGACGGCCGCGACACTCCGCCCAACAGCGGCATTGATTTTCTGCGCCAGCTCGAACAGAAGATGCGCGAGTACGGCGTGGGCAAGATCGCGACGGTCATCGGGCGCTACTACGCCATGGACCGCGACAACCGCTGGGAGCGCATCGCGCGGGCCTACCGCGCCATGGTGCACGGCGAGGCGGAGCACAAGTTCAGCGACCCCATTGAAGCGATACGGCGCAGCTACGAGCAGGGCGTCACCGACGAATTCGTCGTGCCGGTGGTCATCACCGACGGAAATGAAACAGCGCCTGCGCCCCGCGCGCTGATCCGCGACGACGACGCGGTGATTTTCTTCAACTTCCGCGCCGACCGCGCGAGACAAACCACGCGCGCGCTGGCCGAACCCGGCTTCGACAGGTTTGTCGACGCGAAGCGCCCCAGGAATCTTTTCTTTGTGGCCATGACGCAGTACGAAAAGACCTGGCCGTGGCTGCGCTACGTCTTCGGCCCGGAAAAGGTGGCGCGCATCCTGGCCAACGTCTTCGCGGAGATGAACCTGAAAAATCTACGCGTGGCGGAGACGGAGAAGTACGCGCACGTGACGTATTTCTTCAACGGCGGGGTGGAGAAACCGTTCGGGGGAGAAGAGCGCATCCTGGTGCCGTCGCCGAAAGTGCCGACGTACGATTTGAAACCGGAAATGTCCGCCGCGGGCATCGCCGATACGGTGGTGAACGCCATCGAGAAGGGCGAGTTCGACGCTATGGTGATGAACTTCGCCAACGCCGATATGGTCGGGCACAGCGGCAAGTTGGAAGCGGCGATCAAGGCTGTTGAAGCAGTCGACGAATGCCTGGGGCGAATCTACCGCGCGCTGCGCGCGCGGACCAACCCCGCTGCGTGGATCATCACCGCCGACCACGGCAACGCGGAGACGATGATTGACCCCGTCACCGGCGGGCCGCATACCTACCACACCACCAATCCCGTGCCGTTTATCGTCCTCACCGACGATGAAAAGTTGCAGCTGCGTCCCAACGGCGCGTTGCAAGACATCGCTCCGACGCTGCTGGGCCTGCTGGGGATTCCGCAGCCGAGGGAAATGACGGGGAAAGATTTGCGAGTGAAAAGATGACGGCAACGGGCACGGCATGCCGTGCCCCTACAAAACCGCATTTGCCAGCGCGATGCGTGCGGTAAAAAGCAAAAAGAGCCGGCAAGATGCCGGGCTGAAGCGCGGCGTTGTCGTTTCATTGCATTCTCAGCATGCGGAGAGATCCTTCGGCCCGACATCCCGAAGTTTCGGGACGTCGGGCCTCAGGATGACAAACGCAGAACAGGCAAGTCCATGAACCGACCGGCACCCGCTGATTGCAAGCTGCTCATCTGTGTGTGGCATCCGTTCACGCTGTGGCGACCGCCGGCGGACGTGGCCGTGCACGTGAAGCGCGCCTACCCGGAAATGAAGGTCGTGCACCTAACCACCTACGACCACATGAACGACGAGCTGCCGGACACAGACATCTTTGTGGGCTATTCGCTGCGCCCCGAGCAATTCCTGCGCGCGAAAAAACTGAAATGGATTCACGCCACCGCAGCCGGCGTAGGGCAACTGATGTTTCCCGAGCTGCGGCAATCCAGCGTGGTGGTGACCAATGCGAGCGGGGTGCACAGCGTGCCGATGGCCGAGCACCTCCTGGGCCTGCTGCTCGCGCTGGCGCGGCGCTTTCCCTCCGCCTTCCGCCACCAGATGAGCAGCCACTGGGGCCAGCAGGAAATCTGGGACGACCAGTTGCGCCCGCGCGAGCTGATGGGCCAGTTGCTGCTGCTGGTCGGCTTCGGCGCGATCGGGCGCGAGGTGGCCAAGCGGGTCCGCCCGCTGGGGATGAAGATCTGGGCGGTGACGCGCTCGGGGCAAGGCAACCCGGCGCTGGCCGACCGCTTCCTGCCGGCGTCGCAACTGGAAGAAGTGCTGCCGGAGGCCGACTACGTGATCCTGGCCGCGCCGGAAACGCCGGAGACGCATCACCTGATGAATGCGAAGCGCCTGGCGGCGATGAAGCCGACGGCGTTCCTGATCAATGTGGCGCGCGGCTCGCTGATTGACGAGGATGCGCTGATTGACACGCTCCAGCGGCGGGCTATCGCCGGGGCTGCGCTGGACGTCACCGAGCGCGAGCCGCTGCCGTCCGACTCTCCCTTGTGGACGCTCGACAACGTCTTCATCACACCACACATCTCCGCCGTCAGCGAATTCCTGTGGGAGCGGCAGACGGAACTCCTCCTCGAAAATCTCAAGCGATGGTTTGCGGGCGAGGAACTGATTAATCGAGTGGATTTGAGGAGGGGATACTAGTGTTGCGTCCCTCAAATTCCTCGCCTATGTGCGGAGGTTCCTCAGGGGCTAAAGCCCCTGAGTTTTCTGCATGTTCATGTCGGAGCTAAAGCTCCGACCCCCCTAGAAGAAATGCAGCGAGCTTCCGGGACAGCAGACTAGTGTTGCGTCGCAGAAATTCCTACGAAAACTTCTGGAACCCCAGGGGCTAAAGCCCTGTTTCGATTCAACGGTTTACGTCAGGGCTGAAGCCCGGACCCACAAACCAACTTCTTCAATGGACTCCTTGGACAGTAGGGCAAGAGCGGGTGTCTTTTCACTTCCCCGCTTTTCCATTTCCTCTCTACGGTCTAAGAAGCTAATCGCTGATAGCGCCTTTAGGGGCCAGATAGCCTTCGCGGGCGTAGACCACAAACTTGACCTTCTTGCCTTTCTGGTCCTGAACGATGAGGGGCTTGCCGTCGGCGCCGACCAACTCGACTTTGATCTTGCGAAATTTGCCGTCGCGGGTTTTATTGGCGGGGACGTAGCCGAGGCTGTACTGGTTGCGCAGCGAGGCGGCCACATCGGAAAAAATGTCGTTCCATTCGCCCTGGAAGCGCGGGAACCAGGCGCGCCCACCAGTTTTTTCGGCGAAGGCGCGCATCTGGTTTTCAGCCTGCAGGTAGCTGATGCGCTCCACGCCCAGCCAGATGCTGGCGCGGGGGTCTGCGCTCCTGCGCTCGAGCCATTCCAAGTACTCTTGTCCGACGCCGACGGTGAAGATGGTCACGTCGGACTGGCGCAGGCGTTTGAGGGTGTCGTCCAGGGTGTGCTTGCTGAAGGTGTCCAGCCCAGAGGCGAGCACCAGGATGGACTTCTTGCCCTTGACGTCTTGCAGCCGGTCCAGCGTCTCCAGCAGGGCGTCAAACAGGTTGGCCTCGCGGAACGCGGGGAAGTACATGCCGCGCAGGGTCTGGGAGACTTCGTTCTTGTTCCTAGTGAAGTCCACCTCGATGCGCGTCTTCAGGTCGAAGCTGACCAGCGCGACCCAGTCCTCGGGCTTCAGATGCCGCAGAAAGTATTCGCCCATGTAGGTGGTGTAATCGGCGAAGATGCTGTACCACAGCTTGCTGAATTCGATCAGCAGGACGATGGTGATAGGCGCTTCGGCCGGAGCAAAACTGGTGATTTGCTGGGGGGCGCCGTCCTCGAGGATGCGGAAGTTTTCCTTCTTCAGCCCGGTGAGGAAGCTGCCGTGGTTGTCTGTCACCACCACCTCGACGTTGACCAACGGCACTTCTACCGTGAGGGTGTACTGATCCGGCGGCCCTTCTTTCTTCTGTTCTTGTGGCGGAGGCTGCGGCGGCTTCTGCTGCCGGGCCAGGGCGAGGAGGTCGCCCGGCGGCAAGGCCAGCGCCGCGACGACCAGGCCCAATACGCAGGCACGGATGATACCGCTTCGCATAGATCCCCCTGTGTCTTGGATGCTGCCACGTTCGCTGTGGATGGTCAATTGTCGCATCTCGTTGAGCGGGGAAAGGTAAGGAAGTGCGGAAATGACGAACAACGAAGGGGGCAGGACAAAGCGAGCCTGACCGGTAATGCTGCATGCTAGACTAGGACGCTCGGCTTGGGATTCTTGCACTGCGCTGACAACAAGAGGAGGCACTTCCAGGGCATGTTCTACCGCATCATGACATTGACCGTTCTGCTTGTGTTTGGACTTACCGCCGCGGCGACGCCCGCGAGCGCCCAGCAAAGTGCGGGCGTGGATTTCGACAAGCTCGCCGTCGAGGCTACCGGATGGCTTTCCGGCCTGCTGGCCATCAACACGACGAACCCGCCGGGGAACGAGCTGGCCGTAGCGAAGTATCTCGCCGGCATCCTGGAAAAGGAAGGCATCGCCGCGGAAGTGCTGGAAAGCGCTCCGGGGCGGGGGATTCTGATTGCCCGGCTGCGCGCCAACGCCGTGCCGGACCCGACGCGCGCGCTGCTCCTGCTGGCGCACACGGACGTGGTGGGCGTGGACCGCGCGAAGTGGAGCGTGGAGCCCTTCGCCGGGGTGGTGAAGGACGGCTCCATCTGGGGCCGCGGGGCGATTGACGACAAGGGCCGCGTGATCGCCAGCCTGGCGGTGATGGTGGCGTTGAAGCGCGGGGGGGCGCGCCTGGAGCGCGACGTCATCTTCCTGGCCGAGGGCGACGAGGAAGAGGGCGGCGAAGCCGGCATCGAGTTTGCCGTACGCAACCACTGGGAAAAAATCGCCGCGGGCTTCGCCCTGAACGAAGGCGGGCGCATGCTGGTGAAGGACGGCAAGGTGGTGTACGTGGGCGTGCAGGCCAGCGAAAAAGTGCCGCTCAACGTGGAAGTAATCGCCACGGGACCGGCCGGGCACGCCTCCGTCCCGCGCGCGGATAACCCGGTGGTGCGGCTGGCTGCGGCGGTGGCCAAGATCGGGACGTACAACGCGCCGGCGCAACTCACCAGCGTTACCCGCGCTTATTTCGAGCA
>Ga0073934_10007082_pt1 | contig 15856 bp, 11 predicted proteins | sample LarsenN4metaG_FD_76834 | JGI IMG/M metagenome (GOLD analysis project Ga0073934, IMG submission 76834) | Hot spring sediment bacterial and archeal communities from British Columbia, Canada, to study Microbial Dark Matter (Phase II) - Larsen... ...
ACGATCACGCCCACCACGTTGCCCGCCATGTCCAGCAGCGGCCCGCCGCTGTTGCCGCCCTGCACGGGCGCCTGGATCTGAACAAAGCGCCGGTCGTTGCCCAGGCCGGCAAGCGCGTTCACGATGCCGGCGGTCACGTTCATGTCGCTGGTGATGATGCCCTGCAGGGGATAGCCCACGACGATGATGGAATCGCCGGGGCGGATGCCGGTGCCGTCGCGGAAGGCGATGACCGGCGCGTTGCCGGTGTCCACCTTCAGCAGGGCCAGGTCGTTCTCGGCGTCGAAGGCCTTGATCGCGGCCTTGCCGTGGCCCGACACCCGCACCTCGGTGCATCCCTCGATGACGTGATGGTTGGTCACCACGCGGCCGTCTGGGGTCACGAAGAATCCGCTGCCGGTGCTGACCAGGCGCAGTTCGCCGTCGGAGAGGGCGGCCGTCTCGGTCGTCTCGCCCGTGCCGGCGCCCTGGCCAGAGCCGCCATAGTAGACCCCCGCCATGACGGCGGCCTCGCCCAGCGCCACCAGGGTCTGCGGCGTCACGCGGTCGGCGGCGGGCAGGCTGTAGTCGGCGGCGAAGGCGACCAGCGCGTCCTGGGTTCCCGGCCCCGCCACGCCGTCGGCTTGGCCGTGGTAGTAGCCCAGGTCGATCAGGAATCCCTGCGCGATGGCGATGGCGTCCTTCTCCGGGATGTCGCCGGGGAACGAGGCATAGCCCTCGGGCCCGCCGGAGGTCCAGCCTGCGATGTAGCTCTCGGCTGCGTCGCGGTCCTGGCTTCGTATGCGTGCCTCGACCAGCTGCCGGCCCTGCATGGCCGGGGTGCTCACGTTCTCCTGGTTGCTGCGCTCGGCCAGGCGGTACCAGACGTAGGCGGCGACCGGGTCTGCATCGACGCCCTTGCCGTCGCTGTAGATCTCGGCCAGCCGGAGCTGGGCGTAGGTGTAGTCCTGGCGGGCCGAGAGCTCGTACCACAGGAGTGCGCGAAACCAGTCCTGCTGCACCGCGGTCCCCTCGGCATACAGATCGCCCAGCTCGGCCTCGGCCAGGAAGTGGCCCTGCATGCCGGACAGGCGGTACCACATCACCGCCTGCTCCATGTCGGCGGCGATGCCCTCGCCGTGCTCGTAGACATAGCCCAGGTTGTACTGGCCGTAGGCGTCGCCGCCATCGGCGGCAGCGCGGAACCACTGGGCTGCGGCGGCATAGTCCTGGGCCACGCCGTAGCCGTAGTAGTAGGCATCGCCGAGCTCGCTGGCGGCGGCGGCGTTGCCCTGGTCGGCGGCGGCGCGGTACCAGCGCGCCGCCTCCTCCAGGTCCACGGCCTGGCTCCAGCCGTTCTCGTAGTACTGCCCCAGCTTGAGCTGCGCCTCTGCAGCGCCCGCCTCGGCCGCCACGCCGTACCAGTAGAACGCCTGGTTCACGTCGACGCCCACGCCCGGGGCGCCGGCATCGAACAGGTCGGCCAAGTCCTGCTGCGCGGCGATGACGCCGCCCTCGGCCGCAGCGCCCAGCCACTGCAGCGCCTGGGCAGAGTCCTGCTCCAGGCCCCCGAGGCCCTCGCGGTAGAACACGCCCAGCCGGTACTGGGCGTAGCTGTAGTTCTCGGCGGCGGCGGCGGCGTAGTAGGACCGGGCGATCGCCAGATCCTGGGCCACGCCCATGCCGTTCTCGTAGAGGTAGCCCAGGTTCTCGTGGGCCACCATCAGGCCCTGGCCGGCGGCCGCGCTGTAGAGCCGGAACGCCTCGGCGTAGTCCTGGGGCACGCCATAGCCGTTCTCGTACAGGAACCCCAGCTCGTTCTCGCCGCTGGCGTTTCCCAGTTCGGCGGAACGGCGGGCCAGGGCGGCGGCCCGGTCGTAGTCCTGTGGCACCCCGTTGCCCTCGCGGTAGAGCGCGGCGAGGTTGGCCTGGGCGTCGCCGTTGTCCTGGTCGGCGGCGAGGCCGAACCAGTGCGCGGCCGTCGCCGCGTCCTGCGCGAGCCCGCCGCGCCCGTCGCGATGGAACTCGCCCAGCTTGTTCTGGCTGAATGCCTCGCCAAGGCTGGCCGAGGATTCGTACCAGTGCCGTGCGCTGGCGTCGTCGCCGAAGCCGAACTCGTAGACGTAGCCGACCCAGGACTGGGCCAGGGAGTCGCCCTGGCTCGCCATCGGCATGAACTCGGCAAGGGCACCCTCGTAGTCGCCGGCGTCGTAGGCCGCTTCGCCCTCGGCGTAGCCCGCCCTCGCCGAATCCGGCACAAGCAGGGCCACCACCGCCAGGGCCCGCAGCCACCCAAGCCTCATGCGAAGTCTCCCCACGCTCGGGCGCCCTTCGGGGCGGCGCATCCGCGTGGGTCAGTCTAGCGCGGGCGGCGTCCGCCGCTCCACCGCCCGCGGGGCACCGAGCGCCCTACGAGGCCTTGGCGGCAGCCTCGGCGTGGGCCTGCACCACCTGGTCGGCCAGGCGGCCCGTGAGCTCGCTCAGGTGGTCGAAGTGGCCGGCGAAGAAGCCGACGCCCTGGGACAGCGAGCGCAGCTCCAGCACCAGGTCGTGCAGCTCGGACTGCGGAACCTTGGCGGTGACCACGTCCCAGCCCTCCCAGCCCTCCTTGCTCTCGAACCCGGTGATCTGGCCGCGCCGTCCGCTGATCAGGCTGTTGACCTTCGAGGTGACGGAGGAGGGCACCGAGACGTCGATGTGCCAGATCGGCTCCAGCAGGATGGGGCCGCACTTGGCCATGCCCTCGACCATCGCCTGGCGGGCCGCCAGCTTGAAGGACATCTCGTTGCTGTCGACCGTGTGGTAGGAGCCGTCGAAAAGGGTGACCGAGACGTCCACGACCGGGAAGCCCAGCGGGCCCTTCGTCAGGTACTCGCGCACGCCCGCCTCCACCGCGGGGATGAACTGGCGCGGCACCGCGCCGCCAACCACGCGCTCGCCGAACTCGAAACCGGTGCCGCGGGGCAGCGGCTTGATCTCGATGTGCACGTCGCCGAACATGCCGTGGCCGCCGGTCTGGCGCTTGAAGCGGCCGTGCTGCGTGACGGGCTTTCGGATCGCCTCCTTGTAGGGAACGCGCGGCCGCTCGGATTCGACCGCCAGTCCATAGCGGTTCTTGAGCCGGTCGAAGGCGACGATCAGGTGGATGTCGCCCTGGCCGCGCAGCACCAGCTGGTTCGTCGCGGCGTCGTGCTCGACCACCAGCGAGGGATCCTCGTCCACCAGCTTGGCCAGCGCCCCCGACAGCTTCACGTCGTCGTCGCGCTTCTTGGCGTGGATCGCCAAGCCGTAGGTCGGCGCCAGGATCGTGGGACGGGGCAGGGGGGTCGCCGGCGGATGGGTGCCGGCGGCCAGAGTGTCGCCGGTGCGCACCGCGTCCAGCCGGCCCAGGGCCACCACGTCGCCCGCCTCGGCCCGGTCGATCTTCTGCACCTGCGCGCCCTGCAGGTGGTACATGCCGCCGATGCGCTGGCCGTTCACCGTGTCGCCGTCGGCCAGCGGTCCGCGCCAGACGCGTGCCAGGCTCAGCTTGCCGTGGCCGGTGTTGAAGGTCTTCACCACCTGGGCCAGCGCGCCCGCGCCCTGGTCCACGCCCAGGCGCTTCGCCGTCGCGGCCGCCGCGGGCACCATCGCGGCCATGTGGGCCAGCAGGCGGCGCACGCCGTGATCGTGCTCGGCCGCGCCCAGGAAGACCGGAACGATCTTGTCCTCCGCCAGGTCGCGCCGGAAGCTTTCCTCGATCTCCTCGACGCTTGGCTGCTTGTCCTCCAGGAGCTTCTCCATCAGGGCGTCGTCGAAGTCGGCGAGCTGCTCCAGCATCTGCACGCGGGCCGCGGCCTCACGCTCCTTCACCGAATCCGGCAGCTTGATCTCCTTCGAGGGCTTGCCGGGCTGGTAGGCGAAGGCGTGCTCGCTGGCCAGGTCGACGTAGCCGGTCACCGTCTCGCCCTCGCGGATCGGAACCTGGTGCAGGACGAGCGGACGCCGCGACACCTGCTGGAGCGCGGGCAGCACGTCGCGGAGCAGCGGCGCGGCGCGGTCCATCTTGTTGATGAACAGCAGGTGCGGGATCTCGTGCTCGTCCAGGTAGTGGAAGAGGGGGGCCAGCGTCAGCGCCCGCTCGGGAACGGGCTCGGCCACCACCAGCGCCGCGTCGGCGGCCAGCAGGGCGTGGTGGCTCTCGGCCAGGAAATCGACCGAACCGGGGCAATCCAGGAAGGTGAAGATGACGCCGTTGACGGTGGCGGAGGCGACCGAAACCTCGACGCTCGACTTGCGGTGGCGGGCCTCGGCCGAGGCGTCGCCCACCGAGGTGCCGTCCCGGACGCTGCCCTTGCGCTGCAGCGCGCCGGCGATGAACAGCGCGCTTTCCATCAGGCTCGTCTTACCGCTCAGCGAGGGTCCGACGAGCACCACGGTTCTTCTGTCCGACATGCTTCCTCCCTTGCGCGGAGGGCCGGCCCGTCGGCGGCATCGCGGGCCTTCCCGCTGTGAAGTGCGGCGCCCCATGTCATCTTGACGCAACGCCTGGGGAAACGCGAGTCTGCCCTCTCGTTCCACCCTCCACGCAACGGCCCGGGGCCTGGCGCAGGTGAGCATCTGGGGAAAGCTCCTGGGCGGCGCGGCGGGGTTCGCCGTGGGTGGGCCGCTGGGCGCGCTGGTCGGCGCCGTCGCGGGTCACGCCATCGACCGCTGGAACGCGCGTCCCGGGCCCGAGCCCGAGGGTAGGCGCGTCGCCTTCACCGTCGCCGTCATCGTGCTGGGCGCCAAGATGGCGAAGGCCGACGGCCAGGTGACGAAGGACGAGATCGCCGCCTTCAAGCGCGTCTTCCGCATTCCGCGCGAGGAGCAGGCCAACGTCGCGCGCCTGTTCAACCAGGCGCGCAGCGATCCGACCGGCTACGAGCCCTATGCCCGCCAGATCGCCGAGATCTTCCGCGCCACACCCGCGGTTCTGGAGGAACTGCTCGAGGCGCTGTTCGTCATCGCGGCATCGGACAGGGCGGTGACGCCGCCCGAGATCGACTACCTCAAGCACGTCGCCGCGCTGCTGGGCGTGTCGGATCCCGCCTTCCAGCGCCTCCGCGCGCGCTACGCCCATGACGCAAGGCCCGATCCCTACGTGCTTCTTGGCCTGTCCAGGGGCGCCAGCGACGACGAGGTGAAGGCCGCCTATCGCAAGCTGGTGCGCGAGAACCATCCCGACCGCCTGACCGCGGAAGGGATGCCGCCCGAGTTCGTGCAGATCGCCAACGACAAGCTGGCCACGATCAATGCCGCGTACGACCAGGTCGCCCGCCAGCGCGGCCTTCGATGATCCGCCCGTGACGACGGTCCGCGAGCGCCCCTCGCCCAATCACGATGCGCGGCCCGCCGGGCAGGTGGTCGACATGCTGATCCTGCACTACACCGGGATGCCCACGGCCGAAGCGGCGCTCGACCGCCTGTGCGATCCCGCGGCCAGGGTGAGCGCCCACTATGCCGTCGACGAGGACGGAACGGTGACCCGCCTCGTGGCGGAGGAACGGCGCGCCTGGCACGCCGGCGTGGCCTCGTGGCGCGGCGATGCCGCGATCAATGCGCGTTCGATCGGCATCGAGCTGGTCAATCCGGGGCATGCCTTCGGCTACCGCGCCTTCCCGGCGCCCCAGCTCGAGGCCCTGGTTGCGCTGGCCCGGGGCCTCGTCGAGCGTCATCCAATTCCGGCCCGCCATGTGCTGGGCCATTCCGATGTGGCGCCCGCCCGCAAGGAGGATCCCGGCGAGCTGTTTCCCTGGAAGGCCCTGGCGGCCCGCGGCATCGGGCTGTGGCCGCCGCACGAGCCGGTGAAGGGCGAAATGGGCATGGTCCTCTCCGAGGGCTCCGGCGGCCCTGCCGTGCATGCGCTGCAGCAGGCGCTCGCCCGGTTCGGCTATGGCGTTCCGGTTCACGGTGCCTTCGACCGGACGACCGCGCAGGTCGTCACCGCCTTCCAGCGCCACTTCCGACAATCCAGGGTCGACGGCGTGGCGGATCCCGAGACCGCCCAGATGGCGTTCGCCGTGGCTGCGCTGGCGGATTGACGCGGATCGCCGCGCCGCTTAACTGAGGGTGGTCAGACGGCCGGATGGCCGCTCGCCCCGCAGGGGGCGGGAGGAAAGTCCGGGCTCCACGACGACACGGTGCCGGGTAACGCCCGGCGGGGGCGACCCCAGGGAAAGTGCCACAGAGAGCAGACCGCCCGCGCCGGCCTCCGGGCCGCCACGGGCAAGGGTGAAAGGGTGCGGTAAGAGCGCACCGCGCCGGCGGCAACGCAGGCGGCAGGGCAAACCCCACCGGGAGCAAGACCGAATAGGAGCGGCGCGCCGCGCGTTGATCGCGCGTGGCAGGCATGTCGGCGGGCCAGCCGCTCGGGTAGGTCGCGCGAGGCGTCCGGCGACGGGCGTCCCAGATGAATGGCCATCCCTCGCGCAAGCGGGGACAGAACCCGGCTTACAGGCCGTCTGACCGCTTCTGCGGCCGATCTCCGACCGTTCGGGCGTCGTGCGGCCGACCGGTTCGTCGGCGCGGCCCACAAAAGAACATTGCCGGAACAAAGTTCCGCCATGTTCGACGTCTACCGATGCCACAACCAGGACTTGGAGGATGCCAGTCGAGAGCCGGCAAAGCTTGGCCAGGCGGTTAATAAGTTCTTAAACCACAACAAGAAAATCTACCAAGTGGCGTTGACGCCCATGTGGTCCCATGATATCCCATATTCACCCACGAAGGCAGGTGCTGCGTGGGGCGGGCGACCGCCGACGGTCCTGAAGCGCAACGGGGCTGCGGCAAGCCGGGGGACTGGGGCGTGCAGGCTGCTTTCATGGGCCGCTTCACCAACAAGGTGGACCGCAAGGGCCGCGTCTCCGTCCCTGCGCCCTATCGCCAGATCCTCGGCCAGCAGAATGGCGTCGTGCTCATGCGCTCGTTCCGCGCGGACGCGATCGAGGGCTTCACCCGCGACCTCATGAGCCGCCTTTCCGCCAGCGTGCAGAACCCCTTCGGCGAGGTCGACGCCAACGCCGCCTTCCTGTTCGGCGAGGCGATCGAGCTCGGGTTCGACAGCGAGGGTCGCGTGCTGCTGCCCGAGCATCTCCGCGCTTTCGCCAAGATCGACGACGCCGCGGCATTCCTGGGCTGCGGCAACTACTTCCAGGTCTGGGAGCCGAAGGCCTGCGACGCCTTCTGCGAGGCCCGCTTCCAGCGCATGCGCGCGGGTCAGGCGAAGATCGACGTGTCGCTGGGGGGCGGCCGGTGACCGGCCCCGGCGCCCTGGGCGGCCATGTCCCGGTCCTGCTGCGCGAGGTGATCGAGGTGCTGCGCCCGCGCGCCGACGGCATCTACGTGGATGGCACCTTCGGGGGCGGCGGCTACACCCGCGCCCTGCTCGAGGCCGCGCCCTGCCGGGTGTGGGCCATCGACCGCGACCCCGCCGCCGTCGCGCGCGGCCAGGCGATGGCCGCCGCCTCAGGCGGCCGGCTGACCATGATCCCTGGCAACTTCGAGGCGATGGACGGCCTGCTGGCGGCGCGCGGCATCGCCGCGGTGGATGGTGTCGCGCTCGACCTGGGCGTTTCCTCGCAGCAACTCGACGACCCGGCACGCGGCTTCTCGTTCCGCGCCGACGGCCCGCTGGACATGCGCATGGATGGCACAGGCCCCACCGCGGCCGACGTGGTGAACCGCGCACCGGAGGCCGAGCTGGCCCGCATCGTGGCCGACCTTGGCGAGGAGCGCCGTGCCCGCGCGGTGGCGCGCGCCATTGTGCGGGCGCGTGCCGACGCGCCGATCGCCACCACCGCCGCGCTGGCCGAGGTGGTGCGCCGTGTCGTCCGGCCCGCCGCCGACGGCATCGACCCCGCCACCCGCACCTTCCAGGCGCTGCGCATCCACGTGAACGACGAGCTGGGCTCCCTGGCCCGCGGACTGGAGGCGGCCGAGCGCCTGCTCGCCGCCGGCGGCCGGCTCGCCGTCGTTGCCTTCCACTCGCTCGAGGATCGCGCGGTGAAGCGCTTCCTGGCCGAGCGCAGCGGCCGCGCCTCCCAGCCCTCGCGCCACGCTCCAGCCGCGACCCTGCGCGACGCCACCTTCACCGTCCTGACGCGCAAGCCCGTGCTGCCCGGCCCCGAAGAGGTAGCGCGCAACCCGCGTGCCCGCTCCGCCCGCCTCCGCGCGGCCCAGCGCACGGCCGCCGCACCCTGGAGAGCCGCGGCATGACGCGCAACGGCACCGTCGTGTGGCTGACCCTGGCCGGCCTGTCGGCTCTGGCCCTGTTTCCCATCACCTACAAGGTGAAGGCGTTGGAGGAGCAGCTCGCCCAGATCAACAGCGCCCACGCCCGGAGCCAAGAGGCGATCCGCGTGCTCAGGGCCGAGTGGGCCTACCTGACGCGGCCCGAGCGCCTGGCCGATCTGGCGGACCGTCACCTGGACCTGGCGCCCATGACGGGCGGACAGATCGCCTCGTTCGATGCCGTGCCGCAGCCGGTGGACCTCGCGGCCGCGGGCCCCGTCGACCCAGGGGCCGAGAGCCTTGCGGTGAAGCCATGACCCAGCTTGCCCTCGACCACGCCCTGCGCCTGTCCGTCGCCGCCGCGCGCGGCCGGCGTGCGCCCCTGGTCGTGGAGGGCGACGCCAAGCGCTCGGTCGAGCGCGCGCGCCGCCGCCTGACGGTGGCAGCTGGGCTGTTCGCCTTCGCCTTCCTGGTCGTCGCCGTGCGCGTGGCAGAACTTGCGTTGGGGGGAGACGTCGCGCCGCGGACCGGCCAGGCATGGTCGGCCGCGGCGACGACGACCGCGCGCGCCGACATCGTGGACCGCAACGGCGTGCTGCTGGCCGCCAACCTGCCCACCGCCTCGCTCTACGCCAACCCAGAGAAGATCATCGACCTCGAGGAGGCTGCGCGGGGCCTCGCCTCGGTGCTGCCCGGCACCGACGAGGCGCAGCTCCTCAAGCGCCTGCGGGAGGGCCGCAGCTTCGTATGGGTCAGGCGCGGGCTGTCGCCGGCGCAGCAGGCCGCCGTCCACGCGCTGGGCCTGCCGGGGCTTGAGTTCCTGCACGAGGAGCGCCGGGTCTATCCCCAGGGCGACCTGCTGGCCCACGTGCTGGGCTTCACCGACATCGACAACCAGGGCATCGCGGGCCTGGAGAAGACGCTGGACGCCGAGCTGCGCCGCCGCGCGCTGGCCGGCGAAGGACCGCTTGCCCTGGGCATCGACGTGCGGGTGCAGCAGGTCCTGCGCGACGAGATCCAGGCCAGCATCGACACCTTCAAGGCCAAGGGCGGCGTGGGCGTCGTGCTGGACGTGAAGTCGGGCGAGGTGGTGGCGCTGGCCTCGCTGCCCGACTTCAACCCCAACCGCCCTGCCGGCGCCAGCCAGGAGGCGCGCTTCAATCGCGCCACGCTGGGCGTCTACGAGATGGGTTCGATCTTCAAGGTCTTCACCGTCGCCTCGGCGCTGGATTCCGGGACGGTCGACCTGTCGGGCGGCTTCGATGCCAGTCACCCCATCCGCGTGGCCCGCTACACCATCAGCGACAGCCACGCCAAGAACCGCTGGCTGTCGGTGCCCGAGATCTTCATCTACTCGTCCAACATCGGCTCGGCGAAGATGGCGCTGGCGATGGGCGGCGACCTGCAGCAGGCCTACCTTCGCCGGCTGGGGCTGCTGACCCCGGTGGGGCTCGAGCTGCCCGAGATGGGCCAACCCATGATGCCCAGGCCCTGGCGCGAGATCAGCACGATGACGGTGGCCTTCGGGCACGGCATCGCCGTCTCGCCGCTGCAGACCGCCACCGCCTTCGCAGCCGTCGTCAACGGCGGCACGCTGCTGCAGCCCACGCTGCTGAAGAACCAGAGCGGCGTGGCGCCCGAGGGCCAGCGCGTGCTGTCGCAGCAGACCTCGGACCGCATGCGCGCCCTGCTGCGCCTGGTGGTGGTAGCCGGCACCGGAAAGGCCGCCAACGTCGAGGGTTACCAGGTGGGCGGCAAGACCGGCACCGCCGAGAAGGCGAGCGCCGCGGGCTACCAGCGCAACGCGCTGCTCTCCTCGTTCATCGGCGCGTTCCCGATGGACGACCCGCGCTATGTGGTCCTCGTCACACTGGACGAGCCCAAGGGCACCAAGGAGACCTACGGCTACGCGACCGGGGGCTGGACGGCGGCTCCCACGGTCTCGCGCATCATCGCGCGCATGGCGCCCCTCGTCGGACTGGCGCCGACCGAACCCGCGGTCGGGGCCGATGCCGTCGTTCCGGCACTGGAGCCCGAGCTCGAGTCCGTCCTCGCCGAGGGTGGAGCGACCCTTGCGTCTCTCACAACTCCTTGAACGGGGCGGCGCGATGCAGGCCAGGGCGGGCGAGATCGACATCACCGGCATCACCCCGGACTCCCGGCAGGTGAAGCCGGGCTTCCTGTTCGCCGCCCTGGCCGGGTCGCGCACCGACGGGGCCCGCTTCGCGGCCGATGCGGTCGCGCGCGGCGCCGCCGCCGTGTTGGCCTCGCCCGAGGCTGCGGCCGGCCTGGGCGGGCTTGCCGTCCCCGTCGTGGTGGACGCGAACCCACGCCGCCGCCTGGCCGAGCTCGCCGCCCGCTTCTACGGGCCGCAGCCCAAGCACGTGGCGGCGGTCACCGGCACCAACGGCAAGACCTCGGTCGCCTGGTTCACGCGACAGATCTGGCGCGGGCGCGGCCTGCCCGCCGCCGCGCTGGGCACGCTGGGCGTCGTCACCGACCTGGGCATCCGCCCGCTGGGCAACACCACGCCCGACCCGGTCGAGCTGCACGCCACGCTGGCCGAGCTCAAGGGCGTCGGCGTCGACCACGTGGCAATGGAGGCGTCCAGCCACGGCCTCGACCAGCACCGCCTGGACGGCGTCGTCCTGGAGGCGGCCGCCTTCACCAATCTCACCCAGGACCACTACGACTACCACGCCACGCCCGAGGCCTACCGCGATGCGAAGTTCCGCCTGTTCGCGGCCCTGCTGCCGCCCGGGGGCACCGCAGTCCTGAACGCCGACGTGCCGGAGTACGAGGCGCTCTTCGCCATCGCGCGGGGCCGCGGCCATCGCGTACTCGCCTACGGCAGGGCGGGCGCCGACCTCGCCCTGGATGGCCTCGCGCCCGACGGCGGCGGCCAGGTCCTGGATATCCGGGCCGGCCGCCTGCGCCGCACCGTGCGCCTGCCGGTGGCGGGCGCGTTCCAGGCGATGAATGCGCTGGCCGCCGTGGGCCTGGCCGTGGGCTCGGGCATCGCGCTCGTCGATGCGCTTGATGCGCTGCCCGGCCTGGTCGGCGTGCCAGGACGCCTGCAGGAGGCCGCGGTGCTGGGCAACGGCGCGCGCTGCTTCGTGGATTACGCCCACACACCCGACGCGCTGGCCAACGTGCTGGGTGCGCTGCGCCCCATGACGAAGGGCCGCCTCGTGGTGGTGTTCGGCTGCGGCGGCGACCGCGATCCGCTGAAGCGCCCTCTCATGGGCGGCGTGGCGGCCGCGCTGGCCGACCGCGCCATCGTCACCGACGACAATCCGCGCTCCGAGGATCCGGCATCCATCCGCCGCCAGGTCCTCGCGGGCTGCCCGGGCGCCGTGGAGGTCGGCGACCGGGCGCAGGCGATCGCAACCGCCATCGCCGATCTCCGGGCGGACGACGTGCTCGTCGTCGCCGGCAAGGGCCACGAGCAGGGGCAGATCGTGGGCCAGACCATCGTGCCCTTCGACGACGTCGCCGCCGTCCGGCGCGCCGTCGCAACCTTGAAAGGCGTGCGCGCATGAACCGCACCGTTCTCTGGACCTCCGAGGAGGCCGCCCGTGCCACGGGCGGCCGCGCGACGAAGCCCTGGCAGGCGGCCGGCCTGTCGCTCGACACCCGCACGATCCAGCCGGGCGACCTGTTCGTGGCGCTCGCCGGCCCCAAGCAGGACGGCCACGCCTACGTGGCCCAGGCCCTGGCCAAGGGCGCGGCGGCGGCGCTCGTCCACCGCATGCCCGAGGGTCTCGGCCCCGAGGCGCCGCTGCTGGTGGCCGCTGACACCCTGGCCGCGCTTACCGCGCTCGGCCAGGCCGGCCGCGCGCGCAGCCGGGCCAAGGTCGTGGCCGTCACCGGCAGCGTCGGCAAGACCGGCACCAAGGAGGCCCTGCGCCTCGCGCTCGCCGCGCAAGGCGCGACGGCCGCCAGCGCCAAGAGCCACAACAACCAGTGGGGCGTGCCGCTCAGCCTCGCCCTCATGGCGCCCGACGCGCGCTTCGGCGTGTTCGAGGTCGGCATGAACCACCCCGGCGAGATCGCGCCGCTGTCGCGCCTGGTGCGCCCCGACGTGGCCCTCATCACCACGATCGAGGCGGTCCATCTGGGGCACTTCCCGTCGATCGGCGCCATCGCCGACGCCAAGGCCGAGATCTTCGACGGCATGACGGCGGCTGGCGTCGCGGTGCTGAACCACGACAACCCCTTCTATCACCACCTCGCCCAGGCGGCCCGCGCCCGCGGCCTGCGCCGCATCGTGAGCTTCGGCGCCCACCCGGATTCCACGGTGCGCCTGGCCGACGCCGAGATCGGCGCCGAGGCCAGCCGTGTGGTCGCCCAAGTCGGCCGCAGCCAGATCCGCTACGCGCTGAATGTCCCCGGCCGCCACTGGATCTCCAACAGCCTGGGCGTGCTGGCGGCGGTGGACGCGCTGGGTGCGGACGTCGAGCGCGCGGCAGCCGCGCTTGCCGCCCTGACGCCGCTGCCCGGCCGAGGGCAGCGCCACCGCGTCTTCCTGGGCGACGGCTACCTGACGGTCATCGACGAGAGCTACAACGCCAGCCCTGCCGCCCTGAAGGCGGCCCTGCAGGTGCTGGCCGCCACCCGGCCCGAACCCGGCGGGCGGCGCATCGCCGTGCTGGGCGACATGCTCGAGCTCGGCCCCGAGGCGCCCTCCATGCACGCGGCCTTCGCCGTGTGCGCCCAGGCCAAGGGCGTCGACCTGGTCTTCACCGTGGGCCAGCACATGCGCCACCTGCACGACGCCCTGCCTCCCGCCATGCGCGGCCTGCATGCCGCCACCGGCGAGGAGGTGCTGACGGCCGTGCTGGACGAGGTGCGCGCGGGCGACGTGGTGCTGGTCAAGGCCTCGCGCGGCATGGCGCTGGAACGCGTGGTGGCCGCCCTGGTCGACATGCGCCCAACGCCCGCCCGCTGCAACGGGTAGGGGGAAGGCGCCCGCCCATGCTCTTCAACCTGCTCGCCCCCCTGGCCGACGAGTTCACGGCCTTCAACCTGTTCCGGTACATCACGTTCCGGACGGGCGGGGCGGTGCTGACCGCGCTCCTGGTCAGCTTCTTCGCGGGCCCCGGGCTCATCCGCTGGCTCAAGCGCCGGCAGGGCCACGGCCAGCCGATCCGCGAGGACGGGCCGCAGGGCCATCTCCTGAAGAAGAAGGGCACGCCCACGATGGGCGGGTTCCTCATCCTGATCGCCATGCTGGTCGGCACGCTGCTGTGGGCCGACCTGACCAACGGCTACGTCTGGGCCGTGCTGCTGGTCACGCTGGGCTTCGGCTTCATCGGCTTCGTCGACGACTACCTGAAGGTGACCAAGCGCCACAGCCGCGGCCTGCGCGGCAAGGCCAAGCTGGCGCTCGAGATCGTGATCTGCGTCGTGGCGGCGTTCTGGATCGCCTCGATGACGGGCGGTGCGCTGGGCACCGGGCTCGCCATCCCGTTCTTCAAGGACGTGATCGTGAACCTGGGCTGGATGTTCTTCCCCTTCGCCGCCTTCGTGATGATCGGCGCCTCCAACGCGGTCAACCTGACCGACGGGCTCGACGGCCTCGCCATCGGCCCCATCGTGATCGCCACGGCCTGCTTCGGCTTCATCGCCTACCTGGTCGGCAACACCGTCTTCGCCCAGTACCTGCAGATCTCGTACGTCCCGGGTGCCGGCGAGCTCGCGGTCTTCTGCGGGGCGCTGCTGGGTGGCGGGCTGGGCTTCCTGTGGTTCAACGCGCCGCCCGCGATGGTCTTCATGGGCGATACGGGCAGCCTGGCGGCCGGCGGCGCGCTGGGCGCGGTCAGCGTCGTGACCAAGCACGAGTTCGCGCTGGCCATCATCGGCGGCCTCTTCGTGCTCGAGACCGTCTCGGTGATCGTGCAGGTGGTCTCCTACAAGACCACCGGCCGCCGCGTCTTCCGCATGGCGCCGCTGCACCACCATTTCGAGCAGAAGGGCTGGGCCGAGCCCACCATCGTGATCCGGTTCTGGATCATCGCCATCGTCTTGGCCCTGGCCGGGCTCGCAACCCTGAAGCTGCGGTGATCCGATGATCCCCGTCCACGCCTTCAAGGACAGGACCGTCGCCGTGCTCGGGCTCGCTCGCTCGGGCCTTTCGGCTTCCAGGGCCCTGGCCGCGGGCGGCGCCGACGTCGTCGCGTGGGACGACGCCGAGGGTGCGCGCGATCGCGCCCGTGCGCTGGACCTTCGGGTGGCGGCGCCCGATGCCTGGCCCTGGGCCCGGCTGGCCGCCCTGGTGCTCAGCCCCGGAATCCCGCTCACCCATCCCGCTCCCCACCCCTTGGTGGCGCGCGCCGGTGCCGCGGGCATCGAGGTGATCGGCGACATCGAGCTGTTCGCGCGCGCCGGTCTGCCCGCGCGCGTGGCCGGCGTCACGGGCACCAACGGCAAGTCCACCACCACCGCGCTGCTGGGCCACCTGCTGGCCGCTGCCGGGGTGCCCACCCAGGTGGGCGGCAACCTGGGCGTGCCCGCGCTGGACCTCGCCCCGCTCGGCTCGGAGGGCGTCTACGTCATCGAGATGTCGTCCTACGGCATCGACCTGACGCGCTCGCTCGACTGCGCGGTGGCCGTGCTGCTGAACATCACCCCCGACCACATCGAGCGCCACGGCGACTTCGCCGGCTATGTCGCCGCCAAGCACAGGCTGTTCGCCATGCAGAGCCCGGGCCGCGTCGCGGTCGTTGGCGTCGACGACGAGGAGGGCCGCGCGCTGGAGGCCCGCCTGCTGGCCGAGGGCCGCCGGGTCATCCCCGTGGCCGTGGGCCGCAAGGTGCCGGGCGGCGTCTATGTCGTGGACGGCGCCGTCATCGACGCGACCGCCGGCGCGCCCGTGCCGGTGGCGGACCTCACCGGATCCACCACGCTGTGGGGCGCGCACAACTGGCAGAACGCCGGCGCCGCCGTGGCGGCCGCGCGCAGCCTGGGCGTGCCGGCCGCCGCGCTGGCCCAGGGCCTGGCCACTTTCCCCGGCCTCGCTCACCGGCTCGAGTTGGTGGCCGAGGGCAAGGGTCTGCGATTCGTCAACGACAGCAAGGCCACCAACGCCGACGCCGCCGCCCGCGCCCTGGCCAGCTTCGACACGATCTACTGGATCATCGGCGGCCGCCCGAAGCAGGGCGGCCTGGCCGGCACCGAGCCCTGGTGGGACCGTGTGGCCCATGCCTTCCTGATCGGCGAGGCGGCTACCGAGTTCGCCGGCCAGCTCAAGGGCCGCGTCGGCTTCACGCCCTGCGGCGACCTCGCCACGGCGGTGGACGCCGCGGCGCACCGGGCATGGGCCGATCGTCGGCCCGGTGCCGTCGTGCTGCTTTCGCCCGCCTGCGCCTCGTTCGACCAGTTCCGCGATTTCGAGGAGCGCGGCGCCGCCTTCCGCGCGCTGGTCAAGGACGTGCTGGCCCGTTGCGGCGGCGGCGTGCGCGAGAGGGTGGCATGAGCGGCTTCGATCGCACCGACCGTTCGAGCCTCGCCCGCTGGTGGTGGACCGTCGACCGATGGCTGCTGGCGGCCCTGGTCTCGCTGGCGGTCGTCGGCGTCATCCTGTGCATGGCGGCCAGTCCCCCCGTGGCCGAGCGCATCGGCGCCG
>Ga0073934_10007083_pt1 | contig 15856 bp, 9 predicted proteins | sample LarsenN4metaG_FD_76834 | JGI IMG/M metagenome (GOLD analysis project Ga0073934, IMG submission 76834) | Hot spring sediment bacterial and archeal communities from British Columbia, Canada, to study Microbial Dark Matter (Phase II) - Larsen... ...
CGCGGCCCGGGCTTCGGCGCGTGGTGGTTCACCTGGATCTCGCGCCCGGTGTTCCTGCTCGTGCTGTTCGCATGGCTGTGGCGCCTCGCGCTCGTGAGCTGGACCTTCTCGCGCATCGCGCGCCTCGATCTGCGGCTCAGCCCGACGCACCCCGACCGTGCGGCGGGGCTCGGCTTCCTCGAGACGCTGCCCGCGGGCTTCGCGCCGCTCTTCCTGGGGCTCGCCGTCGTCATCGCGGGGCGCTGGGGACACGACGCCGTGTACCACGGCCTCGACGTGCGCACGCTCCAGGTCCCGGCGGGCGCGCTGGTCGTGCTGAGCGCCCTCGTGGGTCTCGCGCCTCTCCTGGTGTTCGCCCGCCCGCTCCGGTCGCTGAGGCGCGAGAGCCTCTCCGCCTACGGCGCACTCCTGGCCGAGCACGGGCGCCTGTTCCAGCGGCGCTGGATCCGGCACGAGCCGCTGGAGGACGGCGACCTCCTGAGCGCGCCCGAGATCGGGCCCGTGGCAGACACCGTGGCCCTCTACGCGACGGTGCGCTCGATGCGCACGATCCCGGTCTCGCGGCGCAGCGTGCTGCCGATCACGGTCGCCGTCCTGGTCCCGCTGCTGCCGGTGTTCGCGACCCAGATGCCGGTCCGGGACGTGGTGAAGACCCTGCTGATGCCGCTCATCGGGATCTGAGCGGAGGAGAGAGCGCGCAGCGCGGCGCGCCGATCTTGCGCCGCAGCCGGGCCGTGGACCTCGCCGACGCGGCGCTCCCGGTTCCGCTCCTACACTCGAATGCGACGCGCGGCTCGCGCCGCGCGCGCCCCCCGATCCCCGGCGTGACGAGCCGGGCCCACCGTGGTTTAATGCGCATCCCGGCGCACGGGGGCCTGCGGCGGCAGGGCGCAGGGAGAGGGACGCGCGTTGCGATCCAGCCCTGGAGGCGGCCAGCCCGACCGCTCCGTTCGGGCGCATGCGGCGCTGGCCGCAGCGGCGATCCTCGCCGTCGCCGGCCTCCGCGCGGCGTTCGTTCCCGAGCACGGCGGCTTCAGCCCGTTCTTCGGCTACTCCGCGGCGATCGCGGCGGCCGCGTGGCTCGGCGGCTGGCGCGTGGGGCTGGGCGCGACGCTGGGCGCCGCGGCCGTGGCTTCTTCGCTGGCGGACGCCGCGTATCGCAGCGCGCCGGCGAGCTTCGGACTCCGCGCGCTGCTGTTCCTGATCGAGGGCGTGCTGGTGACCTTCGTCACCAGCGAGCTCCGGGCCGCGCGCACCCGGCTGCGCAGCGCCGTCGCCCGGGCGAGCCGCAGCGAGGCGGAGCAGGTGCGCTCGGAGGCCGCCGCCAGCGCGGCCCTCGCGGAGCTGGAGTCGATCTACCAGGGCGGCGACGTCGGACTGTGCCAGCTCGACCGCTCGCTGCGCTTCGTCCGCGTGAACGCGAGGCTGGCGCAGATGAACGGGGTTCCCGTGGAGGAGCACCTCGGACGCCGCGTCGAGGAGGTCGTGCCCGAGCTCGCCCGCGTGGTGACGCCGCACTTCGAGCGCATCCTCGCGACCGGCGAGCCGGTGATCGATCACGAGGTGTCGAGCGAGACGCCGGCCGAGCCCGGCGTGCGTCGCTGGTGGCGCGAGAGCTGGCTGCCCGTGCGGGACGAGCGCGGGCGGGTCGGCGGGATCCAGGTGATCGTCCGCGACATCACCGACGAGAAGCGCGCCGCCGAGGCGCTCCAGCTCAGCGAGCAGCGTCTGCGCTCGGCGATCGAGTCCTCGGGCGTCGCGGTCTGGGACCATCGGGGGGACGAGACCTGGTGGAGCTCGTCCCATTTCTCGGTGCTCGGCCTCGCGCCCGGGGCGGTCGCCCCGGGCACCGAGGCGTGGCTGCGGCACGTGCACCCGGACGACCTCGCCCACACGCTCGCCGCGCTGGAGGCGGCCCGGGAGAGCGGCGAGTACCGCTGCGAGCATCGCGTCGTGACGGCGGGCGGCGCGGTGCGCTGGCTCAGCGCCCACGGACGCATCGTGCAGGAGGCCGACGGCCGCGAGCGCTTCTTCGGCGCGGCCCTCGACGTCACCGCCGAGCACGAGGCCGAGCGACGCTACCAGACGCTCGTCGAGAGCCTTCCCGACGTGGTGTTCCGGCTCGACCGCGGGCTGCGACACCGCTACGTCAGCGGAGCGGCCGAGCGCTTCTGGGGCATCCCGGCGGCATCCTTCCTCGGTCGCACCGCACGCGAGATCGGGCTGCGCGGAGAGGCCTGCGACGCGCTCGACGCCGCGGCCCGCCGCGCGCTCGCCGGCGAGCCGCAGGAGGTGGAGTGGCGGGAGGGCGACCGGGTCGCCCGCTCCCGCCTCGTCCCGGAGCGCTCGGAGACCGGCGAGGTCACGGGCCTGCTCGGCGTGACCGAGGACGTGACGGAGCAGCGGCGCGCCCTCGACGCGCTACGCGATCGGGAGCTGCGCCTGCGCGTCGCGCTCGACGCCGCCGAGCTCGGCGCGTGGGAGTACCTTCCCGAGACGGGCGAGGTGCGGCGCGACGCGCGCGCCGATCGCCAGTACGGCACGAGCGGCGGCGTCACGCGCTTCGAGGACGACCTCGTCCGCGTCCACCCGGACGACCGCGCGCTCGTCGCCGGCGGCATCGCGCGCCTCCTGGCCGGCGAGGAGAGCGGCCCGGTGCACGCGGAGTATCGCGTGCTGCAGCCGGACGGCAGCGAGCGCTGGCTCCTCTCCTACGGCCGCGCGCACCACGAGGGCGAAGGCGCTTCCCGCCGCGTCGTGCGCATCTCCGGCGTGAACCAGGACGTGACCGAGCGAAAGCAGGCGGAGGCGGCGCTCGCGCGCAGCGAGGAGCGCTTCCGACTCGCCGCCGACGCCGTCAACGGGATCATCTACGACTTCGATCTCCGCACGAAGACGGTGGAGCGCACGCGCGGGCTGGAGGAGGTGACCGGCTGGAAGCTGCACGAGGTGCCCCGCGACGCATCCTGGTGGCACCGGCAGATCCACCCCGACGACCTCGCGCGGCTCGCCGCGGAGCCGCCGCAGACCGGCGACGGGCGGCTCGTCCACCACTACCGCGTGCGTCATCGCGACGGCCGCTGGGTGCACGTGGTGGACCGCAGCATCGTGCTGCGCGACGGCTCGGGGCACGCCTTGCGGCAGGTGGGCTGCACGATGGACGTGTCGGAGCAGGTCGCGGCCCAGGAGGCGCTCCGCCGCAGCGAGGAGCGCTTCCGCAGCCTCGCCGAGGGCATGCCGCACCTCGTGTGGGAGAGCGACGCGGAGGGCCGCTGCATCTGGCTGAATCCCACCTGGCACGCCTACGTGGGCTCGGCGCCGGGCAGCGGCCTCGGCGAAGCCTGGCTCGAGTCGTTCCACCCCGACGACCGGGCGCCCCTGCGCGCGTGCTGGGAGAAGGCCGTGACCGACCCCGACGCGGTGCGCTTCGACGCCGAGTGGCGCCTGCGGCGTCACGACGGCGTGTATCGCTGGTTCCGCGTCGCGGCCTCCCCGGTGCGCGACGCCGACCGGCGCGTCGTGCGCTGGGCCGGCATCTGCACCGACGTCGACGATCAGCGCCACGCCGCCGACGCCCTCGCGGAGCGCGCAGCGCGCCTCGTGGGCCTGACCGAGGCCGTGGAGGACGTGGCCTGGGTGTCGGAGCCGGAGGTGCCGCGCGTCGTATTCGTGAGCGCGGGCTACGAGCGCCTGTTCGGGCGGCCGCTCTCCCAGATCCACGAGAACTTCTACTCCTGGATCGAGGCGATCCACCCCGACGACCGCCCGGAGGTCGTCCGGCGGCACCGGGAAGCCCTGCACACGGGAGGCCTGTACGAGGCGGAGTACCGCACCGTGCACCCCGACGGCAGCGTGCGCTGGGTGCGCGACCGCGGGCGCCGCATCCCGGGGACCGTGCCCAGGCGCATGGCCGGGATCGCGATCGACGTGACGGAGCGGCGGAGCGCCGAGGAGGCGCTGCGCGAGGCCGACCGCCGCAAGGACGAGTTCCTGGCGATGCTCGCCCACGAGCTGCGCAACCCGCTGGCGCCGATCCGCAACGCCATCGAGCTGCTCGGCGACGCCGGCTCCGCGGACGAGACGCGGTTCGCGCTCCAGATCCTCGATCGCCAGGCCACCCAGCTCACGCGCATCGTGGACGACCTGCTCGACGTCTCGCGCATCGTGCAGGGCCGGATCCACCTCGAGCTGGGGCGTCTCGCCCTCGACGACGTCGCGCGTGCGGCCATCGAGACGGTGCAGCCGATCGTCGAGCGCAAGGAGCAGCGCGTCCACCTCCAGGGCGACGAGACGCTGCGGGTGCGCGGCGATCGGACCCGCCTCGTGCAGGTGGTCGCGAACCTGCTGGCGAACGCCGCGAAGTTCACGCCGCCGCGCGGGTCGATCCACGTCACCGTGGCGCGCCGCGGCGCCGAGGGCGAGATCCGCGTGCGCGACTCCGGCATCGGCATCGAGCCCGAGGCGCGCGAACGGATCTTCCAGCTCTTCGTGCAGGAGGACAGCGACCTCGCGCGCACCCAGGGCGGGCTCGGCATCGGCCTCGCCCTCGGCCGCCGCCTCGTGCAGATGCACGGGGGCACGCTGACGGTGGAGAGCGAGGGCCGGGGCCGGGGGGCGGAGTTCCGGGTGGCGCTTCCCGCCGTCGCCGGCGAGACGGAGAGCACGGAGCCGGCGGAACGCGCCGGCGCGGGCGGGCGCGAGAAGCTGCGCATCCTCGTGATCGAGGACAATCCGGACGCCGCCGAGACGTTCGCCCTGCTCCTGTCGCGGCACGGCCACGACGTGCGCGTCGCGATGCGCGGGGCCGAGGGCATCGCGGCCTTCGCCGAGCACGCTCCCGCCATCGGGTTCGTCGACCTCGGCCTTCCCGACCTCGACGGCTTCGAGGTCGCGCGCCGGGTGCGCGACACCGACGCCGGACGCCGCTGCACGCTGGTCGCGCTCTCGGGCTACGGCCGCGAGGAGGACCGCGCCCGCGCCTTCGAGGCGGGCTTCGACCACCACGTGACCAAGCCGATCGAGCCGGCCGCGCTGCTCTCGCTGCTCGCGGCGGCGGCGAAGGCGGGGGGCGAGCGCGCGGGGGCCGCGCACTGAGGGCACCGCCAGCCGCTCGTGTACGTCGGGCCTCCGCCGCGGTGTGGACAGAAGTTCTGACTAGACGTGCCTGCGCGCCCCTGCTACCCCTCCGCCCATGAAGCGGATCGCCGCCGCCGAGTTCAAGGCCCGCTGCCTGGCGCTGCTCGATTCCGTCCCGCCGGGCGGCATCGTGATCACCAAGCACGGCCGGCCCGTCGCGAAGCTGGTTCCGCTCGCCTCGGATCACGCCGACCTCATCGGGTGCATGCGCGGGAAGATCCGGATCCGGGGCGACCTTCTCGGAACGGGGCTCGACTGGAATGCTGCTCCTCGACACGCACATCCTCATCCACGCGGTCGAAGGCGGGCTCGCGCCTAGGGAGCGTCGCCTCCTGTCGGAGGCGCCGTGGTCGATCGCAGCGATCTCCCTGTGGGAGATCGCGAAGCTGGCCCAGCTCGGCCGGATCGAGCTGGACGTCGACGACGCCCACTGGGAGCGCCTGCTGGCTCGCATCCAGGTGTGGCCGCTGACCTGGCCCGTCTGCCGCCGCCTGCGGGAGCTCGACGTGCGCGGCGATCCGGCCGACGAGCTGATCGCCGCCACGGCGCTCGAGCACCGCGTGCCCCTCGTGACCCGGGACCGGATCCTGCGCCGGTCGCGGGTGGTGCCGCTCGCGGGGTGACGGCGGGCCGCGCCTCGGGGGCCGGCAGCGCGATTACCGGATTCCAGGCCCCGCCCCAGCCGGTATACACTCCGACCGGAGCAGCGAGGGGGGACGCCGTGGCAGCGCGCAGGAAGACCGGGCGAAGGGCGGGAGCAGCGAAGACCGGAGACGGCGGCGCCCGGAAGCCGCCGAAGCGTCCCATCGAGCAGTACGCGCACGCCCACGCGACGCGGGCCAACAACCCGCCGGTCGGCCTCGTGACGCCCGAGAGCGATCCGCCGGAGCCGGAGAAGAGGACCTGGGCCTACGACCCGCACCTCGACCCGCAGCTCGTGTGGGCGGGGAAGGCCGAGCGCACGAGCTTCGAGATCCCGCTCGTCTCGCTGCACGTCCACGAGCGCATCGACCCGAAGACCATCGTCGAGGCCGTGCGGCGCCGGAACGGGGACCCCGCCCCCGAGCCCCAGATGTCGCTCTTCGCCCGGCCCGCCGAGAACCCGCCCCTGCGCGAGGCCCTCGACTTCTACCGCCACGCCCACGGCTGGACCAACCGCCTCGTCGCCGGCGACTCGCTCCTCGTCATGAGCTCGCTGCTCGAGAAGGAGGGCCTCGGCGGCAAGGTGCAGATGGTCTACATCGACCCGCCCTACGGCATCCGGTACGGCTCGAACTTCCAGCCCTTCGTGAACAAGCGCGACGTCAAGGACGGCGCCGACGACGACCTGACCCAGGAGCCGGAGACGATCCGCGCCTTCCGCGACACCTGGGAGCTCGGGATCCACTCCTACCTCACGTACCTGCGCGACCGGCTCCTGCTGGCGAAGGAGCTGCTGCACGAGAGCGGGAGCTGCTTCGTGCAGATCAGCGACGAGAACGTGCATCACGTGCGGGAGCTGATGGATGAGGTGTTTGGAGCCGGGAATCGATGCGGTCTAGTGGCGTTCAAGAAGACGACGAGTGCATCGACGGCGCGATTAGCCGCCGTGGCCGACTACCTGATCTGGTACGGGGCGGACGTGTCTCGGCTGAAGTACCGGCAGCTCTATCTCGAGAAGCGGGCTGGCGAGGTCGGCGGAAGTCAATACACGTGGGTTGAGCTGCCCGATGGCTCACGACGCAACCTCGGCTCTACGGCGAGCCCTGAATCGATTCGCGACGGAACGGCGTTTGTTCACGACAATCTGACAAGCCAACGACCAGCACAGGGGGCCGATGTTCGGGAGTTCGAGTTCGAGGGTAGAGTCTTTCGTCCGGGCAGGGGACGTTCAAGACCGATCTTCAGGGCCTCGGGCGGCTCGCGGCAGCTCGTCGGCTGCTCGCTCTTGGCGACACCCTCAGGTATGTCAGGTTTCTTCGCGACTTCCCCGTTTATCCGATCAGCAATCTCTGGGATGACACCGTGATTTCTGGTTTCGCAGAGAAGAAGCAGTACGTCGTTCAGACAAGCCCCGAAGTAATCGCCCGCTGCCTCCTCATGACCACCGACCCCGGCGACCTCGTCTTCGACCCCACCTGCGGCTCCGGCACCACCGCGGTCGTCGCAGAGCAGTGGGGCCGGCGCTGGATCACCTGCGACACGTCGCGCGTCGCGGTCGCCCTGGCGCGACAGCGGCTCATGACGGCGACCTTCGACTACTACGAGCTGGCCCACGAGCGGGAGGGCGTGGCCTCGGGCTTCGTCTACAAGACGGTGCCGCACGTCACGCTCAAGTCGATCGCCAACAACCCGGAGATCCGGGAGGGCATGACGCGCGAGGAGATCGACCGGGCCATCGCGAAGTACGCGGACCAGGAGACCCTCTACGACCAGCCCAGGGTCGACCGCTCGAAGGCGCGCGTCACGGGGCCCTTCACGGTGGAGGCCGTGCCCGCGCCGGTGGTGAAGCCGATCGGCGAGGCGGCGGAGCCGCAGCCCGGCGACGCGTCGGTGGCGCGGAGCGGTGAGACGCTGCGGCACGCGGAATGGCGGGACGAGCTCCTCAAGACGGGCGTGCGCGGGAAGCGCGGGCAGCGCATCACCTTCGCGCGCGTCGAGCCCCTGGCCGGGACGCGCTGGCTCCACGCCGACGCCGAGACCCGACCCAACGACGAGGGCGCCGATCGCGTGGCCGACGGGCCGGACGACGGCACGGGGGGCGTGCAGCGCGTGGTCGTGTCCTTCGGCCCCGAGCACGCGCCCCTCGAGCAGCGGCAGGTGGAGCTGGCCTGGGAGGAGGCGAGGAGCCTGCGCCCGAAGCCCGGCATCCTCCTCTTCGCGGCCTTCCAGTTCGACCCCGAGGCCGCGAAGGACATCGACGAGCTGACGCGCGAGAAGACGGGGATGACCTTCCTCAAGGTGCAGATGAACACCGACCTCCTGACCGAGGACCTCAAGAAGAAGCGCGCGAACAGCGACTCCTTCTGGCTCGTCGGCCAGCCGGACGTCGAGCTGCGCCGGATCGAGAAGGGCGCGGCGAAGGGCCGCTACGAGGTGGAAGTGCGCGGCTTCGACTACTTCAACACGAAGACCGGGGCGATCGAGTCGGGCGACGTCAAGCGGATCGCCGTCTGGATGCTCGATCCCGACTACGACGGGCGCAGCCTCTTCCCGCGGCAGGTCTTCTTCCCGATGGCCGGCGAGGGTGACGGCTGGGCGCGGCTCGCCCGGAACCTCAAGGCCGAGATCGACGAGGAGCGCATCGAGGCCTATCGCGGCACGGTGTCCCTGCCCTTCGAGCCCGGGCGGCACCGGCGGGTTGCGGTCAAGATCGTGGACGACCGCGGCATCGAGTCGCTGCGGATCGTGGCGGTGGAGCGCGAATGAGCATCCACGTGGACCTCCCGAAGGAGCGGATCGCCGCTTTTTGTCGAAGGCGTCGCATCGCCAAGCTGTCCTTCTTCGGCTCGGTGCTGCGGGACGACTTCGGCCCCGACAGCGACATCGACGCGCTGGTCGAGTTCGAGCCGGGCTTCGTCCCCACCTACTTCGACCTGTTCGACATGGAGCGTGAGCTGTCCGCCCTTCTCGGTGGGCGCCGCATCGAGATGCGGCGCCCACAGGCCCTCGCCTCCGAGTGGAGGGAGGAGGTGCTGGCGGAAGCCGCGACGGTCTATGTCTCGCCGGCCTGAGCGGGCGAGCCTCGAGCGCATGCTCCGCTACGCCCGAAGCGCCGTTCGCATCGTCTCGGATCGGACGCGGACCGATCTCGAGCGCGACGAGACGCTCCAGCTCGCCCTGACCCGCGCCCTGGAGCTGATCGGGGAGTATGCGCGACGCGTCCCGGCGGAGACGCGCGACCGGCATCCCGAGATCGAGTGGGCGCGCATCATCGGGATGCGGAACCGGCTGATCCACGACTACGACGACGTCGACCTGGACGTGGTGTGGCGCACCGTGCACGAGCACCTCCCTCCGCTGGTCCGGCACCTGGAAGCCGCTCTCGCATGACGGCACGCCCCGACCGCCTGATCATCAACTCGCCCTTCGAGGAGCCCTCCGCGCACTGGCGCTACGTGCGCGAGACGAAGTCCTTCTCCAAGGAGGCCGGCCGGCGCGCGGCGGGCTACGTGCGCGCCACGCCGGGCTCCACCGCAGCCGACGATCCGGGCGTCTTCTTCGAGATCCCGCTCGTGAACCAGATCCGTCCGCGCGTCGCGGCCTGGCGCTCGGCGGGATACCCGGGCGTCACGGGCACGACGAAGCGCCTCCTCGCGCACTGGCGCGATCCCGAGACTTTCGCGGCGCGCCGCTTCTTCTTCTGTCAGCTCGAGGCGATCGAGACGCTGATCTGGCTGACCGAAGCGCCCGCAGCGGAGCGGCAGGGCATCGCGGTGCCGGGCGACGGAGGCGCCTTTCCGCGCCTGTGCGCGAAGATGGCGACCGGCTCCGGCAAGACGATCGTGATGGCGATGGCGCTCGCCTGGCAGATCCTGAATCGCGTCGAATCGCCCCAGGACCGAAGGTTCTCGAAGCATGCCCTGGTGATCGCGCCCGGCCTCACCGTGCGCAGCCGGCTCTCCGTGCTCGAGCCCGCCGCCGAGGGCAACTACTACGACCTCTTCGACGTCGTGCCGGCCGCCCTGCGCGAGCGGCTCCGGCAGGGCCGGGTGCTGGTGCGCAACTGGCACGCCCTCGGCTGGGAGAGCGAGGAGCAGGTGCGCCGCAAGCGCCGGGTGGACAAGCGCGGCCCGAAGAGCGACGAGGCCTACGTGCGGGCCGTGCTCGGCGAGCTGGCGGGCGCGCGGAACCTGCTCGTGATCAACGACGAGGCGCACCACGCGTGGCGGGTTCCCGCGGAGGCGAAGTACCGGGGCGAGGAGAAGCGCGCGGCGGAAGAGGCGACGAAGTGGGTGGGCGGCCTCGACCGCATCCACCGTGCCCGCGGCATCCAGGCCTGCTTCGACTTCACGGCCACGCCCTTCATGCCGTCGGGCCGGGGCAACACCGAGGAGTCGCTCTTTTCCTGGATCGTGAGCGACTTCGGGCTCAACGACGCGATCGAGGCCGGGCTGGTGAAGACGCCGCGCGTCGTCGTGCGCGACGACGGCCTGCCGGATGCCGGCACCTACCGCTCGAAGCTCTACCACATCTACGAGCACGTCCGGGACGACCTGAACCGCAAGGCGGAGGAGAGCGATCCCCTCCCCGCCCTCGTACGCACCGCCTACTACCTCCTCGGCAAGGACTGGCTCGAGACGGCGAAGAGCTGGGCGGAGAAGGGGCATCCGGTCCCGCCCGTGATGATCACCGTGGCGAACCGCACGGAGACGGCGGCGCGCGTGAAGCACGCCTTCGACCGGGGAAGGATCCTGATCGAGGAGCTGTGCGACCCCGAGCGGACGCTCCACATCGACTCCAAGGTGCTCGAGGAGGCCGAGGCGCGGGAAGAGCCCGCCACGGCGCCGGAGCCCACGGAAGAGCGGCGCGAGGAGGACGAAGGCGGCGAGGAGGACGCGCCGAAGCGGAAGCTCACCAAGCAGGAGCTCGCGGAGCGCCTCCGCCGCATGGTCGACACGGTAGGTCAGCCCGGGAAGCCGGGCGGAGCGATCCAGAACGTGATCTCCGTCGGCATGCTTTCGGAGGGCTGGGACGCGAAGACCGTCACCCACGTCATGGGCCTCCGCGCGTTCACGAGCCAGCTCCTGTGCGAGCAGGTGGTGGGGCGTGGGCTGCGCCGGACGAGCTACGAGGTCGATCCCGAGACGGGCCTCTACCAGGCGGAGTACGTGAACGTGTTCGGCGTTCCGTTCTCGTTCCTGCCCTTCGAGGGCGGCGAGGAGCTGGTCCCGAACCCCCCGGCGCCGAAGACGCGCATCGAGCCGGTGCTGGAGAAGAAGGGCTTCGAGATCGCCTGGCCGAACGTGGTGCGGGTCGATCAGGAGGTGCGACCCACCCTGACGCTCGACCTCGCGGCCGTCCCCCCGCTCGTCCTGAACGCCCACGACACCGCCAGCCGCGCGGCGCTCGGTGCGGTGCTCGACGGCAAGGCGGATCTCGAGCACGTCACCGAGATCGACCTCCGTGGCCTTGCCGAGCGGATGCGGATCCAGCGCATCGTGTTCGAGACCGCGCGCGACGTGTACGACCGGATGGAGCCCACGTGGAAGGGCCGGCGCGAGCTGCTGATCGGCCAGCTCGTGGGGATCGTGGACTCGTTCCTCGGATCGGATCGGCTCGTGATCCAGCCCGCCGCGGTGGCGAGGGATGCGGCTCGCCGGCGCATCCTGCTCGCGCTCCTCATGACGCCCGTCGTGCAGCACCTCTGGCAGGCGCTGCGCTTCCAGAACGCGGTGCGCAAGGTGCCGGTCTTCGACAAGGAGCAGCCGATCCGAGCCACGGGCGACATGCTGCCCTGGTACTCGGGCAAGGCGTGCCATCCGGCGGCTCGCTCCCACATCAATTTCTGCGTCTACGACAGCACGTGGGAATCCCACGCGGCGGAGGTGCTGGACAGCCACCCTCGCGTGGCCGCCTGGGCGAAGAACGACCACCTCGGCTTCGAGGTGGTCTACGTGTTCGACGGAATCGTCAAGAAGTACCGCCCGGATTTCCTGGTCCGGAGGACGGACGGGACGCACCTCGTGCTCGAGATCAAGGGACGCGAAGGCGCCGAAGAGAGCGCGAAGCGCCACTTCCTCGCCGAGTGGGTGGAGGCGGTGAACGCCCACGGTGGATTCGGCACCTGGCGCTGGGCCGTGTCGTTCACGCCCTCCGACGTGGAGGACCGGATCGACGCGTGACGAGCGGTGACGGCACGGGACGGCCACCCGCCTCGCTGCGAGCCGGCCCCGCCGTCGCCCCCCTGACGCGGCGCCCTTGCCCGTCCCCCGCGTCCCTGCTTCCCTCGCCCGGCATCCCAGGGAGCGGGCGACGGAGGATTCGTGCGGGGCTGCTTGGCCTTGGTGCTGGCGGGGGGCGAGGGAAAGCGGCTGTGGCCGCTGACCCGCGAGCGCAGCAAGCCGGCGGTCTACTTCGGCGGGCGCTACCGGCTCGTCGACTTCGTGCTGTCGAACCTCGTCAACTCGGGCTTCCACCAGATCAAGGTGATCACCCAGTACCGCGCCAGCTCCCTGGTGCGGCACCTGACGCGCGCCTGGGCGCTGCCGTCGGCCAACCTCGACCTGTTCATCGAGCCGGTGCCCGCGGCGATGAACATCGGGCCCACCTGGTTCCGCGGCACGGCCGATGCGATCTGGCAGAACCTCGACCTCCTGCGCGACACCGACCCGGCGGACGTCCTCGTCTTCGGCTCGGACCACGTCTACAAGATGGACGTGAGCCTGATGCTCGCCTACCACCGGCAGCGCAGCGCCGACCTCACGGTCGCGACCATCCCGGTGCCGCGCACCGAGGCGCATGCGTTCGGCTGCGTGGACGTGGCCGAGGACGGGCGCGTGGTCGGCTTCCTCGAGAAGCCCTCGGACCCGCCCGGGATGCCGGGCCGCCCGGACATGACGCTGGCGTCCATGGGGAACTACATCTTCACCACGCCCACGCTGCTCTCGGAGCTGCGGCGCAACGCCGCCCTCGAGAAGACCTCCCACGATTTCGGGAAGGACATCCTGGCCACGGCCCACGAGCGCATGGACGTCTACGCCTACGACTTCGCGCTCCAGCTCTGCCCCGGGGAGAGCGAGTCGGCCCGGGGCTACTGGCGCGACGTGGGGACGCTGGAGGCCTACTTCGACGCCAACATGGATCTGGTGTCGGTGGAGCCGAGGCTCAACATCTACAACGAGGCCTGGCCCATCCGCGGCGTGCAGCCGCTCTCGGGCCCCGCGAAGTTCGTGTTCGCGGACAGCGAGCACGACCGCGTGGGCGAAGCCCACGACTCCCTGGTGGGCGCGGGGACGATCGTGTCGGGCGGCCGGCTCGAGCGCACGATCGCCTTCACCAACGTGCGCGTGAACAGCTTCTCGCGCGTGCGCGACAGCATCCTCTTCCCGAGCGTCGACGTGGGCCGCGGCGCGCGCCTCACCCGCTGCATCGTGGACAAGGGCGTGCACATCCCGCCCGGCGAGGTGATCGGCGAGGACCCCGACCGGGACCGCAAGCGCTTCACGGTGAGCGAGGGCGGCGTGGTGGTGGTGACGCGCGCGGACTTCGGTCAGACCGACGAGTACGACGTCACGTGAGCGCGGCCGCGCCCCTGCGCATCGCCTTCGCGACCGCCGAGCTCGCGCCTCTCGCCCATTCGGGCGGGCTCGGCGACGCGGTGACCGGTTTGGCCAAGGCGCTGGGGCGGCGGGGGCACGCCGTCACGGCGTACGTGCCGGGCCACCGCAACGCCTTCGCGGGATGGACGGAGAGCGGGCTCGCCCCCCTCGAGCGCGCGGGCGACGTGCGCGTGCCGCTCCCCGGCGGAGACCTCGTGGGCGGCTGGCTGCGCGGCCCGCTCGCGCCCGGCGTCACGGTGGAGCTGCTCGATGCGCCGGCCCTGTTCGACCGGCCGGCGCTGTACGGCTGGCCCGACGACGACCTGCGCTTCATCGCCTTCTCGCGCGCCGTGGCGTACCGCTGCGAGAGCGCGCGGCCCGACGTGCTGGTGGCCCACGACTGGCACGCCGCCCTCGCCCTGTGCGTCCTGCGCACCGCCCTCGACCGCGGCGCCAACCGCGCCGTCGGCACGGTGCAGGTGATCCACAGCAATGCGTACCAGGGCCGCGTGTCGCCGGCGGCGATGGGCTGGACCGGGCTCTCCCACGATCTCTATCACCCGGACGGGCTCGAGGCGTGGGGCACGCTGTGCCTGCTCAAGGGCGGGATCGGCTGGGCGGACCGCATCGTCGCGGTGTCGCCCACCTACGCCGAGGAGATCCAGAGCCCGGAGTTCGGCGAGGGTCTCGACGGCGCCTACCGGGCGCGCGCCCATCGCGTGCTCGGCATCGCGAACGGCATCGACGCCGAGCGCTTCGACCCCGCCAAGGACGAGGCCCTGCCCGCGCCCTTCGACGCCGCGCACCCGCGCGGCAAGCAGATCGCGCGCGCCGCGGTGCTGGAGGAGCTGGGCCTCGAGACGCCCGCGCCCGGCCGCTTCCTCGTGGCGATCGGGCGCTTCGCCGAGCAGAAGGGCTGGGACGTGCTGGCCGCGTCCCTGGACGCGCTGGTCGAGCGCGGCGCCTGCGTGGCCCTCCTGGGCGAGGGCGAGCCCGGCATCGGGCTCGCGGTGCTGGGCGCCGCCGCGCGCCACCCCGGCCGCGTGGCCGTGCGCATCGCCTTCGACGACGCGCTCGCGCGGCGGCTCTACGCCGGCGCCGACGCCGTGCTCGTGCCCTCGCGCTTCGAGCCGTGCGGGCTCGTGCAGCGCATCGCCCAGCGCTACGGAACGCTGCCCGTCGCGCACCGCGTGGGGGGCCTCGTCGATACGCTGCTGGATCCCGGCACGCGCGAGTTCGCGCGCGGCACGGGCGTCCTGTTCTCGCCGCTCGACGTCGAGACGCTGGTGGAGGCCGCAGGCCGGGTGGCGGCGCTCGGGGACGACCGCCGCCTCGAGGCCGTCCAGAAGCGGCTGCTCGCCCTCGACGTCTCGTGGGACAAGCCGGCGGCGCAGTGGGAGAAGGTGCTGGGGACGGTGGCGCGCGAGGCGCGGGCGCGCCTGTGACGGGCCCGTGAAGCCGGGCGGCGACACCGTGCGAGCGACGCGCCGGCGTGTCGCACTCGGGCGACCGCATCCCCTCGGCGCGCGCTGGGACGGCGAAGGCGTGAACTTCGCGGTCTGGTCGGCCCACGCCACGCGCGTCGAGCTGTGCCTCTTCGAGCCGGGGGCCGCGCACGAGAGCGAGCGCATCGCGCTCTTCGGGCCGGCGGGCGGCGTCTTCCACGCCTACCTCGCCGGCCTGCGGCCGGGCCAGCGCTACGGCCTGCGCGTCCACGGCCCCTGGAATCCCGCGGCCGGCCACCGCTTCAACCCGAACAAGCTGCTCGTGGACCCGTGCGCCAAGGCGATCGACCGGCCCGTCGTCGTCCACGATGCCCTCTACGGGCACGACCCTGCCGAGGGGCTCGGCGACACCCCGAGCGGCGCCGACAGCGCCCCCTTCGCTCCCCGCTCGGTCGTGGTGGACGACGCCTTCACGTGGGAGGACGACGGCCCGCCCGGCGTGCCCTGGAGCCGGACCGTCGTCTACGAGTGTCACGTGAAGGCCATGACGATGCGGCACCCGGGGGTGCCGGAGAAGCTTCGCGGCACGTATCTCGGGCTCGCCACGCCCGCGGTGATCGAGCACCTGCTCGGCCTCGGCGTGACCGCGGTCGAGCTCCTCCCGGTGCACCAGCACGCGGTGGAGCCCTTCCTCGCGAAGCGCGGGATGCCCAACTACTGGGGCTACAACACGCTCGGTTTCTTCGCGCCCGACCTTCGCTACGCGACGCCGGGCGCCGCCCCGGGCGAGGTCGTCGACCAGTTCAAGTCGATGGTGAAGACGCTGCATCACGCCGGGCTCGAGGTCTGGCTCGACGTCGTCTACAACCACACCGCCGAGGGAGGCACGATGGGGCCGACGCTGTGCCTGCGCGGCGTCGACCATGCGTCCTACTACCGCCTCGACCCCGTCGACCGCCGGCACTGCATCGACTGGACGGGCGTCGGCAACACGCTCGACCTGTCCCGCCCCGCCGCGCGCCGCCTCGTGCTGGA